>Ga0208937_1000117_pt1 | contig 74138 bp, 58 predicted proteins | sample June2015DPH_11_5_FD_184705 | JGI IMG/M metagenome (GOLD analysis project Ga0208937, IMG submission 184705) | Peatland microbial communities from SPRUCE experiment site at the Marcell Experimental Forest, Minnesota, USA - June2015DPH_11_40... | ecosystem: Environmental > Terrestrial > Soil >... | reverse complement strand
AGGATGTGGAGAATTTCTTTAGCGGCCGGTCGACGAAGTACACGGGAGGACCTCGCATCCTCACTCAAGTACTCGAGGGCATCGACCTGTGCGTCGCCTATAAGAACGCCCAGGAGGCAAGCGTCGCTGAATTCCTCGAGACATACAAACCCGCCCAGAGGGTGGGCGCCGGAAGCCCTTAAGAGTAGGCGGGCCAGTAGCCCGCATTTCTCACCACGGCTCTGGAAGGGCGGGGCTTCAGCCCCGCCGTTACAAGGCCTTCCTGATTATTCCTGTGTCCCATTAGCGAAACAGGTTGACCCTCATTGGGGGCCTTGGACAGCGCCTATAATCACCAAGCTTGATAGCGCCTGGGAGACGCCCTTCCATGCCGGCATCCGGCCCAGCGCAGCCCACCAAGCCAGTTGACGGCTAGCCGACTTTTCGTTCCCAATCCATTTTGCACGCGCCCAGCACCCATGACGCGCAGAGGCGCGCCTGGGGAAATCTCCGTCTGCAGCCGAGACCACTTTGCGGCTGATCCAGCACGCAGACGTGTTGCCGCAGACAGCACTCCTGCGAACTGTTCCGCTACTTGAACTGTCCCGGATAGTCGTATCGCGTTGACTTAGCTGCAACCGTGGCCTAAGATGACCACCAAAGGTGGAACCCTCGCTATGGTTGGCAAGACCGTTTCCCACTACCGCATCCTTTCGAAGCTCGGCGGCGGGGGCATGGGTGTGGTCTACAAGGCCAAGGACACCAAGCTCGGCCGCTTCGTGGCGCTCAAGTTCCTGCCCGAGGAATTGGCAAAGGATCATGAGGCCCTGGAGAGACTCAAGCGCGAGGCGCGCGCTGCTTCTGCCCTCGATCACCCCAACATCTGCACGATTCATGAGATTGGTGAGCAAGAGGGTCAGCCCTTCATCGTCATGCAGTACCTGGAGGGGCAGACCCTGAAGCAACGCCTTGCCGGGAAACCGCTCAAGACGGACGAACTGCTGGACCTGGCCATCCAGATTGCCGATGCGCTGGACACTGCCCACTCGAAGGGCATCATCCACCGCGACATCAAGCCAGCGAACATTTTCGTGACCCAGCGTGGCCAGGCGAAGGTCCTGGACTTTGGCTTGGCCAAGCTGGCACCAAAGCCCAGGCGGGCGGCGGAAACGGTGGGATTCTCTGCGCTGCCCACCGCCTCCATCGAGCCCGAGCAGCTCACCAGCCCCGGCGAGGTGATGGGAACGGTCGCCTACATGTCGCCGGAGCAGTCGCGGGGCGAGGAACTCGACGCACGTACTGACCTGTTTAGTTTCGGTGTGGTGCTCTACGAGATGGCGACAGGGCACCCGGCCTTTTCCGGGACAACTTCCGCCCTTATCTTTGACGCCATACTCCACCAAGCGCCGACTTCACCGGTACGTCTGAATCCGGAACTGTCCGCCGAGTTGGAGCGCACCATCAACAAGGCGCTGGAGAAAGACCGCGAGATGCGCTACCAGAGTGCGTCCGAAATGCGGACGGACCTGAAGCGCCTGAAGCGCGATAGCGAATCAGGCCGGAGCGCGGGCGTCTCGCCTGTTGTCGGGGCGGTCCATGACCGCCGAGGCGAACCGGCGCTCGCAGAGCGCCGCTGCAGCGCCGGGTGGCGTGCCGCGGCAATTGCGGTGGCAGGGCTGGCTCTCCTGGCAGCGCTCCTTGTCGGCTTAAACGTAGGCGGGTGGCGTGACCGACTGCTGGGTCGTGCCAGCGCCCCGCGCATCGAATCGCTGGCGGTGTTGCCGCTCGAAAACCTTATGGGCGACCCGGCGCAGGAATACTTCGTGGATGGGATGACCGAGGCGCTGATTGCGGACCTGGGCCAGATTGAGGCCCTGCGAGTGATTTCACGCACGTCCGTGATGCAGTACAAGGGAGTGAAGAAGCCCCTGCCGCAAATTGCGCGCGAGCTAAACGTAGACGCGGTCATAGAAGGCTCAGTCCTGCGTTCGGGGGATCGAGTGCGGATCACGGCGCAGCTAATCCAAGCAGCCACCGACCGGCACCTCTGGGCTCAGAGCTACGAGCGCGACCTGCGTGACGTCCTAGCTTTGCAGAGCGACGTGGCCGGTGCGATTGCCAACGAGATCAAGACCAAGCTGACGCCCCAGGAGCAGGAGCGCCTCGCCCGCGGCCGCTCCGTCAACCCGGAAGCCTATCGCCTTTACCTGCAAGGCCGCTACTACTTCAGCAAGAGGACCCTCCCCGCATTCGATAAGAGCATTCAGCTTTTCCAACAGGTGCTCGAAGAGGATCCCGACTCTGCTTTAGCTTACGCGGGGCTTGCCGAAAGCTACGGCATCCTCCCCTTCTACGGTGGGGCATTGCCCAAAGAGGCCTTTCCCAAGGCCAAGGCGGCCGCGCTGAAGGCACTCGAGCTTGACGGCTCGCTCGCGGAAGCCCACGCCGCCCTGGGATTTGTCCTGCTGTATTGGGACTGGGATTGGTCGGCTGCGGAAAGCGAACTGAAACGTGCAATTGAGCTCAACCCGAGCTATGTCGTCGGTCACCACTGGTACGCAGAATATCTGAGTGCGATGGGACGTCACGACAAGGCCATCGCCGAGGTCAAGCGGGCTCAGGAGCTCGACCCGCTCTCGCCTCTCATGCTTGTCATCGGAGGTGAGGTTTGCATCTTCGCGCGTCGTTACGATGAAGATATAGAGCAATGCCGGAAGGCGCTCGAGCTCGATTCAAACTACGCCCTGGCGCACAGCTATCTCGGCGACGCCTATCTAGGAAAAAGGATGTATAAGGAAGCCATTACCGAGTATGAGAATTATGCTCGACTCAGTAACCGTACACTGGGGCTAGCGTTCGCTTACGCCGCCGCGGGGAGGAGAGCTGAAGCCGTGCAGATACTCGACCGAGCCAGGGAGCAATTGAAGCCAGGGGAGATTCCCCTATGGTCGGTTGCCTGCCTCTATATAGGTTTGGGCGAGAACCAGAGAGCGCTTGACTGGCTGGAAAAGGCTTATGAGGAACGCGACCCAAATATGATATTCTTGAAGGTGGATTTTGGTCTTGACCCTCTGCGCTCCGACCCGCGCTTCCAGAACCTCCTGCGCCGCATGAACTTCCCGCCGTAACAACAGGTCTCAGGTGCCGGGCGCCAGGTGTCAGGGATTCGAGGTTCGGAGTCAGGGGAAAGGCAGTAGGCAGAAGGCAGGCAGAGACAACGAGAATGAATACCACGGCGGAGGTCCCCGTTCCCAAGCCGTTTATGCCTCATCCCAACTTCAGTGATGAGGTGAACCGGAACATCGTGCAGTCGGAGATCGAAGGCGGTGTGTACCTGGACGAGCTCTCCGAGGGTGCGGTGTTGGAAGTTGAGACGCAGCATCATGGGTACACCATCGTCATTCGTGGGCGCGGTGGGGACCTGATCTCCGGCCATCCGAAATACTGTCCTGATCCCGTACCGGTGAGGATCGAAGGATCAACGTGGGGTGGCTCGATGCTGAAGCTACGGTTTATCGGACGAGGCATGCGCCTGGAATTCGCGCACCCCGTATTTCGGACCATCATAACGTCACGGATTGTGGACATCCGGGCCTCGGGGCAGCTCGCAAGCGACGCTTGAGCGGCCAGGAAACCGACCGTGCGCCACACGCTTTCAGAAAGACTCATCCTCGATCTATGCGTCTAGCGGGCGTATCTACTTCGTCGGGAAATCAGGCTGCTTGGGCCTTAGAATCAGCAGGAAGATCGAGCCTCATTTCGCATTCATCGCCGTCACGGGTCGTGGTGCGGAAGCCGAGTTTCCGGAAAAGGCCGATAGCCCGATAGTTCGAAAGCTCCGTGGTAAGGAAAACCTTGGTGAGCCCCATCCCAAACGCCCAAGCCAAGGTCAACTCACTCATCACGGTTCCCAGCCCTTCCTCTCGGTAGTCCTGAAGGACAAAAATCGTGAATTCGACCTCATCCTGGCGAATCGGGCAGAGGAGGGTGTGAGCCACAATCTTCTTGCCAGCAAATGCGAGGAGTGCGTGAGAGCTATTCTGAAGCTGGTCCAACCAGTGGGCAATGCGCGGGACGTCCGGTGGAGGGAGTCCTTGTGCCACGCGCTTAGGTTCAAAGTTTGAGTACATTTCGACGAGTGTCCCGAAATCCTCGGGATTGTACACCCGCACCGTGAGTGTCCGCCCCTTTCGGGTTCGGACCTCTGTGGGCTTAAATCCAGCTTCTGGGGCGCTCGTCATAACCTGAATTCAGGTTGAGCACGCTCGCGGCCAAAAACCCTTATGTGAACTGCCATCCCCTGCCAACTGAAAGGAAAGGCTGTTGTTAACCCAACCCCCACAGGCTGGGGTTTGAAGTGCAGGAGCCGTCATGTCTTAATGGGGTGCCAAAAGGTTGCGGGAAAACTCGCATAATTCAAGGCGAATCCTGCGGTGGGCTGGGTAGTCTTTGATTTTTCTCAGGAAAAGAGGTAATGGTAGTGGGTCAGTTTGGAGTTGTAGCGGCGAGTTTACCTCGCCATGTGGCGGCGTAAAGCCGCCGCTACGTCAAACGGACCCACCACCGAGGTAATCCTTGGCTTGAGCCGATGCGCGTCAAAATGCTAAGCTCGACTGCATGGGTGAAGTGACGGCCAATCAACCAGAAAGAGTCTCCGCGGTTGAACAATATCGCGCCTTGCTCGAGATATCCGAGTCCATTGCCACACATCGGGACCTGCCTGCGCTCTTCCATGCCATTGCCCAGCGCCTTCATCGGCTTGTCACTTTCGACTTTATCGGGCTGACACTCCCCGATGCGGATCGCAATACAGTGCGCCTTCACGTGCTGGAGAGTTCTCTTCCCACCGAGGTGAAGGAAGGCTTCGAATTCCCCATCGAGGAGGCTACCCAGGAAATGGTCTGGGAACAGCAGAAGGCGCTGGTGGTTACCGACCTCGAATTCGAAACCCGTTTCCCCCGCAATGTGGAGTTGCTGCGCAAGGAAGGCATAAGCTCGTTCTGCCTGCTCCCTCTCACCACCGCCCAGCGGCGCGTGGGTGCGCTGGCCTTCGGGTCAGTAAAAAAGGGGGCTTACTGCGGAGCCGACCTCGAATTCCTGCAGCAGGTGGCTGCGCAAGTTGCGGTCGCCGTGGACAATGCTCTGAACTTCCAGGACGCCCAGGTCTATCAGGAACAGCTTTCTCGTGAACGTGACCGCTTGCGGTTGCTCCTCGAAGTAAACAACGCCCTGGTGTCAAACCTCGACCTGCGCGAACTCCTCAAGGAGATCGCCGCCTGCTTGCGGAGAGTCATACGCCACGACTACACCGCCCTGGCTTTATATGATCCGGCCACGAATGAGATGCGCCTTCGCGCTTTGGATTTCCCCGAAGGGAAAGGACTGATCCAGGAGGAAATGACCGTTCCCTTGGAAGGATCAGCCGGCGGCGAGGTGTTCGCCACACGTAAGCCCTTGCTGGTGGACGCGGCGAACGCAAACCGATACCAATCTCCCATCGCTCGCTTGGCGGAGGCAGAAGGCCTTAAGTGCTTTTGCATCCTCCCCTTATTCACATCCACTCGCGACCTCGGGATCTTGGCCCTTGGCACCCTCGCCGAAGACTCATTCCAGCAGGAAGATATCGATCTCCTGGCCCAGGTAGCCAACCAGATCGCCATTGCCGTTGAGAACGCGCTTGCCTACCGCGAGATAGCGGAACTAAAGAACAAGTTGGCGGAGGAAAAACTCTACCTGGAAGAGGAAATCCGGACCGAACACAACTTCGAAGAAGCAATCGGCGAAAGTGCGGCGCTGAAGCGGGCACTGAGCCAGGCGGAGACCGTTGCGCCCACCGACTCAACAGTCCTGATTCTGGGAGAGACAGGGACCGGCAAGGAGATGATCGCCCGGGCCATCCACGACCTGAGCCGGCGGCGGGAGGGCACCTTCGTCAAGATTAATTGCGCGGCGATCCCGACTGGCCTGCTGGAAAGCGAACTTTTCGGCCACGAAAAAGGCGCCTTTACCGGCGCTATCGCACAGAAAATCGGGCGCTTTGAACTGGCTCACCACGGAACCCTTTTCCTCGACGAAGTCGGCGATATTCCTCTCGAACTTCAGCCCAAGCTCTTGCGAGTATTGCAGGAAAGAGAGTTTGAGAGACTGGGTGGAACCCGCACCCTTCGGGTTGATGTTCGCGTCGTGGCGGCTACGAACCGCAACCTCGCTCCCATGGTTGAAGAGGGCCTTTTCCGCCGCGACCTTTACTATCGCCTGAACGTTTTCCCCATCATGATTCCACCCCTCCGCGAACGCAGCGAAGATATCCCCTTGCTGGTGCGCTATTTCGTGCAGAAATACGCGCGCCTGATGGACCGCCGTATTGAAACCATCTCGGCTGAGGAAATGGACGCCCTTACACGCTATCACTGGCCGGGTAACGTGCGGGAACTCGAAAACCTGATCGAGCGAGCCGTGATTCTTTCTCCCGGGCCCGAACTCCGCGTGCCCGTGGCTGAACTACAACAGCATCCCGAAATCCCCTCAAACCTTACCTTGCAAGCGGCGGAGCGCGAGCATATCATTCGAGTTCTCCGTGAGACAAACTGGGTGGTTGGCGGCCCTCGTGGCGCCGCGACTCGACTCGCTATGAAGCGAACCACGCTTCAATCCAAAATGCGGAAACTGGGCATATCGCCGCGGAATCTTTAGGTCCTCTTGCTATTTCCGGGTTCGAAACCGGATCGGCTGCCGGGAGTGAATCGCCTGAGCGACCTCTACCGACAACGGAGTGTCCTCCAGCATTTAGACTGATTTGTTCGCTGCTTCACCTGCGCGCAAGCAGCAACTGGCCGCCGCCGCGAGGCCGGAAAAGTGCCAGGAATTCCTCTGGTATTCCCACCTCGCGCGCGAACGGTTCAAAGTCGGGCCGCTCGACGCGCGCCTCTGTGAAACCTGCCCTTCGCGTAAGCTCTTCGAGTTCCTGGTCCTCGTAAAAATGCAGGCGCGAGGCCATGGGTTCGGGAGCGGCGGGTGTCCCTCGCAGCTCTTTTGAGCCCGTGAAGAGCACAAACCGCCCGCCGGGAGCGAGCACTCGCCAGACCTCTCGGAGAGCTTTCAAAGGGTCCGATATAAAACCAAAAACGCCGGTCATCACGGCGCAGGTGAAGATCCCATCGAGGTAAGGCAGTGAATCCGCTTCACCCTCGTGAATTTCGAGCCTGTTCTGCCGGATGGCGTCGCGGTTGACCTCGCGAGCCAGTCTGACCATGTCGGAACTGTGATCGATGGCCGCTGCTCTGCAGCCGCTCGTCAGCGCATCTTTGAGAAATGCCCCGCCCCCGCAACCGACCTCGATCAGGTAGTCGTCCGGCGTTAGTTCGAGCACCTTGAGTATGGCTTTGAAGTTGGGGCGATGATAAAGAGGGTCGCGATAGTAGGCGCGCGCTTCTGGCCCCGACGGCCGCCGCGTCCTGCGGTCGGTGATCCAATCACCCAAGCGGCTTGGCCCCAAGGCGCGAAGAAGCGGCGCCGCAACCTCACTCGCGAACCAGCCGGCAAGTTCATGGCCTTGCTCACCCAGCAGATTGCCGCACTCCGGGCGCTCGAGCGTGACACGAGTGCCATCCTCGATGCGTTGGAATTGCAGCCGAATCGAGGCTGCTTGAGCCGGTTGCCAATCAGCCCCGAGCCAGTCCAGTTCGATTTCTTCCGGCGGCTGCCAGCGGACGACCCGCCCCACTTCGACAACGCCTTCCATGAGGCGGCCATTGACTCCGGGCTGGAACTCGATTCCGAGGCGCGACAGCGCCGTGGACAGCTCCTCAACCAGCGCGTCGAAGGCAGCGGCTGGTTCAAGCTTCAAATCGATGCTGGTGCGGACGCCCATCTTTCCTCCAAGCGCTTGCCAGAAGCGTTTTGCGCGCTAACTAAATTCTCAATGCATCAACCCACGAGTTTCCATTTTCGCTCCTAAGCTCATTCAATTCAAGCATCGAAGGATTCCAGCGCACTTTTTTTCTTTGACTGGGTCCAGGGGCTCGGGACAGGTGATGTGCTAACAACAGGTCTGCGTTACCCGCTTTTCAAAATGAGGGTGAGTCATGTAGACTCAGAGAGGTCTACTGCGACCACGAGAATAGACCATTAGTGGGACACACCTCGCGCCCGGTGCAACGTCGGTGATGCCCGAAATCCAGTGCTGCACCAACTCGTTTGTCGTGCTGAACCCGCCGCTCTGATTAGCGAAGGGGCTTAGCGTTAAAAAAATGCGCAGATCCTTCCTGGTCCGCCAGGGCGCGGCTCCTCCGGATGACATGAGGACGGCTTTTGTCAGCAGGCTAGTATGAGCATATTTGCCGCGGTTGATATTGGGTCCAATTCCGTGCGCATCAAGATTGCGCGCGTGGTGCGCCACCGTCTCAAAACAGTTCACGAGGACCGCGTGGTGACGCGCCTGGGCGAATCCGTTTTCCGTTTCGGAACCCTTTCACCCGAAGCCATGGAGGACACGGTGAAAGTGCTGCGGCGCTTCTACCGCGACATCCAGAATTTCGGTGTAGACCAAGTGCGCCTGGTTGCCACCAGCGCCCTCCGCGACGCACGCAACGCCACGGCGTTTATCGCCTGGGTGCATTCTGCAACCGGCTGGAAGGTGGAAACGATTTCTGGGCTGGAAGAAGGGCGTCTTATCCACCTGGGGATCCTGGCCAATACCGCGCTGGGCGCCTCCCGCGCTCTCCTCATCGACCTCGGCGGGGGCAGTTGCGAGCTTACGCTTTCGGAAAAGGGCCACATCCGCAAGATGGTCAGCCTACCCTTAGGAGCGGTGCGCCTGACCGGGGAATTCCTGCCCCACGATCCTCCCCGGCCCGTGGAGATTCAAAGGCTCCGCGGAAGCATTGCGGAGGAACTCGACCGCGTCCGCGAGCCGATCGCCGGAATTAAGGTGAGAAATGTTTTGGCCACCTCGGGGACAGCCGCGGCAATTTCGAATGCGGCGCAGGTGGTCGAGCCCTTCGGCCCCAGGTTGAGAGCCGGGCACGTCTCACGCACAGCCCTCGTGCGCCTTGCTGAACACTTGGCAAAGCTGGACTTCAAGGACCGCAGTAAGGTACCTGGAATCGGACCTCGCCGGGCGGAGATCATTGTGGCTGGGGCCTGCGTCTTTGCAGAACTCATGGAGCGCTGCAACCTTCCCGGTTTTCAATACTCGCCTTTGGGACTTCGGGATGGGCTGCTGGCCCAAATGCTCGCTGACCACGACCGGGCCACCGTATCTCACCGGCAAATCGAGGCTGAACGTGACGACGCCATCCTTGCCATGTGCAAGCAGTACCGGGTAGACCTCAAAAGGGCGGAGGAGGTTCGCCGCCTGGCAGTACAACTCTTCCACGAACTGCGTCGGGTGCATGCACTCCCGCCCGAATACCAAGGCTGGCTCTCTGCCGCTGCGCTGCTGCACGAGGCGGGCACGTTTATCAATCGGAGCGGAAGCCACCGCCACACGTATTACCTGATCGCCAACTCGGAAATCTTCGGCTTCACCCCCGAACAACGCCACATCATCGCGGCCATTGCGCGCTATCTCGGGAAAACCCGCCCCAACCCGGCCGATGGCCCCATGAAGGCCCTCAACAGCGCAGACGAGGAACTCGTCCCCAAGGCCGTGGTGCTCTTGCGCCTTGCCAAGGCGATGAGCCACGGAACCGATGGCAGCATCGTCAATGTGGCAGCGGAAGTCTATCGCGAGCGTGTCCTGCTTAAACTGACGGCCAAGAATGGCGCAGACCTTGAAGTCTGGATGCTCAGCAAGGAAAGGGCCTATTTCCGCGAGGTGTTTGGCCGCGAATTGGATGTCGAGGTTTTTTAGGGCTGAGAACAAAGGGCTTGAAAGCGCGGCCAATGCCCGGTAGCCTTGCATCATGAACCTATAAAGAGCCCTGCCGCCTCGCGGCAGCGACTTAGGGAGCCGAATATGCGGAAGCCAAAGGGCATCGTAATCAATGGTGTTCGATTCAGGTATGGAGAGGTCGATTGGGAAGACGCGCACGGCGCCAGTCGCGATAAGCTGCCTGACTTCGCTGCCATGCGTCAAGGCGGTCAGTACATTGGTTCGAAGATTACTTCCACCGGCCTCATTGCCAAAATTGGAAAATACCTTCTGGTGATTACCGAGAAGGATGAAGCCCTGACGGAATTTGATTACACGTTGATTCCCCTACGCGCCAAGGTCCAGATTCGCTACAACTGACCCACTCAACCAAAAGCCTTTAGCGCCAAGCTTGACGGTATCATTTCAATACAGGAAGCTGAGCGCCGGATCGGGGAAGCGGTGTTGAAACCCAGCAAAATGGCCAAAATAGGGCGAGGTGACGTTGTTATAAACGTCGCGGGGGTTGGGGTAGTTCGTGACGTTGTAGACCCGCAAGATGCCGCGAAGCGGATGGTCCCGCACCCAGGGAATGAAGCGGATACGGAATTCCTTGTACATCTCGAGGTCGAGGGAAACGAAGGTGGGGAAACGCAAGGTGTCCGGGAAGCCAACATAGCGCTGCCGCTCGTCAAGGTCCGAATAGGGAAAGCCGCTGTGGATATCCAGCACCGGGCTGGCAACGATCTTCCAGGGGATGTTAAACCGTCCCCAGGTCACGAACCTGTCGGGAATGTTGGAAGGCAGACTGGCGAAGAAATTTGGGCGGATGACAGGTTCCTCAAATGGCACGTAAACGTCCCCGAGACTATTCAGGTCGCCGTGTGACACGCTGTGCACATAGGTGATGTTGATGTCCGTGTTCGAACGAGCGCGAATGCGTAATGTGGATTCGAACTCATGATAGCGGCCGGATCCCGTGTTGGAGAGTTCGAGCAGGGGGACGCCATACTGGTCAATCAAGGGATTGGTGATAAACATCTTGTGGGTCCCGCTGGAAAGATAGCTCAGACGAAGAGTGAAGTGGGGGAGAATCTCCCGGTCAGCTTCAACATTCCAGGTCACGTTATAAGGCGTACTATCCAGATCATGCCCCGGCGGGACGAATTGAGTTATCCTTCGTTCGGTCCTCGCGTAAACGTTCTGGAAAACCAAGGGCGGCCCCAGTGGGTTCCCCTGCGTATCATATTGGGTCACGATCCGTGTAGGATTGTCCGTGAAGTCGCTCGCCAGCAGCGGCAGGCGATCGTAGAAAACTCCTATACCACCGCGCAGGATAGTTTTGCCGCCCCTGCCGGGCGAATAGACTGCGCCAATCCGCGGTGCAAAAGCGGTGGGGTCTCCCGTGGTTTGGCCGGAGTAGCGCAGACCAAGATCGAGTCCCAGCCGCTCTTGGATGGCCCAGTGGTCCTGGACGAACGCTGCCACCTCAGTATCCTTTGCTGAAAGCAGACCTTTTCCCTGGAAGTCGATCTGCTCGGCAAGCGTTCCGTCCTGTCGCAGGACTTGCACGGGGCGCGAAACGCTGGTTCCGGAAAAGCTGCGGTGGACAAGGTCCCCGCCCACCGTGAACTCGTGCCGGCCTCGCCATTCCTTTCGAGGAGACTGATAGGTCTGGGAAGCCTCCTGCTGGGAGCCATCGCGGGCCCATGTATTGAAGAAATTTCCCCCCCAGCCGTTGGGAGTCACAAGCATATCCAAAGGCCCCTGGCCGTGCGCGTAGCTGGAGAAATTGGTGAACTGGAGAAAGGAGGTCAGAATTCCGCCGGCGGGGAACAGGTAGCGGTCCTTAACCCCGGCGGAGAAGCCGCGTTGTTCATAGTTGGACGATGCCGATTGCGGAACTAACGAGTTGATGTCAGCAAACTCAAGCCGCTCAGGGAAGACCTTGAGATTTCCCGTCAGCAGGTGCTGCGTGGAAATGATGTACTGGAGAGAAGTGAAGGAGTCGATGCCCTCCTTCTTGATTTCGTTCTTCGGCCAAGCAAGCCCGCGGACCGGCTGTTTGTGAAGGTCGTAGTTGAAGGCCTCAAAGAAGTCAAGCTTGCCGGGCAAAAGGGGGCCGGTGACGTCAATGCGCGGCGACTCCTCCGAAATGCCCACAAGGTGGCCGCTCTTACCGCGCATATTGGGGGTTAAATCGTTCAATTCAAAATGGAATTTGTCTGACGGCGCCTTGGTTTGCACGCTGGCCAGTCCCCCGGCAAAGCGGCCGTACTCAGCCTGGTAAGCCGTTTTGAAAACGTCAACTGAGCCTACTGCATCGATGGGCACCTCGATCGCAAACGCTCCGGTCACCGGGTCGACAGTCTCCGCACCGTCAACCAGCATCATCCCCTGGCTTTCGGCCGCACCTTTAATGTTTATTTTTCCATCGGGAGTTCGCACCACGCCCGGGACGAGCGGCAAAGCCGCTTTGAATCGCTGTTCGGTCAAGGGTAGCGTCATTAACTGGGTCGAAGTGATTTTTGCCGGGGCAGAGACGTTCTCAGGAGATATGACGGGGGCCTTCTCTCGGACCTCCACCTTTTGCCTGACTACAATTTCGGGGGGAAGAACCATCTGCACGAACGGCGGTGGGGTCTCACCAATCTGCAGGTCCTGCTTCATAACAGGTTCGTAATCCGCCGCGGCGCAGGTCAACCGATAAGTGGAAGGCAACAAGCCTGTAAAGTTAAACTCGCCTTTTTCTCCCGTGGCGACGGAGAGGCCAGTGTCGGGCAGAGGGCCCCCGGTGAGTGTGCAGACGGCCCCCACAAGAGGTTTACCCGCTTCGTTCAACACTTCGCCTTTCAGTTCCTGAGTCTGCGGAGTGCCCGCAAGAGCAGACACGGCGAAGGGGCCCCAAAAGAACAAAGCAAACGTTATGCGCGATTTCCTGGCAACTCGTACCATCTATTCCAAGATGATTAAGTTTACGCCAGCCTTGCGCTCACGTCATCTTTTTTCGAATCTTCGCGCAAGCTCTATGGGTCAGAACAACTTCCAGCCGGGGTCTTTTCAGTCTTTGGCGGGTGTAAGCTCGAACCAGAGCCGGAGAGGTGCCCGTTCTGGCAGCAGGCCGGCTCTTCGCCCAGGGGGTCCGAGCATTATTTGGGATTACAAAACTTAACAATCGTGTTAATTTATTATTACGGGCGTGCGCGCCCGGGGCATCCAACAACGGTGCAGCTAAGGTGTTGTTTGCCCAAAAAATCATTGAGGAGCGGAATTATGCTATTTAGACGTCTGGTGCTCGCCCTTGCCCTAGCCTGCGTGGTAGCATGGCCGGCGATCGCCGTTGGGCCTACGGGGACAATAGTTGGGACTGTCGCTGACCCCAGCGAGGCGGTTATTCCGAAAGCCCAAATCACGGTTCGCAACCAGGAGACGAACGCTACCCGCGAAGTGCAGACCGACGGTGACGGAGATTTCAGCGTCCCCCTGCTGCCTCCGGGAGTGTACGAGGTCTCGGCTGAAAAAGCCGGTTTCCGGCGCAGTGTCTATAGCGGCGTCAATCTACACGTTGACCAGACCGTGCGCGTTGATTTTGTGCTGCAAGTCGGCCGGCTGAGTGAACAGGTGGTCGTCACCGAGTCTGTCCCTATCGTGCAGACCGACACCTCAACTCTCGGCCAAGTCATCGAGCGCAAGCAAGTAAGCGAGTTACCTTTGAACGAGCGTAATTTCTTGACTTTTGCGCTTCTCGTCCCAGGTGGGCAGTTGCCTGTGGCAGGCTCGCAGAACTCCACCCAGGGCGGAGCCATCAGCGTCAACGGAGCGCGCGAGCAATCCAACGATTTTCTGCTCGACGGCGTGGACAACAACGACCTGTACATCAATCAATACAGCGTGCTTCCATCGGTCGACGCCATTCAGGAATTCAAGGTGCAATCCGGCGATTACTCGGCTGAATTCGGCCGCGGCGGCGGCGCCCAAGTCAATGTGGTGCTAAAGAGCGGCACTAACCTGTTCCACGGAAGCGGGTTTGAGTTCGTGCGTAACCGCAACCTGGACGCCAAGAATTTCTTCGATGAGCCCGATTGCACGCCCGATTCCATTCAGGGAACCTGTGCGCCCATCCCGCGCCTCGACCGGAACCAGTTCGGTGGGACGTTGGGTGGGCCCATCCAGAAGGATAAGACCTTCTTCTTTGCCTCTTATGAAGGGCTGCGCCTGCGCCAGGCAACGACGCGGGAAGCCAACGTACCTTCCCAAGTGGAACTCGAGGAGGCGAACGGCTTGTTGCAGGGTCTCGGTTTCCCTCAGAATCCTGCGGGCGTGGCCGCGCTCAACCTCATTCCGGCGGCCAACGTCGCCATGCCGGACTTGCCCGATTCTACTACCTACGTCTCCTCCCCGGTGATTCAGGACACTAACGACTTGCTGACCATCAAGCTGGACCGCCAGACCGGCTCCAACAACACCTTTTCAGCTCACTACTCGCTGTTCAATGAGAACCGCTTTAATCCTTTCGATCCCGTCAATGCTTTCACAAGCCTGCCTGGCTACGGCAGTTCCACCATCAACCGAGGGCAGAACGCCGGCTTCACCTGGACGCATGTCTTCAGCTCCCATTGGGTCAACGAAGCACGCTTGGGCTTTAACCGCCTGCGTGCCGCCGATTTTCAACAGGACTCTGGTAACAACGTCACGCAGCAACTGGGATTCCCGACCGTGTCCACTAATCCTGTGGACTGGGGATACCCCAACGTGAACCTCTATGGTTTCGACGGCATCGGCGAGCCCGTGAACTACCCTCAAGACCGCCACGACAACACCTATGAATTTGCGGATAACCTGGCTTGGAATTGGGGACGCCATCAATTCAAGTTCGGAACGGACATCCGCCGTTTTCAGTTGAATGACTACCTCGACTTCATTTCGCGCGGCGACTGGTTTTTCGATGGCCTTCAGCAGAATGGTGTCTGCCTCGGCACCCCTGGTCTCTCCTGCCAAGTCGCGGCCGTGGCTCTCCTCATGGCCGGCGTTCCGGACTATGTGGTGACGGAAACGGGCAATACCAACAACGGGCTGCGCACCACCGGCCTGGGAGCCTATGTGCAAGACGATATTCGCGTTCTGCCGCGATTCACCTTGAATGTCGGCCTGAGATGGGAGTTCAATAGCCCACCCATCGAAATCCACAACCGTTTCAGCGTTCCTGACCTGAGCGCCAATTCTGCCACCTGTTCACCTCAACCCGACTGCCAGTTCATTCAGGCGGGCACTGCTGGGATTCCGCGGGCCACCTACAGCAAGAATGTTCACGATTTCGCTCCACGCATCGGGCTCGCGTGGCGGCCCTTGAAGACTGAGCGCTTTGTGGTCCGGTCGGCCTACGGTATCTTTTATGATGAGAACATTCTTAACCTCAACATTCTGCCGCGTTTCAACCCACCTTTTGTCGACATTTCCGCGGCAGTCAACTACACCGGAACCAGTGTCATTCAGGACATCTTGAGCCAGCCGGGATTGCCGGAGCCCCAGGCCAATTTTGTTTCCCCAAACTTCCGCGACGCCTACATGCAGGATTGGAACGTTGACCTCCAGTACGAGGTGCAACCTAACTGGATGATTGACTTGGCTTACGTGGGTACCAAGGGCACTCACCTTCCCGCCACCCGCGACATAAACGAAGTGAATCCTTCCACCCAGGCTACTCCCTACTCGCAGTTCAACTCGATTCTGGAGGTGGAGCCGCGTGCCAATAGCATCTACAACGCCTTGCAGTTTCGTTCCGAGAAGCGCGTAAGCCAGGGCTTGGCTTTCCTGGCTGCTTACACTTGGTCGAGATCGATCGACGACGATTCAGCAGTCTTCAGCGGCAGCGTCAGTTCGGGCGTGCCGCAGAATTCCTATGATTTTCGCGCTGACCGGGGCCTTTCCGACTTCCAGGTCGAGCAGCGCCTAGTCTTCAGCTATCTATATGACCTGCCACTAGGGGCTGGCCGGAAGTGGCTCAATAATCCCGGCATAATCAACCACATATTTGGCTCCTGGCAAACGGCTGGAATTGCGACCATGCAGACCGGTAGTCCCTTTACGATCAGCATGCCGGCCTCAGAGAGTGGAACGTCTATCACAGCTTTTGGAGTCCCGTACCGACCGGACCAGGTGGGCGATCCAAACAAGGCTGGACCCGTAGCAGCAAACCCGGGGTGCTCGGCCCCAACTCAAATTCACACGCCGAATAGCTGGTTCAATACTTGCGCCTTTGCTACTCCCGAAAATCCCCTTTTGGGAACTGCCGGCCGGAACAACGTGATTGGGCCGGGACTGAACAACCTCGACTTTTCACTGCTCAAAGATGTTCCGTTCCGCCACGAAGGCCGCCGGCTTCAGCTTCGGTTTGAGTTCTTTAACCTATTCAATATTCCGCATTTCGATATTCCCGGGGGAGCTTTCTCAGGGTCTGGGTTTGGAGTGGTGCAGTCGGCAAGTAAATACGGCAGTAAGCCACCCCGGCAGATTCAGTTGGGCCTGAAGTACATCTTTTAAGAAGTTGACAGTCGAGAGTCTACAGTTGACAGTTCACGGGTGGCGCATATCCGCCGCGGCGGACTTTTCATGTATGCGCCCTCTTACCAGTGTCATTCCGAGCGTAGCGAGGAATCGCGCTCTGAGTCGTTTGTCCAGAGAGCAGGGCGAGATTCCTCTCCCGCGACTGCGGGATCGGAATGACACGCGGCTGCCATGGGAGTGATACTCGATGGATCGTTCAGAGGCCTGGAATCTTCTCTGTGAGTACGCCAAGAATGAGAACTTGCGCAAGCATGCGCTGGCCGTGGAGGCGTGTGTTCGCGCCTATGCGCGAAGATTTGGGGAGGACGAGGAGAAGTGGAGCGTAGTGGGCCTGATCCACGACTTCGATTACGAGGTGTATCCGAACGCGCCCGACCACCCGCTGAAAGGAAGCGAAATCCTGAAAGAGAAGGGCGTTTCAGAGGAAATCCGCCGCGCCATTCTCGGCCACGCCGACTACACCGGTGTACCGCGCGATACGCTGCTCGCCAAGGTCCTTTTCGCGTGTGACGAGCTTGCGGGATTCATCACGGCCTGCGCGCTGGTGCGGCCTGACAGGATCGCCACCCTCGAGGCAAAATCCGTTCGCAAGAGGATGAAAGACAAAGCCTTCGCCCGCTCCGTAAGCCGTGAGGATATCATCAAAAGCGCTGAGGAACTGGGCGTCCCCCTGGATGAGCACATCAGCTTCTGCGTCGCAGCTATGCGCGGCATCGCGGACCAACTCAGCCTCGCCCCCAGCGCGGCGGGGACTTCAATCAATCCGAGCGCGTCCGCCTCATCATCCCACCGTTGAGCTTCGTTGAGCACAGCGCGCGGGTCGTACCCTCAGGGCTACAACCACCACGTAACGCTGCCTAGGGTTGCGCACCCGTTAGCGAGAGCCCTGTGCCGAGGCTCCGCCCATGCACGGGCGGAACGCCGGTGCTACGTCGAGATGCCTAGCAATTAGAGTTGGACCTTTTGAAGGTATGAGCCGACTGAAACATCCCATTGCAGTTCTTGGGCGACCTTCTGCCGGAGCGATTCAGCAGCCTTGGGTTCTCCATGGACCAGAAACGTCTTTCCGGGAGGTTTCTGGAATTTGTGCAGCCAGCCCAGAATCTCCCCGTAATCCGCATGGCCGCTCAGGTGCTCGAGAGATTCGATGCGCGCCCGAATGTGCACGTACTGGCCGTGCATCTTGACAGGTTGACCTGCCTGGATGAGTCTGCCGCGCGTACCCGCCGCCTGAAAACCCACAAAGAGGATGGTGTTGCGATGGTCCGGGAGACAGCGCTCCAGGTGATGAACGACGCGCCCGCCGGTAGCCATGCCACTCGCCGAGATAATGACCATCGGATAACGCGCATCATTCAGAGCTTTGGAGTCTTCCACGCTCCTGTCAAAGTGCACGTCGGGCGGAGAGAAAGGTTTGATGCCCTGCGCTTCCAGCGCTTCGGTCTGGAGGTCATGGTCTTCCTCGTGACGGCGGTAAAGGTCGGTCACATCGATGGCCATGGGGCTGTCCACGTGAATGGGAAGAGAATGCATCCTCCCCAGCTCGATGAGCTCGCGAAAAAGGTAAAGCAGTTCCTGCGTCCGCCCCACCGCAAAAGAAGGAATCACCACGGTGCCGCCACGCTGAGCCGTCCCTTCCACTATGGATGCAAGGCGCGCACCGACATCATCCCGCGGGTGCAGGCGGTCGCCGTAAGTGGACTCGAGCAGCATGTAATCGAACCCATCCTCCGGCACGACGGGTTCCCGTAGAATGAGCTGCGGGAACCGGCCGAGGTCGCCCGAAAAGAGGATTCTCTTCACGCTCCCGTTCTCACGCACGGTGACCTCGATCATCCGCGCTCCCAGGATGTGCCCGGCGGAGAAGCAACGCAGCGTAAAGTGCGAGGAAAGCTCGAGCGGCTTCGATTCGTCGATGGCGCGGAACGACTCCAGCGATTTTACGGCCTCATCGTGGGTGTAGAGAGGCAGCGCGGGATCGTGTTTGCTGAATCCCTTCTTGTTGGCGTACGCCGCGTCTTCTTCCTGGAGGTGGCCCGAGTCCGGCAGGACGAGCTTCGACAAATCCACGGTGGCGGGCGAAGCATAAATCTGCCCTTTGAATCCGTCTTTCACCAGACGCGGAACGTAGCCCGTGTGGTCAAGATGCGCATGCGTCAACGCCAGCCACTGGATGCTCGAGGATGGAATGGGCAGTGGGTTCCAGTTGCGCAGGCGAAGCTCTTTTTCACCCTGAAAGAGCCCGCAATCGATCATCAGGCGCTCGCCGCCGGCTTCGAGCAAATACTTGGAGCCAGTTACCGTGCCGGTAGCACCGAGAAAGGTTAGAGTTGCCATGATGGTCAGGCTCCTGAGTGAAGGCAGTCGAGGGGTCGAGGAGTCGAGAGTCGAAAGTCGAAGAACGAAATACCTTGACTCTTAGACCTCTCGACTTCGCGATTCATCATCCGCGCTTCGGCCGGATGCGGCGCCTCGATGCCTTTTCCGCCTCGTGTCGCAACTTTCTCACCCAAGCGGCAGCACCGCCGGCCTCCTCGATATCCGGATGATCGGCAGGATCCCACACTGGGGCATCCCGGTTGAGGATCTCCAGCAAACGGCGGCGGCGCACCTCGCGCGCGGCCACTTCCGAGAGGCGCTTGCATTTCGCCATAGCTAAACCATACCAGATGCCCAGCGTGGCATCAAATCACGACGGACTCCTGGTATTCCCCGAACACCCTGCGCATGACGTCTGAAATCTCACCCACAGTGGCATAAGCCTTAACGGCCTCGAGAATGGCGGGCATCAGGTTTTGTTCAGAGCGCGCGGTCTCTTCCACCTGGCGCAGCGCAGCCTGAAGGCGCGAGGCGTCGCGGCGGGCGCGAAGTTTCTGGAGTCGTTCCACCTGAGCGCGTTCTGCCTCCGGGTCAATGCGAAGGAGGGGCAATGGCGTGCCTCGCTCGTCCCGGTAGCGGTTCACGCCCACAACCACTCGTTCCCCACTCTCGATGGACTTCTGATAGTCGTAGGCAGCCTGCTGGATTTCCCGCTGGATGTAACCATTTTCAATGGCGCGCAGCGTGCCCCCCATCGCATCAATCTTTCGCATGTACTCCTTGGCGGCCTCTTCGACCTGGGAAGTGAGCTTCTCGATGGCGTAAGAGCCGGCCAGGGGGTCAATGGTATTCGTCGTACCACTCTCTGCGGCGATGATCTGCTGGCTGCGGAGGGCGATGAGCGCTGAGCTCTCCGTAGGCAAGCCAAGGGCTTCATCGCGGGCGTTGGTGTGGAGGGATTGCGTCCCACCGAGTACCGCCGCCAGCGCCTGGAGTGTCACGCGCACGATGTTCACCTCCGGCTGCTGCGCAGTCAGGGTGGAGCCTGCGGTTTGGGTGTGGAAACGGAACATCCATGAGCGAGGATTCCGAGCTTTGAAGCGCTCGAGCATCAGGCGCGCCCACAGGCGGCGCGCGGCGCGGAATTTTGCAACCTCCTCCAGCAAATCGTTGTGCGCATTTAAGAAAAAAGAAAGGCGGGGGGCAAAGTCATCCACCGCGAGCCCGCGCGCGACAGCCGCCTCAACGTAGGCGGTGGCGTTGGCCAGCGTAAACGCCACTTCCTGGACCGCCGTCGAGCCTGCTTCCCGGATGTGATAACCGCTGATGGAGATGGTATTCCACTCCGGAGCACAATCATGGCAGAAGGCGAAAATATCCGTCACCAACCGCAGGGCGGGGCGGAGGGGATAGATGTACGTCCCACGTGCGATATATTCCTTCAGGATATCGTTCTGAACTGTCCCCGAAAGCTTCCGGGGGTCCACGCCCTGCTTTTCCGCCACCGCGAGGTAGAGCGCCAGGAGGATGGCCGCGGTCGCGTTAATGGTCATAGAGGTAGAGACACGTTCCAGCGGGATGTCCTTGAAAAGGGCTTCCATATCCTCCAGCGAATCAATGGCCACGCCCACGCGGCCCACTTCGCCACGGGAAAGAGGATGGTCCGAGTCCAAGCCAATCTGGGTGGGAAGATCGAAAGCCACCGAAAGGCCTGTCTGTCCCCGCTCCAAGAGATAACGGAACCGCGCATTAGACTCCGCCGCCGTCCCAAAGCCTGCGTACTGGCGCATCGTCCAGAGCCGGCTGCGGTAAAGGCTTGAATAGATTCCACGCGTGAAAGGGTACTGGCCTGGGTAGCCGGCCTCACGCTCATAGTCCCAATCGGCAAGGTCTTCGGGCGTGTAACTGCTCTTCAGTTCCAGCCCGGAAGCGGTCGTGAACTTCCCCTTCAATTCTTTGTCTTGCCTAGAACCCATTGCGCTCCCAGCCCTCCCCCTCGAAATTCGAAAATCGAGAATCGAAATTGGCCGGCCACGTCCCCAATTTCGAGTTTCGCTCTTCGAATTTCGAACTTCGAGTTTCGAATTTCCGGCTACCGGATGCTTCGAGCCTTTGCAAAGGAGTAGAGGCAGAAAATAATCAAGAGCACCGTGAAACTTGCGAAGAGAACGAAACGTACCAAACCCACCGAGGGAGACTTGAGGTAGTAATGCCACTCCGAGAAGGAAACGGCTGCCCCGGCCACTGCAAGTATCAGAAACGCCAGTCCCACTAGCATGTGGAACACACGCTGCGCATTACGAAAACAGTGCGAAAACAGGTATCCGAGTTTACTCAATCGTTATCCTGCGACCTCGAAAGCCGGCACAAATCTCACCTTGGCTATCCTAACTCAAAACTTTGCACCTTGACACAGTTTTGCAGCGAATCATACAATGAGGCGAGCGTGAGGCATGGTGACTCGTGGAGCTGGACGATAACTTCAAACGTCTAATCAAAGAACTGGGCGACGCCATCAACGAGTCGTTATCTGAATCGGATAAGATTTCGGACGTCCTGGCCCGCATTCGCGCTTCTGGATACGACCTTTTCCTCGTCCTGGAAGTAACCATCGGGTTCAACAAGAGGGGCGAAGCTAATCTCATCCACCGCCAAAAGCTCAATGCCGACCTGCACCAGGAACCCGTCTTCAGGTTGACCACGCAAGACGCTCAGTTTCTCAGGGCCCTAAGAATCAGCATCCAAGATGAGGATTCCTGAACGCTTTTGACCCTTGTGGTTAGATCAGTTCACCTGTGCCTTCTGCGGGGCGTTTTCCAAACCGTTTTTTCCCCGCTCTCCATGCCAAGCGGAGGCAGGACTTTTCCAGACAGCAACTCGCTTGACATCGACCGAAATCGGGGAATAGGATTCATCCATGCCATCCCCCGCCATACGACCGCCTGCGGTTGCAGGCCGATTCTATCCTGGCCGGCCGGAGTCCCTGACGCGTCAGCTCGATCAGTACCTGGGTGACGAACAGGCGAAGATCGAAGGCGCGTTGGGATGTGTGGTACCTCACGCAGGCTACATGTACTCGGGGCACGTGGCCGGGGCGGTTTTCGGCAGGCTGCCCAAGCGGCCCACTTACATCATCCTTTGCCCGAACCATACCGGCCGCGGCGCGCCACTGGCGATCATGTCCAGCGGAGAGTGGTTAACCCCTTTAGGAAGGGTGCCGGTGGATTCCGCCCTGGCACGCCTGCTGCGTCGCTCCTGCCACTTACTCATGGAGGATGCCGAGGCGCATGAAGACGAGCACTCCCTGGAAGTCCAACTTCCCTTCCTCCAGCGCAGCGTGGGAGAGTTCAAGTTCGTTCCCATTGCCATCGGGGTGGGCGGGTATTCCGGGCTGGAATCTCTCGGCCACAGCATCGCCCAGGCAGCGGGACCCACCGCCGCCGTAATGATCATCGCTTCCAGCGATATGAACCATTATGAACCGGACAGCTTAACCCGCGAGAAGGACCGCAAGGCGATTGATAAGATCTTGGCGCTCGACCCGCCGGGCCTTTACGAGGTGCTGCGCCACGACGACATCTCGATGTGCGGCTACGGTCCCACCATCGCCATGCTGACGGCGGCGAAAGACCTTGGCGCCCAGCGCGCGGAACTTATCAAGTACGCCACTTCTGCCGATACTAGCGGCGACCGGGATGCTGTCGTTGGATACGCGGGTATCATCGTCTCACTGTAACGGATGTAGGGGTAGGGCTTGCCCTACCCTCGTCGATGGCCCACACGAACATCAGGGGACGGCAAGCCGTCCCCCTACAGATCGCCTACTTCGAGCGCACCTTCACCCCTGCCAATTCCTCCAGGAATGTAATAACAGCCGCATAGTCGAGGTCGCCTTTTCCCTGGGCCTTGGCGGCGCTATACACTTCTTTCACTGCCGCCAGGGTGGGCAGGGGCACGTTGTGCGCGAACCCGGCTTCCATGGCCAGCTCGAGGTCCTTGTGCATCAGCTTGAGCGGGAAGTAGGGAGTGAAATCGCCCTTGAAAATAAACGGCGCCTTAAAATCCGTGAGTCCAGCGCGGGCCAGGCTAGACTGAAGGATCTCCAACATAGTTTGTGGCGCCACGCCAGCCTTGGCGGCCAGGACTAAACCCTCACAAAAGATTTCGAGCATCGTGGCCTGAATGGCGTTCTGTGCCAGCTTGGCTGAAAGCCCCATACCATTTGGGCCACAGTAGATGTGCTTCTTTCCCAGCACTTGAAGGATAGGCAGGGCGCGTTCGAATACGGCGCGGTCGCCACCGACCATAAAAGTCAGTTCGCCTTTCTCCGCGCCGTGTTTGCTCCCGGTTACAGCAGCATCCAGCCAACTGGCGCCTTGGCCGGCGACGTGGCAGGCCATCTTGCGACTGACTAGGGGGCTGATGGTGCTCGAGTCGATGACCATGGCGCCCGAAGCGACGGTCCCGAGGATGCCGTCTCTGCCGAGCACAACGTCTTCCACCGCCGCACTGTCAGTCACGATTATGATGACGAAATCAGCGTCCTTCGCCGCTGCGGCAGGAGTCGAGGCCACTTGGGCCCCGGCCTGCTTCAGGGGTTCTGCCTTGCTGCCCGTGCGGTTATAGACCGCCAGCTTGTGTCCAGCCTTGAGCAGGTTCAGGGCCATGGGCTGGCCCATGATTCCGAGGCCGATGAAACCAATCGAATTCGGCATTGTTACCTCCTGTTAGCTCATGTACCAGCCGCCATTCACGTTAATCGTCTGCCCGGTGATGTAACCGTTGCGCGCCAGCATGACCGCCACGTCGGCCACTTCCTCGACGTCGCCAAAGCGCCCGACTGGTATGAGGTCCGCGCGGGCCTTTGGATTGACAGCCACCATCTCGCTGTAAATGAGCGCCGGAGCGATGGCGTTCACCGTGATGCCCTCTTTTGCGAGAAGCGCCGCGTAAGAGTGAGTGAGGCCTAAAATGCCGGCCTTGGAGGCAGCATAGTGGGGGCCCACCACTCCGCCCGTTTGCGCGGCCACGGAGGACAGGTTGATGATCCGTCCCCAGTGACGGGCGCGCATACCGGGGAGGACTTGCTGCGTTACCAGGAACATGGATTTCAGGTTGGTGTCCAGGAGCTCGTCCCAGTCTTTCTCAGTGATCTCGTTCAAGGGCTGGGGGCGCGTGATTCCGGAATTGTTCACCAGGATCTCCACCGGCCCCAGTTGCTCCTGGACGGTCTTCACCAACCGCGCAACCTCCGCCGCTTGAGAGACGTCCGCCCGGACGGCCACGGCGCGTCGTCTGTGGGCCCGGACCCGCTCGCAGGTTTCCTGGGCGGCGCCCTCCTGCGTGAGGTAATTCACGGCAACGTCAACGCCCGCCTCCCCTAGCGCGACGGCGATGGCCCGGCCGATGCCGCGGCTAGCGCCCGTCACGAGCGAAACCTTTCCATAGATTTCGTCCAAGCCCATTTGTGTTGCCTCGAAAAGACAGGTTTCAGGCGCCAGGTTCTGGGTGTCAGGAAACAGAAGGCGGGAAGCAATTCAGAATTCAAAATGAATTTCCCCAACCCCGTTTTTCCGACTGACCCGCCGTGGCGGAACAGCTTCTTCATCATCCTGCAATGGGTTGCTCAAGTCCAACCAGATCCGCACGTCGCGGAGGTTGTTTTCCATATAGCCAATGTCCACCGTATCTCCGAGCGTCCGGAAGAAGGAGTAGGAGTCGCTTTCAGCCAGGTACGCCGCGGGGTCCATTCCCAGGATCTGGGCGCGAGAAACAGTCTGGCCGTCCGCCACGGCGCCGCTGGTTGGGCTGTTGCCGTCGCGCCCGTCGGTACCTGCACTCAAGACCACCCGGTGCTGTCCGGCAATGGACTGGGCCGCGTAAAGCACGTAGGCTTGATTGCGCCCACCCACTCCCGGGCCGGTAACGCGGCAGGTGACTTCGCCGCCTACGATGGAGCAAACCGCATGTCCCTTGTGCGTGTCAGCCAGCGCTTTGAGCGAGACGAGGTTCGACTGGGCTACCTGCCGGTAGTCCGCGTCCCATGGGCTGGAATCAATCTCGCTCACAAATCCGAGTTTTTCCGCTGCTGTCCTGGCAGCCTCCACGGCGTCGCGGTTGGAGAGCAGGCAGAAGTAATGGGAATTCTTGAAGCGCTCGTCGCCCGGCTTGGGAGTTTCTTCCAGAGTGTGTTCCAGGAAACGTTTCCGGATGCTGGGTGGAAAGTGGGACACCAGCCCGTTTTGCTCCGCGAGCGCGTAAGCCTGCTCCGCCGTCGACTCATCGGGAAGGGTCGGGCCCGAGGCGACCATCGAAGAAAGCTGCTCCGGCACGTCGGAAATGTAAATGGTGAGCTGATGCGCGGGGTACGCCCGAACGGCGAGGCGCCCGCCTTTCACGGCCGAGGTGTGCTTACGGAGGACGTTGATTTGCTCAATGGGCAATCCGCAAGTGACCAACAGGCGGTTGAACTCGCGCAGGTCAGACAGTGAGACGGCGGAATCAAAAGGTTGCTCGAAGATGGCCGAACCACCGCCTGAAACAAGGAAGATGACGGCGTCATCCGGAGTCAGATTCGAAACCAGCTCCAGCGCGGCGCGCGCTCCCTCAAGAGTTCCCGCCAGCGGGTAGGGATGGCCTCCCAAAAAATAGCGGAAACGGTCAAGTTTCCTAGCAGGCTCTCCGGGCGAAACGCAGACGCCAGCTTCAACCCGGCCGCCCAGGATTTCATCCAGCAGAGCCGCCATCCGGTTGGCGGCTTTTCCGAAGGCCACCACGTGAGGAGGACGCGCCAGGAGAAGGGAGAATTCACCCGCCTTGAGCAGCTCGCCTTCGCGCTTCAGTTTGGCCAACATGGCGGAGCGAACGTCCAATGCGGCCATCGTGTCCAAGAAAACCTGAATAGCCAGTTGCTTTCCGTGGGAGTATTCAAGAGCGGAAAGCGTGGCGGATTGGGCAGCCTGGGTCATACGAGTTTCGCCAAAGCCTCCACGCCGGCCTGCGCCACTTGTACGTCCTCTTCCTCGGTGCCTGCGCTCACTCCAATTCCACCCACACATTGGCCGTCCACCATCAGCGGCAGGCCGCCTCGAATGCAAGTGAGCTTTCCGCCGGTCGCCAGCGGCAACCCCAGTGAAAGAAGGACGCTGGGTTCGGCGGACGAGGGCGCGGGACCTGTGGGAGAGCGGCGCAGGGCGGCGGCACGGGCCTTGGTGAGCGCCACCTCGACCGAGGAGAGCTTGGCGCCGTCCATGCGAGCGAAGATAAGCAGGTGACCGCCCTCATCCACAAGGGCGATATTCTGCGCGACGTTGATCTCCCGAGCTTTGCTTTCAGCAGCGGCCAGGATGGCGCGCGCCCCTTCAAGCGTCAAACGAATATTGTTGCGTGTAAGCATAAGAACATTATTGGGAAGTGGACGAGGAAAGGCAAGGGGCTGGAAAGGCAGTGACGAGTGAAAAGTGACCCGCCGTGGCAGGACGAGCAGAAAGTAGAAGTCAGAAATCGGAAGGCAGAAGACAGGGGGCAAGCAGTAGGTGGCAGATGGGGGAAGCGAGCGTAGCGCCCCGACTTGTCGGCGCAACTCTTCAGAAGCAGGAGGCAGCAGGTGGTAGGTGGGAACAATCCAAAATTGCCCTGGCCCGGCGTTTTCAACTGACCACGGACCACTGACTAGTTGGCTCAGAATGACACGGCAAGGGGAATATTCCGTATCGTGAATAGGTGTTCAGCTCTTTGATTCAAAAACCTCGGCATTCACAACATTGAAGGGCCTTCGACCATCTAACGCCGCGAGGAGATTATCCACCGCCAGCATCGCCATTTTCAGGCGAGGCTCTGCTGCGGCGCTGCCGATGTGCGGCAATAGGACCACGTTGGGCAACGTGGCCAGCCCCGGGTGAAGGTGCGGCTCATGTTCATACACGTCAAGGCCTGCCCCGGCGATTTTCCCTGCTCGGAGCGCCTGGACCAGCGCCTCTTCATCCACCACTTTTCCTCGCGCCGTATTGATGAGGAAAGCGCCCGGTTTCATCCGAGCCAATTCGGAAGCGCCAATCATGTGGTGCGTATGCGCGGTCAGGGGAGCGTGCAGGCTGAGGAAATCCGACTCGCGCAAGAGGGTTTCACGGTCGACGAATTGGGCGTTTAATTCCTTTTCGAGGGTGTGGGGCGCGCGGTGTCGCGTGTGGTAGAGAACTCGCATAGAAAAGCCCCGGGCACGACGCGCCATAGCCTGTCCGATCAGGCCGAAGCCATAAAGGCCCAAGGTTTTCCCATTGACTTCGGCGCCCCACATCGCTCCCCACTCCCAGTGGCGCCAACGGCCTTCGCGGACGTAACGGTCAAGGTCCGTAACACGCCGTGCCGCTGACAGCAGAAGTGCGAATGCAGTGTCGGCGGTGATTTCCGTGACCACGCCGGGAGTATTGGTGACCACAATCCTGCGGCGAGTGCAGGCTGGCACATCAATGTTGTCATAGCCGGCAGCAACGTTCGCCACCACGCGCAGTCTAGTGGCTTGGCGGAGGACTTCCTCGTTCACACGCACGCCGCAGGCCACCAAGCCGTCAACATCACGGCACGCCTCCGCCAGCGCTCCGGGGGTGAGCGCCACGTCCTCGGGATTCACTGTTACTTCGCAGTGCTCCGCAATGCGTTCAATTACAGCGGGCAAAAGCGGACGCGAAACAAACACCCTGGGTTTCATGGCCGGGCATCCCCTGAAAATGCATAATCCAAAGTTGATAGCACAACGATTGTAAGCGCGTCAAATCTGAAGAAACTCTTCGACCCGCTGAAGAGTGGGAGCCGAATCGCCACCGCCCATGCCCAAGGTTGAAAGCGCGGCTGCAGCGTTGGCGAAGCGGGCAGCATGCTGGGGGTTGTTGCCGCGGCAGAGAGCGGCGAGAAAGGCGGCATCAAAGCAATCGCCGGCGCCCGTGGTATCGATAGCGCGAACGGCGAAGCCGGGAGATGAGAACGCGCCTTCGGGGCCATCCACGTAACATCCCGCTGGTCCCAGCTTGACGATGATCGTCTTCACGCCTGTCTGGTGGAGGCGGTCCGCAATGGCCATGGGCTCCGTCTCGCCCGTGAGCTGCCGGCCTTCTTCCTGGTTGGGGCAAAAGTAATCCACATATGCCAAGGCCGGCTCGATCAGCGGCAGCCAGCGGCCCCGCGAGTCCCAGCAGGGATTCATGGAGGTCAGGCAACCAAGCTGCCGGGCACGAACCATAGTCTCCGCGAGGGGGGCGCCATCGAAGCTCGGCAGGGCGAAGGCGCTGGCGTAGTGAAAGACTCGCGCCCCTTTCACCAAGTCCCAGTTCAAGTGGCAGGCGGAAAAGTGCGCATTCGCGCCGCGAAAATGCAGGAGGCGTCGCTCGCCGCTCGACTCCACGAGCACCATGCTGACGGAGGTTCGGGCCTCCTTAACCGTGATCACGTTTGAATCATCCACTCCTTCGGAGCGCACTGACTGGCGAAGAATTTCTCCCAACCGGTCTTGGCCCACAGGCGCGGCGAGGGCAACCCGAACCCCCAGCCGCGCGAGCGCCATGGCAGTGTTGATGCCGTTGCCTCCCGGTGCGAGGACCACCTCTTCCAGACGCTGGCTGGCCCCTGGGGCGGGAAGTCCGTCCACGGGCCGCGCCAGGACATCCACCACGGCATTTCCGGCGCAGAACACTTCGCATCCCGGCTTCATGGATTGTTCACCTCCATACAGCATACAAAATTCGGCCCCAAACGCCGAGTTGGGCTTTCCAATCCGCCCGTCTTGCCGGAAGAACGCTCTACACCTCCTTGAATCGGCAGGCAATTATACCCGCATTTCCATTTTGAACCCCGCCGACGAATCTACGGAGGGCCTGAGCCAGGATGGCTAGGGGGCCAAAAGTAGGCAACTCGGTGTGTACTGCTTGGGAGCCGGGAGGCCAAACTGGAAATCGTGGTTTAAAGGAGCCCGCAAAATATGATTCGGCAAGAGACCCGGGTTGGTGCTAACAACAGGCCCCCGTAGGGCAATTGCGCGTTTAAGGTGTTTCGCCTATAATCAAGTCTCACCTCTGAAGGCAGGGTTTTTGATATGCCCACATCCGTTGTACAGAAACTTCAGGAAGAAATTCAGGCATTGGAACATGAACTTAATCACGAACTCCCACGGGAGTTGAAGCGCGCCCGCGCGCTCGGCGATTTGAGTGAAAACGCCGAGTTCCACATGGCGAAGCAACGCCAGGACTACGTTGGTGCGCGGCTTGTCCAGCTTAAGAAGAGGTTGGCAGAGCTCTCGCTGATCAATTTCAGCAATATCCCTAAGGACAGAATCGCTTTTGGGTCGAAAGTAGTCTTGTACGATGTTGACCGGGATTCCGAGATCGAGTACAAACTGGTCACAAGCGAAGAGGCGGAGGTCAGCAAGGGCTTAATCTCTACGACCTCGCCCATTGGTCGTGGCTTGATGGGGAAGAAGCTAGGGGATTCGGTCAGGATTGCGACGCCGAACGGGGTTCGGGAATTTGAAATCCGGGCCGTACAGACCATCCACGAGCAGTCCGAAGCCTAGCAAGGTTGGCATACCCACGTGATCACGGGGAAAATCGGCGATACGCTCGGGCGCGTACTGGATGCGATTGTCCGCGGCTTTGCGGCGAGCGGCATCAACCCTAATTTCCTTACCTTTACAGGGTTCGGCATCAACCTGCTGGCCGCGTACTTGTTCGCCTACGGCTATTTTCTCTCGGCGGGCGCCACCATCATCCTCGCCGGGATCTTCGACATGGCGGACGGCCGCGTGGCACGCCTCGCGGGCCGCGTGACGCCCTTCGGCGGCTTCTACGACTCAGTCATGGATCGTTACTCCGACCTCTGCTTGCTGATCGGACTGCTGATTTATTACGGGCGCATCAACCGGTTCTTGTATGTATCCCTCGTCGCCGTAGCCATGATCGGCTCCGTCATGGTGAGTTACAGCCGCGCACGAGCCGAAAACGTTATCCCGTCCTGCAAGGTGGGCTTCCTGGAGCGGCCTGAGCGTGTGGTGCTGATCATCATCGGCGCCTTGTTTGACCGCATGGCGCCGGTGCTCTGGCTCATCGCGGTGCTCTCCAATGTGACGGTGATCCACCGCATCCTCTACACTCGCCAGGTAGCGCGGAACCGCGCCGCCCACACCCACGAAGCCTAGCGGCAGTGCTGCATGGCGAGGTCGTCTCTTCAGGGAACAGGGAATAGGGAACAGGGAACAGCTTCCGGCCCCTGCTCTCTACTCCCTGTTCCCTGTACTCTCCCACCCGACACCTGCCCTTTCCAGCGTGAAATCCCCCTATTCGGCGAGGCCCAATTTGTCCCCCCTCCATCGCTGACCGTGACCTAAGTCACATGCAACTCGCTTGCGATAAGCTACTTTCCAATTTTGAGCCTCTGGACATTTTTTATGGGGGTCTGGAACGCCTTTTGCCCTATAATGGGATACGATGTTAAACAACGCGAAGTTTGACTCACCCTTAAGCCTCTACGAAGCTGAAGGTCAAGCGTCCCTCAAAGTATTGACAATACTTGGGGGTTGGGAGACCCGGCGTTCATTCAATCAGATTGGCATCCATGCCGGCGACCGGATCCGGGTTCTGCGCCGCGCGCCCTTCGGTGGCCCGCTGGTTGTTGACAACCGGGGAACGCATGTTGCAGTCGGGAAGCAACTGGCTGAGAAAATTAAGGTAGAAGTCCTGTCGTGAAGGTCGCTCTCGTCGGCCAACCCAATTGCGGCAAGAGCACGCTGTTTAATGCTGTCGCGGGATACCGATCCCTCACGTCCAACTTTGCCGGAACCACCGTTGAGTACACCCGTGGCCAGGCGCGGGTGGATGGTGTGGTAGTTGACCTGGTCGATTTGCCCGGCCTCTATTCACTGACCCCCACAAATCCCCTTGAAGCCATCGGCCGCGAATGTCTTCTCAGCGGCGACTGGGATGTGATTATAAACGTCATCGACGCTTCGCAACTGGCGCGAAGCCTGGAACTGACTTTGGAGCTCAAGGATCTGCAAGCGCCGCTTGTCGTCTGCCTGAACATGATGGACGAGGCGGCGCGAAAAGGCATCGTCATCGATTCCAAGGCCCTTTCCGTCGCGCTCGGGGTTCCGGTGGTGGAGACGATTGCCTCCCGCGGGCAAGGCATCCTCGACTCATTCCGCGCCGCGCTGGCTCTTTCCCGCCGGGCGCGGCGGATTCCTCCCAAACCGTTCATCTATGCGCCGGAGGTTGAAGACACGGTCGCGCGGCTGGGGCAAAGGCTCACCAGTTTTGCGACGCTGGGTGATGACCGCGATCGAGGAAGCGCCGGGATCGAGCAGGGAGAGCAAGCCAAAGCTGTCATTCCGAGCGTAGCGAGGAATCTCGCTCGAGGTCCTTCCTCGGGAGATCAGAGCCAGATTCCTCGCTACGCTCGGAATGACATTGTTGTTTCCAATGAGAATGTTGTTTCCACCGCCATTGCCACTGCGACAGCCCTTGTTGAATCCGCAACGGCATTCCCGCCGGCTCGTTTCGAGGCATTGCAGCTCGCACAGAGTGATCCCCGCGCGCTTGCCCGGCTCCCCACTTTGCAGGTGGCTGCGGCAGTTTCCGAGGCCCAGGGCGAGATCACGCGTCTTCTGGGCCAGCCTGCGGATGCGGCGATTTCCTCGGCGCGGCACGCCGCCTGTCTGAACCTCTTCGAGCGTGTCGCCCGGGTTACTCATCCCCGAAGGGATTGGCGGGAAAGGGTTGACCGGCTCGTGATGCATCCGGTGTGGGGATATGCAGTGCTGGGCCTGGTTTTCCTGGGCATCTTTCAGTTCATCTTCACAGTGGGCAAATTTGGTGAGGACCGCATTCTGGGTGTGTTCAGCGGCCTCATCGCCCGGATGTCCCGGTACATGGACCCGCAGAGCGTGCCGTTCGCAGCCGCCAAAGGCGCCCTGCTAGGAACGGCAGGCGCCGTGGCCATTGTGCTGCCCTACTTGTTGCCCTTCCTGGTATGCCTCGCCGTGCTTGAAGACCTTGGGTATCTGTCGCGGGTAGGCTATCTGATGGACGCGCTCATGCACCGCCTCGGCCTGCATGGCACAGCAACCCTGCCCGTGCTTCTCGGTTACGGGTGCAGCGTCCCGGCGGTGATGGCAACGCGTATCCTCAGTTCGCGGCGTGACCGCTTCATTGCAGCGTTCCTCGCAGTCCTGGTCCCCTGCTCGGCGCGCATGACGGTGATTCTGGCGCTGGTGGGTGTCTACTTGGGCGCCTATTACGCGCTGGGCATCTACGTTTTGAATCTGCTGGTAGTGGTCCTGGCCGGCCACATCCTGGCCCTGATCTGGCCGGAGATTTCGCCGGGGATGCTGATGGAGGTGCCGGCCTTCCGCGTGCCCGCGCCCAAGGTGGTCATGATGAAAACCTGGTGGCGGCTGCGCGAGTTCGTGATGGTGGCGCTCCCGCTGCTCGTGGCGGGCAGCGCCATTCTAAGTTTGATCGAATTCTATGGATGGCAACAATTCATCAATGCCGCGCTCTCACCGCTGACGGCGCTGCTCGGCCTGCCACGCGCTGTGGGCCTGACCCTGATTTTCGGCGTGTTGAGAAAAGAACTCTCCCTCCTGATGCTCATGCAGGCCCTGGGAACCACACATGTGGCTTCCGTGATGAGCGTTGCACAAATCCTGATCTTCACCCTCTTCGTGACTTTCTACCTTCCCTGCATGGCTACCCTTGCTTCCATGTTCCGCGAGCTGGGCTGGCGCCTCACCGCTGCCGCCGCGTCGGCGTTGCTGGTGCTGGCAGTGGGCATCAGCTTGGCGGCGCGCGGCATCCTCGCAGTTTTGTAGCCGCGCCCATGGTGGGCATTCGCATTAAACCCAAATTCCAAAGTTGAGCGAGGTTGCTGGTTTGACCGAATGGAAAAACCCCTCACTCGCCCTCCTCCGTCGGGCACCCTCTCCCCTGGGAGAGGGCCACCGTTTCTCTCGCGCGTCGAAGTTAGGAAAACCGCCCTCTCCCGAGGGGAGAGGGTGGCCCGCTGCCGGCGCTTTCACCAGCCGGAGCGGGACGGGTGAGGGGTTACTTGGGAGAGGCTCGAACACCAGAGTGAAGCAATCGTCAAGCGCACCGCTCTGTCCCTGCCCAGGTTTGGTGGAGGCGACTTCAATCTAACGTGTTGGAACGGACCAGGGCCCCTCAATCTGCGAATTCGGGTTCATTGAGAAGAATTTCTGCGATCATCGCTTCGCCCAGGATGACATGTCATTCTGAGCGGAGCGCAGCTGAGCGAAGAATCTGCTTTCGGTTGCGGCCAAGGGCCGTGCTGTACTACAGCGGGATATTGCCGTGCTTTTTGGGTGGGTTGGTGTCGCGCTTGCTTTCGAGCATGCGCAGGGCAGTAATCAGTTTGGGGCGGGTGTCGCGGGGCTGGATGACGGCGTCCACCCAGCCGCGTTCGGCGGCGATGTAAGGGTTGGCGAAGCGCTCGCGGAACTCCGCGACGTTCTCGCGGCGCAAGGTTTCCGGGTCTTCTGCCTTCTGAAGCTCGCGCCGATAGACGATATTCACCGCTCCTTCCGGCCCCATCACGGCGATTTCTGCGCTGGGGTAGGCCAGGTTCACATCCGTGCGGACGTGCTTTGATCCCATCACGCAGTAGGCGCCGCCGTAAGCCTTGCGGGTGATGACGGTGATCTTGGGGACGGTGGCTTCGGCGTAGGCGAAGAGCAGCTTGGCGCCGTGGCGGATGATGCCGCTGAGTTCCTGCTGCGTGCCGGGGAGAAAACCCGGCACGTCCTCGAAAGTCACGATGGGGATATTGAAGGCGTCGCAGAAGCGGATGAAGCGCGCCCCCTTGTCAGACGCGTTGATGTCAATGCACCCGGCCAGCACGGCGGGCTGATTGGCGACGATGCCCACGCTCTGCCCGCCCAGCCGCGCAAAACCCACCACCAGGTTTCTGGCGAAGTGCTGGTGTACTTCCAGGAAATAGGCGTCGTCCACCACGCGCTGGATGATTTCCTTTATGTCGTAGGGTTTGTCGGGCTCCACGGGCACCAGCGTGTCGAGCACGGCATCGCGGCGGTCCGCAGGGTCCTGGGTTTCGACACGTGGCGGATCCTCGTGATTGTTCTGCGGCATGAACGAGAGCAGCTCGCGGATCAGGGCCAGGCAGTCGGGGTCGTCGTGAGTTACGAAGTGCGCCACGCCGCTGGTGGAATTGTGGGTCATGGGCCCGCCCAGGTCCTCCTTGGTGACGTCCTCGTGCATTACGGTCTTGATGACGTCCGGGCCGGTTACGAACATGTAGCTGGTGTTTTGCACCATGACGATGAAATCCGTGATGGCGGGGGAATAGACGGCGCCCCCGGCGCACGGTCCCATGATGGCCGAAATCTGGGGGATCACCCCAGAAGCCAGCGTGTTGCGGAGGAAAATGTTGGCGTATCCGGCCAGCGAAGCTACTCCTTCCTGAATGCGCGCGCCCCCGGAGTCATTCAGCCCTATGAACGGCGCCCCGACCTTCATGGCCATATCCATGATCTTGCAAATCTTTTCGGCATTCGCTTCGCTCAGGGAACCGCCGAACACGGTGAAGTCCTGGGCGAAGGCAAAAGCCAGCCGGCCGTTTATGCGCCCGTAGCCGTTCACCACCGCGTCGCCCGGTATGCGCTGCTTGTACACGCCAAAATCGTGACAACGGTGCTCCACCAGCATGTCAATCTCTTCAAAGCTGTCGGGGTCAAAAAGCATCTCCAGCCGCTCGCGGGCTGAGAGTTTTCCCTCCGCATGCTGCCTGGCTTGGCGTTCTTCGCCGCCACCCGCTTCGGCGCGTGACTGGCGCCGCCGCAATTCTTCGAGTTTTTCCTGGAAGGTCATAACGAATTGGGTGATTGGTTCATTGAGTCATTGAGTCATTGCTTGGGTCGGCAACCGCTCGGAGCAATCGCTCAATCGTCAATCATTCAATGACTCAATGGTCCAAGTCCGCTCCACTCCTCACAAGCGACAATGGAATTCGCAGGCCGTTTGGGATCGTATTTGACGCTGGCTGTCTGTCCGGACAGAAACCGGGCCATGGCGGCGATTTCAGGCAGCGCCGTAACGTCCTGGGCGGCCTCGTAGGTTACTCCCGCCACTTCGTAAGCATAACCCAGGAGCACCGATTTTGCCCCCGCCGTTTGGGGTTCCACCAAATCCACAATTCGGCCCGCGCCGATGCGGCCACGCCTGTTAATATCCAGGCGCCTCAGCCTCTCGAGTTCGGCGGGATCTTTGCGCCGCCAACGCAGATACCGGGCGCACGCCATCCACCCACCCAGTGCGAGTGCGCCCGCAGACGCTAATCCAAAGGTGAGGCGTAAGAAAGGGGTCAACGCTTTTCCACCTTCTCCCCGTGCATCAGGAGTTGTGCCTGCCGCCGCTCTCTCAGAGCGTAACTGAACAACACGCGCTCTTTTCAGCGAGGGTCTCGAAAAGCTCGACCCGAGATTATAACATCACCTCATGCGCGCCGCGTGCACAGCCTCGCAGTACGGAACCGGCAGGTAGCAGGCGGTGGATGGGCAGGGGCTAGGGCCTGCGGACCGGGAGCACGAGAGCGTGGAGTGATTGATGCATCGAATCATCGAACAGCGGGGCTGGCAAGAATTATGAATTATGAAGTCTAAAGTATGAATTGCCTCATTCACTCTCCCTACTGCCGACTGCCCCCTGCTTATTGCGGACCGGCTACCTTCTGTGCGCCGCGAATTGCCGAAGAAAACCAAGGGTAGCGCAGGTCCCGCCCTTCGGACCTGCGGCTCTTCAAAAGCTTTAGTCGGCGGGCAATACACCATTCATAATTCGGGACTCGCACTTGCCCCAGTCCTTCTTCCCCACCTACTACCTACCACATACCAACTGCCTGTGTTTTCAACAACATTCCCGCTTTCAACGCGTAACTGCCTTTGTTTTCTATAACATTCCCGCTTAGCCCCAGGCTGCTGAAAGCCGCTCCTTTGTTTTCATAGAGATTCCCGCGTCGTTCGGTCAATTTTTAAATTTACTGCGTTTTTCCTTTCCCTTTTCTAAGCGACATCTTGTCCCTGGCTGCAATGCGTGCAAAGAGTCCTGCCGGTTCCGGCTGCTCTCAAACGGACGAGCGAGGAAGCAGCCGGCGCCAAGCGGCGCAACAAGGAGCAAAGCAATCCATAATTCGCCATTCACCATTCACAATTCCCCCTGCAACCGCTCTTCCGTCTCCTTGCTCCTGAGTCCTGAATCCAAGCCCCTGCCCAATTCCACGTAGCATCCTAGCCTATCTTCTCCGGTTTGTCAAGCGACATCGAGTCCCCTGCGGCCCGCCACATGTCATTCTGAGCATGGATGGCCGAAAGGAGCTATCCGTGATGTCAGAAACGGGGTGCCGCGGGGTAAGACCGAAGGGCAGGTTTTTCGTGCCCTGCAAGGGCACAAGATAGTAGCCGGGGGCAACGCCCCCGGAAAGCGCCACGCTCGTTCCCCGACCCTGGAGGGGTCGTATTCCCTTGGGCCGTGGGCCGCAAGACCGGGGTGACGTCACCCGCATCCGACCCGTCAGTTGACGGGTCGGACCTCGCGGGGGGCGCCGCACGCTTTTGTGGCACGCCGGCGCGAATTGATAAGGCCCTCTTGATTTGCAATAATGGCAGTGCGCGAAAGTGGCGGAATTGGCGGACGCGCCAGACTTAGGATGTGATTTTGGCGACTTGCACGCCATTGCACCAAAATGCAGCGGCGCGCAACCCCACTAATTTGACATGACTTCCCCTTGACGGCGAAAGCTAATGAAGGAGACTGTACTGATTCGCAAAACGAGGTGGCACCACTTTATGGCGCAAAGTGTGTGTTTATAGGCGATCATTTCGGCGCAGCGATAGTGAAGGTTAGGCCAGCTTCCGATAAGCTTGTGTTACGCGTGCAGGTGCACGCCCACGGGTGATGGACATTCGCGCTCATGAAGCTCGAAATTGAAAACGTCAGCAAGACCTATCGTGGAAACGTAGAGGCCTTGCGCAGTTTCCGTTTGGAACTCGGGCCTGGTGTGCTTGGGTTGCTCGGTCCAAACGGCGCAGGCAAATCCACCCTGATGCGCATTCTGGCGACGATCACCCAGCCGAGTGCGGGGCGTGTGCTGTGGAACGGGACGGACATCAAGCATGATCCTGACACGTTGCGCACCGTGCTCGGTTATCTGCCGCAAGACTTTGGGATCTACCCGAATTTGAGCGCGCTCGAATTTCTAGGGTACCTCGCCGCCGTGAAAGGCCTGGACGCAGCCAGCGCGCGAAAGCGCATTGGCGAGCTGCTGGAGCTTGTGAATCTTGCGGACGCCGCGCGGCGGCCTCTCGGAGGGTTTTCAGGTGGCATGCGCCAGCGCGTGGGCATCGCGCAGGCGTTGCTGAACGATCCGCAGCTTCTGATCGTGGACGAGCCGACGGCCGGCCTCGACCCGGAAGAGCGCGTGCGCTTCCGCAATCTGCTTTCGGAGCTTTCCGGGGAGCGGATCGTCATTCTTTCCACGCACATTGTTTCCGATGTCGAGGCCGTGGCCACGGACATTGCCCTGATCGCCCAGGGACAGCTCGTTGTCCATGGTGTCCCCGAAGCGCTTCTCGCTGGCGTAAATGGGAAGGTCTGGGAGGTCGTGGTCTCGAGCGGGGAGCTTTCCGCACTTCGGCAGCGCCATCTCGTCAGCAGCACGGCCCATCGTAACGACGGTGTGCATGCGCGGGTAGTGGCCGATGGGGCTCCAAGGCCGGGCGCGCGTGCGCTGGAGCCGTCGCTTGAGGACGCCTATCTCGCCACCCTTGCAGCTCACCGCCACCGTGCTGCTACCGAGGCCACTGTATGAGAGCGCTTGGTGTTGTCTATGCCATTGCCCGCGCCGACTTTCTCGAGCGGGTGCGCCGCTACAGTTATCTCATTACTTTGCTCTTCGCTGTCTACCTGGGTTATGCCGCAGGCACGGGGCGAATCTCGCTGCGTCTTGGCGACTATCGTGGGGTGTACACATCGGCGTGGATCGGCGCGATGGTATCACTGGTGACGACGACGTTTCTTTCGCTCGTGGGCTTCTACATCGTCAAGAACGCCGTGGACCGTGACCGCCAAACGGGGGTGGGGGAGATCCTCGCAGGAACACCGCTCACCAAAGTATCCTATCTCCTGGGAAAATTCCTCAGCAACTTCGCGGTGCTCATCTCCATGGTTATTGTGCTGGCTCTTGCCGCTGTGGCCATGCAGCTTCTAGCCGCCGAGGACCGCACCTTCCACGCCCGAGCTCTGCTCTCGCCCTTCCTGTTCCTCACATTGCCCGCGATGGCGATGACGGCCGCGATGGCCCTCTTGTTCGAGACGTTCAGATTTCTTCGCGGGGGTTTCGGCAACGTCCTGTGGTTTTTTCTCTGGAGTTTCGGCATAAGTCTGCCGGTGGCGACGGAGCTCCCGCAGCTCGATCCCTCTGGCCTTTGGATCGTGTATAGAAGTATGGTCCCGGCGGCACGAGCTGGCATCCCGGGTTACGTGGATAGTTTTTCACTCTCCGTGGCCGATAAGTCCGTCCGAGTGGCGGCTGGCTTTCATTGGAACGGTGTCGAATGGACTGCTGGGGTTGTCATCCAGCGTCTGGCTTGGACAGCCGCAGCGTTCGCTCTCGTCTTGTGCGGCGCGTGGTTTTTCGACCGGTTCGACCCGGCGAGTTCGCGCAGGCGGTCGGGCACAAGGCCTCGATCGGAGGGAGCTGCCACCCCGGCAGGGGCGGCGCTGGAATCCGTCACGGCGCGACCGCACGTCGCCACGTCCACTCATCTCACTCCGCTCGCCTCTGGCGCGCTGCATTCTGGCGCCTGGCGTCTTTTGGTGGCTGAATTGCGGCTCGCCCTGAAGGGTTATCGCTGGTGGTGGTACGCGGTGGCCGGAGGATTGCTTATCGCCCAGTTCGCCGCGCCGTTGCATATCTCGCGCGGGCCACTGTTGGCCGTCGCCTGGATCTGGCCTATCCTCGTGTGGTCCGCGCTCGGCACGCGCGAAGCGCGTTTCGGCACCGAACAACTGGTTTTTTCTTGTGCGCGGGTTCTGCCACGGCAGTTCCCGGCGGCATGGATGGCAGGCATTTTGGTTGCTGCGCTCACAGGGCTAGGGGCCGCCGTCCGGCTGGCGCTTGCAGGGCAGAGCGCCGGTCTATTTGCATGGGCCGCTGGCGTTCTGTTCATCCCGTCGCTGGCGTTGGCTCTGGGCGTCTGGAGCGGCACAAGCAAATTCTTTGAAGGCCTGTACACCGCGCTGTGGTACGTCGGCCCGCTCAACCGGGCCCCGGGGTTCGACTTCACCGGTAGCGCCAATGGTCCGCAGGCCGGTCGCTTTGCACCCATGTATTTGGCCGTCGCTGCGATCCTCGTGGCAGCCGCGTTCTTCCGGCGGGCCCGCCAGCTCGGCGGAACATAAGCACAAGCGGGCTACCTCGCTAACCTGCGCTCCGCTGACACTTCGCTACCAACGGGGTCCGACTCTAGTCCCTTGTCCACTCGTCTCACTTCGAGCTGCGACCGCTCAGATAGTTCCGGCGCTGTTAGCCCGCATTTCTCACCACGGGTCTGGAAGGGCGGGGCTTCAGCCCCGCCTTTATAAGGCCTTCCTGATTATTCCTGCGTCCCGTACCCCGCGCAGTCCCGCGCCTGCGGGACTGCGCGGGGTACGGGACCAACAGAGGGCGGGAGCCGCGATTCCGGCGGGGCTAAAGCCCCGCCCTTCCGGCAGCCTACTAAGAGCGTCCAAACGTGGTGAGAAATCCGGGTTAGGGATTCGGCCTGGGAAATCGCCTAGCCGTCAAATGGCGCAGTGCGTTGCGGCCGGCTGGATTCCGGCGTGAAAGGGCGGTTTTCGGGCACAATCCGCGATTGGGCCGCGCAGGGTGGTTTTCGCCGATCCGCAACTCGGAATCTGCCACCCGCCGCACTAGCTCTCCAACGCCGCCGAGAGGCCGAGGCGCGCGTCGAGCGCGCGACACACTTCACCCATCCCGCCTGCGCCAAGCGGCGCGAGGATCTCATAAGGACCGAGCATGGTTCCTGCCGCAAGACTCATTCGTTCAGACCCTCGGTCCAACTCCTGTTCCAATCACCCCAATCGGCTAGCGAATGTTCTCAATCATGCCGATATTTGCTTGCAAGACCCCCTGCACGTTAACGGCCACGTGGCGGCGGTCGGGAGAAACGGCGACGAACTCCTGGGAGTCCCGCACCAACTGAATCCAATAAGAATAGACGAAGCGGATGGTTGTGGAAGTGCGAGTCAGGTCCTGGCCGTTCCAGCCGACCTTCCACAAGACGCCATTCAAATCCGGCTTGCCCTCAAGGAAGTAGATCTCATTCCCCGGACCTCGGGCATACGAGTCAACCCAGCCGCGGAAGACCTGGCGGGGAGCGGTCTTGCAGTCATCCACCCAAAGGCCGGCGTTGGGATCGTCTTCCCGACTTGCGTCCACAATGTACGCTACCGAGCGCCCGTCGGGCGACCAGCGCAAGACCCCCCAGTCACCGCTAGCGGGCAGAGTGGCGAGCGTCTGCGTCTGGTTGTTCGATGGGTCAAAGGATTGAATCTCACCGCCGGAACTTCTGAACAGCAGTCGTCCCTGGAGTCCGACATCGAAATTACGGTCCGGCGCATTCTTAAGTATCGTTTGCGGCGCTCCTCCGGAGACTGCGACGCTCCGGTATTCATCTGTGGGTCCGGGAGCCCCCTGCGAGCGTGAGAGATAGATGAGGTGCTGGTTGTCCGGAATCCATTGGGGGAAAATGTTGATTCGGCCATCCTGAACCAGTTGCACAGGATTCGAGCCGTCGGCATTGGCCACCCAGATGCCTTCTTTTTCAACGCCTTTGAAATTGGAAAAATAGGCGAGGAGTTTTCCGTCCGCGGAGTAAACAGGGGCAACCTGGTTCCGCGCGGGGTCGGTGGTGAGAGGTTTCAGGTTCTGCTGGCCTGGCTTTGCCTCAAGGTCCAATTGGGCGATATTGATATTCTCGCGGAAGGTCGAGAAAACGATCCGCTTCCCATCGGATGAGACATCCAGTTCTGCATCGTCGCCCTGGCCGGCGGTGATCTGTTCCGGTTCACCTCCCGTCGCGGCGATTTTCCAGATGTTCATAGACCCGCCGCGGCTCGAGGCAAAGTAGATTGAGCGTCCGTCTGGGGACCAGGCGGGCGAACGCGCCAGCGCTGTATCGTACGTCAACGGGCGGACCTTGCCGGAAGCGAGGTCCACAACTTCCAACTCGCCGTAGGGCCCTGGCGACTTGATCGTAAAAGCAAGGTCGCGGCCATCCGGAGAAAAACGCGGCTCGCTGTCCTGCATCGCGGGGCCCGGCGCTGGCGTTACCTGGCGCGCGTTCTCGCCGGAAAGGCCGGAAATCCAAAGCGTACCGTTGGTCGTATTCTCGTAAGCGAGCGAGCGGCCGTCAGGTGACCAAGCCGGATCCTCGGCGTTCAGAATCAGCCGCCGCGGCGTCCCGCCCAGCGACGGAACTTCCCAGATGTCCCAGATGCCCGAATCATTGAGGCGCGCGTAAGCAATCGTGGCCCCATCGGGCGACCAGCGGGGCCGCGATTCGAGGTCTGAATCGTGGGTGATTTGGAGCAAATTTCCGCCGCGAACCAGGCCGACGTAGATGTTGTAATTCCCGTCGCGGTTTGAGACGAAGGCCACCGAACGGTCGTCGGGTGAGAGTGCCGGCTGCGCCTGGACGCCCGCAAAATTGGTGACGGAGGTGAAATGCATGGCGGACTGCGACGCTGGCCCCGCCAGCCTCCATACCACCACGCCGGAAAGCAGAGCGCCTGCAATCAGGCCCATCGCGACCCAGGCCAGCACACGTAGGGGCGCACCCGTGTGTGCGCTCGGCTCGATTCCGGCAGCGGGGCGGACACTCGGGCCCGCCGCTGCGCCGCTCAACGTTTCTTCAATCGCAATGCGCGCCTCGCCGATGTCGCGCAGACGAAGCTTGGGATCCTTCTCCAAACAGCGGCGCAGCAGCTTGCGGATGTTAGCCGGGATGTTGGCAGGGAGCACATCCCAATTCGGCTCCGTCTTGAGCACGGCCGCCAGCGTGTCGGAGGTTGTCTCGCCCTGGAAGGCATGCCGGCCGGTGAGCATCTCGTAGAGCACCACGCCGAAGGCCCAAATGTCCGCGCGCTTGTCGGCGCGGTGGCCGCGAGCCTGCTCGGGGCTCATGTACGCCAGCGTCCCCATCACCGCCTCGGGGCGCGTCAGGTCCAACTCGTCAGCCGCCGCATCCGCGTAGCCCGCCTCCGGGGGGCCGACTGCCTTCGCCAAGCCGAAATCCAGGACCTTCGCCTGGCCCTGCGTCGTGATGAAAATATTCGCCGGCTTAATATCCCGATGGATGATACCTTTGGAGTGCGCGGCGTCCAGCGCATCGGCAATCTGAATGCCCCAATCCAGGGCTTCGTTCACCTTCAGGGATTTGGCGGCAATGCAGTGCTTGAGCGTCTGCCCCTCCATAAGCTCCATGACGATGAAGGGCTGACCCTCGTGCTCGCCAATCTCGTGAATGGTGCAAATGTTAGGGTGATCGATGGCCGAGGCGGCGCGCGCTTCGCGTTGAAAGCGCTCCAGCGCCTCGCGATCCTTCGCCATCCCTTCGGGCAGGAACTTGAGCGCCACGTAGCGGGCCAGCGTGGTGTCTTGGGCCTTATAAACCACGCCCATCCCGCCGCCGAGCTTTTCCAGGATGCGGTAATGGGAAACCGTCTTGCCCACCAGGCGAGAGCCAGCTTCGTCGGACCGAGTCGCGGCCGTCTCACTCGAAGCCAGCGACCGCGCCGCCTCGTCCAGCGCCGGGGCTTCGATGAAACTTCCAGCTTGCTGGTGAAAACTGAGCAGCGACTCCACCTCGCGGCGCAGGCCCTCGTCGCCCCCGCAGGCTTGCTCCAAGAAACCAGCCCGCTCCCCCTCCGCGCGCTCCAGCGCGGCGTGATACAACTCCTCGATTTTCTGCCAACGATCAGGCTCCATCATGTCTTTCACCGCTTAACTCGCGCAACAGCCAAGCTTTGGCTAGCTTCCAATCCCGCATCACCGTCTCGGGCGAAACCTTCAGGACTTCGCCCGTTTCCTCCACGCTCAGTCCCCTGAAGTAGCGAAGCTCCACCACGCGGCTCTTCCGCTCGTCAACCGCGGCCAAGCGCTTGAGCGCGTCGTCCAGCGCCACCAGATCGGCGCGCGGCTTTTGTGAACTTCCGGCGCTTCATCGAGAGATACCGTTAACCCGTATTTACCTCAATCTTATCACAGCCGTTTGGGCCTTTGCAGTATCCCCCTTGGGGAGGCAAAAAATCTTTGCGCGGCCTTTACAGTTCTTGCCCGCGGTTCTCGCTTGTACAAGTAGAGGCGGAAAAAAGGTCCGAAAGCAATCCGCCAATTCACTTGGGAGGTGAGTTATGAAGTCGACCCGAAGTCTAAAGTCCGTGAGAATCCTGCTCTTGGCGGTGCTGGCGGCTGGACTCAGCGCCAGCCTGGCCCGCGCGCAGGAGTACGAAGGCAAATTCACGCTGCCCTTCGAGGCACGTTGGGGTAAGGCGGTTCTGCCGGCTGGCGATTACTCATTCCGCGTCGACCCCAGCCAGGAGCCTTGCATGGCTTTGGTTAGTCAAGGGCGGCAAGGCGTGGCGCTCATCATGGCCAACGATGCGGCCAAGGGTGAGGTGGCGGGTTCCACCGCGTTGATCGCGGTGCGCAGCGCGGGAAGCTACCGAATCCGAGCCTTGCGGCTGGCAGAGGCGGGGGTGGTTCTCGAGTACAGTCCCCCCAAGGCCGAGCGTCAGATCCTTGCTCAACTGCCTGTGCTTTTCCAGCGTGTGCCGGTTATCGCCGCTGGGAAATGAAGCTCCTCTTGCACCCTTCCCTTTCGGGGGCGGACTTCCTAGCGATGACTCAATCGCAAAGAGGGCCTGCCCCCGAGCTTTTCTTGCTGCTTGCCGACCCGCCCTTCCGGGGGCCTGGCAAAAAAAGGCAGAGCGTAGTGAGAAATCCGGTTTAGCGATCCACCGACCGCCACACTCACTTTCATAGAAGGGCGTTTCACAGGCAGAATCCTGTGGCGCTCGAACGAACCCGAATCGGCGGATGGTTTCCGAGTACGCCGTCACACCACCGCGGCGAAGCGCAGCGGAGCAAAGGCGGGTGCAGCGCATTGTTAAGTTTTGTTGTTATGTTACAAAGTTATGACTACTTTTCCTCGAGCGTGCCCTTCTTCCAGATACCGGATAGCCTCAGGGACCTCACTCAACTTGTAACGCTTGTCGATGACCGGTGTTACCTTCCCGGCCTTCATGAGCTCGTGCATGATGGTCAGGTCCTCTTTGCTCCGTCTCGCCAGAAACATGACCAGGTTCTGGCTCACGAACCGTGACAACACAAGCGTTTTGATCATACGAGCCAGAGGACCGAGCCACCGACCGTCCGGTCCTCCGACCACGATGTATATCCCCTTGGGATTTAGGACGCGCCTGCATGCTAACAACGAATGATTCCCAACGCAGTCGAAAAAGAGGTCGTAACGTTGCCCACTTTTGGTGAAATCCTCTTGGGTGTAATCAATGACCCGGTCTGCGCCGATTGATCGGACCATGTCCGCATTCCTCGTACTGCATACCCCGGTCACATCTGCGCCGAACCATTTGGCAATCTGCACAGCGAACGTACCCACGCCTCCCGCCGCACCGTTAATCAAGACCTTCTGCCCCGGCTGAATCTGTCCCTTGTCGCGAAGACCCTGCAATGCGGTGAATGCCGCGACAGGTGCAGAAGCCGCTTGCTCAAACGTCACGTTATCCGGCTTCATGACCAATGCCGACTCGGAAGCACACGCATACTCGGCAAAGGCCCCGCGGCACGCGCCGAACACCTCGTCGCCTGGCCTGAATTGAGTTACGTTCCTGCCCACCGCTTCAACCTGGCCGGCCACATCAACGCCTAGTCGCTTGTCCTTTGGTTTGCGCAGCCCAGCCTGTATGCGAACCATGTACGGCGTGCCTCTCATGAAGTGCCAGTCAAATGGATTGACGGAAGCCGCGCGGACTCTTATCAAAACTTCGTTGTCCCCAGCGGTCGGCTTTTCAATTTCTTCACATTTGAGAACGTCGGGTGAACCGTAGTTGTAGTAGACGATTGCTTTCATGTGGATATCCTTTTGTACCTGTTTTTGCGTGACAACTTACAAGTCCGCTTGAGGACCATAGACGGCGGCTTTCATGCTGCGCTGGCCTGCTCCTTCCATCGTTGAACGTTCACGCCGATCACGAGGAGCCACAGCATCAGCGATCCTTCCCCGAGGAAACCGGAGGCCAGATTGTAGGGGGACAGATAGTTTGCGAGCGGCGGTGACAGAAAGGTCAGCCAAACAAGACCGGCAAACGCCATCAGCGCGCCCAGAATTCGGGGCAGAAAGGTCGACCTGAAAATGAGGTAACCGATCAGGAGGCAATAGCATCCGAAAAATACCATGTAGATGCTGGAGGCTTGAGCATGCAATTTGAGAAACATGAGCGCCAGGGCCTGCAACTGTTCCGCCTTAAATACGCTCAAGTACTGCGCGCCTCCCAAGACGACCAATGGGGCGAGATGAAAGAGGGTGCTAAGAGCCATAACGGCGCATCCCACGAGGCTGAAGAACGCCGCAAGCAAAGAGAGGCTCCTGTTCACCGGCTTAAACAGGTCATAGAGGAGCAGCGTCACAGTGATATAGCACACGGCCGCGATGAGGTCGGCTGCGAAACCCAACCGATACAGCGGCTCGTGCGCCAGGATGTTGTGCGCCGTAGCCGCGGCGTCGCCATATACAACAAGCTTGCCGCGAACAGAACCATCGGCGAATCCGTACGTCAGCCCGTTGAGCAAATAAAAGACACCGGCAATCCTGGCCTTGAAACGCGGCGACGCTTCTGCAATCCGTTCCATCATTTCATAGCCTCCAGGAGGGGCCGCCACATGGACGCGGCGACGCCGATTATTTCGACGCCATGATATTGCTGGCTGTTTTCGCAGCATCGCCGTACACAATCAAATTGGAGCGGGCATAAGACTCAGCGAAGTATGCGCTCACCCCTAGAAATAGGTACATAAATCCCGCTACTCTTGCAGCTTTGGGCTGTGACTCGTCGATGGTGCTGATCGCCATTTCGTTTCTTCCTAATGTAGATTTCTTCTCAAAAGTGCTGAAGTGTCGGGCGTTCTTCTTATATCTAAGCGTCCTCCGCGCGCGCAGACCGCGAGCGGGGGTATTCCAGCCGGGAATAAGGAGCGCTTCGTCATGGACGTATACGAGGACCGGGTCCCGGGAGTTTCACTTTTCTTTGTAGGTGAAAGGACGGACAAAAGGCTCTCGTGGCCAGTTGGCGCAAACAGGCCATTTCACTTAATGGGAGTTCAGGCCTACCCGCCCGGCGAGCGGCCAAATCCTGGGTAGTCGGCCACACGGGAACAACCGACCAGCCGAGGGAACCTCGTCCCGACAGTTCAATCGTAACAAGCCGCTGCTGCCAGTACACTTACGCCCCGCGCTCGGGATTCGGCCTGGGAAGTCATAGGGCTGTATCGGAAGCGCGCCGGCTGGACCAGGCCCCCGAGTAGCAGACACACCGCCCGGCGCGCTTTCGATACAGCGACTTGAACGGAGCCGCCCGTGTTTGCGGCGGACGCGGGCAAACTATGGGTTTTGAATGGGGTTCAGCGACCCCGCGGGTGGGTGGAGAGATAAGTGGAATGGGTGTCTGCGGTCGAGAAAGCGTGTGCTACCCGTCAACCCGAGATCCCTTGGAGATGGTGTAAAGGGATAGGGTGAGGAGGGATGGGTTGCCAGCATGTGACCAGGCACACGAGAGCGCGGGCGTGGTGGGCGGACGCGCTGTGGTCGAGTCGGGATGCAGTATTTCATGAGAGCCTCGTAAGGGTGAGCGGTGGAGAGCGCAGGCACATTTCCGCCGCGGTTAGTCGCTCCAGAATAATCATGGGGCCGCCGCACTGGGGACAGGGCCAGGAGGAGATAGAAGGCAGGATGGCCAACTGGCCTTCCTCATCCCCTGGCGGCAGTTCTGGGGCGGGTGGCAAGTTGGTCGGTCGTCCCAGGAACTGGAAGCAAAGTGGCAAGAGAGCCCCGCGCCGTCGGTGGGCCAGAAAGCCGAAGTGGCGGATGCGAACGAAGCTGGGGGGAAGCACGTGGAGCAGGAAGCGGCGCAAGAACTCCTCGACCGCCAGGGTCATCAGACGTTGCTGGTTGCCGTGCGCGGAGTCTCTCCAGCGGAAGGTGACTTGGTTGCCCTCCAGGGCGACCAAGCGGTGATGGGAGATCGCCACGCGGTGGGTGTAGCGGCCAAGATAACGGAGAACGTGTTCAGGACCATCGAAGGGCGGCTTGCAGTAGACCACCCAGTCCTGACGGAAGAGGGGGCGGAGGAAAGAAGCGAAAGCCTTTCCTTCCGCGAGAAGCTTGAGGTCCCCGTAGAAGCCCAGTTGGCCGTCGTCGAAGGCCCGTTTGAGAGCGGCGACAAACTTGCCGCGGAAGACTCGCCCCAGCACCTTGACAGGGAGAAAGAAGCGATAGCGGGAGGGGATCCAGCGCTGGTGATCGGGCGAGAGACCACCGGCCGGGACCACGCAATGGAGATGGGGATGAAGCTCCAGCTTCTGATTCCAGGTATGGAGCACGCTGAAGAAGCCGATTTCGGCGCCGAGATGGCGGGGATCGCGGGCGATTTCGAGCAGGGTCTGGGCGCAGGTACGGAACAACAAGCCATAGATGACCTTCTTGTTCTGCAGGGCCAGAGGGGCGAGCCGACGAGGAAGGGTGAAGACGACATGGACGTAGGGGGTGGGCAAAAGTTCGCGGCGGCGTGCCTGCAGCCAACGGTCGCGAGCTGGGGCCTGACACTTGGGACAGTGTCGGTTCCGGCACGAATTGAACGAGTGGGCACGATACCCGCAGCGGGCACACCGATCACGATGCCCGCCCAGGGCGGCGGTGCGGCAGCGCTCGATGGCCGCCAACACTTTGAGATGTTGGCCGGTGATCCAGCGACGACTCACTTCAATGAATTGCTGTCCCGCCACCCGGATGAGATCGGCCACCTCCAGCGGCGGCCGACTCATTTATGCGTCTCCCGGCGGCTCGTCTTTTTTCCCCGTGGCCGCCAGCGCCAACGCGTCCAGGGGACTGGCGGTGGCGCTGAGATGGCGGCGGGAGAGATGGATGTAGAGGGTGGTTTCCTCCAAATCGCGGTGACCGAGCAGCACCTGGATGGTGCGCAGGTCCGCACCCGCTTCGTGGAGATGAGTCGCAAAACAATGGCGAAGCGTGTGCACATGCACGGGCTTGTTGAGGCCCGCACGCTGAGCCGCATAGGGGCAAGCGCGCCAGACGGTCTTGGTGTTGAGGGGTTGGGTGGCGGTGTGCCGACGACCGGCAGGGAAAAGCCACACCTTCGACTTGATTCGGCTCCAGTGCTCGCGTAAGGCTGCCAGGAGGACAGGGCTGAGCATCACATCGCGATCTTCCCGGCCCTTGCCGCCGCGGATATGGACGACCATGCGCGGGCTGTCGATATCGCCGACTCGCAGTCGCGCCACCTCGGCGCAACGCGCCCCGGTGGCGTAGAGCGTCATCAACAGGACCTGATCGAAGGGGTTGCGGGCGGAGTTAATCAGCCGGGCGACTTCTTCCTGGCTGAGTATGGTGGGCAGGCGACGCACCTGTTTGGGGTAGGGCGTCTCGGCCACGCTCCAAGGCTTCCTGAGCGTCTTGATGAAGAAGAAGCGCAGAGCGGCGAGCTTCTGCGTCACGCTGGTCGCATCCAGCTTCCGTTCGCGGAACAGATAGGCTTGGTATTCACGAATGTGCGGGGGGCGCAACTGGTCCGGAGGACGGTGGAAGTAGCGAGCGAAATCAGCGACCGCACTTAGGTAACAGCGTATGGTACCCGGAGAGTAATTGCGACGCTGGAGTTCCTCCAGCATCATTTTGCGTTGACGGGTCATAGGGAACCTCCTTATGACCCGAAGATAACCTGATCAAGACACTCCTGCCCACTTGCACGCACGCGCAGCGTCCGCCGCACGGGCGGCTTCGTTCAAGTCGGCTTTTCGTCATCGAACTCCTGTGTCAAAACGATTCCCTTTCCACACGCGAGTTGCGATGCGTGAGCTTGACAGGAGCGGTCGGCAGGGGTATGGTTTGCGCCAGAGATAGAGATAGAGTTGAAATCGGAGATTCCGATTCAGATGAGCGATTTCCAGAGGCCATCCGTATCTGCGCCAAGGGACGATCGCAGCGATCTCTACACCTTTCCTCCTCTCGGTGAAGCGATCAAAGTGCTGATGATTTGGCCGCGTTTCCCCCCCTCTTTCTGGAGCTTTGCTGCAACGCTGGATCTCCTTCGCGAAGAAACCGTCCATCCCCCGCTGGGTCTACTTACTCTCGCCGCGCTCTGTCCGAAGAGCTGGAAGTTACGACTGATCGATCGGAGCTTTGAAACTCTGCACGACCGTGACATCCTTTGGGCTGACCTCGTCATGGTCAGCGGAATGAGCGTCCAGAGAGATGACATTCGCCAGACTCTCCTCCGGGCGCGGGCCCTTGGCAAGCGGACGATGGTCGGTGGTCCTTACGCGAGCAGTGAGCCGGACGCCCTACTTGCACTGGCAGACCATGTTGTCGTTGGCGAGCCCGATGAGGTTTTCGACAGGATCGCGGCCGATCTGGAGCGAGGCTCCGCCCAGCGGCTCTACGTCATCCACGACAAGCCCGACGTCAGCAAGACGCCGGTCCCGCGGTTTGATCTGCTCAAGATCGAAAAGTATGTCTCCATGGCGGTGCAGTTCTCACGTGGGTGTCCATTCCAGTGCGAGTTCTGCGACATCATCACACTCTATGGAAGGAAGCCGCGAACGAAGGCTCCGCGTCAGTTGCTTGCGGAACTCGATGCCTTGTTCGAGCTGGGCTGGCGCGAGCAGGTCTTCATCGTCGACGACAATTTTATCGGCAACCATAAGCGCGCTCTGGAATTGGCCCGGAACCTGGAGGAGTGGCAGGTATCTCATGACTATCCGTTTTTGTTTTACACCGAGGCATCGATCGATCTCTCTCAGAGGCCGGAGTTGATCGAAGCCATGGTGAGGGCGAACTTTTATTATGTCTTCATCGGGATCGAGAGTCCCTCCGAACAAGCACTGACGGAAACCAAGAAATATCAGAATCTGCGGCATGATCAGTTAGAGTCCATCCGGTTCATCCAGAGTCATGGTCTCTGGGTGACTGCGGGCTTTATCATCGGCTTCGACTCGGATACAGAGGATATCTTCGAACGGCAAAGAGACTTCATTGAGCGCGCCGCCATCCCCTGGGCCATGGCCGGGTTCCTGCAAGCGCCCCCCAGGACTCCGCTCTACGACCGAATGTTGAAACAGGGCCGACTGCTGGACGAAGACACCGCGCTCAGCAATTTCAATTCGCCTAACTTTCGGACGCTCCTCCCGCTCCCCATTTTGTTGCAGGGTTTGCGCGAAACTCTTGTCTCCCTTTATTCTGCCTCTGCATTTTACAATCGGGCTTATCGTTCGCTTGTGCAGTGGGAAACACGGGAGCAGCAGAAAGCGACGCCCTATCCCTTCTTGCTCGCACTTGGCGTTTTGGTTCGGTCAATCTTCCGTCAAGGCATCCTCTCCTCCTATCGGAGAGCCTACTGGAAGTTCCTGTGGCAAATCCTTAGGCGCTGGTCGCGGAATCCACCGAAGTTGGTCATGGGAATGACGATGCTGCTTTCAGGGCACCACTTCATAAAATACGCGCAAGATGTAGCAGCCGCGTTAGAGGCCCAATCCCAGAAACTCGCCGCCCAACAGCCAACGGTGACGTTCGGACCATTCGTAGACTCACAGGGCAACGAGGGGGCCTCACTGAGCACCCTGTCCCATTGAAATAAGTCGCCGTGCGAAACGAATGCAGCCTGGGCGCTTAGGAAGTTCTTGCGCAGCACAATGGCATGGTAAAAGGCGGTTTCGCCCTGTCAATTCAAGGCTAAACTCTGCCTCCGGCTTTTGCTGCTATGCGGGGTTTAAGCGAGCAGGCGCGGCAGGAACTCAAGTCCTGCCTCACATTGCTGCTCAGGCCGCCCCGCGCGAACCCATACCACGCGGCAGGATCGGGGATGCCATAGGCCCGCATCGGAAAACAAGTAGACCCCCTGTCCCTCGTCCAACGCGGGCTCAGTTCGGATTCTGAGGCCCCCTCTTGAAATGTCAACTGCACGCGCACTCTGTTGAAACTCCCAGCCCTGATATTTCAGGGCCAGCGTGACGAAGATTCTGCTCGGTACGCGCTCGAATCCTCGGCGTTCGCGCCGCCGGCCTGCGTCCATAAGCAGCCTCCTGAGCCGGATGGTCTAAGCCCAGAGACCTTCATGTTAGGACGGCGCAGCGTCGAGGTCAACATACAAGGTGTCCCTCGGGGTGTCGCTTGTGCGCAGAAGTGGTTGCCGATTGTCGGAGCCTGACACAGCCGCCGCCCCGACGGGCCGTGCCGGGAATATTCCCTATCAACGAGTCTTTTCTCGACGGTTAGCATGAAAGTCCCCTCCTTCTGGCCATGCCGCGGAGGGCGCCGCTCGCTTTTGTGGCACGCCGGCGCGAATTAATAAGGCCCTCTTGATTTATAATAATGGCAGGGCGCGAAAGTGGCGGAATTGGCAGACGCGCCAGACTTAGGATCTGGTCCCTTACGGGGTGGGGGTTCGAGTCCCCCCTTTCGCACCAGCGTTTTGGACGCAACAAAGCAAGTTCCACAGCACGATGCGCGGTGGAGAAGCCCGCAGACCGTCACGGCGACACGTCCCTCCGTGGGCAGTTCGTGTTCCGGTTCGTCGCACGGCAACTAGAAGTCCAAAGTTTTGGAACTTGGTGCATTCGAATATCTCTTGCCATATGGAGTGAATTCACTGTATGTTCGCAAGTTTGGAATGTAGCGGAAAGCGCAGCTTTAGGCCGGATAACCCAAGGGGGGTTGTTCATCATCTGAGGGAAGTGTGACGGGTGGGTAGACCTGTGGCGTCCGGTGGGATTCAGTTTCATGGTCTGAGCGCAAGGGAATGTGCTCGGGTCACCTTGCCGCGGGCACAAGCGGGGGAAAGAGTCGAGACTTGATGCTCAAGCGGATTGTTACAATTGCGGTGACGGCTGTGCTGGCCGTCGCGTTTCTGAACTCCTGTGGATCGTCGAAACCGACAACGACGGCCGCAACGGGTTCGCTCACAAGCCTGGTCGGTGATACCCCCGGCGTTTGTGATGCTGTGTCATTCCCGTTTAACGTAACCGAGCTTTCTCTCACCGGTTTTTCTCCCGCCGGGACTGCCGCTACAACCACCCCCATCAATACAAGCTCCCCTACCCCGCCCGAAATCAGAATAAACCTGGGTTGCTTGCGAGACTTTACGACGGCGCTCAACATCAGCTCCGCGAATGTCGGGACTTACGACTATGCCTACATCACACTCAGTGAGCCCCAATTGATTTTCTACGATCCAACTATCCTTCCGCCAAATCCTCCCGTGAATACCGCACAATTCACGCTGAGCCCCTTGAAGTTGATACAGGTTCCGATCAGTCCGTACCTGGTCATCAACCAGGGCCAAGCTAGCGTCATGCAGATCGATTTTGACATGCTCCGCATGATTCAGAGCATTACCGTGAATCCGACGAATGGACAGCTCACAGTTACCGGGACACCCGAAATCACCGTTACGCCCATCACCGCATCAGGGAGCCAGGGCCAGGGCTTTGGCGAACTGGACGATCTGGTAGGCTTTGTGCGCTCCGTGACGATTCTGCCTCCAGGCAACACTTCGCTGTATAACGGGAGTTTTACCCTGCAACTACTCTCTGCCTCCATTACTGGACCGCCCCTGGTGACTGTCAACCTCGACAGCTCTTCCCAGCTTTATGGCTTTTCGGAGCTCAACCAACTGGTGACAGATAGCTTTATGGAAGTGGACGCCTACATTGACGTCGACGGGAATTTCGTGGCGACTTCCGTGGAGGATGAGTACACGGAAGACCCCTCGAGCAATACAGTGGCATTGATCGGGCCAGTCACCTCGGTGACCAGAAATGCAAGTGGCAACGTGACCAGCTTTAACCTCTGGATGCGTGATGTCGAGCCGCCCGACCCCAGCACGGCGCCTCTCGACACCATAGGCGTAGTCAATGTGACGGCCTCGACCACCTATCAGTATTCTTCGCGAAACGCCAACTTTGCGAACCTACCTTTCGGCCCCGGCAATATCGCGGTGGGCCAGGAGGTGGTTGTCCACGGACTAGTTACGCCATCAACAGGAAGTAGCGGCCCGGGTGCGCCGAGCCAGCTACCCACCGTGGCTGCTTATAAGGTTTACGACAAGCTGCAAACCATTCAGGGTAGTTTCTCTTCCCTCGTTCAGGTCGGGCAGGACGATAAGACGGGGGCTTTCGTATTCACCCCCTGCTCCACCCTTTTTCAGGGGACGTCTATCATGGTCCTGACCAGCAACCAGACTGCCTTCGTCAATCTGAGTGGCTTGTCCTCCCTCAGCGGCCCCCCCAACCAGCCCACTCTCCTAGTCAAGGGTCTGCCTTTCTTCGAAGCGCAAGCGCAAACGATCAACGGTGTGCCTGTCCCGGCTGGCACGTTGGTAATAGTCGCCAAACAAGTCCACAAACTTTAGAGTTTGTTGAAAAGCCTCTTCGAGGGCGTGGAAGGAGCGGGATTTTGACCCCGGCGCAAACAGTGTAACAAGGAAAACGGGAGGATTATTTCCTTTTCAATCTCGGGATGCTCATAGAGGCGGAGTACGTCCGGCTTTCTCGCTCTTCTTTCTCTCACCTGGCAAGTGGGTGAATTTCAGGTCTTTCCCTCCGAGCATTTTTGTAAGCAGGATGATCTGTCCGGCGTGGTGGGAAAAATGCTCGGCAACGTGGAAAACAGCCTGCACGCCGGTAACCCGGAATCCTTGAATGGAATATGTCCGCGCGAGAGCCTCTGCGTTCAGCTTCCGCATCACACGGTCAGCTTCGCTGACTGCCTTCCGCAGGCGGGCGACTAAAATTCGAGGGGGAATGGGGCCTGGCGGCGAAAACTCTTTGTCGCGCTGGCGCCGGTCCGGCACGCCACCCAGGCCCGAAACGATCCATTGCCTGACGTTTCCCTCCAGGTGCAGCGCCAAGTTACCCACGCTGTTCGAGGCGGGATTGGCTCGCCACCAGACTTGTTCAGGGGAAAGCGCGCGCACACAGGCCTCGATGCGCGGCCCATGAACTTGAAGGAGCAAGCGTCTGGCCTGAGCCAGGAATGGCCGGGCAAGGTCTGTAAGGGTGGGTTTCATGAAGATTTCCTTTTCTTTCGGAGGCGGATACTCTCCATCAGGCTGGCCTTCCACGCCCTGTCTTCCCAGTAGGTCAGCCAGAGGTAGAAAGTGGCGTAACTTCGCCATCCAGGCCAGCGCTCAGCCAGTTTCTCCACTCGATCTGCAGAGGGCGGTTGGCGAAGTCGGTAAAGATCCCGAATCACCTTCTGCAAGCCCACGTCGGTGGCGGGGAGGCAATCAGGGTGCCCCAACGCCCGCAGGCCCACGTACTGGGCCGTCCAGGGGCCCACGCCCTTCTGTCCCATGAGCTTGGCGTGGGCAAGCGCGGGGTCGAGGCCGCGGAGTCCTTCCAAGTCCAGACTACCGTCCAATGTAGCGCGCGAAATGCCGATCAGGCAGCGGGCCTTGGGCCCGGAAATCTGCAGGCGGCGCAACTCGCCGGGCGTGGCGATGGCCAGGGCGGCAGGCTCGGGAAGGGCGTTATAGCAGCGACCCTCAAACTCCACGCGTCCGCCGTAAGTTACAATCAACGCCTTCTTCACTTGGTGTGCAAAGCTCAGGTTCACCTGCTGCTCGAGTACGGCAAAAATCAGCGTTTCAAACACCGTGGGGGTTTGCGGAATGCGCACGCCTCGAAAGCGTTCGCAGAGGCAGCCCAGAACGGGGTCGGCTTTGGCCACTTCGTAGAAGGGGGTCAAGTCAAGGTGGGCGGAGAACTGGCGCTCAACCTGAGTTGCAACGACGCGCCGCATAGTATCATCCGACCGTGCGGCCAGGATGCGAACTTGCAGCGCGGGTTTTTTCCGCTCGATTTCTTCGCGGACTCCGTAGAGCACCAGTTGCCCGCCGACGTCCGCCACGCGCCGGTATTCTCCTTCCTCAAAGTAATCAAGCAGAGGAGGGAAGGGCTGCCCTTTTAGAAGCCCGGGCGGGCTGAGAATGAATCGCAGCGTGCGGACAAGGTCGAATGGCTCTCGAGGCATTAGCAGCCAATAACTTGGTACGAACGGAGGCAAAGTGGACATGGCAGCCGGCTATCCTCTTTGGTTGCGGTAACCAGGGCGCATGCCATTCTGCCTCAGTCACCCTTCCGCTGCAAGCTAGTAGAACGGCGATGTTGCTCTACTTGCATAACCGTTTCTAAGGTTGTATCTTTGATGAGGCCTTGCGCATCCATAAAGTTAGGACAGTGAGCCGGGCTTGTACCACGATTTCGCCGTCTTGGAAAGGGTCTGACGGCGTGCAATCGACGGAGGCGGCCCGCTGATGTCTTACAGATGAGCGCGGGCCAGGTGGAGCAGGACGCACCTATGAGCGAACCGCTGGCGGCCACACTGGCTGGAGACGAGTCTGTCCTTGTGAGCGGGGCGAAGGCGGGCAACTACGCCGCCTTCGAGGAACTCGTCAACCGATACGAGAAAAAAATCTATCGGCTCGGCATGAACATCACAGGAAACCCCGAAGATGCCGAAGATGTGCTCCAGGATACTTTCCTGAAGGCTTTTGAGCATCTCCCCGAATTCCGGGAGGATTCGCGTTTCTACACCTGGATTGTGCGCATTGCGGTCAATGAAGCGCTGATGAAGCTACGGAAGCGGCGATCCAGTAGAGAAGTTCCTTTCGAAGAAACCGAGGACCAGGACGGCGACGTTGTGGTTCGTGATTATGCGGACTGGAGGCCCAATCCTGAACAAACACTGGCAAGGGAAGAGATGGAGCAAATACTGCGCAGTGCCATTCAGGCCCTTCCCCCCGGTTTCCGCACAGTCTTTTACCTGCGTGACGTGGAGGGTCTCGACACCGATGAGACAGCGCAGTTGCTTAACCTGAGTACCGGCGCGGTGAAGGCCCGGCTTTTCCGGGCACGCCTGCGGCTCCGGGAAGAGTTAAGTGAAGTTCTGAGGCGAGGATGACTTTGGTAAACTGCAAGAACGCGGTCAATCAACTTTCGAGTTATCTCGATGGTGAGCTTGACGAGGAACTGAAACAAACTCTCGAAGCTCACCTCGGCAAGTGCCACCACTGCCACGCGGTGTTTGACACCACGCGCAAAACGATCGAGCTTTATTGCGATGGCAAGCTCTTCCCTTTGCCGGATGAGGTTCGCGGCCGCCTGCACGCAGCTCTAAAGCGCCGCGCGCAACGAGTCTGATTCGATTTCCCACTCCCCCCAGTTCAATCCTAAACACCAGGCAGAAAGCAGTAGGCAGACCCCAGCGCCACCCCGCGTAGCACGGGCGTCTGAAGCGGTGAATGAATTATTAAACAAACTTCTCACCACAGAGACACCGAGACACAGAGAACTGGAAAGAAAGGGCCTTTTCTCTGTGTTCCCGTGCCTCTATGGTGACAGTAGTTGGTTGTTTAAGAGCTCCCCTCGCCCCTGAACAGCCGAAGTCAACACCCAAAGCGCTGGGGCAAGACCCTCGGCAAGCGGGGGCAGGTGCCCGTGCTACGATCGAGGGAGGGCCGGGGACCTACGAATCGGGTTGGCGCAGCTTCCTCGAGTTCCCAAACGGCTGCCGTGTTGTGAAATCGGTTGCGCCAGGAGAGAGTTTGTGCTAGTAATGGTGCGACTGTCGGTGGTCGATTTAATCCCTGATTTCGATATTGACGCCGTTCGAAGCGTGTGAGCTCGGTCTGAAGAAGCCTCGGAAAGCTAGGGTGCGTCCAAACTATTCCAAAGGGGGGAACGAATATATGGCATTCTGTGCAAAATGTGGAACTCAGTTGGCCGAAGGAGTAAGTTTCTGTGCATCGTGCGGTGCCCCAGTGGGTTCAGCCGCAGGTGGTCCGGCGGCGCCGGCCGGTGCGGGGACGGCAATGTCCTCCAATGTTGCTGGATTGTTGACTTACATTTTGGGCTTTATCACCGGCATCATCTTTCTGGTGATCGAGCCTTACAAGAATGATAAGTTCGTGCGCTTCCACGCTTTCCAGTCCATCTTCTTTAACGTGGCGCTTATCGTGTTCTGGATTGCCTACACGATTGTGGCTAGTATTCTGGGCTTCGTGTCGCTCGGAATTCTCGCTGTGGTGATGGGTCTGGTCGGGCTTCTAATCTCGCTGGCCATCCTCGCCTACTGGATTTTCCTGATGTATAAGGCCTACAACAACGAGCTTTATAGGATCCCGTTCATTGGGGATCTGGCCGCCAAACAAGCGGGTTAAGTGACCCGAGAAGTGTGGACCCACGGCTGCCGTAATCTCCGGACTCGCGGGTTGCGCCTTTTTCCCAGCTCAAGAGGTGTAACCCGCTGTCATCCATCATTGACGGGTGGCAACGCACGTAGCGCCGGTCCCGCACGGCGGGAACCGGCACCTGCCGCCCCTTCGCTGCGCTCAGGGCAGGCTCTAAAGGTCGGCGCTACGCCGCCTGAGGCTGAGGGATTACAACCCGCTCCCGTTTTCCCTTGACAATTCCTGCCTGTAAATGCAATTTAGCAAGTTTCACTATTGCGGTTTGAGCCTGGCCTATGCTTGAGGAAGCTCAAATCACGGCGTGGAGCTATGGGTGTTCTTGTTTGCTTTCATGATCGCTGCTTTGACGGCGTAGGCTCAGCGGCCGTCTTCACGCGTTTTTATCGCCAGTGCATCGACCCGCAGGCGGAGTTCCGGTACCACGGGTTGGTGCACCGGGCAGGACAGCTATTTGATGAGGGACTGTTCGACGATCAAGAAAACGTCATTGTAGATTTCAAATACTCCAGTTCTGAGCGGCTCACCTGGTGGTTCGACCACCACCAAAGCGCTTTCCTCACGGAAGCCGACGCGGAGCATTTTCGTCATGACCAGAGCGGAAAGAAATTCTACGGGCCGGATTATCGCTCTTGCACCAAGTTTATTGTCGAAACCTGCCAGGCGAAGTTCGGTTTCGTGGCCCCCGAGCTCGACGAGCTGGTTTATTGGGCGGACCTGATTGATGGCGCCCTGTACCCCGATACCAGGACAGCGGTGGAAATGCATGAACCGGCCACCCAGCTCACCCTGGTTATTGAAGGGACGAGTGACCCGCAGTTCACTGTGCGACTAATTCCCAAGCTGATTTCCACGCCGCTTCAGGAGATCATGGATATCCCTGAGGTGCGGCAAACTTTTGACCGGCTTTATGCCCTTCACCTCAAGACTATTGATATTATCCGGTCCCGCGCTGGGCTAAAGAATGGGGTGTTATTCTTCGACGTCGCCGACCAGACCTTCGAAGGTTTCAATAAGTTCATTCCTTATTATTTGTTTCCAGGGACGGTTTACAGCGTGGCCTTAAGCCGCTCGCAAGCGCGAATCAAGATTGGTGTGGGCAGCAACCCATGGAACGCAACACCCAAGACCGCCAATCTTGCCAGCATCTGCGAGCGCTATGGGGGTGGCGGCCACGCCAAGGTTGCGGCCATTTCACTGCCCCCCACGGATTTTGCACGCGCCAGGAAAGTGGCGGACGAGATAGTGAGCGACTTGCGGTCCGGCTTGGCCCAGTCTGGCGTCCAGTAATTGGGTGGATAGTGCAGCGCCGCTTGCCCCGGCCCCGCCTCGCGGGCCCGGCGCTACGGCGAGCGCATCGTCCAAATGTTTTGTGGACACTGCAGGGTGGTCTGGGGAGCCCGCCTAGCGGGCGATAGAACTTAGCCCAGGGCGCTAGCCCTTGGAAACCAAGCCCCAGCGCCGGTCAAGCCCCGGAAGGGGCGGCAGAGCCGGGGAGAGTTCCCGCGTCGAAACCTTTTCTTTCGCCCCGCTGGGGCTCCCGCGAACAAGAGGGCTTTCTGCACCCAGGGCTGGCGCCCTGGGCTATCCCGCAAGGCGGGACCGGCCCTCTGGGCCTTTGCCCTTGCGTACCAGTACGTTCAGACGTGTGCACAAACCAAGAAAAATGCCCTGACCTCCACTTCTACGTCGCGCACCCCAAGAAGGTACGGCGCTTGATACAGACGCCGGTGTGTGGTAAGAAGGAGGTTACGTCTATATCCGCTAAAGCCTTTGATTATGCGATTATGTTACGCTTCGCCGACGGCCGCTCCAGTTAGAACTGCGGCGGGGTTTTAGCAGGTTGCTGAGGATCCGTGAAGGGCTATATCGGCAGGCTTTCGCGCCAGGAGTGAAGTAGCTTGACAGAGGGAGAGTGAGCACCGTGGGTGAGGCGAAGGGGGCAGAGCAGAACGCAATAGACGTTAGGGCCTTTGGTATGTCGGATGTGGGTCGCGTCCGCAAAAACAATGAAGACAACTTTGTGGTTTGCAACCTGACCACGGGTGAAGTGGGTCTTACGCCTCCACTTCTCAACCATACCTTGGGGAGTCGCGGTTCGCTGTTTATGGTAGCGGACGGAATGGGCGGAGAGGCCAGCGGGGAAGTTGCCAGCCAGATTTGCACCCTCACAGTCCCTAAGCGCCTGTATGAAAACCTCAAGTCCCTGGGGCAGGTCAGCGAGACGAACTTTGTGCTCCTGCTCCGGGAATCCATCGAATATGCCAACCAGATCATCCACCAGAAAGCGCAAAGCGATCCCGCTTATCGTGGAATGGGAACCACTACCACGGTGGCTGCATTGTTCGGGCCTTATCTTTTTGTGGCGCAGGTTGGGGATTCCCGTGCCTACCTCATTCGCAATAGCGAGTTGACCCAGTTGACTCGCGATCAAACATTCCTGAACTATCTCAAGGAAATCGGTGTCGAAGTGCCCGACGACCCGGAAACGGACAGCCGGAGGAGTATTCTGACGCAAGCAGTAGGGAGCAGCGAGAGCGTGAATGTCAAGGTGACGTATACCAAAGTCCGTCAGGGCGATAGCATCCTGCTTTGCTGCGATGGCATGTACAACATGGTCCCCGCAACCGATATCGCTGCGATTGTGAAGGGGACTGAGTCCCTGGCCAACAAGTGCAAGTATTTGATCGATGAAGCCAACGCCAAGGGCGGGAGTGACAACATAACCGTAGTCATGGCAGAGTTCAGCGGACCAGGGCTTCCTCCAGCGGCCCCCACCGCGGCCGTGGAGTTTAAGGAATTCAATGAGGAAGATTTCAAGGGGCACTCCTGAAGCGTTTTCAGAAATCTTGAAAAGACTCGCTCCAGCGAAGAATTGAGACCGGCGCCGCGACAAAATCGAAATCTCCAAATTCGCTTTTCAAGGGAAGTAGAGGATTCTTCCCGGAGAACCGCTGTCATGAATTGCCCCGTATGCGGTGAGCTAAACGAAGAGGGTTACCGCTTTTGCCGGTCCTGCGGCGGGCGCTTGCCTGTCGTGGAGGACTCGGCAGACACTCTGGCCTTTTCGAATGAGGTGACCGCTCCGGCAGCGGCTCCGCTCGGACCGCCCTCTCAACCTTTACCTCGTGCCTACAGGCTGATTGCCACTTCGGGACTACTCTTGGGTCGAACCTACAGCATTGGCCCTCGAGGACTGGTCATCGGCCGCGACCCCGCGAATTGTCAGGTAGTGTTGGCGGACGACGAAATTTCGCGCCTCCATGCCTGGATTGCTCCTAACGACAAGGGTGAAGTGGTCCTGCGCGACCGTCATTCCGCGAATGGCACATTCGTAAATCAAGTGCGTGTGCAGGAGAAGGTCCTGAAACCCGAGGATGAGATCTCGGTGGGCAGCGCTCGCCGTCACCTCTTTCGCATCGAGGAAGTGGGGGCTGCCGGTCTACCTCAGGGCGCGGCACTGACAGAAGCTGTTCCCGCCGCTCAACCGGAGGCGGTGGGGGGAGGGACCTCGGTTATGAGCGCAGCCGATGTCGCTGCCGCCCCGCAGCAGGAAATGGCGGCGGAACGTACAGTCGCCATCAAATTGACCGACCTTCTGGCACGTCCCCACCTGGACCTGATCGTTGACAGGTACGCCGTAAAGAGCCTTGACATCCCGGATGCCGGGCTGGAGATCGGTCGTGATGCCTCCCGCTGCCAGTTGGTGCTGGAACATCCCTCAGTTTCAGCGGTGCACGCGGAGTTGTCGTTCCATGAGGGGAAGGTGCTGCTGACTGACCGTTCCACCAACGGGACGTTCGTGAATGGCCTGCGCATGGTGAGCGGGGAACTGCATGACGGAGATTACATCACCTTCGGCCGCTATGCCGGCAAATCCCTGATCTTCAAGTCGGGGCTTGAGCCGCAACTGAAAATTGAAAAGGTTGGCCTGGACAAAGACTGCATCACCATTGGCCGCGACGCCTCGAATGATGTGGTCATTGACCACCCTGTGGTCTCAAAGAGACACGCGGAAATCATCAAGCAAGATGGCAAGGTCATTCTGGTTGACCTTGGGTCCACCAACGGGACCTTCGTCAACGGAATCAAGGTGAAGCGGCATCAACTCCAGGAGTTGGACCGGATTGTCATTGGCCCCTCCGAGCTGCACTTTTCCGGAGCAAGTCTTTCCCACGCCCCGGACACGCGCGTGGTGCGACTCGATTCCATTGGAGTAACTTTTCAGGTCCCGGATCGGACCAGCGGAAAACCCAAATTGCTCTTGGACGACATCTCTCTGGTGGTTAAGCCTAAAGAACTGATTGGACTTCTGGGACCGAGCGGAGCAGGTAAGACCACGCTCATGAACGCCCTGAACGGCTTTGTAAAACCTACCACGGGCCAGGTTCGGTACAACGGAGAGGATCTGTACCGCAATCTGGAGGCTCTGAAATCCACCATTGGCTATGTCCCCCAGGAAGACATCATGCACCGGCAATTGAGCGTACGGCGATGCCTGTACTACGCGGCAAAGCTGCGACTGCCGGAAGACGTCTCGGATGAAGAGGTCAATCGGCGCGTGGAAGCGATGCTGGACACTCTGAAGCTCGACCCGCAACGCTGGGACAACCCCGTCTCCACCTTGAGTGGAGGGCAGCGTAAGCGGGTGAGTCTGGGCATTGAATTGCTCCCCAAGCCCGGAGTGCTCTTCCTGGATGAGCCTACCGCAGGCCTTGACCCCCGCACTGAAACCCTGATGATGATGTTGTTCCGGCAATTGGCAAATCAGGGCTCGACCATCATTATCACCACACATCTGTTAGGTTCCTTCGGCGTACTGGACAAGGTCGTGGTGTTGCTCCAGGGGCGACTGGCCTACTATGGGCCGGGTACAAAATTCCTGCAGTATTTCAAAGCGGAAGCCCCGCCCGATGTTTACGATGACTTGACGGATAACAATACGGCTCCCTACTCCCTGGAACTCAAGCAGCGTTATGCCGCATCCGATCTCTACAAGGAGCTCATTGCCCAGCCACAAACGGCGATTCCGGCGGAGAAAACTCCTTCCCCTACTACCCCTGCGCCTGCTGCCGGCACGAGAGGCAAGGGTTTCAGCTTGCGCCAGTTTAAGGTCCTTCTGCAGCGAAACTGGGAGCTGAAATTCGTGGACCGCGGCCAGACGTTGCTTCTGTTTCTTCAAGCGCCCATCGTCGCTCTGTTGGTGGCTCTCATGGCGAGCGCGCCGAACCAGGTCCAAACCCTTTTCATGGCCATATTCGCAGCCTTGTGGTTCGGCTGCTCGAATGCGGTACGTGAAATTGTTGACGAGCAGACTGTGTATCGCCGCGAACGGCAAACAGGCTTAAAAATACCGTCGTATATTCTTTCCAAGCTTGCCGTTCTTTCCATTGTGGCGCTGGTGCAGTGTGTCTCGGTGGTTGTCATCTTGCTCGCGGTCAACCGGGCATTGGATTTGAGCCTCCCGGAAGTGGTGGCCGCCATCGGAATCATGTTCCTGGTGGCCGTAAACGGGACGCTGATAGGACTTCTCATCTCCAGTCTCGTCTCCTCTCCGGAGAAAGCTCTGAGCTTGTTCCCCTTGGTTCTCATTCCGGAGCTTCTTCTCTGCGGATTATTCCTGCCCGTGAACCAGATTAAGACGATCATCCCTATCACCTTCGAGGAACTACTCGAGGGGAAGCTGTTTGCACAACCGGAAGCCCAGGCTAAGGCCCGGCAAATGATCAATGCGCCTGGGCCGCAAGTATCGCCCGACCTGGCCGCCGCGCAAGCCACGGTGAAAAAAGGACAGTCCGCGCACGAAGTTGCCGGGGCCGTGGCGCCTTCGGAGAAAGTGCAAAAGGCACTCCACAAATACACGCCTGCGCCGGTGGCGGGTATGCCCACCTTCGCGCGCTGGCTTTCGGCGCTGGCCATCTCGCGTTGGGGCCTGGAGGCACTTTCGGATCTCTGCCTTCACGGCTCCCATTCCACACAGGATTACGCCTACCAGATCGTCAATACGGTGTCCATTTCCCTCCATCCTGAGGATGTCGAGAAGCTGGAGAAGGGATTGGAGGCGCCACCCGAAGCTTTCGCGGCTTCCGGGGCGTTTCCACTCCCCTCGAGGTTCTGGAAAGACAAAGGGCCTTACCTGGCGATCATGACCAGCTCTGCGCTGTTTGTGGTCATCGCTATCCTGGTGGTGATGAAGCGAAAGGATGTCACTTGAGAGGATAGGTTTCAGGTGTCAGGTTTCAGGTGCCAGAAGAGCAGTGACGAGTGCCGAGGGGAATTATGAATAGTTAATGGTGAATGGTGAATTGTGAATTGCGGACGCAGAGTTTGCTCTGAGCGCAGCGCGCTGGGCCTACGAATGCCGCAGTTCCTCAGTTTAGAATTCACAATTCATAATTTACTATTCACTATTCAGGGTTACCCTGGCCTTTTTTTCAAGGGCTGAAAGCTGACGGCTGACCCCCGAGCACTGACAACTGACGACTAACAACTGACCACTTGAGCAGGTAAAGGAGTTACCATGGACGCTGGGCTTTCCACGATTCGCAATCTACTTTACGTTGTCATTGTTCTCGTCTTGCTATCCGCCCTGTCTGGTTTCTATGTGGCGACGCAGCTTGCCCGCAACAGTGACGAGTTGGCTAGCCTGCGGTTACTGCTTGAAAAGGAGATGATGGGGACTGCCTTGACCCACGTCCAAGAATTGGAGAAGCAGATGGACGCGCTTAACCAGAGCGCTGCCGGCATTGACGATAAATTGAAGAAAGCCCAGGACGATTTTGTGGTGCGAATGCAGGTGGAGCTGCCCCGCATCATGGATGACTACGTCAAACAACGAGGTACCCTCGTTGAACAGAAAATCCACCAGCAGGGCGTACCCCTGCCCCATTAGCAGAAGGGCAGTGACCCGACTAGGCGGGACGAGGGACGAGCCGGAGACAGGAGTCAGAAGTCGGACCTACCAGGACTCCAGTTTTCGCCCTTTCGACTTTCAACTGTCGACTGTGGACTGCGGACTGTTAGCTGATCTGCCTGATCTCCACCCGGAACATGTGTTCCCCCAGGAAAAACTCATCGCCGTGCTCGAGCTCAACTTCTTTTCGTATCCGGCGAAAGACGCCATTGCGACTCCTCAAGTCCTGGAGCATGAAGCGTCCCGGTTGCGCCACGATGCGGGCGTGGGTCCCAGACATGAAAGGATCGTCCTTGAACACCAAATGGGCGTTAGTCCGTCCCAAGGTGGTTTCAGGCTTTTCCAATCTGAACTCTTCAATGATCTCACCCGTCATCCGGATGCGTTCGAGCTTGGCCGTGATGGGGCCCCGCTGCAGCTTTGGTGCTCCAGCCCATGCCACCGTGCCTTGCCCGGCATTGGTGCTCTCCGCTTCGTCCAGGCTTTGTGTGGTGAATCGAAAGAGATCCTGTCCCAACAGAAAGACATCCCCGGGGACAAGTTCGGTATCCTGTCGCTGCTTGATGAATGTCCCGTTCAGGCTGCTGAGATCCTCCAAAAACAACTTGCCCTCGCGAATCGATAGGAAAGCATGGCGGTCTGAAAGTGAGGAATCGTCAGGATAATTGACTTCACAGTTGGCGCGTCCGAAGGAAACTTCTCCCACTACTTGCCGGGGATTCCCCCAGGAGCCATCATGCTTTTTCTCTGTGATTTGCGCCTCAATACTCGGCACGTGAAATCCGCCAAAGACCAAGGTCCCTTCCGGCGCGGCGGCAGGCATCGAGGAATCTACCCTTGGCACGACGGGCGGTGGAGTGGGTGGTGCAGGTCTCGGTGGGGCTGGGACTCTTATGGGGGAAGGGACAACTTCAGATGGACCGGCGGGTCTTGCTATGGGGGGGCTGATTCCCGGCGGCTGAGGCCGGGCGACGGGCGGAATTGGCGCCGGGGCTGCAAGCTTTGGGGGTGGGGGTTGCTGTGGCGCCCAAGGCGGACCAGCCACCGCAGGAGATAGCCGAGAGACACCCGGCGCCGCAGCTTGGGGCGCGATCCTGGGGGGAATTGGAGGAGCCACCGGCTGGGGCGCAACGGGCTGTGGGGGCTGTTGCGGAAGCTTCGCTTGGGGCGCAGCCGGAAGCGCTGTGCCGCAGAAGCCGCAGAACTTGCTGCCTGCCGGAACCGCCTTATGACATTTCGGACACTCCAGTGGCTTGGACTGTGGAACAGCCGGCCGAGAGACGGGAGGAGTCGCCGCAGCCTGGAGGGGCTTCCCGCAACGGGCGCACTTTGCCGCGCTCGCGGGGTTCCCACTCCCGCACGTCCCGCATGGGATATAGCGTATCGTCCCTTCTTTGTTTGTTTCGGCAGACATATTAAGTGCTCAGGGCGGCCGAAGCTAGTCACCGGTGATTTCCAGCCACACCGGATTAGTATAGCAGCGAAACTCTTCTCCCGTGGCGTTTCGTGTTCGAGCCTCCAGGCGGATGTAGCCCCAGATACCTCTATTCTTTCCCAAGAAAGGCCGCAGGTCAACAGGGATTAAACCTCCACTCGCCATCCGTCTTGAAGCCGGCACCGGGATTTCTTGAGGTTGGGATTCACCCTCTTGTGACCCCACGATCAATCGAATGGATTCGATGGGGCCGAATTCCGCGCTACTGACCCAGGCAAGCTGCAAGGGTGGAAGATGGCCGAGGGAAACCGCGAGGGAATCACCTATGCCAACATCTCCAGAATCGCCCAAGCTGCCCTGGGAATTGCGCTCTAAGCCCGCGATGAGCAGGGGACCGTTGCTCAGGACGCTGCGCCCTGATTTGAGCGCCCCGAGGATGTTCTCTCCTTTTGGTCCCATACCCTCGGGGGCATAGACAACTGTCGAAATCTTTCCCAAAGCATTATCCTCGGCGTAACCGGAGAGGCCGCGGGAAGGTTTGCCAAGGAAGTCCACTACGTCCAGCGTGGCCTCGTAATTGAAGTCCCCGTGAGCGTCCGAGCCCGCGGCCAAAAAGACCTTGAAACCCGGAGCGTGCATGGAATCGCCAGAGGCTTGCAGCCCCCGCTGAAGCAGAGGACGCCACGCCAGCTCGATCCCCTTCTCCAAGCGCGCATACTGGTTTGCCTGGCTGTCCGGTTGGAAGCAGGCTTCGGGGTCCGCATCGCGATGGAGGCAATAGGGGTCGCGAGCGTCGTCGGCCGTGGCCATGGTGGCACGGTTCCATGGTTCCAACCCCACCAGTCCGGCTTGGAGTTACTTGCCCTCCGGCGCCAGAAAATCGGCATCCAAATCCCAACTCCCGCCGCGCATCAGGGAACTGATGGGATCGAAAGGATGGGCTGCATAAGCGAAGCCACCCGCGGCCGCGATGCGCGACAAGGCCTCCTTTATCGGCAGCGCGGCTGAGGCAACGGACCCGTCCCCACTCAAGATGACGTCTTCCTGGGGATGCGAGGGATTGGGAAACCCCTTCTCGGGGTTGTCGGGCGAGGGCAGGGCGAGCATGTGCACGGTGGTGAGAAGTGTCTGTTTGCTGGAAGCCGTTGTGACCTCTTCGCCGCGGATGAGCATGAGGCGCCCGTCACGATATTTCTGAACTTCCTGTAACTCCTGGGCATACCGTTCCACGCTGAGGTCAGTGGAGTGGTCAGTAAGAATGAGCCAATCCAAACCGGCGTGAAGCGCTGCTTGCTTGGTCACGGACAGGGGGTATCCACGTTCCGCAGGATTGTCGGTATAGCCGCAGTGGTAGTGCACATCGCCCCGGTACCAACCGGGGAGGCTGGGCAGGGGGGGCGCATTCAAATCCACGCGGAGATAGAAATCCTGAGTGGCCCATCCTTCCAAACGAAAGGAGACCCACAGGTCAACGGCATGAAACGGACCGCCAATGAAGTGTTGCCTCAAGTAAGTGTCGATAGACTCACGAGGCACTTCGAGTGTCTTCTTCATCCGGTCTGTGATGGTCAGGGGTTGGCCGTTGCTCCGAGCATCAAACGAGAAATCCCGGCTTTCGCCCAGGGGCAGCGGGTCGGCGACGAATTGGCGCCCCGTCCCGGCCGGTTTCACAAACAGGTTTAGCCCCAGCAGCTTCAGGGGGTCCCGCGTTATGTATTGCGACAGGCCGGCGCCCGTCGTATGGGCAGTCTTTTCGACTCCGTTAATGATTTCAAGATAGAGAGGGAGGCAGGGATCATTGGAGTTGCGCAGGACGCGCGGAGCGTCCGCGCGAAAGAATACCCCGGCTTTTGAAACTTTCTCTTTGAGTTGGGATACCATCTCCTGCTGCGACCAAGCGGGAGTGGAGCCGAATGCGAAAACCGTGATCGCTGTCATTCCGAGCGAAGCGAGGAATCTCGCTCTGCAAATTGTGATCGCTGTCCTTCCGAGCCGTCGGGCGACGGACAGGAATCTCACTCTGGAAACAAAGGGAGATTCCTCTCCCGCGACTGCGGGATCGGAATGACAGGCGAGCGGGTTTTTCAGCGTCCTGTCGAGGCTCATGGGAGGAGTTTACGGGCCGCCTGAATAGCGACACACTGATTCGCGCCGCTGGCAATAGCCAGAACTTTACCCTCTGCTGTCAACAGGGGTGCCCCGGATTCTCCGGGATTCACCAAGCGTTCCAAGGTCACCGTGGTGTTTTCAGTGGTGGCTTGAAGATATACCGCCCGGGGGTCAGCCTGAGACTGGTTAAGCCCGAATGGAAACCCGAACAGGGCCTTCTTGGTGGTTTCGCCGGTCTGGGCAGCGGAGTCCGCGAAGGCCAGCGGCTTAAGATTCGCACCTGCCAATTGCAGCAAGGCAAGGTCGCTCTCTCCTTCAGCCTCCAGGTCAAGGGAGGCGCGCTCACCGGAGTCGGGGTCCTGATAATCCTTCTTCCGCATCCGGTCGGGAGCAGTCTTCAGGAGTTTCAGCGTCGCTTTTTCGCTGCTGGCCGCCATCTGAAAATCCAACCCACCGTCCGGCGACTTTACGCGGGCCCCCGCCGGCCATGCGTAAAGACGGTAGCTCTTGGGGTCTAACTCGAGATGGTAGTGAGCAATCAAGAAGGCAATTTGCGGATCAAATTTCCACGGCTGCACCACGCGCTTGGCCGTGAGCAGTTTCCCTTCCGCGCTGACCACAAAGCCGGTTCCGGATTGGCTGAACTTTTCTCTGGCCTGGGTCTTGGGATCTACCAGGGCGTACTCGCAGTACAAGAGGTAGAGGGCAGGCCGAGCGGCTGCCGAGAGGGTCTGCTCCTCGGTGAGCTTAGCCGAGTGGTCTTTGCCAAGAGCCTGTGCTGCTGGGGAGGAAGGGTCGGAGAGCGTATCCAGAATTTTGCCCGCCGCCATCTGGAGGAGGGGGTTCCCCGAGAACAGGTTCAGGGGAACATCTTCGTTCAACGCCACAGGGATGACCAACTGCTTGGTCCGCAGCGCGAGCTTCTCGACCGCGGTCAATTTGACTTCGATGAAATTCTCCCCCGTAATCCGGATCGAGTCCTTTTCCAGGATTTCCGCAACCGGCTTGAGAGAGTCTAGTTCCGCGAACACGATGGTGCACTTCAAGGGAGACGGCAGGTCCACGACCTCCTTTTTTGAAAGCTGGAACTCCTGCTCAAACGTCTCGAGGTGGACCGGCACGCCGTTGACTCGAACGTCCTGAAAGTAAATGCGCTGAATAGTGGCACCACGATCCACTGGCTTGATGCTCAAATAGAGATTCAACAACAGTCGCTCAAGGTTGATATCCTGGTAGGTAATATTCTTGTAGATCACGAGCTTTTCCGGGGCCAGGTTCGGTTTCTTTTCCAGGTCCAAGTGATAGACCTTCGCTCCGCGAAGTTCAGCGGGGAGTTGACCGGCAGGAGTGTCTTTCTGAAAACCTCGCGCAGGATGAGCACCGGGGTGTGGGCCCAATGAAGTGAGCAGGAGCAAGAGAGGTAAGCGGCGTGATATCATAATCGTCAATGAGCCCAGTTCGCCAACCCAGGAGGCGTCCAAAGCAAGTAGCGTGGACCTGAGGGGCAGGTGCGCGGTTCGTTCAAGAATGCCCCGCAAAGCCTGCAGACCTACAAAACTGGTCGGCGCTACGCGCTCTGCTCCGCCACAGGGTGTTTCCAGAGAATTTCGTAAATTTCCACCGGAGCTTCCTTGCCTTTCACCCTGATGGCATCCAGGCGTCGCGCGGGGAAGGAACCATTGATTTCCCCGAAGGTGGATTCAGAAATCAGAATCTGACCTCCGGCGGCATTGGCGCACAGCCGGGAAGCCAGATTCACAGCGTCACCGATAACGGTGTAATCCATGCGTTTCGATGAGCCGATGTTCCCGGCGGTTACTTGGCCGGTATTAATGCCCAGCCCCATTTGTAATGGCTCTTGACCGCGAGCTTGCCAGTGACGGTTGAGAGCCGTGAGGGCGCGTTGCATCTCGGCCGCGGTCTTGACGGAACGCTGGGCGTCGTCGGGCTTGGCCAAAGGAGCCCCGAATAGGGCCATAATTCCGTCCCCAAGGTACTTATCCAACGTGCCTCCATTGTCAAAGATAAGGTCCGTCATTTCGCTGAAGTACTCGTTAAGAAGCTCGACGATTTTTTGCGGCTGCATGCGCTCTGAGAGGCGAGTGAACCCGCGGATGTCCGCGAAGAGAATAGTCGCCGTCTGGTTCTCCCCGCCCAAGTGGATCTCGTCCGGCTTGGCCAGGATCTTTTCCACGATCGCGGAACTCAGGAACCGCTCCAGGGCCTGGCGTTCGATCACGCGGCGGGAGAGTTCGGCGTGGGAATGGGCGCGGTCATAGCTGATAGCGGCTTCCGCGGCGACAACCGAGAAGATGTCCAGCTCTTCCTTGGAGAAGGCAGAGGGCTTGCTGAGACAATCTACATAAAAGAGACCAAATACCTTGTCTTTGTAGATGAGGGGGGCGCACATCGCAGAGCGAATGCCAGAAATCCGAAGGCTTTCGCTGCTGGAGAATCGTTGGTCCATCGAAACGTCGCGAACCAGCAGCGGCACTCTTTCGCTCATCACCCGGTCGATGACGGTTTTCGACAGTACGGGGCCACGCGGGTCGCCCCTCTGCCGCTCATCCTTATATAGCAAGACGGCCGGTCTAAATCCCTTTTTCTCGTCCCGCAGCATTACGAAGCCGCGTTCCACGTTTTCCATCTGGAACACAAGCTCCATCACGCGCTGCATGACCTCCTCGGGGGTCAGCACTGAGGAAAGAGTCTTGCCTACGGCCAACAGGAGCTTCAGCAGTTTATTTTCCTGCTCCAGAGTTGTCAGCCGGTCCCGGATTGCCCGTTGCGGCGGAACGCCGGCGGCGAGCGGCGGGCGCGGCCGGCTACTCAGGGTATCCGGACTGATCAGCCCGGTGATATCCCTGCCGGCGTCATGGCCAGCTTCAACATAAAAGGGATCTGGCGTGGCCGCTTCAAACTTGAACTCGAAGATGCCGATGTTGATCCGGTCCTGGTCGGAGAGGCGGTGCTCCTGGACTGGCTGGCCGTTTACAAACGTGCCATTCATGCTCCCGAGGTCGATGATCAATACCGTCTCCCCGGGCAACACGGTCACGCGGGCATGTTGGCGGGATACACTAGGGTGCTGGAGCATCAGATCGTTGGAATCGGCGCGTCCGATGCTCACCGTTGACCCGCTGATTTCGAAGATCTGAGTCTGGTTCGAAGGGTCGGTTATAACGAATCGAGCCATGAGGGGCGGCCAAACTATTCCAGACGAACCACATCGCCCCACTCAGGCCGCACGCCGCTGTTCACCGTAACGATCTGTGCCCGGGAGGTCCCGGCATCGATCACTTGGATTATCTCAATGACCCCCACTCGCGTGTTGGGGTCAGAAGATTTGTACAGCGCCAAGCGAGACCCTTGATGGATTCCCTGTGACGAGCCCATGTCCAGCAGCATCACCTTGTCACCCTCAACGGCGGTCACGTAATTCAGAAGCGCCGGTGGCGGCGGGTTTACGGAGAAAGTCTTTGTGGCCTCGGTGGGTACAGGGCCCGGGCTGGCCGCCCCACCCAATTGTTTGAGCCCGGCCAGCGTTTCATTCCGCAACTGGGTGATGGCAGTCTTCAGGCTGCTGAAGTTTTCCTCGTCCCCCAGGCGCATCGAGGTCGCCATCTGATCCAAGTCCTGAAGTGATCGCTGCTGGCGGAGGATGACCGCTTGAAATTGCGCCTGGTTCTGCCGCAACTCCAGAAGTTGTGCGTTGAGAGTCTGCAACTGAGTGGTGAGCGCCTGCACCTGGTCCTGAATCGCCTTGAACTGGTCATTCAGGTATTGCTGTTCATCTTCCTTGAACTTGGGCCACGCACTGGTAACCACCAATAATACGAAGAACAAAGCGAGCATCATGCGCCGCATCATGCTGGACCTCCGAAATAACTCTCCTAGGTCAAAGTGGACGCCAGTCCTATTGACGGGGCATGGGGACAGCCACCTTGACGGGTTCGTCGGCCTTCACTTCAATCACCTGCGTTACCGACTTGTAGCCAGAAAGAGAAATGACCAATGTGTGCCGCCCGGTGGGGAGACTAAACGAGGCGGGAGTTTGACTCTCAATCCGATTGCCGTCCGCAAACACAGTCGCACCCAACGGGATGGTGTGCACCTCAACAATCCCAGTCCCCGCAGCTTCTCCGCCCAGGTTGACCCTGACATCCAAGATGGCCCCACTCGTGATCTTGAAAGTGTTCTCATAAGGCGCTGCCCCCGGCCGCCTGACGACATATCTGTGACTCCCAGCGACCACGCTCGCTCGCGCTGGACTGGGCCCAATCAACTTCCCGTCAATCAACACGTCTAAACCGGGCGTCGTGGTAACGATCGTGACTTCTCCCCTCCCCACCGAAAGGGGGACGTTGACCGTGAAGGGTTTCCCGCCCTGGATGGTCACGGACTGCTGGTAATCATCGTACCCCTCTTTCGAAACCACCAGTTGGTGAGTGCCGGCGGCAAGACCAATCGTAGACGAGTAGGGGGTGATCCAATCAGGTTCGCTTCTGCCATCTACCGAAATCTTGGCCCCAGAGACATTCGCCGTGACCAGCAATTGGCCGGTCTTGGGGATTGCGCCAGTCGGCACGCTCTCTTTCTTGGGAGGTTCCACCTTGGCCGCCGCAGGTTCTATCGCTGGGGTCTGGGGCGGCGGTTCGGCTCGCGCAGGAAGGCTGGCGTTGACCGTGAAGGGTTTCCCGCCCTCGATGGTTACGGACTGCTGGTAATTATCGTAGCCCTCCTTCGAAACCACCACTTGGTGAGAACCGACCGAAAGGTCGGTGATCGTGTAGGGTGTGACCCAATTAGGTTCGCTTCTGCCATCTACCGAAACCTTGGCCTCAGGGACATTCGCCGCGACCAGCAATTGGCCAACCGGCGGGGTAGCTACCCGTGAATTCACCTTATGGTGGTAGAGTACTGCGCCCCCGAGGATTCCGAGGAATACAACGGCGCCCAGGGCCAGGAGGATCCAAACCATCGGCGAAGTGTGCAGTTTTTGGAAGATGGTTGGCGGCAGCACGACTTGCGCCGGCACTTGCCCCGGGGAAGGTTGTTCAATAGGCGTGGTCTGAGCCGCTTCAGTCGGGGCCGCGGGCGGCCTTGAAATCTCAACGGGTGGCGCCGCCGCACGCTCCAAGTCTGTGCTGGGGAAGGGCGGAACCTTGACTATTATGGTGGCGGAGGGCGACGCCGAACCCGCCAGGCACTTGAAATTCTTTAGATCATCCGCCAGTTCCCGGCAAGTCTGATAGCGCTCGTCGGGGCTCTTTGCCAGGGTTTTGCAAATCACGTAGCTTAGACCCGGATGAATCGTGGCATCCAGTTCGCGAGGCGGAATGGGGTTCTCGTTAATGATCTTATAGATGACAGTGGTGATGTTCTGTCCGCCGAAGGGCATTTCGCCGGTCACCAGCTCATAGAGAATGATGCCCAACGAGAAGATATCGGAGCGGCCGTCAATCTGCCGGCCCTTGACCTGCTCGGGTGACATGTAATTGGGCGTGCCCAGGACTTGCCCGGCTTGTGTCATCCCCATGGACATCATCTTGGCTATGCCGAAATCAGTCACTTTCACTGACCCATTGTCAAGAATCATGATGTTGGCAGGCTTGATATCTCGGTGAACGATGCTGTGTTGGTGGGCGTGGTCCAGCGCGCTGCATACCTGGTCGTACATGGGGATGATGGTTTCGATGGGCAGCATCCCCTGTTCTTCAATCAACCTCTCCAGCGATTTCCCTTCCAGGTATTCCATGATCAAGTAGAGGATGCCACTGTCTTCACCGTAATCGAAGACGTTGACGATGTTCGGGTGGCTCAGCACGCCGGCCGCTTGCGCCTCGCGCTGGAACCGGGCTTTGAACTCCCGGAACTCCTGCGACGTAAGACCCTCCGTAAGCATGGTCTTGATCGCAACCGTTCGACCGATGACAGGGTCGAAGCCGTGATAGACCACACCCATGGATCCGCGTCCCAGCTCAGAGACAATCTGGTAACGGCCTGCCTTGGTCAGTGCGTCGGCCATGTGACCCTCACATTCCTCCGCTTGGCGCTTCTACGCGAAGTCGTTGAGCAGACACTAATTCCTTGCTGTGTTCCGACTACCAGCCCGAGGGGACACCTCACAGCCGAAACCCCCAGGACGTAGCCAAGCCTAACGCAACAGGATATTGATGTCAAGGGCGTCGTCTGGAAGTCAGCAGCTTCGGAATCCCCATGATAGAAAGTGCTGAATCGCGGTTTGGGACGCATTTGACAGTCAATGGTGATCTCACGGCGAAGCGGCACCTATTTTCCGAACCTATTTTTTCTCTATTTGCCGACAGGTCGGCGATA
>Ga0208937_1000112_pt1 | contig 76653 bp, 70 predicted proteins | sample June2015DPH_11_5_FD_184705 | JGI IMG/M metagenome (GOLD analysis project Ga0208937, IMG submission 184705) | Peatland microbial communities from SPRUCE experiment site at the Marcell Experimental Forest, Minnesota, USA - June2015DPH_11_40... | ecosystem: Environmental > Terrestrial > Soil >... | reverse complement strand
ACCAAATCGGTTAAGAAAGGCCGGCGGGACGCCGGCAACGGTGGGAGAAGTTTGTTGGTTCATCACCCAAACTTTTATCCCAACGCCCAGTGTTCCGCCACTTTGGTTGCGGCTTGGCCGCGTTAAGTCTTTGCGTTAAAATCTTTTCAAACATGTGATAAAACCGTGGAAAAAAGTTCGTTCGACGCCCATTGGCGATTTCCGCATTTTCAAGCTGCGCTCGGACGTGAAAATATCGCCGCGCACCGGCAAGGAACACGATTTTTACGTCCTCGACAGCGTCAATTGGGTCAATGTCGTTGCCGTTACGCCCGACCAGAAGCTCGTGATGATTGAGCAATACCGCCACGGCTCGAACACGGTGGAACTCGAAATCCCCGGCGGCATGATGGACGCGGGCGAGACCGACCCGGTGGCGACCGCCCTGCGCGAATTGCGCGAGGAGACCGGCTACGAAGGCGAACACGCGCGCGTGCTCGGGCGCATCTGGTCGAACCCGGCCATCCTGAGCAACATTACCTACACCGTCCTGATTGAAAACTGCCGGTTGAAACACGATGTGGATTGGGATCACGGCGAGGACCTGGTGACGCGCCTCGTGCCGGTGGCGGAAATTCCGAAGCTCGTCGCCGACGAAAGAATCGGTCACTCCCTCGTCGTCGTCGCGCTGTATCATTTCGATTTGTGGCAGCGGGGAATTAAGAAATATTCTAAATAACTGCCGATACAGACGGCAAGGATCACACGCAAACTGGTTTTTTCAATTTTGACAACACCCGCTAGGGCGAAACGGTGCGATAATAGCGTTGACCGCCGCTGACCGGATTGGGATCGGTAAAGATCATCGTAGCTCCATTTGCGTTGGTCGCGCTTCCTGCCAATGTGGTCCACGAAGCGGGGAGGAGATTGGTCGTGGTTTCGACGTGGTAGGGGAATAGCAGAGTGGTGGCGTAGGTCAATGTCACCGAAGCGCCGCCGTTTATCAAGATGCCAAGAATGTTTTGTCGCGGGGGGCTGCCAGCCGGGGAAACCGTGAATGGCGCGCTCACGGCGTTGCTGAGGGACAAGCTGTTATTGGGCGCAAACCATTTGTTCGTCAGATAATTTTCCACGGAAGTCTGATCGGCAACACTCAGTGCCGTGTTATAAACCAAAACCTCGGCCACGTCACCGTCCCACCCGTTGTCCACCGTCGTCGGATCCGGCTCCAACCGTCCGCCTACGGTCACGTCCGTGATGTTGTATTTGTACGGGCTGATCCCGTTGGTGATGATCGCGCTGTTGCTGCTGGTGAGACCGCCGGATTCGGTCAAATACAAGCTGGCCGTGCCGGCATTGTCCAGGAAGGTCAGCGCGAACGCCGTGTTCGCGGCCACAGCCGACACATCCGCCTGCATCGGGGTGGCGGGGTGATTGCGTTGAATGCCCAGCGGGTAAGGCGCACTTTGACTCCCGTCGGTCAGAACCACTACGCCGGCTGAACCTTGCCCGTCAGTCTGTCCCGTCGTGCTGAAACTGACAGGGCCTTGCCAGCCGATGGTGTTTTCCCATTGGCGCGCGACGACGAAATACGACATCTGACTGCCACCATTGGTATAGGTGTTCTGGCCGATGTTACCCAGGTAAGTGCAGCCCGCGCTGTAACCACTTCCGTTCTTGTTGAATGTCACCACCGGTTTGCCGTTCAGTTGGTTGGTCAGCCACGGCTGGAGCGTGGTCGTGTTCTGGGTGAACCAGAGATTGGTGCCCGACGCTCCGGCGCCGCCGCTGCCTTTGTTCTTCCATGCCTGAACTCTCGTGGCGTTGGTCGTCAAGGTGCTCGGATCGCTGGCGTCCAGCCAGAGCACCGCGCCGGATACCGGGTTGCCATTCGGGACAGCCGTCGAAGCGACGAGTTGATTGCCGCTGCCAGCAGTGTCAATCGCCAGATCGCTGAACGTCACCACCCCGTTGCTGCTGCTGGTGCCGATGTTGTAATTGGTTGTGCCCAGAAGGTTGCCTGTGCCATTGGTCAATCCGACGCAAACCTGCAGGCTGGCCGGCAAACCCGTGGTGGTCGGATTTCCAAAGGCATCCACCGTTTCGAGGACCGGTTGCTGGCCGAATGGAACGTCCACAACCGCCGAACCGGGCTGGGTGGTAAAGGCCAGCGCCGCCACCGAACCGATGACCATGAAGGAACTGCTGTTGGTCGGCGGAGCGGTGCCGCTTGCAGCGGTGGCGGTCAGCGTTTTCGGACCGGCTTGGTTCACACTCAAATCGTTGAAATGGGCGATGCCGCCGCCATCAGTGGAACGAGTCAGCGTGCCAGCCAAGGTTCCCGTGCCGCTGCCAAGCGACAGGGTAATCGTGGCGCTGGAGAGCGCTTGGCCGTTGATGTCGAACGCTTGCACCTGGACTTCCGGAGTGATGGTTGCGCCCTGGAGCACATTGCCGGGCTGCTGCACAAAGGTCATCGCCTGCACCTGCGTGGTGAAGCTGGCGGTCTGGGTAATCGGCCCGTTCATCGTAACCGAAGCCGCATTGTTGTTCCCCGAATACGACCCGCTCCCGCTGCCCGTCCAGCCAATGAAACTGTAACCGTTGGACGCTGTGGCGCTGATGTTCACCACCGTCCCGCTGTTCGTCCACATGCTGTCCGGACTCACGCTGCCACCCGCGCCCGCACTCATCGTTAGATAATACTGCGTCGTGAAGTTTGCCGTGTAGGTGGAGTTGGTGGTGGGCGTAATGGTATGCGACATCGTCCCGCTATCGCTCCACGAACTCCACACATACTGAACCCCCGTTCCGCCGCTCTGAGGTGAGGTGGTGGCGATCGTGTGGTTCGAACCCGGCGTCCAGTTGAATGTTTGCCCACTGGTGTAGTTCGTGCCGTCCACTGCGAATGAAACTCCCGATGGATTCGCCTGCACCGTCACGCTGATTGTATTTGTCACGAAGTTAAAGGTAAAATTGGCCGACTGGTTGACCACAGCAGTCCCGGATGCCGGCATTGACGTTATCGGCGCACCATTGACCGTCAGGCCTTCGACATTCAGGCTGCCGACGGCGTCGCTTCTGGCCCATACCCCATACACTCCATTGGCTGCCGGGGCGACGCTTGCGGCGACTTGCACACCGTAAGTGGAAATATTGACGAGATTCATGGTGGCGTTGGACAGGGCTGCATGGTTGTTGGGAGAAACAATTTCCAAGGCATAGGACAAACTGTTTGTGATGTTCAAGTTGTTGAGGTTAACATTGGTAATGTTGATATACTGCGGGCAGAGGGTCACGGCGGCCCGCCATTGCGCCCAGTTGGGATCGTAGCCGCCACAGCGGGTGAGATTACACCGCTGGGCAACAGTCATTCCACTGAATCCGTTGGTCCCGTCAGCGAATGTCCCGGCGATCAGGATGCCGCATCCGTAAGGTATGTCCGAGAACGCGCAGTCCTCAATCGTATTGCTCACGGCGCCGTAGATCGCACCCCCATTGGCCAGGAATGGCAACTGACCGGTGCAGTGAGTGAACACATTAAGGCCGGGGGTATATGTCTGCGGGCCCACCTCCGGCCAGATGGCAAAACAGTCATCTCCCGTGCTCCGGGTGGTGCAATTCGTGACAATGGTGCCTTGCATCCCCGTATTGAGATTGATGCCATCCGCGATGGTGTTGCGGAGCCGACAATCAGAAATGACCAAGCCGCTCGAATTTTCGATCCAGATGCCGGTTTTGGTATGCACCACCCAGACGCGCGAGATGGTTGACCCGGTGCCATAGGCTCCGCCCAGACCATCGTTGGCCTCGTTGTCATTCCGGTAGTTCAGAAAACCCGTGATGGCAAAATCAGACAGGTGGATGTTATTTCCAGCTCCACTGAGGCCGACCCGTCTGGTAACCGTGTTGTAAAGGGACGGACTCCCGATGAGGGTGGTGTACCACATGCCGGCGCCTTGGATCGTCGTATTGTTCGGAAGAGAGATGGTGTGGGTTATTAGGTACGTTCCAGCCGGTATCCAGACTGTTTTCCCCGCGCCAGACGCTGCAGTGATGCAATTCAGGAGCGCGAGGCTGGAGTCGTTGACCCCGTTCGTGTCCGCGTTATAAGGTGCGCCGGTGATGGACAGTGAACCTGTCGGCTGGGTGAGCGGGGCGGCGACGTTCTCCAGGTCAACGAGATCAATGACATAGTAAGCCGCCGTGTCGTCGGCATTTTCCTGGATGCTCACCGTGTCACCCGCATTGATGGTCAGCCCGTTCAGGCGGACCTCATCGAAGAAGTTCCTCGGTTGTCCAAGCGCAGGATTGTTGGTCCACGCGGGAAGTCCATTGCCGTAAACTCCATACAGCCATGTATATTGGGATGTCACCGGAAGTTTTTGAACAAAGACTCCATTCGTGTAGAGACTGATGGTATAGTTGGTTCCGCCTCCATTCGCCGTATCCGGCACACAATACCGCACCACGATGGAATTGGCGGCTGCCTGGGCGGTGAACTGCACGTATTGCCCCGTGCCGGTAAGCTCGACGGCTTGTCCCCCCGACGCTTCCCCTGCAATTGTGTCCGAGAAGGTGACATTGGTGTTGGCAGCCTGTGCCGGGGGGCCGATTATGGTTCCACCGCTGATTGTCATGTTCTCGGCTTCATAGGTGGTCCAAAGCACATTCGCCCCGCTGAACGCCTGTGCGGAATGAGTCGAGACAATGGACAGGACGACAAAAGCAAAAAGGCGGGTCCGGCAAATCACCTTACGAACATATAAAATTGAAGAAACGGTATTTTTTAATTGGCTCATGACAGATTTTGTTGGGGGTTGTGCAAAGCGACATTCTGAGTCGATTAATGGATTTTTGCTGATAACAAATCGGCTTAATTTCCTCATTATGTAAACGTGATAACATGCCACGAGAAGCTTGCGCCCGATAGTCACATGAAATGGGGACAAAAGCGTCAGGTAATGCTCTACCCCAGATTCACCGGGTCAATGTCCACCATGAGCGTCACGTCATCCGGCAGGGCGAGCGTTTCGATGATTTTCGCCAGTGTCTGGCTCAATTTGCTCATTGCGCGCGTCCGCAGCATGATTTGGTAGCGATAAAAAGTTTCCGCGCGCAGCAACGGCGCGGGTGCCGGCCCGGCAATTACCAGATCGCGGAAAACAAAGCGTGCTGCCGGCATCTTGCCGGCAGAACTGACTTTGCCTCTGGTTTGTTCTGCCAGCGGGACGCTGGCAGCACGTTGAAGAACGTCCGGCACTGAGCTAAGAATTTTTTCCAACTCGCGTTTCAAATGCTCGGCGCTGAATTTCACCTTGTCCTCGTTGCGGCCTTTGAGCGTGAGCAGCGCCACGCGGCTGACGGGCGGATATTTCAGTTGCTCGCGGAACTCGATTTCCTGCTCATAAAAACCGGTGAAATCGTGGCGGCGCGCATATTGGATGGCCGGATGAAACGGCGCGAACGCCTGCACGAACACTTCGCCCTCAACGTCGCCGCGCCCGGCGCGCCCGGCGACCTGCGTGAGCAGTTGGAAAGTGCGCTCGCCCGCGCGGAAATCCGGCTGATGCAGCGCGAGGTCGGCATAAATGATGCCGACAAGCGTGACGTTCGGAAAATGCAGCCCCTTCGCGATCATCTGCGTGCCGACGAGGATGTCGGTCTTGCCCGTGCGAAAATCGCCGAGGACTTTCCGGTAATCGTCCTTGCGCTTCATCGTGTCGGCGTCCATGCGTTTGACGCGCGCGTGCGGGAAAAGTTTGGCGAGCGTTTCCTCGACCCTCTGCGTGCCCGTGCCGGCAAAGCGAATCGCGGGATTTTTGCATTTTTCATTCGGGCAAACCGACGGCACGCGCCCGACATGACCGCAGATGTGGCAGCAAAGTTTTTGTTCCTGCCGATGAAACGTGAGCGCGAGGCTGCAATTCGGGCACTGTGCGACGTAGCCGCATTTCGGGCATTGCAGCGAAGTCGAATAACCGCGCCGGTTCAGAAACAAAATCGTCTGCTCGTGCTTTTCGAGCCGTTGGGCAATGGCTTCCTTGAGTTGCGGTGAAAAAATCGGGATGCCTTCCTTTCCGCGCTGGCGGGATGCGGCCTGGCGCATGTCCACGACGCGCACGTGCGGCATTTTTTGGTTGTCCACGCGCTCCGGCAGTTCGAGCAGCGCGTATTTGCCGTGTTTGCAGTTGTAATAGCTTTCCAGCGACGGCGTGGCCGAACCGAGCACGACGACGGCGTTTTCCATCCGGCCGCGCATGATGGCGACGTCGCGCGCATGGTAGCGCGGGGCCTCCTCCTGCTTGTAAGAGTGCTCGTGTTCCTCGTCCACGATGATGAGGCCGAGCGGTTCGACCGGCGCAAAAATCGCCGAGCGTGCTCCAATGACGATGCGGGCGCGGCCCTGACGGATTTTGTGCCATTCGTCGTGGCGTTCGCCGGCGGACAGGTGGCTGTGCAACACGGCGACGAGCGTTTGCAGTTTGCCGGAGCTAAATCGCGCCTTGAATCGCTCGACCGTCTGCGGCGTGAGCGAAATTTCCGGCACGAGCACAATCGCGCCCTGGCCTTTTTCGAGTGCGTGGGCCAGCGCCTGGAGATAAACCTCGGTCTTGCCGGAACCGGTGACGCCGTGCAGCAGAAACGTGCTGCCAGCATCTTGCTGGCAGGTCTGATTTTCCGTTCGGCGCCCAAGGACGGATTCAAGGTTAAAACTTCCTTTCCCCAACCAAAAACTTCCTTCCTTGAGCCGTGCTTTTGCCGGGTTTTCCCGGATGTAACCGCGATACTTCTCGTACTGTATTGCGCTACGCACGAGATGGTCGAAATATTCCTCGCGCCAGAAATTTCCAACCGTTCCGAGAAGTGCATTGGCCCGCTTTGCTGTAAATGATTTCCACGAGTGCAAAATGTCTTCCAGGTTTTCGTTTTCAGCCGGTCGGACCAGTGCGTGGACATGATTGGGCATGATGACGAATTCACCGAGTTGATAGCGAGTGCCGTCAAAATGCCGCAGTGCCTTTTCAACCACTTCAGCCACGGCGGACGTTCGCAAGTTGCATGAGCCATAGCCAGCATCAAGGAACTGTTCCGTCGTTACGGTAAAACGCTCGTGATACTCATTCCACACCTTTTCGTTCAATGGTTTTGGATGATGCGATTCCCATGTCTGCTTTTCAGCCGCCAAGGCACGGAGTTGATCCTGCGCGATGGAATCAGCCAGGCGGAACGTGACGAAATACATCTTGTTCGATTGGCGCCAATGCGGCAGCCAGCCGGAATATTTTTCAACTTCGGTCTCGGTCTTAAAGAAGGGTGACACTGCGGACAAGACTGGCAGCGCCGCTCGGGAGTGCGACAGCGAAAGTTTAGATGGATCTGCCGGCAAGATGCCGGCAGCATGTTTTGCATCCATCCCCGTGATGATTTTGTCCAACGCTTTTGCTTGTGCATCATTCAATGCCAATGGCTGGGACGGCAGAATGTGCTCCCGGGCATACGGATCACGTTCGGAAATTTGGGGAGTGATCTCAACCAGGCCGCGGTCTTCAAGTTTGCGGACGGTGGCGGCGGTGGTTTCGGCCAGCTCGACCAGCTCCTGCAACGGCAACTCGCGCCGTTCTTCAATGATGTTCCAAACTTCCTGCTGGCGTTTGGGTAGTTTGGGAAATTCGCCGCTCACCGTCAGCGCACGGACAAACAGCCGCTCGCGCCAGCCGGATTCCTCCCTGCGCACGGCTTCGGGCAGAACGGATTTCAGCGCGATTTCCGGCGCGCAGCAGTAGTAATCGGCAATCCAGCGCGCGAGTTTCAGGACCTTCGGCGTGACGAGCGTCTGCACACCAATGACTTTGAGAATCGGTTTGAGATTGGCGTGTGCCGATTCCTCGGCGAGGGCGGTCACGCAACCCAGAATTTTTCGCGGGCCGAACGGCACCTGCACGCGGCTGCCGACCTCGATTTGTCCGGCCAGTCCGGGCGGAATCAGGTAGTCGAACTCCTTCCGCAGCGCGATTTCAAGACTGACACGGGCAATCATGCGGAGTTGAGGGTTGAGGGTTGAAAGTTGAGTGTCAAGAACCGTGACGCCAAATCACTTTCGGAGGGACGAGTTATACGAGTCACTGATTTTTCCAAGAGTGAAGTTTGGGACTCGCGGAGCTTGCCCCTCCGAATTTCAGTCACGGGAGATGGCGCGCAGGTCGGCTTCAAGCTGTTGCCGAAGGGATTCGCGCTCCGCGTCCGTCGCTTCGCCCGGCACGCGCATGACCCGGCCGACGATGACTTCACAGCGTGCGAATGGCAGCGGAATTTGAAACCGGTCCCAGCTTTTCACGCGCAGTTTCCAATTCAGGTTGAACGCCACCGGCATCACCGGCAAACCCGTCACCTGTGCCAGCGACATCACACCCTCCTGAACCTGGTAGCACGGTCCTCGCGGGCCGTCCGGCGTGATGGTCAGGTCATAGCCGCGCTCCGCCCAGGTTGTGAGTTCAAGCAACGCCTGCGGGCCACGCCGGCTGGTTGATCCACGCACCGGTTGCACGCCGAACCATTCCAGAATGCCCGCGAGGAACGCGCCGTCCCGGCTGGCACTTATCAGCGCCGCCATGCCCCTGCCGGACGCGTGTGGTTTGCGGTGGCTTTCATAAACTTTGATGCAGGACACGAGCCGGTTGTGCCAGAAACAAACAATCACGGGGCCGGGGGCGTTAGGAGCCAAAAATTCCGAGCGGTCACGCAGACGGCAGCGCACCGTGACCATGAGCGCGCGCAACAAAACGAACACCAAAAACGCGCCGGCGCGCTGATGCCACTTAGCCTTGTGCGGCACGATCACGCCGGATTTCCTTTTTTTTGCCGGCGGGCCCGTTTTTTCCGGCGATGAACTCGCTTCAGTCATCACGCTCCTTTTTTCAAACACGCGCGCACAAGGTCTTCCACCGTCGCCTTCACACCGAGCATCGTCTGCGCGGCGCGAACAGCGTCGTGCGCGTCAATCTGTTTGAAACCAAGCGCCATCAGCGCCAGCACGGCGTCGTTGATTTTCTGGTCGTCCGGCGAGAGCGCGCGCCGGGCGCTCGCGGCCTCCCATCCCGCCGTGGCGGGACCGATTTTGTCGCGCAACTCGACGATGATGCGCTCGGCGGTTTTTTTGCCGACGCCGGAAATTTGCGAAAGCGCCTTTACGTCGCCGCCGGCCACCGCGCCGCGAAACGCGGTCACGCTGATGCCGCTCAAAATGTTCAGCGCGATCTTCGGCCCGATGCCGGAAACGGTGTTGACGAGCAGCCGGAACAAATCGCGTTCCGCCACCGTCATGAAACCGTAAAGCATGTGCGCGTCCTCGCGGATGACCAGTTGCGTGAGCAGTTTCACCGTGCCGCCCGGTTGCGGCAGCTTGTCGAACGACGACAGCGGAATAAGCGCCTCATAACCGACACCGTTCACGTCCACGACGACCTGGGTGGGCAGCGCCTCGATGAGTTTGCCTTGGAGAAAGGTGATCATAACGTGCTGCCGGCATCCTGCCGGCAGAACTGAATCAATATTTGATCTGCCAGCGGGACGCTGGCAGCACGTTGAGTCGTGATCATACTCGTTTCAATGGCGTCAAATTGTAACGGCTGTTTTCCTGCGCGTGGGCGATGGCCAGCGCCAGCGCGTCCGCCGCGTCCGGCGCGGGCGGTTTTGGCAGATTCAACAGGCGCTGAACCATTTTGGCGACGGCGGATTTTTGCGCCGCGCCGTAGCCGACAATGGCCTGTTTCACCTTGCGCGGCGCGATTTCAAAAATTTCCAGGCCGGCCTCGGCGATGACCGCGATCGCCGCGCCCCGCGCTTCGCCCATGACGATGGCGGTCTGCAGATTTTGCGCGAAAAAGAGCCCTTCGACGACGCAGACGGTCGGCTGGTGTTCGCGCAAAACTTCGCGAAGGGTCTGCGAAATTTTGACGAGGCAGCGGGAATGTTCCCACATTGCCGGGCATGAAATCGTGCCGTGCGCCAGCGCGAGCGGATGGGGTTTGGCGAGGCGAATCACGCCGTAGCCCGTGCCGCGCAACGACGGGTCCACGCCGAGAATGACGCGATGAGCGCCGGGCGCGGCGCGCAACGCCGATGCGAAAACCGGAGAGATCGTGTGCGGGGAAGCGCCGCCGAGGCGTTCCTGCATTTGTTCAAATTGCCGCCGCGTGATGCCCACGAGCGGATTTTGCCAGCGGCGGCGGGGTTGCAAAAGCAAAAACGCCGGGCGCAACTTGCACGCCACGGCGTTTGACAAATAAAACCAGCCGCCAGTCAATGTCCCGGACCGCGACCCGAACCATTGCCGGGACTGTTGTTGGAGTTGTTGCCAGAACTGTTTTGGTTCTGATTTTGTCCCGACGATCTTGGTGACGATGACGACTCGTTGTGTTGCGGGCGCTCGACGGGCGCGGCGGCTGGCGCGTTGCGGTGGCTGGCTTCGGGCGCATTGTACTGCCACTGGTTGGGGGTTGGGGCGACCACCGGCGCTTCGGAATTACGCGTGTTGGCGCGCGGTGATTGCAATGGTTGTTGCTCACGTCCTCCGGGAGAAAGGGTCCGGTTGTCGTGGCTCGGCGTTGAATAATTGACCGGTGGCGACGGGCGTTGCGCCGGGGCGGAAATCTCATTGCGTTCCTGCGGCGGTCCACCTTGTCGTGTTTGATACGCCGGCCAATTGTTGTTCGGTTGCGGGGAACGATTTTGTGCCGGAGACCCGGATTGCGGCGGGCGATTATTTCGGTTTCCGCCGGGAGCCGGATTATTCATGGAGCCCGGGCGGCCTACGATCAGCGTACGGCCATCACGACTGAGCTGGTCGGCGCGCGGGCCATGTCCGGACGGCGCGGTGGTGTCCCGGATGGCGACGGGACGAATGGGGGTATGGGTAACGGCGGTGATGTGTTCCGGATCAATCCCCCGGTTGGCAAGATTGCGGCCGTGACCATTGAAATTGTTGATTACCGTGGTGTGATTATAAACCTGCGTGATTTGGGCCGGTGCCACGCAATAACGGCGCGGATGCGGGTCGCAAAAATGTCCAATCGGCACAAACGCGAAACAGTTCCAACTCAGGCCGAAATCGAAACCGACGCCGACGGCGAGCCCGTTATAAAAGAATCCAACGCCATCCCGATATACCGCGCGCGGCGGCAGTGGTGCCCAGCCGCAGTAATCGTTCGAATACCGCCACGTCACCCACGATGGCCCCCAAACGGTGTCCGGCGTCCAGCACCAGCCCCAGCGCGAGTGCTGAAACCAGCGGCCATAATGGAATGGCGCCCAGCCCCACGAATAATCCGAAAACCAATACCAGCCGCAGTCGGTATAAACCCAATGTCCGTGATCGCAATACGGCTGCCAGCCGGGGTTGTAAATCACCACGCTCGGCCGCCAGCACCGTCCATAGCCGTCCACGTCCACCCAACTGCCATACGGCGCAAGCGTGTCATAAAAATAGTTCACCGTGACTTCCGCCGGTTGCTCCACCGATTGCGGCGGCGGCGCGGTTTCCGGTTGCTCGGTTGTGGCGGGAGCGGGAACGGGTTGAGCCGGGGGTTGATACGCCGATGCGGTCATTTGCTGCTGCAACTGCTGGTCGCGCAGCATCATGGCGGTGACGACGTCGTTCGGCAGACCAATGTCCTTTAAATAAATGATTTTATCCGAATCGAGATTGAACGTGCTGCCGGAATTCGTGACGTAAGTCATGATGATGCTTTCATCCACGCCGGCCTGCGTAAGCCGGACGACCTGTGCCAGCGGGCTGGTCGGATAAATGTTCGGTGGCAACGGGCTTGATGCCGTTGCACTGTCCGGCGGGGGCGGAGCGGGTTGCGCTTGCGCCGGGGAATTAAACGGTGAACGGACGCCCATCAAACATAGAATCGCAATCGCCGTCCCAAGAATGTGCTTTTGAAAGAATTCGATTTTCATAAAAAAGGTTGTTGTCAGTATAGACGCATTTTAGACGCATTGGTGACAAAATAATTCATCCCCGTGATGTTTTGCGGCGCAACGGGTTAAATGGTACCCCAAACTGTCGCGAAATTGAACCAGATTCTCGGGTGCTTGCAGGAATTCAATTTGCTGCGGGAAGCCTTGCTGCCCGTTATGCCTATGCCGTTCAGCAGAGGCGTGCAACCAGCGGGCTTTGCACTTTCCTGACATCCCTTAGTGTTATTGAATCAGTATAGAAGATGAGCGCCACAGGACAGAAACGGAACAGGAGCAGGAAGCCGAAGCGGCACGCACCGTCGCAAAACCGGCGTAAAACCGGCGGCGGCGGGCGCTTCAAGAAAGGAAACCAAGGCGGGGCTTCGACACAGTTTAAGAAGGGCCAGACCGGCAACCGCTACGGCAGGCCGCGCACCGCAGAGTTCTCTAAGGAGGTGAGGCTGTTCCTCCGCGAGCGCGACCTGAGGCGCAAGGACGGAGAAGCGCGGCTGCTGACGCTGCTGGAGCGCCTGCTGCGCGACGATCCGAAGCAGCTCCTCTACTACGCCTACGGCAAGCCGATGGACACCGTGCAGCTCCAGGGCGCGGACGTCGGCGCGGTGACAGTGAAGTGGTTCCTCGACCCGGAAGAAGTGACCGGTCCGGCACCAGAAAAGCTGTTGGAGGCTAAGAAGGGCGAAGCCTAAACCGAGGCGGAAGCAGCGCGGCCAGCCCGCGCCTGAGAACAGGCGCAAAACAGGCGATCCAAGTGGCGGCACCATTCCATCAAGTGACCGGGTGACAGAAGTTTTGCGGTGTCTATAAAAAGGAAACTGAAATCGGCAAAACCACCTCGTTCTGCTGGCAATGGGTGAGCCGATTGCCCGGCAACTTCCCCGATGCTGCCCCTCCTAAAAACAGGCGGAAAACAGGTGGCCGGTGAGCCATAGCTCGGCAACTTCCCCGATGCTGCCCTGTGTTTGCTTGTGCCCCTAAAAAGGGGCAGGGAGCGGGCGAGCTGTCCGCTGAGAACAGCGGCGAAACAGCGCGAACGCGAAGCCGTCAAATCGGACGTATGCGGTCTTGACGCGCCTGATTTGCAAGTGTTTCATTGCCCTTGAAATCACGTTTTGCGTGGTCGGAAGGCGAATAGAAAAACCGCGAATTTTTCAGAACAGAGCCAACCGAGCCGACGCCCTCATCGGGCGCGGCTTGTGTGCTTCTGTTCAAGGCGCTTCGCGGTGCCTTCTATTCGGGCGCGCAGGTCCGCGCCTTTTCCTTTCCAAGCCCGTCACAAATTATGGACGATATTGGAACACTGTTTGCGCTTCTGTTTATCGGAATGCTGCTTGGCGTAATCACGGGAGCGATTGCACAGAAGAAGGGTGAGAGTTTCATGGCTTGGTGGTTGTTCGGAACATTCCTGTTCATCGTGGCGTTGCCCTTGATAATTATCAAGGAACCCAAATCAAACCAAAGTCCTGTGTGTTCCAAAAAGTGTCCCTTTTGCGGAGTCACAATCAAGTTCTCAGATTTGAAATGCAATCGTTGTGGGCGTGACCAGCCAGCCGAGAGTGCATGGGAAAGAACGGTTGCCTCTGAGGACGACATAGCAAAATGGGCCAAACAAAACGAACCGAAAGATTCAAATTGAGACTCTGGTATGGGCAAGGCCGACTATTACATCTTGATCGGCGGCAGCGAGACTGGCCCGTGGACGCTCGGCCAGGTGCAGGCATTTTGGCGGGCGGGTGCGGTGACTTCGGAGACGCTTTACGCCCAGCCAGGCGCGGCTGCCTGGAAACCACTCTCGGCCATTCTTGATGTTGCCCCACCCGCAACACCAACGCCGCCGCCGCAACAAGAAAATAACCCAGCCATTCCGGACACGGACGACACGGGGGGCAAACCAGAGCAGCCGGAGGATATGGACTTGACCAAGCTGCGGCAGTGGCTGCGAGACAATTTTGAATCCTACCTGTCGCACTTCAGCAACGAGGAGCAGGAGCAGGCGTTCGGCAAGGAGGCGCTGCACCAGTACCGCACCGGCAAGCTAACTCCCGCCGGCCTCATGGGGCAGGACACCAACGAAATCACTTTGCAGAAGTTCCGTTCACTTGACCCGCGTCTGGACTATGAGAGCGGCGCGGCGGAACAGGGCGCACGCGAAGGCGCGGAAGCGGCCACAAGGATACGGCAGCAGCGGATGGACGAGCTGCTCGGCAAACTCAAGTCACCATGAACCAGATTCAGTTTGATTGTCCGGGCTGCGGACAGACGATTGTGGCGCCGGAGGAGGCGCAATTTGAGCGGGTGAAGTGTCCCACATGCCAGCATGAGTTTTTCCCGGACAAAACCCGGTTCGTCCGGCCCGCGCCCGCCGCGCTTGCCGCGCCGCAATCAATCGGGCAATCCCAAACCATCATTGCCACCACTGGCAACGAAATCAGTGGGCGTATAATTGAAAGCTATATTGGAATTGCGCGTGGAGTCGTGGTTCGATCACCTGGCCTTGAACAGCAGTTGTTTGGCGGCCTAAAAAAAATAGTTGGAGGCAATATCGAATCTTTTGCAAAGGTGTGTGAAACAGCCCGCAGCGAGGCTTTTTCTCGAATGATGGAACAGGCAAAAACGATGAATGCAGATGCGATCATCGCCATGCGCTACGATGCGACCGAGTTCGCGCCGGGCATATCTCAACGGCGATGGTGGGAATGGATGCCCCAGCATGATTCACGACCCGGAGCGCGGGCCGTTGGTGAAGCAGGCATTTGAAATGTATGGAACTGGCCTGCACACCAAGCGGAAGGTTCTCGTAACGATAAATGCCGCTGGCCTACGAACCGTCAAGGGCAAGCCATTGACTGACCAAGCAATTGACTCAATGCTACGCAACCCCGTTTATGCGGGCTGGTTGCAAGTGAAAGGCTGGGGTGAACGGCAGCGCGGCGACTTCGAGCCTCTGGTGAGTCAGGATGTTTTTGACCGCGTGCAAGCAATTCTTAGTGGAAAGCGCGTGAGCGTGATGCCGCGCCTTCGCAGCCATCCTGATTTTCCCCTCCGGCATTTCGTGAAGTGCGGATGTTGCGGGAGACCCTTGACAGCGAGTTGGGCAAAGGGACGGACGAAGCGACACGGCTACTATCGTTGTCAGAACAGGGAATGCCCAGGCGTCCACGTCCGCAAAGAGAACTTGGAACGCGGCTTCGTCGAACTCTTGGAACGGATGCAGCCGAAACCGGGATATTTGAAGCTGTTCAGTGAAATCGTGCTCGACGTGTGGAAAGAGAAACAAGCACAGAACGTCATGCTCACCACCAGCTTGAAACACCACATTGAGGACTTGAACCGGCGCAAGGAACAGCTCGAAGACTCTTTCATCTACGAAAAGGCGATTGACCGCGAAACCTACCAGCGGCAGCTCGACAAGCTCAACGAACAAATCGTGCTGGCGGAAATGCAGGAGCGTGACGCCAAGCTTGAAGGCTACGATGTGGAAGGGGTGCTCAATTTCGCAGACCATGTCATTCTCAACGCGGCGCGGCTGTGGACGGAGTTTTCGAGCGACCAGAAACAGCGGTTGCAGAAGGTGCTTTTTCCCCAAGGCGTGACTTTTGCAGACGGGATTTATAAAACCACCGAAACCTGCTTGATTTTCAAGCTGTTACAGGAATCCAAAGGAGAAAAATCAGGTTTGGTACCCCCGCCCGGAATTGAACTGGGATCCGCGGTTTAGGAATGAGTTTTTTATATTTTCCTAATTCAGACATTTGCTCAATGCGTTGGTGGAAATTACTAAAATCCCCTTTGTATTCAATCTGTTTTTGGGAAAAGCAGATTAGAAAAAGTTCACCAAGAAATTGTCAATTTTTTATAGGTGGGTCAGGGTTTTTTATACGGAAGAAAAATTTGTCAGAACTTGTCAGAAGGTTCCCTTTGATTTGATTGGTTTTTCAGACTTTCCAACCGTTCAGAGGGAAAACGATACCAAACAAACCGAAAAACACGCCCCTGACCGTCTGGCGCAAGGATTTGACCCCATTCCGTCAACGTCTGAATCGTCTTGGATGGGCCGTCCAGCCATTGTCGGGTTTTGAGCTGATGGGGGCTATGGATTAGACTTATACGATTGACTTTAGTTTATTAATATTATCAGATGCCATTAAAATCACTCACTTTCCATTGACTTCGAGCTGGAATTGGTATTACTAAGTGTTTGGGAAAGGTTGTCTGGCCCTTTCCGCAGACCTTGAAAAAGCATATGCCCAATGTGTATAGGTACCGAGGCCACCGATGGATGTCGTTGCTGTTGCTGTTGACGCTGTGCTCCGGAGCGCTCGCACAAAACCTGTTTGAGACGGGGCCGGATGGGACTTTTATTTATGAATTCACGCCAAGAGGGGTGCGAAGCACTTTTGCCTCAGGAACGGCATTGGTCTATCCTATTTCACTAGCGTTTGATAAATCAGGTAACTTATTCGTCGGAACAACAGTAGGCAATAAAATCATCGAAATTACACCTAGCAAGGTCCAAAGCACTTTTGCCTCGGGGTTGCATCCTGCGGCACTGGCCTTTGATAGCATGGGGAATCTGTTTGAGGCGGATGCAGCCAGTGGCAATATCTTTAAATTTTCGACAAATGGAGTGCAAAGTACCTTTGCATCAGGCTTGAATCAACCTGAAGGATTGGCTTTTAACAATGCTGGTTACCTGTTTGAATCGGATGGTAGCAGCACAATTTATGAGTTTGCGCCAGATGGAACAAAAAGCACCTTTGTCTCATTGAGCTTTCGTCCTGTGTCACCGGTCACTTGAAAACCAGCCACGAAAGGTCGAATTGATCCGGCCACTGAGTTTGCATAAACGAAATAAGCATTTTCATTCCAAAAAGCTCCATAGCAGAGCGTTACGGGGAGTTTTTTGGAATGAAAATGCGAACTTACGAAAATTGACTGGCTGGTTTGATTCGACCCTGGCTGGCCGGTTTGTGGTGACCGCTGACACGTCCTGCGGGACTGGCCTTCGATGGCGCAGGTAATTTGTTCGTATCGAGTCCTAGCGGCAACACCATCTACAAATTCACGACAAATGGAGTGCAAAGCACTTTTGCTTCGGGATTGGATGAACCTCAAGGGCTGGCTTTTGATAGTGAGGGGAACCTGTATGAAGCGGATTATCTAGGTGAGAACATTTACAAATTCACGACAAATGGAGTGCAAAGCACTTTTGCCTTCGGGTTACCTGATACTACGGCACTGGCATTTCAGCCTATTCCAACCCTCGAACCACTGACTGTTGGTTCCAATGGCACATTCCAACTCACTGTTTCGATACCTTCGCCATATTACTCAACCATTGTCCAAGCTTCAACGGACTTGGTGAACTGGGTGAGCATTTACACCAACACGCCCCCATTTTCCTTCAGTGACCCAACGGTGACGGCATCTCCATATCGTTTCTATCGTGCTCTGGTCGGTCCATGAATGGCAAAATCTTCACCTGAATCTTCCCACATCCGGTGACGAAAACACGCTCCGGACCGTCTGGCGCAAGGATTTCATCCCATCCACGTCAACGTCTTAACCGTCAAACATCGTCAAACGGTTTTGATGGTTCAGACACTCAATCGGCTCCCCCCTCGTTCCTGAACGAACCGGCTGGCCTTATCGGTTTGCGGGTCAGCGGTAGCGTGGCAGAACACAATGGCGGCGTGAGCTGGTTTTCGGTATCATCTGCCTATGTGGGTATTGTATTTACTTCTCGCATTGCTCGTAGTTAAAGCGGGGTATGAAGTGTTTTTTTTAAACAACCCGAACCGCCGAAAATCCTCAGAATCAGACAAAGGCAACCCAGACGAACAGGAAATATTGCGAAAATTTAGACGCTGGGAGTTTCGGAAAAGGCGGAAGGCTTCTGATGAATTAAGGAAGCAGCAGGAATGGTGGAGGGGAATTGATGGGCGGGGATTTGAGTTAGGTGTGGCAAAAGTCCTGCTTGAAAAGGGCTACAACGTCAAACACACCGGCAGTTCTTGGGGTGACGAAGGTGTTGATTTGGTCTTGGTGAAAGACAGCAAGAAAATCATCATTCAGTGCAAGGCACACAAAAGTTATGTGAGTGCAGGCCCTGTCAGGGAACTCTATGGAACTCTGATGCACCAAAAAGCTGATGAGGCGTGGTTGGTTGTCACTTCAGGTTTTTACATTGGGGCAAGAACATTTGCCTACGGTAAACCGATTAGACTTTTAACAGCTTGGAATTTAATGAATCTTCCACCGATTCGTCCAATTTCTATGAACTCGTAATTTGCGATGCTCCTGATTGATAAAATCGTCAGCGGTGGTCAGGCGGGTGCAGACCGAGCCGCGCTTGATTGGGCGATTGAAAATGGGATTCCGCACGGTGGCTGGTGTCCCAAAGGCCGGTTGGCAAAGGACGGGCCAATTCCGGCACGATACAATCTGACGGAAACGCCCAGCAGCAATTACCCATGCCTGAAATGCCAAATCAGGAATATGCACGTCCTTCAATGACGTGGTGGATTTGACCTCAATTAAATCCCTGTCACCGGTCACTTGAAAACCAGCCACGAAAGGTCGAATTGATCCGGCCACTGAGTTTGCATAAACGAAATAAGCATTTTCATTCCAAAAAGCTCCATAGCAGAGCGTTACGGGGAGTTTTTTGGAATGAAAATGCGAACTTACGAAAATTGACTGGCTGGTTTGATTCGACCCTGGCTGGCCGGTTTGTGGTGACCGCTGACAAAATCCCATTCGGTTTTACCAACCGGATTCAAAATGTCGGCACGAGCATATCCGCCGTTGGCTGAAAGCGTGGCCTCAAAAATCGGCCGCTTTAACGGAAGATGTTTTTGGGTCAACTGGATTGCACCCTCGAAATCGGTGGGGTCTGTGTCAATTTCAACACCGTCGGGAAACATCCGCTTGGCAAACGCACCGACTTCATGGCCTTGGTCAAACACGGCTTGAAGGGCGTCGTCAACTTCGGGAAACAGGTGTTTTGCGTTGTAGGCACTCCAAATCAGCTTGGGACATTGCAGCCCTTGAAGGAATTTCGTTTTTGAAATGTATGGGGCGCGGCTCATCACGTTTACCAGCAATTAAAGATGACAATTTTTGCGGCGGCAACATCCTTTTCCCATGCCGACACAACCGATTTAGAAACCACGAGCCACGAAATATAGCCACGCCGTTTTGTTGGATTTTGCTTGCATTCATTGGCAAGAAGGTTCAGAAATGGAGAATCCTAAAAAAGTCAGTTTGGTTGCCGGGGACGGCTGTTCAATCCCGGTGGGATTGAGGCTTGACGGGGTGGAAATGGACATGTTGTTTTCCCGACGAAATGAGAGCGTCAATTATGAAAACAACAAAAGCATTACTGCTCGGTATTCTCGGCATCGGTTTGGCAATTGCGGGTCAGGTTCGAGCTCAAACAGTGACAAAGTTTGCCGGAGGGGGTTATCACAGCCTGTTTATCAAGAGCGACGGCAGCCTGTGGGCTACGGGCCGCGACGATAACGGCCAGTTGGGCGACGGTATTCTCCATTTGGAGGCGGACCAACCCGAGCAGATTGTGGCCAGCAATGTTACGGCGGTTGCCGCAGGAGATTGCCACAGCCTTTTTATCAAGAGCGACGGCAGCCTGTGGGGCATGGGTAACGATGGGTCTGGCGAGTTGGGCGACGGCACTTATGGAGGCATAGATGGCTACACTAACCAGCCCGAGCAGATTGTGGCCAGCAATGTTACGGCGGTTGCCGCCGGATACGTCCACAGCCTGTTTATCAAGAGCGACGGCAGTCTGTGGGCCATGGGCTTCAACTACGACGGCGAGTTGGGCGATGGCAATAACGGCAGTGCCCCTAACTACGCAGCCAACCTGCCACAGATGATTGTGGCCAGTAACGTCACGGCCATTGCCGGAGGATACCAACACAGTCTGTTTCTCAAGAGCAACGGGAGCGTGTGGGGCATGGGTGATAATTACTTCGGTGAGTTAGGCGACGGTATTCGCAGCACTAACGCTCCCTATGGATTTAACGTCCCGGTGCAGAGCGTGGTAAGCAATGTCACGGCAATTGCCGCAGGAGAATACTTTAGCCTATTTCTTAAGAGCGATGGCAGTCTGTGGGCCGTAGGTAACAATAGTTATGGCCAGTTGGGCGATGGCACTTACAACAATACCAACCTCCCTGAGCAGATTGTGGCGAGCGGGGTCACGGCGATTGCCGCAGGAGAAATGCACAGCTTGTTTTTAAAAAGCGACGGAAGTCTGTGGGCTACGGGCAGAAACACCGAAGGTCAATTGGGCGACGGCTCTTTCAACAACACTAACCAGCCCGAGGAGATTGTGGGCAGCAACGTCACGGCGATTGCCGCAGGAGAATACCACAGCTTGTTTTTAAAAAGTGACGGCGGTCTGTGGGCCATGGGCTTTAACGAATATGGCGGGTTAGGTGACGGCACCGATAACCCCTTTGTCAACCAACCCGAACAGATTGTGGCCGGTTCACCACCCGTGCTTGTCATAACGACGGTCAGCAATATGCCACTGTTGGTCTGGTCTGGGTTGGCCGCGACTCATGTGCTGCAAATGACCACCAATCTGGCCTCCGGCAATTGGGTGACGGTCACCAACGGGATTCCCTTTAGCGGCCTGCAAATCACCAATGCTCCCGGCACCGCCTTTTTCCGGCTGAATTAACTTTAGAAAGCAAAAAATATTCAAAGCAATTGTTCCATTGTCGGCCACAAAAACCGGTGGAGTTTTTCATTTTTCGGGCTGGTCTTTTCCAAGTTGGAACAATCTCAAATCTCCGTTGCCGACAATTTTACCCTCACGCGTTCTGGTTCTGTCATCTGACGAATCATGCCTCGCCACGATACGGCCAGTGCCATCGCGCAAAATGTTGCCGTCGAAACGGCCCACGATTTTCCCCTCACGATTTCTTAGATATCCGTCATTCATTTGTTGCCTCATCAATTAGCGGGTGAATCGTTCAATCAGTTGTCGGACAATCCGCAAATCCTTGTCAACTTCTGGATTCTTGGCCACCGCATCTAACATCTTTTCGGATTTTTTCAACAGGCCGGCCACCCATTTTTTGCCGAATCCACCAATCGTGGAAATGTCAGGTGCCGGATGTCCACCAGCGGAGAACGTGTTGATGGCCTTTTCCAGCACAGCGATTTCATCGGCGGTGAACGGCTCTAATGTTTTCAGTGTGGTTATTTGTTTTGGTCGTTTCATGTTGTGTTTTGGTTTGATGCCAGACGACTGGCGGGTTAGTTTCATTTAAATTTTGTCGGCTCTCGCGTCACCAAAGGTCTTCCGGTTTGAAAAATCTGTAAAAGTCATTTTCAGAAAATCCCTCGCCAAGAGCCTGAAGCTTTCTTCCAACTTCCGCCAAGTCATCATGTTCAAGTGAAAACCGGCTGGCGTTCACTTCTTCAAAAACACGCTCCGTCACATTTTCCGTTGCAATGGTGATTGTGTGTGAACGTTGGTCATCCGGCTTTTGGACGAACAGCAGACTCAATCCTTCGCGTTCAGCAAGAACGACGGCCCATACAAGGCGTTTTGTTCCGGGGAGACGGAACGGAACTTTTCTCAATATGCAGATTTCCATAAAGTTTAGACGTTTTTCAAAATTCGTTGAACCGTTGTCGTGTGCCATTTGGGTTGAATACCGACACGGTTAATTGTCCGTGGTTTGATGCCTTCCAAGTTCAACTGATTGGCGATTTCAGAAATTGAAAGCCCTTTTGAACGATAGGCCAGCATCTTGGTAATGACCGATTTTTCAAATTCCGTGAATCCGTATGGTTTCCGCCCCTCACAACGGCCATCGGTTTTTCGGATTCTCATGCGAGCGGCGCGGAGTTTTTGAACCACAACGCTTTTTTCCCATTCGCTAATTGCACCAAGAACCTGCCGAATGAGCTTTTTGGTCGGGTCGTTATCCTCTACGGTTAGTTCGGTTCCGCACTCGGCAGAGATAACTTTGACGCCAATCTTGCGGAACTCCCCTAAAAGAATTTCTGAAATCATTAAATCACGAGCAAGTCTGTCAGCCCGCTCGACAAGCACCAGCCGAACCCCGTTGGCCTTTATCGCAATAAACAATTCAGTAAGGGCTTCACGGTCAAAAGCGTCTTTGGTTCCGCTGACGCCCTTTTCACAAAACTCGCGCTCAATTTCAATTTGATGACGTTTTGCATATCGGGTAACGGTGTCCCGCTGCCGGGGGAATCCGTCGCCGGAAATTTGACCCTTTCCACTTACGCGAAGGTAAGAAAAAGCTTTCGTTTTCATGTCGGCCAAGTCCCATACGGGCCGACTCCCGGCAACACCAATTCTACAGAATTCGTGCTTTTTTTGAGGGAGTAATCAGCTAAAGCGTTGTTGGCATTGACATTGTGACGGGAAGCGAATTTTTGGAGCGTTTCAGTCGTCACGGAAACGTTCCCTTTGACCACCGCTGCTGATTTTTAGCCAGCCGTCAGTCGTGTCTCAATCCTCAAAACCACAGGACGACCCATTGGCGTTCGCCAGTTGGTCGGCATGGTGGATTTGGACGCGGGAACGGTGGAATGTCCTCAATCTGAACCGAACTGCCAGAACGCAAATCAGCGACACTTGAATAACCGCGTCATTTGTGGCGTCATTTCGTCTGTGGCATCGGTGCCTGCACAATGTGTAAAGTCATTTGAGCCTCATGTATAAGATTCACCGCGTAAAACGCCGGTATAATTCTAGACATTTTTCCCCCGGTTTCGTCTCCATAAGTTGCGGAAACAAATCCCCAGCACCGACCCCCTCCTGTCGCGACTGCTGGGCCAGTAGATGTTATTACAACTCTCGAATCGCCGGATTGGATTAGTGGTCCGCCACTGTAACCGCTGACGCTCGGGTCTTGAAGTAAGAAGAATAGGCCATTGTCATCGTGCAGCATACCACTTGCAACCTTTGACTCGCGGGATAATGGAATAAATTGCCCTTCAGCACCGAGTCCCAGCGGAAAACCAAGGGCAGTCACATATACATCTCTGGATGGCAGATTGGTTTCTGACGCCAACGCTCCCAATGGAATTGCTCTTTGGTTTAGTGCTTTGATGCCTTCGGTCGTGATTGAAGGTAGTGGATAAACAGAGATATCTGCGACTGGGTGATGAAACCACGTGATGCTGGGCTGTCCGGTTATCGAGGAAAGCTGAAAATGCCAAGGCTCTTCATTTTCACCTCCCATAATAACTTCACATTCTGAACTCATATTTACCGCGACGTGTTTAACTGTCACTAAATAGCAAACATTGGAGCTTACAACAATCAAACCGGTTCCTGTGATTCTGTTTTTCTTAATGATGAACATGCCGTTGGTAGGATTTTTTAACCACACCTCATAGGGAATACCATTGATGTCCTCTGTAACCGGTTTGTTGTCAGCCAAGAAAACAACAGACTTTGAGAAATCATCAATTGTGCCGCCCCAACAAGCGGAGGTGCAAAAGAAGCCGACAAAGATTAGAAATCTGATTGTTTTCGTAACTGACATAACGAGTCCATACTGAGCCACGCTGGAACGACGATGTCAACCGCGAATATCGGTGTGCCGAATACATAAATACGTGCGTTTTCCCTTGGAATTTTCCTGACCACCCGTCAAACGCAGGGATACTTGGGGCCAGCACTCGTTTTTGACCCATGTTCAGAAGGGCGGACCCCACCATGGCGGGTGGGGGGTATGGGCAACAGCATCGTCGTCTGTAAAAGATATTACTGCCGTGAGGTCAAAAAAGAATGGACGAACACATTTTGGGGATTGCGTCCAAAAACCTCATTGCCCTTAGCAAAAACTGATTTTGTCAGAATTGTGTCAGAAGAAAATCAGTATAAAAACGAACGAAACCCTTAAAACCCTTGAAAACAAATGGTACTCCCGTCCCGAATTGAACGGGAATCCACGGTTTAGGAAACCGCTGCTCTATCCATTTGAGCTACGGGAGCGCGCCCACCGCAAAATACCCCCGCCGCCGCGAATGGCAAGTCCCTGCCGTTCCGCAGAATGACTAATTCCTAAATCCGAATGACTAAAGAATTTCCAAATGACCCAATAACCAATGATCTGTCCAAGCTGTTTATTCGGGCTTCGGGCTTCTTTCGTCATTATGGTTTCGGAATTAGTCATTTCCCATACCCATTTCGCTTTTCCGCCGCCCCCGTTTCGCCTAACTTGCCGTCATGTTCAAGCCAGCCGACTTGTTTGACCTAAACCAGACCGAACACGCCGCCATTTTCGACGGCTGCAAATTCACCTGGGACGCGCTCAAAAAAATCGAGGGCTACCTCGCCGCCAATTTGAAACCGGCCCGGCACAACTCCGGCGCGGGCAGGGCATTCATCGGTGAAAAAGTTTTCATCGGCGAAGGCACCGTCATCGAGGACGGCGCAATGATCAAAGGCCCGGCCATCATCGGCAAAAACTGCCAGATCCGCCACAACGCCTATCTCCGCGAAAATGTCATCATCGGCGACGATTGCGTTGTTGGCAACTCGACCGAAATCAAAAACTCGCTGCTGTTCAATCACGCCGTCGCGCCGCACTTCAATTACGTTGGCGACTCGATTCTAGGCCACAAGGCGCACCTCGGCGCGGGCGTGAAAATTTCCAACTTCAAGATGTTCCCCGGCAACATCGAGGTGGAGATGGACGGCCAGCCGTTTGACACCGGCCTGCGCAAATTCGGCGCGCTGCTCGGCGACGGCGCGGAAGTGGGCTGCAACGCCGTGCTGAACCCCGGCAGCATCCTCGGACGCGGCGCGGTGGTTTACCCGAACGTCTTCTGGCGCGGCATCCTGCCCGCGAATATGATAGCCAAAAACAAGGCGGGAATTGACGTCGTTGTCAAACGGCCAAGGGAAAGCTGAGCAACCAGCGCGGTTGAAAAAAAGGAGCGCGTGCGTCCCGCACGTCGTCGTTACCGTCCCGGCGACGACTTTGAATTTCAAAATGTTCGGCGGGACGCCGAACCTGGTGCGCCAGCCGCCGTCGCGCCGGAGCGGCGCTTTGGCGCGCCGCGAAGGCGGAAGGCACGCGCTACCCACATCATCCTGAATTTTCGCGCAACCGGCGAATCAGGTTCTCTGCAACCGTTTTTGCCAAATCTTCCGGCTTCAATTCAATCCGCTCCAGGTTTTTCTGGGCGCGGAACCAAGTCAGTTGCCGCTTGGCAAATTGCCGGGTGCGGATTTTCACCAGCTCGATGGTTTCCGCCAATGACCGCTCGCCGCGCAGATGTTCCACCACCTGCCGGTAACCGATGGCCTGCATCGCCGTTTTGTTTTCCGCAAGGCCATGCTTGAGCAATTTGCGGGTTTCGTCCACCAAACCGCGCGCGAACATCGTGTCCACGCGGGCGTCAATCCGTCGGCGCATATCTTCCGTCGAACGGGTGACAACAATTATGGATGTAGGGCAGACATTCTTGTCTGCCGGTTCTGGCGACTTTCCAGTCGCCAGTTCGTGCGAGGGTGAAACAACATCCGCTTCCACGGACACGGGACAAGAATGTCCCGTGAACCCGCGGACAGGAATGTCCGCGCTACGAGGCCCGGGGAAAGACTCGCCCCACCGTGACTGTTGTGCGGAGAACGGTTTCCCAGTGAGCCGAATTACTTCCACGGCGCGGATGACGCGGCGCGGATTTTTTTTATCAATTTTTTCGTAAGCCGCCGGGTCGCGTTCGCGCAGTTCGGCCAGCAATTTTTCCAGCGGCGTGGCTTCGAGTTCGGCGCGTAATTTGGCGTTGCCCGACGGTGTTTCGCCGAGTCCTTCGAGAAAGGCCTTGAAGTAAAGTCCGGTGCCGCCGCAAAAAATCGGCACGCGGCCGCGCGACTGGATTTCCGCCACGGCGCGGTGCGCGAGCCGGGCGAATTGCGCGGCATCGAACGATTCGGTCAAATCGCAGATGTCAATGAGGTGATGCGGTACACGGGCGCGGTCGGCGGGCGATGGCTTGGCCGTGCCGATGTCGAGTCCGCGATACACCTGCATGGAATCGGCGGAAATGATTTCACCGCCGAATTGTTCCGCGAGGCGCAGGGCGATTTTGGATTTGCCGACGGCGGTCGGGCCGGCGAGAAGGACGGGGTGATATTTCCCCGAACGAATTTGCGCTTTGAACCCATGATCCGGGGCGCAGTCCCTGGGAGCGCTGGCGTCTCGCCGGCGAGTTCCGGCTTTCAGCTCCCGACTGGCCGGCGGGACGTCAGCCTTCGCTCTGAAGCTTCGGCGCGACAGGCCGGCGCTCCCAGGAGGTTCATGGAAAGGATGGAGGTCGGGGGTATTTGCCATCTTCAATCCTCCGTGCTCTATCCTCGTTTCGGCTCGCGGCGGGAGAGAAACGCGGCCAGCGTCAAGCCGGCGATGAAAATGGGGATGCTGGCCAATTGTCCCGACGTGAGGCCGTTATGGATGTGGTCCGCGGGATAATCGCCCCGAAAGTATTCCACGATGGAACGGAAGATGGCGTAGCCGATGAGACAGGTGGCGAACACCTGGCCGTTAAATTTTTTGTGCCGGAACAGCCAAGCGAGGCCGAGGTAAAGGGCGAAGTTTAAGAGCGCATCGTAAATCTGCGTCGGATGCACCGGCAGGCCGCGGGTCACGTGATCGGCGGGAAACCGGATGGCCCACGGCAGGCTGCACGCCCGGCCGTAACAACAGCCATTCAGCAGGCAGCCGATGCGGCCAAAAACATTTCCCAGCGCAATGCTTGGCGCCAGCACGTCGGCGGTTTTCCACAGCGGCAATTTTTTCCAGCGAATGCAAATCATGCCGGCAATCGTCGCACCGATGAGGCCGCCGTAATACACCAGCCCGCCGTGTTGAATCATGAAAATTTCCGGGAGCGGCTGGTTGGCGAATTCGTCCTTCCAATAAGTTGTCACGTAAACGGCGCGCGCGCCGAGAATTGCGCCGAACATCAGCCAGAACACGATGTCGGCGATTTTTTCTGCCGAGATGTTTTCGCGCCGGGCGCGGCGGGTGGCCGTCCAAAGCCCCGCCAGGAATGCCAGCGCAATCATCACGCCATACCAATGAAGCTTGAAGGAGCCGAGTTGAAACACAATCGGATGCACGGTGGAAAATTAAGGTGTGGCGGCGGAAATGGGAAATTGAAATTTATGCGTGTTCAATCGTGATTGGTGGCCACAGCGGAGTGAGCCGTCGCCGGTACCGGCGGCGGTGGCGGCAAGAAACCGGGCGGCAACGGCGGCCATTCGGGCACATGGGTCACCAGATCGCGCCAGGTCTGGCGATCGGCGGGTGACATCTGCGCCCAGCGGTCGGCATTTTTGAGAAATTCCTGCTGTTCTGCCGGGCTCAACCCGGCAAATTTTGCAAATGCCTGAACGCACTCGGTCCGTTGTGAAACGGGCATCCGGTCAAAGGACTGCAAGGTTTTTTTGATCTGTTGCCGTTCCACCTCGGACAGCGTATTGAGGGTTTCCTGTTTTTCGTCCGCCGTCAGCTCGAAGAACCGGTTGACCTGCTCGGCGATATTCCGGCGTTGGACATCGGGATACAGGCATGCCGGGATTGTGCCCACATCGGTTTCCGGCGGACTGCCGATCGGGTTGATTCGTTCGAAGTATTTCAATACGCTTTCATCCTCAAGAAATTCCTGCTGCAATGGCGGTGGCAGGATGTCCCATTGCGAAATCCGGTCCTGGACCAGATCCCGGATGTCATCCGGGACCGCCGCCAGTTGCGTGGCACGATTGGTGGGGGATTTGTGCATCAGCGGGAGCAGGTACCAACGCAACTCCGTCGCCCGCAACCGCAGTTCGCGCTCGTTGGGATCGAGTGCCTCGTATTCGGCGACCTTGGCCAGAATCCGGGCGCCGATTTCAGGCGGGCGGTTGGTCAGATACTTTTCCCGGTCTTCCGGCGTCATGGCCAGCAGTTCGCGGAATAAATCGACGGGTGACTTCGAATGTGCCATCTGCGGTGGCGAAAGGTTGGCCGGGGCCGAAAACAACCTGTGCGGGGTGGGGCCGTTGGTGACCGTTTCAGCGGTGAGAGGGAAGGTGGCAAAAAAGCCGACGGTTGATGCAACGACAATCCAATCCCGCAAAGCGGGATGCTGCAGCGAATGAATCATTGCATCAAGGCCAGCAATTCATTGTCCGCATGCTGTGGCTGGCTCATGCGGCGGATGGCGTCAAAATTTTCCAGCGCTTCCGGGCTGGGCATAAGTTGTCCCCTGGTCACGAACGCAACGTTCCTGGCGAGCGCGATGCGCTGGCGGTAAATTTCATGGTGTTGCAAGGCCAAACCGGCGAACGCAATCACCGCAGCCGCAAAGGCGACGCGCGGCACCAGCGCATGCCAGTTCCAACGCCAGCTCCAGCCGTGCGGCCGGGCCTCTTCGTGTTCGACCGCCTGAAGCACGCGCGCGGTGAAATTCAACGGCACGGGCGCGTCCGGCAATCGGGTGAGGGCGGCGTTCAAGGCTGATTCCATTTCCCAATCGGCGCGGGCGTCGGGATTGGCAGTGAGATAAGCGCGCAATTCGGCTTGTTCGGCTTCAGTGAGTTTCCGCCGCCAGCTTGATTCGCGGAGTTGGGAATGGAGTTCGTTGTCTTTCATGGTCTCGCTTCTGATTAAAAACCGGGGTTCGAACAAAGTTGCTCAAAAAATTGAAAGCGCAACTCGCTGTTCAAAACCGATTGAGTATGCTAATAACAATGCAGCCGTAATGCGCTCAAAACACATGGCCGCCATCGCATCCAACGCCAGCGCCGACGCACCTGCCGCCCCGGGCAAACCGACGAACCGCCGCCGGTTTCTCGACGCCTGCCACTGCCGCGCAACGGATCGCCCGCCCGTTTGGCTGATGCGGCAGGCCGGTCGCGCCTTGCCGGAGTATCGCGAACTGAAGGAAACGCATTCCTTTTTGGAATTGATTCAAACGCCCGAGCTTGCCGCCGAAGTCACGCTCCAGCCGGTTCGGCGATTCGGATTCGATGCGGCGATCCTGTTCAGCGACATCCTCGTCATTCCCGAAGCGATGGGCCAGCCCTACCGTTTCCGCGAAACCGGCGGCGTGGTCATGGACTTTGCCGTGCGCACCAAGGCCGATATCGAGCGCCTTTCCGTCGAGCGCGTGGTCGAACGTCTCAGCTACGTGGACCAGGCGTTGCGTCTGCTCCGGAAGGAACTCGGCGACCAGACCGCGCTCATCGGTTTCTCGGGTTCGCCGTGGACGCTGGCCACGTTCATGATGGAAGGCGGCAGCGCCGAAAAATACACCCGCGCGTTGAGGCTTTTTCACGAAGACCGGGGAACTTTTTACGCGCTGGCCGAAAAGCTCACCGCCGCCATCACCGCTTATGTGCAAATGCAAATCAGCGCCGGCGTGGACGCGCTCCAGATTTTCGACAGCTACGGCGGCCAGCTCGCGCCGACGGAATTTCAGGAAGCCTCCGGACGCTGGATGCGGGACATTGTCGCCAGCATTGGAGCGCCGGTCTCCAGCACGGCCCAGCCTGAAAATCCATCCCAGCGAGCCGTGCCGGAGGCCGGCGTTCCGATCATCGTCTTCTCCCTCGGCACGCACGGAAATTGGGACGACCTGCTGGCGACCGGGGCAAGCGTGCTGGGCATAGACTGGCAATTTCCGCTGGCTCACGCGCGCCGGCTTTTGCCCGCGGATATCGCCCTGCAAGGCAACCTTGCACCCGCGCTGCTCAGCGACGCCACTCCGGAAATTGTCGCACAGGAAACACGGGCCGTTCTTGAGGTCATGCGCGGCCGCAAAGGCCATATTTTCAACCTTGGTCACGGCGTGCCGCCCAATGCGAAATTGGAAAACATTGCCGCATTGGTTGAAACAGTGAAAAATTTCAAATGATGAACGACATGGTTGAACGTTTTGTAGCCGCGGACGTCAGTCCGCGCATACTTTTTTTCAGGCGGATTAGCGCCGACTGACGTCGGCGGCTACATTCAATTGGCATGAGCACGCTCAAAGTTGATCTCGGTTTGGTGGAAAAATACAACGTGGCCGGGCCGCGTTACACCTCCTACCCGCCCGCCACGAAATTCACCGACGCGATAACGTGGCCGCAGTTGGCTGAAAAAATTTCAGAAAACAACCGGACCCAGCGCGGCCTTTCGCTCTATTTTCACATTCCATTCTGCGAGACGCTCTGCTGGTTTTGCGGCTGCACCACCGTCATCACGCTCAACCACGACAAGGGCAGGGACTATGTGGAATGCCTTGGCCGCGAGGTGGCGGAGATGGCGCCGCGGTTGAACCCGCAACGCAAAGCCGGGCAACTCCACTTCGGCGGCGGTTCGCCGACTTTTTTACAGCCCGACGAAATCCGCCGGCTCGGCGAAATCATCCACCAACACTTCACATTTTCGCCGGACATCGAAGCCAGTGTGGAAGTGGACCCGCGCCGGCTCACGCGCGATCACATGGTCGCGTTGCGCGAGATCGGTTTCAACCGCGCCTCGATGGGCGTGCAGGATTTCAACCCAAAAGTCCAGGAGGCCGTCCATCGCATCCAGCCACGCGAAATGACGCAGCAGGCGATGGATTGGATGCGCGAGCTGGGTTACGGCTCGATCAATCTCGACCTCATCTACGGCCTGCCGCACCAGACGCCGGAGTTGTTCAACGAGACGCTCGATATCGTGCTGGAAATGAAGCCTGACCGGCTGGCGGTTTTCAGCTACGCGCACGTGCCGTGGGTCAAGCCCGCCCAAAAAATCTTGGAGCAGCAACAGCATCTCCCCGCCGCCGGGACCAAGTTGCAGGTGCTCAAGCTGGTCATTGAAAAACTCACCGCCAACAACCAATACGTCTATATCGGCATGGACCATTTCGCGAAGCCAGACGACGAGCTGGCCGTGGCCCAGCGCAACAAGCAGCTTCAGCGTAATTTCCAGGGCTACAGCACGCGGGCCGGCTCGGACATTTACGCGTTCGGCATGTCGAGCATCTCGCAGATTCCGGAAGCCTACTGGCAGAACGAAAAGGAACTCCCGAAATGGCAGGAAGCCGTGGACGCCAGCCGGGTGCCGTTGCAGCGCGCGTATTTCCTGACCGACGAGGACAAAATCCGCCGCGAAACCATCATGCGCGTGATGTGCGACCTCTCGCTCGATTATGCCGCGATGTCGCAAAAGCTCGGCCTCAACTTCGCGGAACACTTTGCGCCGGAACTCGCGTCGCTCGCGCCGTTTGAAGCCGACGGCTTGGTGCGCCGCACGCCGGCCGGCTTGGAGGTGACCGACACCGGCCGTCTGTTCATCCGCAACATCGCGATGTGCTTCGACAACACCCTCGCCCCGGTGGGCGAGCGGAAACATTCGAGGACGATTTGAGCGGCTGTGGGCGAGGCGCAAGCGAGCGCGCCCACGAGGAGAAAATCTGGCGCAATCGGAAAGTTCTCGGTAAAATTGCACCATGAAAGACGCCCTTCTGGACATTCGAGCGAAACTTGACGAAAAAGCCTACAAGAACGAGGAGCACGTCCGGCTGAACTTGGTTCTTCGAATTCTTGGCGAACTTGGTTGGTGCATCTGGAATCCGAAGGAAGTAAATGCGGAGTTCGTTGTTGCTCCTGGCGAAGACAAGACAAAGGTTGATTTGGCCATTTTTTTGACCAGCTACACGCCGGTCGTCTTCATGGAGATTAAGGCTGTCGGCCAATTGAGCAGCAAGCTTGCAGAAATCGAGAAGCAGTTGCGTGACTACAACCGGAACCTCACTGCTTTGTTTTCGATAATCACCGACGGTCAAGAGTGGCGTTTCTATTTCTCGCAAGCTGGCGGTGAATTCTCGCACAAGTGCTTCAAGGTTGTTCACCTGCTTCGCGATGAAATTGAAGACATAGAAAAGAACTTTCGCAGCTTCCTGAGTAAAGCCGAGATTGCGTCCGGCAACGCACATCGAGAAGCCGAAGGATATTTGCAACTCTCGCAAAAGCAGCGCGTGATTGAAGACTGCTTGCCACTCGCACGCCGCCTGATTCAAGAGCCGCCCTACCCGTCGTTGCCAGAAGTCTTGGTTCGCCTTGTGAAGGAACGGGGTTTCACTCTGTCCACTGAAGAAGCCCTAACGCACATCCAAGGAGCAATTGAGAAGAATGATTCAAGTGCCGCTGCTGAAAAGACCGTCAGACAAACAAGCCAACCAATTCACGTTCCGGAACGAAGTGGTCAACTTAGACAGATAAACCCTGACGACCCCGGCGACTTGCGCTTCACCAGAGCTTTAGAGGGACAACTTGGAGAATCAAGAGGGACGACTTGGCGAGAACTTCTGGAGGCCGGCATTCGGCAGACGTTGAAGCAAGGTTCGTCACTTGCCGATATGCGCGCAGAACTGACCTTGAACATTGTGGAGGGTGATAAAACCGATAGCGGTTTTTCTCCAGTCTCAGGGACGAGTGTTTCGTTGCAGGGCGTGGACGCGGGGAAAGCTGTCAGAAACCTTGTCGCCATGGCTCGCCGCAATCGGTGGGAGCTCTACGTTCGGGTGCGGTGGGGCACGGATTCAAAATTCGCCGGCCAAGAAGGGGTTTTGCACATTCTCCCGTCTGCTTGATCGGCAATGCAGTCGGATGACTGCGGCGTTTGACGTTGCGCTGGGGTTGGATAGACTTGGGTTGCCATGAAACAAAGCGACCAGCAGGCCGATGAAGCCTTTCGTGAACAGTGCCGCCGGCAGATGGAGCGCTCGCTGGAAGAACGCATTAAATAGGGCTTTTATCGTGTTTACAAACCCGTGCTCGACGATGCTCCTTGGCGCTCATTCAACTCAACAGCAGAATATCGCGCCTGGTGCGAAGCAAACTTGCCGGAGTATCTGGGCTTCAATCGCGTTTCAGCTTTGGGAATTTGATTTTGGATGAAACCCGTCGCTTTCCTGCACTTCCGGCGACAGGGCGCGGTAACTTTGCCAGAAATTACCCGTGGTTGATGATTTCATCGAGCGGTTTCACGCGACCGGCGGCTATGTCGGCCCTGGCCTTTTCCCAAAGCGGATCAAGCCGCCCGGCGGCGATGTCCTCGTCCATTTCCTTGTCCCACTTCGCGTCGAGGTAATCGCGCAACCAGCCCGCGACGCTCCAGGCATCCTTGACCGGCAAGGTGCTGATGGCGGATTCGATTTCGGCGACCGTGCTCACGTAAATTAAATTACGACAAAGACATGGAAGCGCAAGTGTTCTCGACAATGCGGATGCGTGGTTTAAGTTTTCCAAAATTGAATGAAATCCGTCGCCATCATCGGGGCCGGCATCACGGGGTTGACCGCGGCGTTTTATCTGAAACGCAAGGGCATTCCGGTCACGGTTTATGAAGCCAGCGGGCGCGTCGGCGGCGTGATTCAGTCGCTGCGGCAGGGCGGCTGGCTCGCCGAGTTCGGGCCGAACACGCTGCTCGAAACGTCACCGAAGATTGGCCAACTCGTCCGCGACGCCGGTTTGCAGTCGCGACGGCTGGATCCGGACCCGAAGGCCGAGGCGCGTTACGTTGTCCGTTACCAGCGTCCCATCGCCATGCCCGGTTCGCCGCTCGGTTTTTTCACGACGAAACTTTTCACCGCCGGGGCTAAGCTCGCAGTCCTGCGCGAACCGTTCATGCCGCGCCGCCACGATGGTGTCGAGGAAAGCATCGCGCAATTCGTCGTGCGCCGGCTGAACCAGGAATTCCTCGACCACGCGATTGACGCGCTCGTGGCCGGAATTTACGCGGGCGATCCACACCAGCTTTCCTTGACGCACGCTTTTCCGAAGCTCAAGGCGTTGGAGGACAATTACGGCTCGCTGATCAAAGGCCAGATTTTCGGTGCGCGTGCGCGAAAGCGGAGCGGTGAAGTGGCCAAGGATCGCGCGCCAAAATTTTCCTTCGACGAAGGGTTGCAGGTCCTGCCGGATACGCTGGCGGCGCGACTTGGCGACGCGGTGAAACTGAACACCACGGTTACAAAGCTGATGCAGACCGCTGACGGTTGGGCACTCACACTTTCGGAGGGGCGAATTCCACGAGTCCCACTCACTGCGGATGAAATTGGGGACTCGCAGAGCTCATCCCTCCGAAATGAAACTCAAGCGGAGCACAGCGCGGTGATTTATTGCGGCACGGCGTTCCGGCTGGCGGAATTAAAGGTGGAATTGTCTGCGGGTGTTGGTAGGGCGGGCAGTCCTCTGCCCGCCGTTCGTCCAAACGCCAATGACGGCGCGCACGGAGTGACGCGCCCTACCAGTGAAATGGACCTCTATGCCTTTTCCGAAATTCGTTATCCGCCGGTGGCCAGCGTGGTTTTGGGGTTCCGGTGCGAAGACGTGGCGCATCCCTGCGAAGGCTTCGGCATGTTGATTCCCAAGATCGAAGGTTTCAAAATTCTCGGCACGATTTTCTCGTCGTCGTTATTTCCCAATCGCGCACCCGCCGGCCATTTGACGCTGACGAGTTATATCGGCGGCGAACGTTATCCAGAACTTGCCTTGCTGCCGGCGGAGAAACTTGTCGCGCTGACGTGTGAAGACCTGCGGGTGCTGCTGGGCATGACCGGCAAACCGACATTCCAGCACTGCGTGCTTTATCCGAAGGCGATTCCGCAATACAACGTCGGCTACGGTCGTTACCGGGAATTGATGCACAAAATCGAGAACCAGGCTGCGGGCCTTTTCTTTGCCGGCCACTATCGCGACGGCGTTTCGCTGGGCGACACGATTGTGTCGGGTGTGAACATCGTGGAACGGGTTGAAAAGCATCTCAAAATCACCAATGGACGCGAATAAACGGAAATTGAAAGGGTGTGCTTTTCACGAGACTTGTAGCCGCGGACGTCAGTCCGCGCACTCTGAACCGCAAGCCAGTCAGCGCCGACTAACGTCGGCGGCTACGGATTTGTTTGGTGTTCATTTGGGCGCATCCGTGGTTAATTTTTCCGCATGAACAAGGGCGTTTTACTGGTCAATCTGGGTTCGCCGGACTCGACCTCCGTCGGCGACGTGCGGCGTTATTTGAATGAATTTCTGATGGACGGGCGGGTGATTGACACGCCCTGGCTGCTGCGCCGGTTCATCGTGGGGATGATTCTCATCAACCGTCCGAAACAAGCCGCCGAGGCTTACAAAAAAATCTGGCCGCCCGAAGGTTCGCCGCTAATCGTCACGAGCCGCCAGGTCCAGGCGAAATTGCAGGAGCGCGTCACCGTGCCGGTCGAACTGGCGATGCGTTATCAAAATCCGTCCATTCCCGATGCGATTCGGAAATTGCGTGAACGCGGCGTGGACGAATTATTTCTGATTCCACTGTTTCCGCATTACGCCATGTCGAGTTACGAGACCGCCGTGGTGCGGGTGCAAAAGGTTGCGCGGAAGGTCGTGCCGGGCATGAAAGTCGTCGTGCAACCGCCGTATGGCGACGCGCCGGATTACATCGCGGCCTTGGCGGCGAGCGCGGCCAATCATCTGGAGGCAGGCTACGGCCATTTGCTGTTCAGTTTTCACGGCATTCCGGAGCGGCATCTGCGCCAGTCCGACCCGACCGGCCGCCATTGTCTGGCCACGCCCAACTGCTGCGAAACCCCCAGCCCGGCGCGCGCGACGTGTTATCGCGCACAATGTTTCAAAACCGTCGCCGCATTCGTAAAACAGGCCGGCGTGCCCGCCGGAAAATTTTCCGTGTCGTTCCAGTCCCGACTGGGCCGCGAGCCGTGGCTGAAGCCGTACACGGATTTTGAACTGGCCGGACTGCCCGGGCGCGGCGTCAAAAAGCTTCTGGTCCTCTGCCCGGCCTTTGTCTCGGATTGCCTGGAAACGCTGGAGGAAATCGGCATTCGCGGGCGCGAAACATTTTTATCGGCGGGCGGGGAGGAGTTCGCGCAAATTCCGTGTCTCAACGAACATCCGCTCTGGATTGCGGCGCTGGAGAAAATGGTCCGGCGGTTTTTGAAAGACCGATCGCCGTCCTGAAGCCGGACCTTGGACCTTAAAATTTCTCGCGTTTAACGGAGTTCCGGAACCGGATTTTGACGGTATCCCGCAAAAAGCCGATGAACGTTTTTTTCTTCACCTGTTTCACGACTTCAATGGGTTCGCACTTGTGGCTGCAAACCGTGCAGAGGAACAGCGGCAGGCCGCCTTTGCGTTGCAACACATGCACGCAACGGTTGCACATCACCTCGTTGCAGTGGGTGCATTTGTAGGTGACCGGCGTCTGCGGATGGCGCGGGCAGAGGATCACGCCGCCTTTAAGCACCACCGGCGGTTTGGGACGCTCGCGCTCATACTTGGGGATCGCAACGCTGACCTCGGTGGATTCGACGAATAATTCCACGTCGCCCAAACTCACCGCCTGGCCGGGAAGCAGCCACGCTTCCTTGACCGGATCGCCGTTGACGAACGTGCCGTTGGTCGAGCTGCAATCGCGGATCAGCACGCCTTCGCCCGACAACACCAGTTCGCAGTGGTTGGTGGACACGGTGGGATGATCGATGGGGAAATCACAGTCGGGGTCGCGCCCGACGCGATTGGTGCCGAAACGCAACTCAAGCGTCTGGTTTTCCAACCCCCCGGTCTTGATGAGCAGTCTGGCCATATTTCCTCCGAAACTGACTTAATGTTGCACCGTTGGAGAACGAAAGTCGAGCGGAAAATGGGGGTGGTGCAGCCTGAATTATGGCGATAAAGGTTGGGAATTAATGTTAACCGGACCGGTGGGATTCACGGCAACGGATTATGCGCAAAGGCAAATTCCTTGACAATTTCCCCGCCGATCAAGTGCTCCTGAATGATGCGTTCCAGCACTTCCGGCGTGCAGGAGTGATACCAGACGCCTTCGGGATAAATGACTGCGATTGGCCCGCGCACGCAGACGCGCAGGCAGTTGGCCTTGGTGCGATAAACCAGCGGCTCCGGGCCGGCGAGGTTCAGTTCCTTGAGCCGCCGCTTCAAAAATTCCCAGGCGGCCAGCCCTTGTTCCTTCGCGCAACACTTCGGTTCCGTCTGGTCGGCGCAAAGAAAAATATGGCGTCGGAATTTTTCGATGCCGAGCGTTTCAACTGCCGCTTGCAACTCCGTTTTCATTAAAATTCGTCCTCATTCTTGATCCGCAATCGTTTTTCGAGGAGGAGGACGAGAACGAGGACGAATGGAAAATCGTTTTCCTAAATGATTCAATGCCAAAATGTCAGGCCCAACACGCCCGCGACGGCGATGAAGCCGCCGGTAAGCGACCGCGCGGTGATTTTTTCACCCTCAAAAACGCGCGCCAGCGGCAGCATGACGATGGGGGTCATGGCGATGATGGCGGTGACGATGCCGGTGGGTGTGGTTTCGAGCGCCCATTGCATGCAGCTCACGCCGACCGTCTGGCCGGCGAGGCTGTTGACCAGAACCCACGGCCAGAGCTTTAATTTTTCACGCGCGGAAAAGGAATCCAACATTTGCGCATCGTCGCCGTGCCGGCGGGCATGCCGCCATTTCACAATCAAAAAAATCAAACCGAGCGCGACGGCGCCGCCGATGACGCGCTGGTAACCGGTCGTGCCGGGGTCGGGATGTTCGCCGGCCGCGTGCGCGACGAAGTAGGCTTTGCGGCTCAACACGGCGCCGAACGCGCCGCCGAGCGCGGCAATGGTGCTGGCCAGAATGCCAATCCACCACCGGCGCGGGGCGATTTTCAAATGATCGCCCGGCGCGAGCGCGGTCGCCACGCCGGCGAGAATCAAGGCCACGCAAAAAATTTCCGCGAGGTTCAGCCGGGTGCCGAGCCAGACCCATTCGATCAGGGTGGCGAACACGGCGGTGAGGCATTGGGTGAGCAAAACGGTCCGGCGGCTTCCGATCCGCGGCAACGCTTGAAAATATGCGGTGTCGCCGAGGCCGATGCCGGCCAGTCCGCTCAGGACAAAAATGGGGAACGCCGCGCCGCTGGTGCCCGCGCCCAGCGTATTCGCCCAAAGCGCCAGAAAAAACATCGCGCCGCAGATGCGCCAGAAATTCGCCTCCACGCCGCCCAGCCGCGTCGAGGTGCGATGGCCGCAAATGGCGGAGATGGAAAACAACAGGGTGGTGAGCAGCGCGGCGAACATGTCGGGTGCGAACGGAAAATTTTTGGCGTGGCAAATCCGGTTTGGCGATTACGCCGGGCGGATGAGCGGTCAGAGGTCCTCGTAATACTCGTCCGAGGCAATGTCCCCGCCGGCTTCAACTTCCACGCCGCTTTCGTTGAGGACTTTGGCGATGTCTGGCGCAACCCAGCGCTTGTTTTTGTCCTTTCTGGAAATCAGTTTGATGCGGTAGCGCCCCGCGGCGTCGTGGTCAAGAATCCCGCGTTCCTGCATCCGCATCAGGACGATTTTGGCCCAGTCGGGGTCCTCGTAAAATTTCTTTTTGTTGCCGGCCCGCCGGCAAATCTCCATTGCGCCGACAAAGTCGGTTCCCCGGGTTTTGAGGAATTGAAAAATGTCGCGCTCGTCTCCATCCATGACCCCAGTTTTGCAAACAACGCCGCCGGAGTCGAGAAATTTAACATTGCGGTTGACGGGAAATCAATTTTTCGATTCCCGGCGGCTGGTTCCCGGTGGCGTCTTAATTTGAATTCCGAGGTTAAAGCCGGAGCGCGAGTTGTCCCAACTCGCAGCATTTCCAGCCAACCCGGCCGCTGCGGATTGAGGACAATCCACGCTCCGTGACAAATTAAGACACCATCTGATTCCCAATCCCTTTGACGTCGCGTTTGCATGACGTAAAATGCGCCAGCAAATTTTTCACCATGCCCACACATTATCTTGCTTGCGACCTCGGTGCGGACAGCGGGCGCCTCATGCTCGGCACGCTCGACAACGGGAAAATCACTTTGGAGGAACTGCATCGTTTTCCCAACGGCCCGGTCAAGGCTTCCGGCACGTTGCATTGGAACATTGACGGCCTGTTCAACGAGTTGAAGGCCGGCCTGAAAAAGGCCGCCGCGCGCCAGTTGCCCATCGCCAGCATCAGCACCGATTCCTGGGGCGTGGATTACGTGCTTTACGACGAGCGCGGCCAAATCCTGCCGCCGGTGTGGCACTACCGCGATTCGCGCACCGCGGCCGGCGTGGAAAACGCCAAAGCGCGCGTGGACTGGCCGACGATTTACTCCGAGACCGGCATCCAGTTCATGGCGTTGAACACGATTTACCAGCTCGCCGCCGAGCCCCCTGCGCGCCTGGCCGGCGCGAAGCAGCTTTTGCTCATCGGCGATGCGTTCAATTACTTTTGCTCTGGCGTGGCGAGGAACGAGGTTTCGCTTGCCAGCACCACGCAGCTTTACAATCCGCAGACCAAAATGTGGTCGAAGAAACTTTTCCGCGCGCTGGGTTTGAGCGAGGAATTGTTTGCGCCCATCTGTCCATCCGGCACCCGGCTTGGCCCGCTGAAAAAAAATCTCGCCACCGAGGTCGGCCTGCCGCAGATCGAAGTCGTCGCGTCCTGTTCGCACGACACCGGTTCGGCGGTCGCCGCCGTTCCCGCGAGTGGAGACCATTGGGCCTGTCTCAGTTCCGGCACGTGGTCAGTCATGGGTGTTGAATGGCCGCATCCCGTCATCACCGAACAGGGCCGTGATCTCGGTTTCACCAACGAAATCGGTTTTGGCAACACCGTGCGCCTGCTCAAAAACACCGTCGGACTCTGGCTGGTGCAGGAATGCCGCCGCCAGTGGGTGAAAGAGGGGGAAAAATACGATTTTACCGCGCTCGAACAGCTTGCCGCCACCGCGCCGCCATTTGTCTCGCTCATCAACCCCAGCGATCTGCGCTTTCTCAGCCCGGACGACATGCCGAAAAAGATCGCCGAATTTTGCCGGGAAACCGGGCAGCCCGTGCCCGCTGATCACGGCGCGTTCATGCGCTGTATTTACGAGAGCCTCGCGCTGTCCTATCGCGTCGTCCTGCGGCGGTTGGAACGGCTCATCGGCAGGAAAATTGAGCGATTGCACATCGTCGGGGGCGGCAGCCAGGCCATGATGCTCAATCAATTTGCCGCCAATGCGTTGAAAATCCCCGTGCTGGCCGGCCCGACCGAATGCGCCGCGCTCGGCAACATCCTGGTCCAGGCCATCACGCTCGGTCACCTGCCGTCGCACGCCGCCGCGCGCGAAGTCGTGCGGAATTCATTCGAGTTGAAAACTGTCACGCCGCAGGATGCCGCGCAATGGGACGCCGCCGCCACGCGGTTTGAAAAATTGTTGAGCTGAAAATTATTTTGCCATCTTCAGCGCCGTAGGCGCGGCATATTCCGATTATGTCGCTTCTGACGGAGCTTAAAATTTATTTGCGGAAAATATTCTACAAATATGCCGCCCCTACGGCGCTGCTGCCTCCAGCCGGGCCAATGCAATTTCAACCGTCTTCTCCACGGTTGATTATTCCGCCCGATGGAAGGGATTACGCGGGCTAAAGAAGGGCTGTATTGTGGCCCATAATGTCCGATGGGGCAGGCAATTGGCCCAAAAATCGCTTTGTTTTCAATAATATCATGCAATGGTGGACGTATCAACAACTGCGCGCCAGCAATGCCTCAACGCGCCTGACGGCGGTCGAAAAACTTGCCCAATCGGAAAACGCCGATTCCGTCGGGCCGCTGATTTTTGCCGTCAAGGATGAGGACACCGGCGTGCGTTGCGCGGCCGCGCGGGCGTTGGGACGCTTTAAAGACCGGCGGGCGACGGAACCTTTGATCCAGATGCTCCGCGACGTGGTTCCGCTGGCCCGGGCGGCGGCGGCGGAAGCTTTGGGGAAACTCGGGGACCCGCAGGTGGTGAACTGGCTGGTGGCCATGCTGCGGGACAACGATCCGCAGGTGCGCACCATCGCCTCCCGCAGTCTGGAAAAACTCGACTGGCGGCCCGATACGGATTCCCAGCGGGTGCTGCAAATTCTGGCGACGGGCAAACGACATCAGATTGCGGCGTTGGGGGCTGAAGCCATCGAACCGCTGTTGGAAATGCTGGACACCGGCCCGCCGAACAAACAACTCGAAGCGGTCAAAACCCTGGGGGAAATCAACGAACCGCCGATCGTCCATGCGATGCTGCGGGCGTTGAAGAAAGGCAGCCCGGCCGTGCGCATTGCGGCGCTGGAAGCCTTGGAACAATTCGCCGACCCGTCCACCTACAACGAAGTGGAACGGTTGCTGGGGGATTCCAATGCCAACGTTCGTGGCGCCGCCGTGGATACCGTGGCCCGTTGCGGTGGAGCTCAGGCGGTGCCACCGTTGTTGCGCATTTTGAAGGATTCCTCCTGGGAGGTCCGTCAGGCTGCCGCCAAGGCGCTGGGTCTTTTGGGCGGAACCTCGGCGGTGGAGGGACTTTGCGAACTGGTGCGCGATCGGGACCGCGACGTGCGGGAAAGCGCCATCGTGGCCTTGGGGCAAATCTGCGATTCGCGGGCGATTTACCTGCTGGTCTTGTCGTTGCTCGATCCCGAGAGCTGCATCCGCAATGCCGCCGCCAACTCATTGCAGAACGTGGACCGGCATTGGAAGAACGCCGAAGGCGTCCGGCAGGCGCTGCCGGAGATCAAGGCGGCCTTGAATCACAGGGATTATTGGATCCGGAACAGCGCCGCCAAGTTGCTGGAACAACTCAATGTTGATCCGAATGCCGTGGAACCTGTGCCCCCCGCGGCGTTGCCGCCACCCCCGGCCCGTGATTTGCCGGCAGCGGCCCTGCCCATCCCGGCCGATTTGCCCATCAACTCTGACCGTGATTTGCGGCCGGCGGCGCCGTTGAATGATGGAAACATGAGCGGCCCGAAGCAGCGCCAGATTTTGTTCGTGGATGACGAGGATGTTTTCCTGGAAACCATTCGCGATTTGTTTGTCGTCCTGAGTAATAACACCTGGCGGGTCCACTGCGCCGCCTCGGCTGACCAGGCCCTGGCCATCCTGAAGACAAACAAGATCGAACTCGCCATCGTGGACATCGTCATGCCGGTGCTGGATGGCGCGCAATTTCTACGCATCCTCCAGCGGCGTTATCCCGATCTGAAAAAAGCCATTCTTACCGGCAATGCCACCGAGGAAAACCGTTCCGACTGCCTTGCCAACGGCGCCGACCTGTTCATTGAGAAACCCCATTCGTCCGAGGGGTTGAAATCCATCTTTGTCATGCTGGACGAACTGGTCACCTGGACGCCGCAGGAAGGGTTTCAGGGAGTGCTGCGCCGCGTCGGTTTGCAGGACGTCATCCAGATGGAATGCCTTGGCCGCAACTCATCCATCCTCGAAGCTCACAACGACCAGATGCGCGGGCGGATTTACATTGAAAATGGCAGCATCATCCACGCCGCCGCCGGCGACGGTACGGGCGAACACGCGCTGCAACTATTACTGGCCCTGGCCGGCGGTTCGTTCGAACTCCTGCCCTTCGAGCCGCCGCCGCAGCGCACCATCAAAGGCCAGTGGGAATCTCTGCTCATGGAAGCCGCCCGGTTGCGCGACGAGACCGCGTCGCAACAGGTCGCCGGCCAATGACGGCGCCCGGCGCCGCCCGTTTTTTCCTTTTCCCCTTTTCCGTTCGCCTTCATCCTGACGGTGTGGAATTGTCCGCCGCAGAAATCCGCCAGGCCGTACAAGCCGCCCTTGCCGAGGACATCGGCGACGGCGACGCCACAACGCTTGCCACCGTGCCCGAAACCGCGACGGCCCGGGCCGTCATGCGCGCGCGTGAACCGCTCGTCGTCGCCGGGCTCGATTTCGCCGAAGCCGCCTTCCGCGAACTTTCCGCCGCAATCAAAATTGAGCGATTGGCCAAAGACGGCCAGCGCGTCAACGGCGGCGACATTTTGCTGAAAATTTCCGGCCCGGCGCACGCGATTTTGAGCGCCGAGCGCGTGGCATTGAATTTTGTCCAGCGACTTTCCGGCGTGGCGACATTGACCGCGCAATTCGTTGATGCCATCAAAGACACGCCGGCGCAAATTCTCGACACGCGTAAGACGACGCCCGGCTGGCGGCGGTTCGAGAAATACGCCGTCACCTGCGGCGGCGGACACAACCATCGCCTGGGCCTGTTCGACATGGTGCTTATCAAGGACAACCACCTCGCCGCGCTGCGTGACGCACAGCCGAACGCCATCGCCGCCGCCGTCCGGCGTGCGCGCGAAAAATTTCCGCAACTGAAAATCGAGGTCGAGGCCGACACGCTGGAGCAGGCCGGGCAGGCCGCCGCCGCGGGCGCGGACATCATTCTGCTCGACAACATGAATCCCGTGCAATTGCGGCTCGCGGTGCAAAAAGTCAAAGGCCGGGCGAAAACCGAAGCCAGCGGCGGCGTGAACCTGGCCGGCGTTCAGACGATTGCGAAAACCGGTGTGGATTTCATTTCCATCGGCGCGCTGACGCATTCGGCGCACGCGGTGGACATGGGATTGGATTTTGAGGAATGATTTTAATCCTCCTCGTTCTCGTCCTCGTCCTCGATTATTCGATTACGAGAACGAGGAGGAGGACGAGGACGAAATGACATGACCACGGACGCAAAAATACTTTCGGCGCTGCGCGAGAATCACGCCGGCGTTTCGGGCGCAGACCTGGCCGGGCAATTGGGTGTCACGCGCGCGGCGATTTGGGGGCGCATCGAGCAGTTGCGCCAGCTCGGCTACGAAATCGAGGCCGGTCCGCATTTTGGCTACCGGCTCGTCAGCGCGCCGGATGTGTTGCACGCCGACGATTTGCTCGCGCGCCTCGGCAAAACGAAGGTCATCGGCCGCGACATCCGCGTGTTCGAGCAAACGACCTCGACGAACGACGTGATCGAAAAACTCGCCCGCGACGGCGTCAAGGAGGGCGCGGTGGTTTTTGCCGAGTCGCAGACGAAGGGCCGGGGACGGCTCGGCCGCAAATGGATTTCGCCCGAACGGAAAGGGCTTTGGTTTTCCGTTTTGCTGCGACCGGATTTGCGCCCGCAGGAAGCGACGCAATTGACGGTCGCTTCCGCAACGGCCCTGCGCCGCGCGATTCAATCCGAAACCGGTTTGCATCCCGAAATCAAATGGCCGAACGATATTTTAATTGGCGGGAAAAAAGTCGCGGGCATATTGACCGAGTTGAACGCGGAATTGGACCGGGTTCGGCACGTCATCCTGGGCATCGGCGTGGACGTAAATCTGGGCGCGAACGAGTTTCCGCCGGAGTTGCGCCGGCTGGCGACTTCGCTCAAAATTGAATCCGGCAAAACGATTTCGCGCCCGGGGCTGGCGACGGCGATTTTGCGCGAACTCGATGGCGATTACGCGCGGATTTGCGGCGGCGGCTTCGCGGAGGTGGCGGACGAATGGGAAGCGCATTGCCAGACGATTGGCTGCAACGTGACGATTCAAACCGGCGAGCGCAGGATTCGCGGCTGCGCCGAGTCATTGGATGACGACGGCGCGTTGCTGCTGCGCACCGAGCACGGGCATCTGGAGCGTGTCATGGGCGGCGATGTGACGCTTGAAAAATGAACGGAGTGATGGAGTGGTGGAACTCTGGGATGCTGAAAAAGATTTCCAACCCTCCAACACTCCATTACTCCATTACTCCATGCTTTTGCTTTTCGACATCGGCAACACGAACACGCACGCCGGTCTGGCGAACGACCGGCGGGTTGTGAAGCAGACCAACATTCCCACGGCGGGCTGGGTCAACGGCACGGCGGCGAAGCTGATGCGAAAATTCGTTGGCCGCGCCCCGCTCGACGGCGTGGCGCTTTGCAGCGTCGTCCCGCGCGCGACGCCGTTCGTTCACCAAACGGCGCGCGCCCTTTGGAAATTGGGCGTGTTTGAACTCACGCCGAAAACCTTGCAGGTCGTGGGAATTGATTATCCGAAACCGGACACCATCGGTCCGGATCGCCTGGCCAATGCGGTGGCCGCGCGGCACCGGTTTGGCGCGCCGGTGGTGGTGCTGGATTTCGGCACGGCGGTCACGCTCGATGTGGTTAATCGCGCCGGCAATTACGCGGGCGGCATCATCGCGCCGGGGCTGGCGGCGATGACGGATTATTTGCACGAGAAAACGGCCTTGCTGCCGCGCATCAAAATCCGCGAAATCAAAACGAGCATCGGCAAAAGCACCGAGGAAGCGATGCTGGTCGGCGCGGTGCATGGCTATCGCGGGCTGATTCGTGAATTGATCGGCGAACTGAAGCGCGGGTTGAAAACAAAACATCTGCCGGTTGTCGCCACCGGCGGTTACGCGAAGCTGATGGCGTCCAAACTGCCGGAGATTTCAGCCGTGGAACCGAATCTGACGTTGGAAGGTTTGCGATTGACGTGGGAAGCGGATGGGGCGCCGGGTTATGTGAATCACCTTTTGTATCGCCGCCGGAAAGCAAACAGGAACGGCCGGTCAACATGACAATATCAAGAACCGTTTATGTTCCCCTGCTTCGTCGGCGCTTGACTTCCGATGGCTGTGACTCAGTTGCCAACCCAAGCCGCGACACTTCCGCACATGTGGTGATAGTTCTTCTTCAGCCGTTCTGCTCTCCCGTGTGTCGAGAGAGCAGAACAGTGTTTGTCTAAAAAACCATCGGTTCATCGCCACCCTATTTGTCGCAGTCAAACGGTGGCGTCAACCCGGTGTAGTCCCCGACCACTTTCGCATCGTAGGGTGAATAAAGCCCGTTCTGCGTGGTGTGGAGATCGTAGCCAGCGTTGTTCCCAAACGGGAACGGGTTCACCGGCCCACCCGCTAGCGGAAGTCCGTAACTGGCAACGATTTCCCCGGCCATGTTGACGCGGATGATGCGGTTGTTGAACTGGTCACTGATCAACGTGTCGCCGTTTTTGAGCCGGATTGCCCGGGTCGGCAGGGGTGCCGGAACGCTCAACGGGTCGGTATCCGTGACGTATTGCCAGACCACGACGTCGTTGGTATCAACCTCGACGGCGCGGGAGTTGCCGGCATCGGTCAGCAGCGTATCCCCGTTTTTGAGGCGGCTGGCGAACGCGACGATATTAACCGTGTCGCCGGCGGTGAACGTCCTGACAATTTGATCGCCGCGCGTGACCTCGATCGCACGGTTGTTGCCCTGGTCGGCGATCAGGATGTGGCCGTTTTCGAGCAGTTCGGCGGAGTTCGGGCCATTGAGCTGGTCCGCGTCGTTGGTGTTGGAACCCGGGTACTGCCAGACGATTTGTTTCTTGAGGTTCACCTCGATGATCCGGTTGTTGGCCTGGTCGGTAATGAGGACGTGGGCGTCCGGGAGCCACGTGCATTGCACCGGTGTATTCAACAGGTTGGAACCCAAACCGGTTTGCCCGAACTGGCCATACTGCCAGACGATTTTGCCTTTGGGATCCACCAGAACGACACGGTTGTCCGGAGCGCCGTCGGGGGCCTGTGGAATCACGCCGGCGGGTGTGCCGGTGCCGGCCATCAGGGTGAATTCCCCGACGCGCTGGGCGTCGTTGACGCCGATGATGGACTGGTCCGAAAAGTCGTTCGGCCCGAGCCCGAATGACCAAATGATATTGCCAGCGGTATCAGTCTCGATGACGCGGTTGTTAAACTGGTCGGCAATCAGGATGTTTCCGGGCTGGTTGAAGTGGCGGCTCAGCTTCATGCCGTCAGCCGAAGCCGTGCCGACCAGTGCCAGAACGCTGATGGCGGTGAGAGCAGCGCGGAACGAAAACCTGGCCGACCCTTTAAGGTGTGATTTAATCATAACATGTTCTCCTTTTGTTTTTGTTTGAACCAGACTTGTTTTACGAAAGGTGAGAGGATTGTCCGCTAAAAAAGTTCCCGGAAAAATTTGTTACAAATCCGTTGCCATCCAACCCTTCCGGCACGACTGCGCCCTGACGCCGCTGGGGCCGGACTCGCCCATGGTTAAACCGTGCGGGAACTTTATCGGAAAGAACCTTGCAGTCGTGAGGATTTGCTAAAGCAATGCATTGTTATGGCCATTTGTAATTGAGGGTGGCGAAAATTCCGTTTGCGGTGAAATTATTCACGTTGTCGTTGCTCGGCTGTGAATATTGGGAAAATCTGTAGCGCAAGGCGCCGGAAAGCCGGTTGCTGAACTGGCGGGTCAGGCCGACGAGCAGGTCGTGGTGGGTGAAATTGATGCCGAGCGGCAATCCCACGGTGTTGTTTTGTCCGTAACCGGCCTGCGAATAGGCGTAGGTGGTGTCCAGATGAGTTTTGGCATTCAACGCATAGCCGGCGCTGGCGCCGACGGTGTAGGTGTCTCCCCGATACGGCACCACGGCGGAATTCTGGTCGGCAGCGGTGGTGGTGCGGGAATAGCCGTAAGTGAACGAGCACGAACAGTAAAATCGTTGTCCCGGGGTAAAGGTGAGGTTCAACCCAAAATTATTGGCCATGGTGCTGCCGTCCGAAATGGTTCCGCCGGGAGAAATCCCGAAGGGAACCGGCTCGGTGGTCGAGGAAAAATCCGATTCGACCCATTGCCAGGTCAGCCGGGCGTTCAGCCAATAGACGGGACGCAGCACGAGCCGCCCTTCGATTTCGTCCGTGGTGATGTCCCGATGGGTGATGAAGGCGGGATAACCGATACCGCCAAAGGGGGAGGTGTCCACCAGATGGTTGTAGCCGGTATTGCTGTCATCGTACCGGTAATGTCCGCCCCATTCAATCCAGGGCCGGGGCGATGAGGTGAAACCCGCGCGGGTGTCGTAAAAATAATTCATCGCGTCGGTCTGTTGCTGAAAGTCGTACGGCGACACGCCGCCGGTGTTTTGATCGGACGATTGGCCGACACTTTCCTGGCGCATTCGTCCCTCGGCAAACAGCACCGTCCGCGGCAGGCGGTTGAACCGGATGTCGAGATTTTCCGAGCTGGTGGTCCGGTCCAGGTTCGCGTTTTCGGTGCCGGGAACTTGAGTATAGCCGGGCACGGTTGAATCGTAAAAAGCCAGGTTTACGTTGCCGAAACCGTTTTCATGAGTCCATTCGCCTTGGGCGGAGACGGAAACGCTCAATCCCCTTGCGGGCAGAAACAGGCTGGACCCGCTGACAATATACGAGTTGCGTTGCAGCGTGATGCCCTGCGCCTGCCAGGCGGAGCCCGAGGCCGCCGTCCCGGATCCATCCGTGGTATTTTCGTTGAAGGACGACGTGCCGTTGTAAACGGAAACCAGGCTGCCGAGGGAAGCCGACCACCAATCAAAGATTTGTTTTTGAACCCGGAAGGTATTCGCGCCTTGCGAGTACTGGACGCCCTGGTTCACGCGTTGAATCAGGTCCGGGTTGGGGCCGGCGGAGTAACCGATCACGTCGTTCCGCTGGTCGGTGAGTTTATAAAACTCGGCGCGAACCCGGTCTTCAATGCGCCAGTCGTCCCACTCGCGGGTGAGATCCACTTTGAAGATGTGGGTGTGTTCGTCCACGTTCTCAATATTGGGGTAGATGTTTTTGGGCAAGCCATTCTGATTGACCGTTCCCCAGACCAGCGTGGATTTCTCACCCTGCCGAAACTGGTATTCATAACCGAAGACCAATTGCGGCGAATCGGGCAGTGTCAGCCCGAAATCAATCCAGGCGCGGCCGATGTCGAGATGCGGGTTCTGGTCCAGGGAAAAGCTGGACGGCGTGAACAGTGGGTAATATCCGCCGGTGTCGTCGTAATACCGCCGCCATTCCTCAAAGCCGGAATGCACGAAGCCGGAATCCTTTTTGTCCAGCGCCACCGTCACTTTGAAATCGTGCTCCGGCACCAGAGCATGGCCTTCGATGGTGAGTTTCTCGTCCGGGGCAATTTGTTCGCTGTACGAAAAATGGTTTGCACCGCCGCTCCAACCCTCCTGAACACCCTCCAATTCGCGGAATTTTTTGTTGTCTCCCGACACCCCAATCCAGCCCGAGACCGGCTCGATGGAAAAAGCAACCGGCGCCGGCGCGGAATTCGTTCCCCAGTCCGCGCCCTGGTCAATCCAGGTCCGCAACGTGCCGACCTGCGCGGGCGTGAGCGGCGGCCCATGGTCGGGCGGCGGCATCCGGATGTCCTTGTCCAGCCCGGCTACGTAGGCGATCAACTTGCTCTGGTCGCTCCGGCCGGGAACGATGTCGTTCTGGTTGTTATCGCCGCCCTTGAGAGCGTCGGCGCGGTTGTCGAGGTGGAAACCGCTCTTCGGCTTTTCCGGGCTGTGACAACGAAAGCAATTTTGCTCGAAGATGGGTCGCACGTCGCGGTCAAAAAGGATTGAACTCCGGTCGGATGCGGGGCTGACGGAATTGGTTTCGGCGGCGGAAGCGGCAGACGTGGCCGCCAAAGCAAATACCGCAACGAAACTTTTCCCGCAAATTCGCCTGTTGGTTCCCGGATTCACATTGGTTTTAAACGGGTGCTTTAATACAGGAAAATCGGATTGATATCGGAACCGTGCATGGCCGTGTGGCAACCGGAAGCCCAGCAGGTGCCCATTTGCAGGTAGGAGGAATGCGGAGATTTGCCGATGAAAATTTCACCGCGCGGCACCCCGGGACCCTGCACCTGCGAGTGGCAGCGAAAGCAAAGGTTGTTGTCGGCCTGGTTAAGCATCATGCGATTGATCGAGCCGTGCGGATTGTGGCAGGCCGTGCAACCTTCGCGCAGGGCCGGGTGCTCGAAGACAAACGGCCGCGTCTGTTCGCGGTGGCATTGGGCGCAGGTTTCGTTGAGCTGCGCCATGGCCAGACCGCCCTCCGGTTTGAGGATGTCTTCGCCGTGCGGGTCGTGGCATTGGACACAGTTCATGTGGCCTTCCACGACGGGATGATGAACGGGCAATTGAAATTCCGCGTGCGTCGCGAGGTGGCAGCGGAAGCAGGCTTCCGGCGTCTGGCCCGGGTTGATGATGAATTTGCCAATGCCGCCGCCGGCCTCAACGTGTTTACTGCCCGGACCGTGGCAGGATTCACAGCCGGTGCCGTCCTTCAGGCCGGCGTTTTCCAGGTACAGATGGGCGTGCGGGCTGGCTTCGAATTTGCGAACAATGTTGGTATGGCACTCGAAGCAGACATGGTTGCCCACGTTGTGCGCGCCGGGAATTTCAAGTGGCGCAACCACCGCCACCGGCATGGTGGAGCACGAGTTTAAAAAAAACACCACGCCGCCGGCGACGCTCAAAGCCATCACTGCGATCCATGTTCGTTTCCGTTTCAATGATTTTGATTGCCGGTGGCATCCGGCGCGTTGGTTGCGGCGGCGGCCTTGATGATTTCGGCGACAATCTGGTCGGAAAGGTCTCCGCTTGTTGGAAAAACCATCTGCAAATGGCCGGCGGCGTCGATGATGAGCGTGCGGAAATCGTGATTGAAGGTGCCGGCATCGTATTGATAGGTGACGTTGGCCTGCCGGGCGAGTTCACCGATCTTGTCCGCCGGACCGGTGAGAAAGCTCCAATGTTTCGGATCGTATTGATAACTGTTTCCATACGCCTTCAGCATCGGCGGCGAATCAAATTCCGTGTCGAAGGAGACGGAAAGCAGATGCCAGTTGGCGGGAGCGCCGGGCAGGGATTCGAGTTTTTGCTGCGCTTCCTGGAAATTTTTCGACAGCCGCGGGCAATAATCGGGCAGCGGGCAGCGGGTGTAAAAAAATGTGATGGCCAGCGCCTGCCCGCGAAAATCGTTCAGGCTCACCGCCTGGCCCAGTTCATTGGTAAACTTGTAATCCAGCAACGGATGATTCGGCCGGACGATTGGTGAATTGGCCATGATTGGAATGGGCGGCAACGAAACCGTTCCAATTTTGCTGATGCGATCCACCCAGCTTTCCGTTTCAGTGACGTGAAGCTGGAACGAAATTTCATCGCCCCGCTGCCAACCAGCCAGTTCTTTTGAGTCTTTCACCTTGAACGGCATGGTCATGGCAGCCATGTAATTGGAAATGGCTTCGTGCCGGATGACCACCGTCCGGTCGGCCGGCTTGAGCTCCTGCACCACTCCCTTGGCGATGAACATCCGCGCGTTGGTCGCCTCCCCGTTCGGGGATGAAAGGGAGCCGGCGGATTTTGCACCGCATGCAATCAGCATCAACAAAGTGAACGGCAATATGCTGATAAATGGCGCCCACAGCCTCATATTTTATGGTCATGATTGTTTCTTTCTGCCCCGCACTTCCAGCATTTTTTATGATAAATCATGGATTCGGCAGACGTCCGACCCGATAAAATTCCGGGTTGAATGTCGCGTTCAGGTCCGTGAAGTCGATCGAGCTGCTGGCCGCCGCATTGGTGACGAGGGTGGTCCAATTGGGCGAAACCAGATTGGTGGAACTTTGGACGATGTAATTCAGTCCGGCATTAGCCGTGTAACTGAACCTGAATTTCCCGGGCGGCACCGTCTGCGGCGCACTGAGCAGCACCGACACCGGATCGACGACACTGATCGCGACCTGGTTGGTGGCGGTGGCGCCGCTGTTATCCGAGGCGATGGCGAAAAGGGTATAGCCGCCCGCAGCCAGGCTGTTGGCGACAGCGGAGAAGGGGACTGCGTTGTCATTGGCCAAAACCGTCGGACCGACAAGGAATTGCACATTGGTTACCGTGCCGTCACTGTCTGAGGCCGAGGCTTGAATGGTCACGTTGGCCGGCGCGGCGAAAACCATACCGGGCGCGGGATTGGTGATGGTGACAGTGGGCGGCAGATTGGCCGTCGCGACAAGCACGGAGCCGGTCATCCCAAAGGCAACATGCACCATACAATAATACACAAAATTGCCGGCGGAAGGGAATGAGTTGGTAAATTTGGAGTTGATGGGGAGTATGGTCGAATTCCACAATCCACTCGCTACCCCATTCGTGCCGCTGGTGGAAGAGTGATTACCGACAGCCCAAGTCCATATCACCTGATCGCCTGCGTTAATGGTGACATTGGCGGGCGAGAAGCGGTCGGTTGGGCTCCCCACCGTCACATTGGTGCTGGCGGCGAAACTGGATAGCGGGCTGTTGAAAACCGCAACCGCCGCGCTTACGAGCGCCATTTTGAATAGATAACGTATTACTTTCATAATGTTTCATCGAGTTAATTGGTGCCTATCACCTGACCGAAGCACGATGGATTGGAGCCAACTGTGACGGCCAAAGACGTTTTGAGTAAAAAATTTCACTCCCATTAACAGGTGAGATGGACAAAGATGTCATTTGTTCCCGCAAATTTCCGGGAACAAATGACGGAGCATGGACTCTTAATTTCAATGTTGCGATATGGCTGAAAGCCTGGATTTTGAGCGGTTGGTGGCTTGTTATTACGGGCCGCTGTACCAATTTGCCTTCAGCCTCGCACGTGACGAATCGGACGCCTGTGACCTCACACAACAAACTTTTTGCATTTGGGCGGCCAAAGGCCACCAGTTGCGCGATGCCTCCAAAGTGAAAACCTGGCTGTTCACCACCCTGCACCGCGAGTTCCTCGGCGCGCGGCGAAAGCAAACACGCTTTCCACACATCGATTTGGAGTACGCGGCGGCGGAACTTCCCGTCGTGTCGCCGCCAACCATCAACCGCCTTGACGCCGGACAGGCGCTTGATGCCCTGGCGCACCTGGATGAGATTTATCAGGCGCCCGTCGCGTTGTTTTACCTGCAGGATTGTTCCTACAATGAGATTGCCGAAATTCTCGACGTGCCGCTGGGCACCGTCAAATCGCGCCTTACCCGCGGTCTCGGACGGCTGCACCAACTGCTGGCGGACACCCCCACCAACATACAACCCCAGCCACCAAACTTGTGAATCGCGACGAAGCCAAAACCATTTTGCTGCTCTACCGGCCCGGCACGGCGGACGCCAATGATCCACAAATCGCCGGGGCGCTCGAGTTGGCCAAGCAGGACCCGGAATTGACACGCTGGCTGGTGGAGCATTGCGCGCGGCAGGAAGCGGTGCGCGCCGGATTCCGGAAAATCACCGCGCCCGCAGGATTGAAGGAGCAAATCATTTCCGAACAGGCGGCACAGGAAAAAATTACTACCTGGCGGCGGAACGCAATTCTCGCGGCGGCGGCGGCCGTTGTGGCGCTGGTTGTCCTGACACCGCTCTGGTTCCAGCACCGTGGAAATGAAGAGACCTTCGCCATTTACCGAAGCCGGATGGCGGGCGTGGCGTTGCGCGGACCTTACCGCATGGATCTGGCCACGAACAATCCGGCGCAGGTCCGCGCCTACCTCGCGCAAAATCACGCGCCATCGGATTACGTTTTGCCCGCGCCTTTGGAAAAAACCGCCGTGACCGGTTGTGCGATTGAAGGCTGGCAGGGCGCAAAGGTTTCGATGATTTGTTTTCGCACCGGCAAGCCGCTGCCGTCGGGACAGCAAAGCGATCTTTGGCTGTTCGTCATTGACCGTTCCACGGTGAAGAATGCGCCGCCGATGGATTCGCGCCGGTTTGTCCAGGTCAACAAACTCATGACCGTGACCTGGACTCAGGGAGACAAGTTGTACGTGTTGGGGATGGAAGGAGACGAACAAACCCTGCGGCAATATTTGTGAGCACGGCCGGTCGTCAGTTGTGATCCACGCTCATGTGATCGAGCACCCACTCCAGGTCGTTCTTCCCGTTGGAAGGAACGGGAATGGGGAGATTCGCGCCGTCCGGCAGCGGCGGACGGGAGGTGGTGGACTGCGTCCAGCGATGCAGCGAGCTGTGTCCATCGGCAAACGAAAACGCCGTTGCGCCGTTGTGATACGTGGCGGGCAGGTCGTGCCACTCCGGATAATAGTCGCGTTCGAGAAAATAGCCGTCGTTGATGCTGTCCGGATGTTCGTCGAGAAACACAAAAATTTCGGTGGGCTGCGGAATTTGCGTGATTTTAAAAAATTGCACGTAATCGGGATTGTTGATGTTGAAACCGTTGGTGGAAAAGTCGCCGGCGTTGCCAACCATCGCGTTCATCGAATAACTGCGGATGCGCCGGTCCCATCCAGCGGCGCTTTGGGCGGCGCTGACAACGTGGTCGGAGGGACAGCGGTAAATGGCCGTCGCCTGGCTGACAAAAGGGCCGAGACTAGCCCCGGTGAGGGTGGCGAAGTTGGTGTTGTCCGAATCCAACGCCCAAGTCATGACGTTATTGACCCAGTTCAGCGGGGTGCGAAATGACGACCCGGCCATGCCGATGTTGTAGGGCAGCCGGTTTTCGAAATCGTTCGCGTACATTTGCCAGGCCAGATCAAGCTGCCTGGTGTTATTGAGGCAAAGGATGCCTTGCGCCCGCTCTTTGGCGCGTGACAATGCCGGCAATAAAATCGCCGCCAGTATCCCAATGATGGCAATCACCACGAGCAGTTCGATCAGGGTAAAGCCTCTCCCTCTCGCTCCGATTGCAAGCGCTGAAGTTCGGGAAACGGGCAAAATGCTCATGGCACAAATCCGCTGTATCTTCCTTTCGAATGTCTAATGTAAATAATTACAACCTCTTTTCAACCATGTCAAAGTCCAAAATGCTTGAATTCAGGCGTCGCCGGGAATTCCGCCATTGCCCCGACGCCACGCTTTCCGCAAAATCCCGCGCCTATGGCAAGCAGCCGCCGACAATATCCGTTTCATCTGATCGAACCGAAATGGCAGCAATTTTGGGACGAACAACAGACCTTTCGCGCCTTCAATCCGGGCGATGCCCTTCCGGACGGGCATCCCTTTGCCCAACGCCATCAGCTTTCCGGCAAGGTGGCCGCCACGCAGTTGCCACCCAAATTTTACATTCTCGACATGTTTCCCTATCCCTCCGGCGCGGGCCTGCACGTCGGCCATCCGGAAGGTTACACCGCCACCGACATCCTCGCCCGTTACAAACGCGCGCAGGGATTTCATGTGTTGCACCCGATGGGCTGGGACGCGTTCGGTCTGCCCGCCGAGCAATACGCCGTGAAAACCGGCCAGCATCCGCGCAATACCACCGAGGCGAACATCGCCACGTTCAAGCGGCAGATTCAGTCGCTTGGCTTCAGTTACGACTGGTCGCGCGAACTCGCCACCACCGACCCCTATTATTTCAAGTGGACGCAATGGATTTTCCTCCGGCTCTACAACTCGTGGTTCAATCCGGAAACGAACAAGGCCGAGCCGATTGAAACGCTGAAGTATCCACAAGACATCGAGGTAGGGCGCGTCACTCCGTGCGCGCCGTCGTCAGCGCAAGAGCGGCGGGCAGAGGACTGCCCGCCCTACCCGGCGGAATTCGAATCCCGCCGCCGCGCTTACCGTGATTCGAAGCGGCTTGCTTATGTGAGTGAGCAACCTGTGTGGTGGTGCGAACAGCTCGGCACCGTTCTCGCCAACGAGGAGGTCGTGGATGGCAAAAGTGAAGTGGGCGGATTTCCCGTCGTCCGCAAGCCGATGCGTCAATGGATGCTCCGCATCACCGCCTACGCGGAAAAACTGCTTGCCGATCTCGACACGATTGACTGGAGCGATTCGCTCAAGGAAATGCAGCGGAACTGGATCGGGCGGAGCGAAGGAGCGGAAGTGGACTTTAAAATTGCGGATTGCGGATTGCGGATTGCGGATTTGGAGAAGCGCATCCGCGTCTTCACCACGCGTCCCGACACCCTTTTCGGTGCGACTTACATGGTGCTGTCGCCGGAACACAAGCTGGTTGAACAAATCACGACGCCGAAACAGAGCGAAGCGATTGCGAAATACAAAGCTGAGGTTTCCAAAAAGTCCGATCTGGAACGCACGGAGCTGGCAAAGGAAAAATCCGGTGTTTTCACCGGCGCTTACGCCATTAATCCCGTCAACGGCGAAAAGATTCCCATCTGGATTGCCGATTACGTTCTCGCCAGCTACGGCACCGGTGCCATCATGGCCGTGCCTGCGCACGATGAAAGGGACTACGAATTCGCGACCAAGTTTCAGTTGGAAATCAAGCAAGTCGTCATGCCTGAGAGCATCAAGTTTTCTGACTACGGCAGACTAACCATTGAGGACGCATATAGTCCCGAGCATAGCGACCGTGACATACTGATTGCAGGAGAAGTGCTGGGCGAGAACCGAACTAAATGTGTATATCAAAAGAGTGCGTTTGTTGATCAAGGCACGTCGGTGAATTCCACCGGCCCGGATATTTCCATCACCGGCCTGCCCACGCCCGAAGCCAAAAAGAAAATCACCGCCTGGCTGGAAGCGAAAGGGCTGGGTAAAAAGACGGTCAACTTCAAGTTGCGCGACTGGCTTTTTTCGCGGCAGCGCTACTGGGGCGAGCCGTTCCCGATTGTCTGGAAGCGCGATGCCAGCGGAAATCTTTATCACGAAGCCTTGCCGGAATCCGCGTTGCCGGTCCTGCCGCCGAAGCTCGACGATTACAAACCCATGCCCGACGGTCAGCCGCCACTCGCCCGCGCGAAGGATTGGGTGAATCTGCCCGACGGCTCCGTGCGCGAAACCAACACCATGCCGCAATGGGCCGGCAGTTGCTGGTATTATCTCCGCTATCTCGACACGAAAAATTCAAATGCCTTTGTCAGTAAGGAAGCGGAAAGTTATTGGATGGGAGCGGTCGGGAGTCCACAGTCCACAGTCCACAGTCCACAGTCTGGCTCAGGACTCAGGACTCAAGACTCCAGACTGCGGACTGCGGACTCAGGACTCAAATCAACGACGCCAGGAGTTGATTTGTATGTCGGCGGCACGGAACACGCCGTCCTCCATCTGCTCTACGCCCGTTTCTGGCACAAGGTTCTCTTCGACCTCGGCCACGTCTCGACGCCGGAACCATTTTTCAAGCTTGTCAACCAAGGCCTGATTCTCGGCGAGGACGGACAGAAGATGTCCAAGTCGCGCGGCAACGTGGTGAATCCGGATGACATCCTGGTGGAATTTGGCGCCGATGCTTTCCGCCTTTACGAAATGTTCATGGGGCCGCTCGAAATGGTGAAGCCGTGGAGCACCAAAGGCGTCGAGGGCGTTTATCGTTTTCTCGGCCGTGTCTGGCGGTTGTTCGTGGATGAACAGAGCGAAACGGAGTTTGAACAAGCTGAAACGACCGCAGAGAACGCAGAGAAGCGCAAAGAATTGCTGGAACTGATCAAACCCAGCCCCGCGATCAAGAATACGCCACCAACGCCTGCGCAGTTGAAAACGCTTCATGCCTGCATCAAGAAAGTCACTGAAGACCTCGATGGTCTGCGCTTTAACACCGCCATCTCGGCAATGATGGTTTTTGTGAACGACGCGATAACGTGGGAGACGAAACCGGTTCCCGTTTTGCGCGATTTTTTGATTTTGCTCGCGCCGTTCGCGCCGCATGTCGCGGAAGAACTCTGGGAAAAACTGTCCACAGTCCACAGTCCACAGCCGGCCCGGACTGGAGACAGTGGGCTCAGGACTGGAGACTCGTTGTCTTACGCGCGGTGGCCGAAGTTTGATCCGGCATTGCTCGTCGAGGACACGCTGGAAATCCCCGTGCAGGTCAACGGCAAGCTGCGCGATGTGATCAAAGTTTCCGTCACCGCGACGCCGGCGGAACTGGAGACGCTTGCGTTGAAGAACGAGAAAGTCCAGCCTTACATTGCCGGCAAGACGATCAGGAAGGTCATCGTCTTGCCGAAAAAACTGGTGAATATTGTGGTGGCGTAACGCAGACATTCTTGTCTGTGGGTTCTGGCGACTTTCCAGTCGCCATTTTTGATGCGAAGCGGCTGCGCAGGCTCTTGAAACACGCGACAGGAATGTCGCGTGAACCCGCAGGCTGGAAAGCCTGCGCTACACGGTTAGTTTTTCTCACCACCCGCCAGAATCGTCTGGAAATGCGGCGGCTGTTCCTCGCGTGCCACCACGCTGATTTCAATTTTCTTGAAGCCGGCTTCGTCCAGCCAGCGGTGCAGATCGCTCTCGGCAAAACCGGGCCAGCGGTCGCCGTAGAGCTGCTGCGCCTTGTCAAAGTTGTGCTTGAGCAGATCGAGAATCAAAATCTGCCCGCGCGGACGCAGAATTTTGTATGCGGCGGCAATCGCCACCGCCGGAATTTCGGCGTGATGCAGCGCCTGGCTCAAAATTACCAGGTCAACGCTGTCGGCTTCAATCGGCGGCTTTTGCAAATCGCCGAGCCGGAATTCGAGATTTTTCAGCCCGTTCTTCTTCGCCTTCGCCGCGCCGAATGCAACAATCTTTTCCGAATTGTCCACCGCAATGACCTTTTTGCAGCGCCGCGCCAGGAGTTCGCTCAACAAGCCTTCACCCGCGCCGAGGTCGGCCACAACCAGCGGCGGCAGGATGCGCAACAGCAAATGCCCGAACGCCTGCCACGACCGGCCCGGGCCATAGACGCGGTCAAACCGCCCGGCGACCTGGTTGAAATAAACCTGCGCCTGCTCCCGGCGGCGGGCAAGGATGCGCTTGAGATTGATCTGGTCGCCGCCGTGTTCCGGCAATTCTTTCGCGCCGCGGATGGCAAGCTGGATGAATTCGCCCGTTGTGCCGTCTGTCTGCGGGTTGAGCTTGTAGAACGTCCGCTTGCCCTCGCGCCGCGATTGCACCAGTGCGCAATCCGCGAGCAGGCCGAGGTGCGTTGAGATGCGCGACTGGCCGAGCCGCGTGATTTCCTGCAGCTCGTTCACGGACAACTCGTCGCGCTCCAGCAGCGCCACGATGCGCAGCCGCGTCGGGTCGGACAACGCCCGCAATGATTTCAAGGTTGAGGACATGATATTATGTTTGCGTAACAGTATTTCACGCGTTTGGAGTTCCGCCTTCAGGCGGCATTGTTCACTGGTGCATTTCCCGGTCCAACCGCCTGAAGGCGGAACTCCGAACCGCGCGCCAAATTTCTCTCAAAAAGCATTTGACGCGCTTCAATTCCGTTATATCATCTTATCTTGATACGTCAATATGACATTTTAACCCATTGATTCATGAGCAAAAACTACATCTTTTCATCGGAATCCGTCGGCGAAGGCCATCCGGACAAGGTTTGCGACACCATTTCTGACGCCGTGCTGGACGCCTGCCTCGCGCAGGACAAGTTCAGCCGCGTTGCCTGCGAGTGCTATGCCAAATCCAACATCGTCATCGTCGGCGGCGAAATCACCACGCGCGCGAAACTTGACTTCACCAAAATCGCCCGCGACACCATCCGCGAAATCGGCTATGTGAACGACGACGACGTGTTCCACGCCGACAAGGTCTTCGTGAACACCATTATCACGCAGCAATCGCCCGACATCGCGCAGGGTGTGGATGCCCGCAAGGCCAAGGGCAAGAAAACTGCCAAGCAGGGCGCCGGCGACCAGGGGCTCATGTTCGGTTACGCCTGCAACGAAACGCCCGAACTCATGCCCGCGCCCATCATGTTCGCGCATCGTCTCGGGCGGGAGCTCACCCGCATTCGCAAGACCGGCAAGGTGCCGTGGTTGCGCCCGGATGCGAAATCACAGGTCTCCGTCGTTTATGTAAACGACAAACCCGTTGCCATTTCCAACGTCGTCATCTCCACGCAGCACTCGGCGGATGTGGAGCACCGCGAGATCGAAAAATTTTGCATCGAACACATCATCAAAAAGGTTTTGCCCAAACGGTTGCTCACGAAGAAAACCAAATTCCTCATCAACCCGACCGGACGTTTCGTCGTCGGCGGGCCGCAGGGCGACACCGGTTTGACCGGCCGCAAAATCATCGCGGACAGCTACGGCGGCATGGGCCGTCACGGCGGCGGCGCATTTTCCGGCAAGGACCCGACGAAGGTGGACCGCAGTGCCGCTTACATGGGCCGCTGGATCGCCAAGAACATTGTGGCCGCCAAGCTGGCTGCCAAATGCGAAATCCAGTTTGCTTACGCCATCGGTTATCCTGATCCCGTCAGCGTCAGTGTGGACACTTTTGGCACGGCGACCGTTCCAGAGAGCAAAATCATCCGCGCCGTCAATCGCGTGTTCAGCTTTCTGCCCTCGGACATCATTGATCAGCTCAACCTGCGCCGTCCGATTTATTTGAAGACCACCAACTACGGCCACTTCGGCAAGAGCGACCCCGCCTTGACGTGGGAAAAAACCGACAAGATTGAAGCGCTCAAGCGTGCGTTGAAATAACTCTCAACCCTCAACTCTCAACCGAATATGCCCGCAATTAAATTGACGCCTCCCCGCGCCAAAGTCGCCAAAACCAATGGCAACGGTACCGCCAAACCGGATTTCAAAGTCCGCGACCTCTCGCTCGCCGAATGGGGACGCAAGACCATCCAGGTTTCCGAGCACGAAATGCCCGGCCTGATGGCCATCCGCGCCAAATACGGCCCGCAAAAGCCGCTCAAGGCCGTGCGCATCACCGGCTCGCTGCACATGACCATCGAGACGGCCATTCTCATCGAGACGCTGGTCGAACTCGGCGCGTCCGTGCGCTGGGCAAGCTGCAACATTTTTTCGACGCAAGACCACGCCGCCGCCGCCGTTGCGAAGGCCGGCATCCCGGTCTTCGCGCACAAGGGCGAAACGCTCGAGGAATATTGGGACTTTACGCTCGCCGCGCTCACGCATCCGGGCAATAAAGGTCCGCAACTTGTCGTAGATGACGGTGGCGACGCCACCCTGCTCATCCACAAAGGTTACGAACTCGAAAATGGCGACAACTGGGTCAACACGCCCAGCGACAACCACGAAGTGGCCGTCATCAAGGCCCTGCTCAAGCGTGTGGCGAAGGAGCGCCCCGGTTTCTGGCACGCCGTCGTGAAGGACTGGAAAGGTGTTTCCGAGGAAACCACCACCGGCGTCCATCGCCTGTACCAGATGCTGGAACAGGGCAAGCTGCTCGTGCCCGCCATCAACGTCAACGACTCCGTCACCAAGTCCAAGTTCGACAATCTTTACGGCTGCCGCGAATCGCTCGCTGACGGCATCAAGCGCGCGACCGACGTGATGGTCGCCGGCAAGGTCGCCTGCGTTTGCGGATACGGCGACGTCGGCAAAGGCTGCTCCCACTCGTTGCGCGGCTTCGGCGCGCGCGTCATCGTCACCGAGATTGATCCCATCAACGCCCTGCAGGCCGCGATGGAGGGTTTTGAAGTCAAGACCGTCGAAGACACGCTCGGAGAGGCCGACATCTACGTCACCACCACCGGCAACTGCGACATCATCACGCTCGAACACATGGCGAAGATGAAAGACCAGGCCATTGTCTGCAACATCGGCCACTTCGACAACGAAATCCAGGTGGACCGCCTGAACAAAGCCGCGGGCGTGAAAAAATTGAACATCAAGCCGCAGGTGGACAAATACACCTTCGCTGGCGGCAACAGCATTTATCTGCTCGCCGAAGGCCGCCTCGTGAACCTCGGTTGCGCCACCGGTCATCCGAGCTTCGTGATGAGCAACAGCTTCACCAACCAGTGCTTGGCGCAACTGGATTTGTGGAAGAACAAGGACACTGCCAAAATCGGTGTTTATCGTCTGCCCAAGAAGCTGGACGAGGAAGTCGCCCGCCTGCACCTGGAAAAAATCGGCGTGAAGCTGACCAAGCTCACCAAGAAACAGGCCGATTACCTCGGCGTGCCGGTTGAAGGCCCCTACAAGCCGGAGCATTACCGGTATTGAGCTGTAGCGGCGGTCTATGACCGTCGCAAAATTTCCGGCGCTCACAGAGCGCCGCTACAATAAAAGGCGGACGGAAAACTGTCTGCCTTTTTTGATTTGGAAAAGTTTAGCTTGCTGAATCGAATTCAACGGAGGCATCTTCACTCCCAACCGAATCGCATGAACTCCGCATCAAACATTGCCTCTGCGAATTTGCTTGAATTGAAAGCAGAGAATATTCTTGGTGCGGTTGGTCTCTCGCATCGAAAAACGAGGAAGCGGCGGAGCAAAGATGTGGACATGGTTTTTGGCCGTGACGATTTCCCGTTTGGTGATTGGAATGTTCGATTCAAAGTTTGCGATGAGCTGAGTCTGGAAGATGTTGCTACGGAAGTCGGTATCGCCCAAGGTAACGGCAACCGTATTGCACTGGTCGCCAGCACTGGAAGAGTGAACTCAACTGCAAGAAACTATGCTGCCTATGTCTCGGACAAGACTCGCTTCCAGGTAATCGTGCTTGATGGTCGTGACCTCGTTCGCATGGAGCGCAACCCGCGATGTGTCCGTCGGACGCTGGCCGCCCAAACAAATTTCGCGCTATTCCTGCCCGCCACCCGCTACCTAGGACAAAGCCGGTGATTCTCCACAGCAGACCATTGCGTGCGGCGCTCGCGGACGTCGTTCACTCCGCACATAATGAGCTTCTGATTGCTTCTCCCTACATCAAGCAAAATGAAGCTAGTTGGGTGTGCGACCAATTGGCGACCGGCTCACCCAACGATGGTTGTCGCCTCAAAGTTCTTACCGATATTCGGAGCGACAGCGTTCTTGGCGGGTCGCTGGACTTAGAGGCTCTTGAACTCTTCGGCCAAAGGCGCAGTTCCGTCCAAATCGTCTCTTTACCACGATTACACGCCAAAGTTTACGTCGCTGACAATCGGCGCGCGCTGGTTACGTCTGCCAACCTCACTCCAAGTGGACTCGACCACAATTTTGAGTATGGCGTTTGCTTGGATGATGCCGCGCTGGTTTCCAAGGTGAGAGAAGACCTCGAAGCTTACGCGCGTCTGGGTAACATACTTAGCGGTGCTGAACTCCATTCTCTTCTCGGAGTTGCACAGGAATTGAAGACCGAGTATGCGCAAATGGAGAAAAGCGCCAGCCGGAAGCTAAAGGCGAGCTTTACGCGTACGCTTCATCGCGCCCGGAAGGAATTTCTTAGCGCCCAAGTCGGAAGTCGGTCCGCTCACAGTCTGTTTTCTGAGGCCCTCATCTACGCGCTCTCCCAAGGGCCGCTTACGACGGAACAACTTCACCCGAGAGTTCAGACTTTGTTACCTGATTTGTGCGACGATGAGGTTGAATTGGTCATCAATGGGCAGCGATTTGGCAAGAGATGGAAGCACGCAGTCAGAAACGCCCAGCAATATTTGAAGCGATCCGGTCAGATTAAGTTTGATGGCATGCGCTGGTCGTTGGTTTTACCGACCAACAATTGAGTCCACCGAGCAGCGCGCATTCCTTAAAACGCTCGCCAACATGGCTGGCGCAGGTCCTTTTCAGTCGAACGAAATCGAAAGGCTCGCCACGGGCGAAATCGGCGCGAGTGCTCGCGGCTATGCCAACAAAATCATGGGCGACACCAACCTTTGTTTAGTGCTCGTGAATGGCGATGACCTTTTGGCGATTGAGAAGAACCCGGCGGTGATTGTTGACGTGTTTAACCGGGAAGCAGTTCACGCCATGCGGCTGAAGACATTGGAGCTTTGACAAGGATTGCTGGGAGTTAAAACCAGTTTAGCCCGGTTGATTTGACCGATTCACCGAGACGGTTTGCATCGCAGGGATTTGCCGGAAGTTCTAATCATTTTTCCGCAACTTGATTCCGGAGGTGATAACCCGGGGAGTTAGGGTTATACCCCATAGCAAAGTCCGGCCCGTCGTGTAGCCTTTTACCAAAATGCAGAGGCAGGATTCATTTGCTGAAATCGCCCCAGGAAAAAAACAAATATGAAATTGTCATTAAAACCGCATCACCTCAAACGCTACAAGGATATCGCGTTGCTTTTTTGGAAATACGGCAATACCGATTTGGCCAAGGAATTTGCCAATGAGGCCGCTGGCGATGAAAAAACACTTTTGGCCGCCAAACCCGGCCAGCCCGCGCCGGAAGAATTGGCCGACGATTTGGAAAAAATGGGGCCGACCTTCATCAAATTCGGCCAGTTGCTTTCCAGCCGCGCCGACCTTTTGCCGGAACGATATTTGAAGGCGCTCGCGCGTTTGCAGGACAAGATCAAACCGTTTCCTTACGCCGAAGTGGAACAAATTGTCGCGAGCGAACTCGGCGTCCGCATCTCCAAGGCGTTCTCGTTTTTTGAAGAAAAACATCTGGCCGCCGCGTCGCTCGGACAGGTGCATCGCGCGGCCTTGCGCGACGGGCGTCCCGTGGTCGTGAAGGTGCAACGCCCGGATATCCGCAAACAAATCGCGGACGATTTTGAGGTGCTCGAGGAAATCGCGGACTTTTTTGACGAACATACCGACATTGGCCGCCGTTATCGTTTCGGGAAAATTCTCGCCGAATTCAAAAGTTCCATTTTGCAGGAACTGGATTATCAACGGGAAGCGTCCAATCTGACCACGCTGGCAAATAATCTGAAGGAATTTCCGCACATTCTCGTTCCGCTGCCCGTGCCCGATTACAGTTCGCGCAGCGTGTTGACGATGGATTATGTCAGCGGAACAAAAATCACCGCGCTCAGTCCCATCGCGCAATTGGACATGAACGGCGATGTTTTGGCCGAGGAACTGTTCAAGGCGTATCTGAAACAGGTGTTGATTGACGGCTTTTTCCATGCCGATCCGCATCCGGGCAACATTTTTCTCACGGACGACGGGCGCGTGGCGTTGCTGGATTTGGGCATGACCGGGCGGGTGAGTTCAGACATGCAGGAAAATTTATTGCGGTTGTTGCTGGCCATCAGCGAAGGCAACGGCGATGAAGCGGTGAAAATTATTCTGCGCATCAGCGAAACCGCGGATGACTTCGACGAGGCGGAGTTCACCAAAAAAGCGACGGAATTTGTTTCCGAACAGCGGAACCAGACCTTGGACCGCCAGGACGTGGGCAAAGCCCTGATGGACGTGGCCAGAACGGCGGCCGAAACCGGACTTTATGTTCCCACCGAATTGACCCTGCTGGGGAAAACCCTGCTGCAACTGGAGGGGATCGGGAAAATTTTATGTCCGAATTTCAATACCAATGCCTCGGTGCGCCGGAACGTCGCCGAAATCATGACGACCCGGATGCGCAAAGTCGTTTCGCCGGGGAATTTATTGGGATCGTTTCTCGAAATGAAGGATTTTGTGGGCGGCCTGCCGGGGCGCGTAAACAAGATTTTGGACGCCGTCGGCAATTCTGATTTGGAAATAAATGTCAAGACTCCCGACGCGCGTCATTTGCTCAACGGCTTCGAAAAAATCGCCAATCGAGTCACCACCGGCATTATTCTCGCGGCGCTGATTGTCGGGGCTGCGCTGATGATGCGAATCGAGTCCTCCTTCCGGATTTTTGGCTACCCCGGCATCGCCATGATTTGTTTTTTGATTGCCATTGGCGGGAGCGGCTGGCTGGTCCTGGGCATTCTTTGGAAAGATTACAAGGACAAGCACAAGCGGAAGGAGTGAATATCTCAATACAAACCGGAGCATTATCGGTATTAAACGTAGGACAAGCGTCCCGCCTGTCTCCATTCATTCAGAGTCAGGCAAGATGCTGACCTACCTCGAAGGCGAACGGCGACCCCGTTCGCCTTTTCATTTCTCGCGGCGGGAAAGTGACGCCCTAAAGTGAAAGGAGCCTGGCCGCCTCGCTCATGGTCTTACAGGTGACCGCCCGCGGTCGGTGCGGGTAATGGAACATGGAAAGGATGTTAAACCCGATGTCTTTCGCCGGATCGGGAATGACGCGGATCACCAGTCCCACACCGTGCTGGTCACACAATTCCATCACCTTGCCGACTTGTGTCGTGCACGCGGGGTCCATGGATTCCAGCCGGCCCAGGTCCACCAGCAAATGGAAGCCGGGCGGCAAATCGGCCAGCAGCGCTGGCAGCTCTTCCAGTCCGCGTTGGAGGTCTTTGGTCCGCACCTGTTGGATGTAACCCAGGTAGAGCAACCGTTTCGATTTGTTCGTCATGGCCAGAAACATGACCACAACCTAAGCCCTCGCGGGCCGGAATTCGACGAAAATGCGTCCATAAAAAAACGCGCTCACACACCCATTGCTGCCGCCAAGCGAATTCAAATCTCAAATCACGAAGGCGAACGGGAAATCATTCGCCTTTTTGGTATTAATGTAATCTGGTCACTCCCAATCCGGTCTGCGCCTGCGTGGGGATGGAAGTGTATCAGAATTAAACCTTTCGCAGTATTGCGAAAACCTGACGAGAAGGTAATCTCCACACAGTGGCACGCCCACTATGTGGCACATGACAACCAAACGCATACTGGTTCTCGCGAACTCGACCAAGCATCATCCGAAGAGTTGTATCGCTGGCCGGGAATTGCTTAACGAGGGGGGCGACAAGACCAAATGGGGCGCTTGGATCAGGCCGGTTTCAAATCACGACGAAGGCGCGTTGGACTTTGTCGAGCGACGTCTAGCGGACGGCAAAGATCCAAAACCGCTGGATGTGATGCAGTTGCCGCTTTCCGGGCCCGAAAACAATCCGCTACAGCCCGAGAACTGGCTGATTCAAGTCGGTCAACCATGGATCAAAGAGTCTTCCTTGGCACCTCAAGTTTTACCATCACTCGTCGAAGAGCCAGATGATCTATGGCTTCAACCAGGTCAGAAAAGCGACAGAGCCAACCCTGCTTTTCTACAACATTTGTCGAATCTCCAATCTTTGTACCTTGTCCGGCCGGAATCATTTCGGTTTGAGATACGCTCGACAACATGGGAAAGCAGGGCCAAGAAGCAGTTACGCGGACCTTTCAAATACAAACGACACCATTACGGCTTCACATTGACCGATCCGCTCATTAGTCGGAAGTACTTCCCGGTATTTCGCCAATCAGCAGAGGGTTATTCCAAACCAAACGACGCTTCCCAGATTCTCCTCTGCATCAGTCTTACCCCGCCGTTTAAGGACGGCCTCCATTACAAAGTCATCGCCACCGTCTTCGAACTTCCCGCATGAACGCCGCTGCCCATCCGTCTGTGTTTACCATCGGACACTCCAATCTGGAGTTTGCGAAGTTCGTGGCGCTGTTGAAACAATACGCCATTCAGGCGGTGGCTGACGTTCGTTCGTCGCCTTACAGCCAATACAATCCCCAGTTTAACCGCGAGCCGCTCCAGCGCGCCCTCCAAGAGCATGGCATCTCCTACGTTTTCCTCGGTGAAGAACTCGGCGCGCGACGTTCCGAACGCGAGTGTTACCTGAATGGCCGGGCAGATTACGAATTGATCTCTCGCACGCCAGCCTTCAAACGCGGCATTGAACGCGTCCTTCAAGGCGCGGCGAAGATGCGCGTGGCATTGTTGTGCGCTGAGAAAGACCCGGTGGATTGCCATCGCGGTATCCTGGTGTCTCCGCATTTGCGGCGACGCGGCCTTGCGGTGTTCCACATTCTTACGGACGGGACGTTGGAAAGCCACGAGCAGACGGAAAAGCGTCTGCTGCGTCTGTTCGCGCTTCCGGAGCGCGAGTTGTTCCGTTCGCCTGAAGAAATCGTTGCCGAGGTTTACAAATTGCAGGGCGAAAAGGTTGCCTACCAGGAAGACGAACTCGTCCTGCGAGAAGAACCGCCGCGTCATGGAAATTGAACTTTTTACCATAGGATTCACCCGGAAGACAGCTCGTGAATTCTTCACGAGCTTGAAAGACGCCGGGGTCAGGCGCGTCGTGGACGTCCGCCTGAACAACAACTCGCAACTGGCCGGCTTCTCGAAAAAGGAAGATCTGGCCTACTTCCTCAGGGAAATCGGGGGCATCGAGTATGTCCACCTGCCTGAACTCGCTCCCACACAGGACATCCTTGATGCGTATAGAAAACACAAAGGCGATTGGGGAATTTACGAAAAGCAATTTTTGGATTTGATGGCCCGGCGGCAGGTGGAAAAGACGGTCCGACCGGATTTGCTCGATCACGGTTGTCTGCTTTGCAGCGAACATTTGCCGCACCACTGCCATCGGCGGCTCGTCGCCGAATACCTCAACGCCAAATGGGGCGGCATCAAAACCAAGCACCTCGTATGAAGCGTAACACGAACTGCGAATGGCCGTCATGGCGGAAGATTTGAAATCATGTATCGCATCGGCATAGACCTCGGCGGCACGAAGATTGAAGGCATTGTTCTGGACGCGTCCGGTCGTGAACTTTTCCGCAAGCGCGTGGAGACGCAGCAGGAAAAGGGTTATGCCCACATCCTGAACCGCATCAAGGGGCTGCATGACGAACTGGCCGCCAGCATCCAGGGCGCGGCGCATACGTTCGGCATCGGCACGCCCGGAGCCATCTCGCCGCGCACCGGCCTGCTGAAAAACTCCAACACGGTTTGCATGAACGGCCAGCCGTTGAAGGCGGACCTCGAACGAATTCTCGGCCGGAAAATTGAAATCCAAAACGACGCCAATTGTTTCGCGATGGCCGAGGCGCTGCACGGGGCGGGCCGGGGAAAGAAACTGGTTTTCGGCGTTATCATGGGCACGGGCTGCGGCGGCGGCATTGTCCACAACGGCGAGGTCATCACCGGCCCACAAGCCATCGCCGGTGAATGGGGCCACATGTCCATCCATCCGGACGGTCCGTTGTGCTACTGCGGCCAGCACGGTTGCGTGGAGACGTACATCAGCGGCGGCGGATTGGAGGCGCGCTACGCCGAACGATTCGGTAAGAAAAGGTCGTTCAAGAAAATCGTGCAGGATTATTACGCCGGCGATGCGAAACTGGTGGAGTTCATGAAAATTTTCTTCCGCAACTTCGGCCGCTCGCTGGCCAACCTCATTGACGTGCTGGACCCGGACGTGGTCGTCCTTGGCGGCGGCGTTTCCAATTTCGATGCGCTCTACACCGAAGGCGTTGCGCAAGTGGCGAAATATGTTTTCAGCGATTGCCTCGAAACGCCCATCGTCAAACACCAGCTCGGTGATTCCGCCGGCGTCATCGGAGCCGCTTTGATCGGGGTTTGATGAAACAAGCCGGATGCCGGTTTTAAAAAGTAGAGCAGGCATTCCTGCCTGCTGGTTGGGCGACATTCTTGTCGCCCGGTTCACACGGGACAGGAATGTCCCGTGAACCCGCAGACAGGAATGTCTGCGCTACAGCACCAGCACGTGCTTGCTTGCGACAAGTGGAGACGACATTCTGTCGTTCGTGAATCCGCGCAGTGTGAATCCTGATCCGCGTCCCCTTGCATCTGGTTTTCATTCCCGGGGTGTTCTGCCCCATCTCAAACGCGGAGGCGCTTCTTACTTTGTGACTTTTCGCCTGGCGGGGACGCTGCCCAAAGACGTTTTGTTGCGCTTCAAAGGCGAGCGCGAAATCATCACGGCACAAGCACTGGCCGCCAAACGCCCGTTGACGTGGCACGAGCAGGAAGAACTGTTTCGCTGGTATTCTGCGCGTGTGGTTAAATATCTCGACGTGGGTCACGGCGATTGCTGGCTGGCACGTCCCGAAATCGCCGACCTGGTTGCGGGAGCAATGAAATTCCACGCCGGTGAGCGCTTTGATCTTCATGCGTGGGTGGTGATGCCGAACCATGTGCATGCCGTGCTTCGTCCAAAGCCGGACTGGACATTGAGCAAGGTGCTGAAAATCTGGAAAGGCTTCACTGCCCGCGAAGCCAACCGTTTGCTTGGGTGCACCGGAACAACCTTTTGGCAGGTGGAATCGTTTGACCACCTTGTCCGCGATGACGACGACCTGCATCGTTGTTGCCATTACACGACAATGAATCCCGTGAACGCGGGTTTGTGCGAACGTCCGGAAGTTTAGAAATGGAGCAGTGCATATCGTCCTGCCATGTAGAGCAGGCATTCCTGCCTGCTGGTTGGGCGACATTCCTGTCGCCCGGTTTACACGGGACAGGAATGTCCCGTGAACCCGCAGACAGGAATGTCTGCGTTACTGCGTAAATTTGGTGTCACAGTTCGCGCAATGCAGCCGCAATGGGCAATCGCGCCGCGCGGATGGCCGGGAACAAGCCGCCAATCAAACCGATCAGCGCCGACCACACGATTCCGCGCACCAGCAATTCCGGCGTGACTTTGAAGGCGAAGGCGATCTGGCTGAAGCTTTGCCAGTTCATCGTCGAAGTATGGAAATTGTTAAATGCCAGCCAGGCCAGCCCGCCGCCCAGAATGCCGCCGACCAGCGCCAGCAGCAGCGATTCCAGCATCAACGAAACCACCACGGCGCTGCTGCCGAAACCGAGCGCGCGCAACGTGGCGATTTCCCGCGTTCGCGCCGCCACCGCGCTGTACATCGTGTTAAGCGCGCCGAACACCGCGCCGATGGCCATCAAAAACGCAATCAAAAAGCCCAGCGTCGTGATCAACCGCGTGATGGTTTCCGATTGCTCGGCGTAATATTCGGATTGCCGGACGACTTTCACGTTGAGCTGCGGGTTCGAAGTCAATGAATCCTTGAACTGCTGGAACGCGCCTGGCGAATTGAGCCTGACGGAGACGGACTGAAACGAGTCACCACGATTATACGCGTCCTGCAACACCTTCGCGTCGGTCCAGATTTCAGATTCCGCAACCCCGCCGTCGGCCGAAAAGATGCCGGCGACCGGCCATTCATAGCGGCCCACCTTTATTTTCGAGCCTACTTCCAGCCCGGCGAATTCCTGGGCCGCGCCGCGACCGACGATGACTTCATCCTTGCCCCAATCAAACATCCGGCCCCGGATGATTTTCAAATTATCACGCACCAGCAATGCAGCGGGTTCCACACCGCGCAACGGCACGTTCGCGTCCGTGCCGGTCGAGCGTTTGGGAATGTTGATGATGACGAACAATTCCGCGGACGCGAGCGGGCCTTGCGCCGTGCGCGCCACGCCCGGCGAATCGGCAATCACGCGCGTCTCGTCGCGCCCGAAGCCGCTGACCATTTCGCTGTCGGCGCCGCTGCGCAGAACGATGGCCCCGTCGGGCGACGCGGAAACGGTCATCGCCTGCCGGAAACCCGCCGCGATGGAAAGCACGCCGACGAGCACGGTCACGACCCCGGCGATGCCGATGACCGTGGCCACCACCGCGCCGCGCCGTTGCGGGATGCTCAGCAACCCAAACTTCGTGATGGAGGCGATTTGGGAAAACCAGTTGATGGGGCCGGCCATGGATTGGTTGAGGGTTGAGGGTTGAGGGTTGAGAGAAAGATCACATTCGTCTTAAAGCGTCGGCGACGCGCAGGCGCATGGCTTGCAGCGCCGGGAAAATTCCCGTGACCAGACCGAGCACGACACTAAGGCCCAGGCCGATGAGCAGGTCGCGCGTCGGGAAAAAGAACATCGGCAGCAGACCGCTCGTGGGGTCGCCACGGGAAATGACCAGCCACGCCAGCCCCAGCCCCAGCGTTCCACCCAGGACCGTCAGCAGGCACGACTCGGCGAGCACCAGCCCGACAATCCGTCCGTTGGTAAAGCCGATGGCCTTGAGCACGCCCAGCTCGCCGGTCCGTTCGCGCACCGCCTGCGCCATGGTATTGCCGGTCACCAGCAGGATGGTGAAAAACACCGCGCCCAGGATGGCGGCGACAATCAAAACGATGTTGCCGATGGCCTTGGCCCAGCCTTGAATGAAGGCGCCCTCCGGCTCCGTCTTGGTTTCCGCCGGCGAATTTTCAAACTCCGCGTCCACCCGTTTGGCCACTTCCGCCGCCTGCGACGGGTCTTTGATGCGGATGGTGTACCAGCCGACCTGTCCTTTGCCCCAGGCTTGCCGCGCTTCATCGAAGTAATCATAGCGGAAGAACATCGGTGTGGTGTCGGTCCCCTTGTCTTTCCCATCGTAAATGCCCACGATGTCAAATTCCCAAGTGTGGCTTCCGTCCGGCCTCGTCCAGATGGTTGATTGAATGGGAACCTGGTCACCGATTTTCCAATGGAAGCGGTTCGCCGTCCGGCGTCCGACAATCGCGCCCGTCCGCGTTGCCAGCCAGGCTTTCTCCTGTTCCGGCGGCAGGATGATTTCGGGATGCATCTGGAGAAATTTTTCCGGCTCGACGGGGTTTTGCATGAAGAAATTTTTCGGGTCCTGGTAAATGCCGCCGAACCAGGTCTGGTGCGTCGCGAAATCCACGCCGGCAATACGGTCCATCCGCGCTTCGTAACTTACGGGCAGCAACTGGATGATGGACACCTTGTGGCGGACGATCAGCCGGTCCGCACCCGCCATTTCCACGCCGCCGACCAGCGCCTGCTGGATGGCCGACAAAAACCCGAACAGGACAAACGCCACCACAATGGACAGCAACGTCAGCGACGTCCGCAGCTTCTTCCGCTTCAGATTGCACCAGATGAGGTGGAAAAATTTCATGGGGATGGAAAAAGACGGAGTGTTGGAGTGATGGAGCAATGGAGTAATGAACCGAAGCGCACCGTTACAATGCCCCAACACTCCAACACTCCATTACTCCATTTCTTCTTCATTTCACCGGTTCGTTGCTCAATTGGCCTTTGTCCAGATACACCGTTCGCGTCGCGCGCGCCGAGGCGTGCGGATCGTGCGTGACCATGATGATGGTTTTGCCGTGCTCCCGGTTCAGCGCCTGGAGCAAATCCAGGATTTCGTTGCCGGCCTTGCGATCAAGGTCGCCGGTCGGCTCGTCGCAGAGCAGCAATGTCGGGTCGGTGACAATGCCGCGGGCGATGCCCACGCGCTGTTGTTCTCCGCCGGAAAGCGTGCGCGGATAATGCTTCGCGCGATGCGACAGTCCGACCACTGCCAGCGCCGTCTCCACGTGCTTCATCCGTTCCGCCTTGGACAGGTGCGTCAGCAGCAGCGGCAGTTCCACGTTCCGTTCCGCCGTCAGCACCGGCATCAGGTTGTAAAGCTGGAAGACAAACCCGACGTGCCGTGCGCGCCACGCGGCCAGCCGGTGGTCGGACAACTGATCAATTCGTTCTCCGGCGACGACCACCGAGCCCTTGGTCGGACGGTCAAGGCCGCCGATCAAATTCAACAGGGTGCTCTTGCCCGAACCCGACGGGCCCATCAACGCGAGGAACTCGCCGGTGGGGACCTGCAAATTCAGGTCCGCCAGCACGTGGATGTCTTCCGAACTGCGGTGGAAGATTTTTTCCACACTCTCAACGCGCACCAACGCGCCATTGTTTGATTGGTTTTCGTTCATAGTTTCCTTGCCCTGACTGGCATTCCATCGTTCAGACCGGCGGGCGGGTCCACGACCACGCTTTCGCCGGCGGAGACGCCCGCGCTCAACACGGAGTCGTCACCTTGCGTGTCAATCACCGTGACGGCGCGGCGTTCGGCGCGGCCGTGCTGGACGACGAACACGACATCCCGGCCATCCTGGCTTTGCATCGCGCTTTTCGGAACCAGCACGGTGTGATTCGCCGTGGACCCGCCGCCGGTTTCACGAAACGCCACTTTCACGGACATCTCCGGCAGGATGCGCGGGTCGAGCTGGTCGAAACCAACGCGCACCTTGACCGTGGACTTTTGCCGGTCGGCGGTTGGGATGATGGCGATGACCTTGCAGGGGATTTTCCATTCCGGATACGCGTCCAGCGTGGCCACGACCGGCTGGCCGGGTTGAACGCGGTTGATGTAGCTTTCGTTGACGTCAATTTCAATTTCCAGCGAGTCCATGTCCACGACGGTGCCGATGCCCGTGCGCGTGAACCCGCCGCCGGCCGACACCGGTGAAATCATCTCGCCCGGCTGGGCGTCCTTGGTCGTCACAATGCCATCGAACGGCGCGCGGATGATCATGTCATCCATCTGTTGCTGCCACATGGCCACCGTGCGGTCTGCCACGGTGACATCCACTTCCTGCTGTGCCAGGTGCGCCTGCAGCGATTTGGCATTCGATTCGGCCAGGTCCAGGTCGGATTGGGATGCGATGTGTTGTTTGGCCAGTTCGGTAATGCGTTGATATTCCTGGTTTGCCTGTTTGAGCTGGGCGCGGGTTTCGTCCAGCGCCGCCCTGGTCGATTCCAACTGGGCCTGCGCCACGTTCAGGCTGGTCTTGATGTTCGTATCGTCCAGCCGCGCCAGAACCTGGCCTTCCTTCACTTTCATGCCCTCCTCGATAAGCACCTCGACTACTTTGCCGGTGACTTTGGAGGAAACCGTCGCCGCCCGCCGTGCTGTGACGTAACCCGACGCATTCAACACCGTCCGCTCTCCGCTGCTGCTGCCACCGATTTCCCGCGCGATGGCCGTGTGTACCTCGATGGCTTTGGGCCGCGTCAGCCACCAAATCACCCCGGCCGCGAGGACCAGGACAAAAACACCGATGGCGACCGGCCGGATTCGTAAATTCGATTCGGGCTTGTCGCTGCGCTTGATGCGCAAGTCGTCCAACGTGGATTTCTGCGGATCCATAAATCTGACCGGGCACAGGAAACCGTTTTTTGTCGTCCGGGTCAATTACGTTGTCCCCGGCTGAGCTGGCCATTGAGTGGCCAAAAGAGGCAGTTCGGCCGGGTAGAGCAGGCATTCCTGCCTGCTGGTTCTGGCGACTTTCCAGTCGCCAGTTCAACACGGGACAGGAAAGTCCCGTGAACCCGCAGACAAGAATGTCTGCGCTACTTTCAAGGCGAACGGCAAATCCGTCCGTTTTTCTCTTCCTCCAATCGCGACGCGGTACATACCTAAACTCATGATGCAAATACAATTGCGGCACAAATACACAGCCGGTGAAACTTCCGGCGACAACAAATAATTTGATTTCGAGCAATCTTTGATAAATTACAAGGAATATAACAATTATGTCGTTTAACTTATGACCAGACGCGACCGGCCAGCCATGATCTCGAATGGGGATGCCGTTTTGGCCCTGACGGCGCCGGTCGCGGTTTATCCCGCATTGAAAGCCATTGAAAAATGAATGCCCCGCTACCAACCAATGAAGCCGAACGACTCGCGGCCCTGAAGGAGTATCACATTCTCGATACTGGGACCGAGCAGTCCTACGACGATATCACCGCCCTGGCGTCGCATATTTGCAATGTTCCCATCGCCATGATTTCCCTGGTGGACGAAGCCCGGCAGTGGTTCAAATCGAGAGTGGGATTGGAGCAGCAACAAACGTCTCGCGACGTCGCGTTCTGTGCGCATGCGATTCTCCAGAACGAACCCCTCATCATCAGGGACGCAACGAAGGACCGGCGGTTTGCCGACAGTGCGCTGGTCACGGGCGAACCGCATATCCGGTTTTACGCGGGCTTTCCACTGATTAACCCGGAAGGATTGGCGCTGGGAACACTCTGTGTCAATGACCGTCAACCGCGCCAGCTTTCCGCCGAACAACTGAAGACGATGCAGGCTCTGTCGCGGCAGGTCATGGCGCTGCTGGAGTTAAGGCGGGTTTCGGCACGGCTGGCGGATGCGCTCGATCAAGTCAAAACGTTGCAGGGATTGTTGCCCATCTGCGCCTGGTGCAATCGAATCCGTGATGATGAGGGATACTGGGATCAGATTGAAGCTTACTTCCATAAACATACGGGCGCTGATTTTACCCACAGCATTTGTCCGGAGTGCCTGGAGCAGGTGCGTCCCGACGAACGGCACAGAATGATCAGCAGTTGAAACTGCGCATGCGGGGACCTGATATACGCCGCGCATCTGCGCGCCGGGCGGCATGAACTGGCCCGTCCCGGTGGGTGTTGGCAAAAAACGTTTCTCTTCGGGCCGATTGTGGTAAGGTCGGTGCAGAAATCACTGGCTTGAATTATGAGCAAACCCTTGCTGCCCGAGGCCGACTCCGAACTGGATGCCATGATCCTCAACGAGATCCAGGTGCTCCTGTCGGAAAAGCGCACCTCGCTTTCCACCATGCGCACCGGCATCGCCGTCTTTGCGTTCCCGCTGTCGGTGTTGAGCATTTTAATCGCCACGTCGCGCATGTATCAACTGCAAGAGGTGATGCAATGGCTGGTGCCATTGCTGCTGCTGAATCTGGGCCTCACCATGCTGGGGGTTTACCTGATTGCGCGTGCGTTCCGGCGGATTCATCACTACGACCGGCTGATTGACGAATTCAAACGCAAGCACAGCAAGCTGGCCGAGTTGCTGGATTGAGGACGGGGTCGAGGGACAAACCCGGCCAGTCCCGCCGCGAGATTTACAAACGAAGCTGATGGGTTGCGCGAAAACGTCCAACTGCTATCGTTTTCGCGTGACGACCATCGTGATTGCCACTCGCAACGCCCACAAGGTGGGTGAAATCCGCGCCATCCTTGGCGGCGCGTCCCAAATCCTCACACTCAACGATTTTCCCGACCCGCCCAAAGTCGTGGAGGACGCCGGCACCTTCGCCGGCAACGCGACGAAGAAAGCCGTTGAACTTGCGCGCTGGCTTGCCGTCACTTTCCCTCCCACCCGTCACTCGTCACCGCTTTTCGTGCTGGCCGACGATTCGGGGCTGGAGGTGGACGCGCTGGACGGCGCGCCGGGCGTGCATTCGGCGCGCTTTGCCGCACCGGATTCCGCCAAATCCGGCAATACGTCCGACGCGGACAACAACGCCAGGTTATTGCAACTGCTCAAGGACGTTCCGCTCAAAAGGCGCCGGGCGCGATTTTACTGTGTCATCGTGTTGGTGGCGATTGATTCGCAGTCCGTCATTCGCAATCCACAATTGTTTGATGGCGCCTGTGAAGGACGGATTGGTTTCGCGCCGCGGGGAAAAAATGGCTTTGGCTACGATCCGCTGTTTGTGCCGGTGGGATTCGAGCGGTCGTTCGCCGAACTGGGCGAGGATGTGAAGAACCGGTTGAGCCACCGCGCCCAGGCATTGGAGAAGCTCAAAGAATTTTTCATCGCGAACAAGTTGCGGTAGGGCTGCGCTGCCGAGACTGTCTCAAAACTCCGGCAAATTTTTGAATGAATTGCGGCGGTTGGCGTCTGAGAGGCATGGCACAACCCATCGCTCCCGACTACGGCCAACAATTTCTTTTTCCACCCGCGCTCGAAGACTG
>Ga0208937_1000109_pt1 | contig 78228 bp, 76 predicted proteins | sample June2015DPH_11_5_FD_184705 | JGI IMG/M metagenome (GOLD analysis project Ga0208937, IMG submission 184705) | Peatland microbial communities from SPRUCE experiment site at the Marcell Experimental Forest, Minnesota, USA - June2015DPH_11_40... | ecosystem: Environmental > Terrestrial > Soil >... | reverse complement strand
CTGAAAAGAATTTTCGCCGCATCCTGGGCTATCGTGATCTTTGGATGCTCAAAGTCAAACTGGATAACGAGGTTGCCCTTGACTCCAAACAAATGGCAGCCTAATCTTTATCAACCTTTAACCGCCAGCCACTTTCAACTTAATTGGGGACAGGCTCGCTTAACCATCCCACATTACTTAATTATAAGACAATTATTTCATTCGCTTATTGCCTTAGCTCTAAGATATTTGGTATAATTAGCCTAAATAATTAGGCAAATGGAGCGAAGGTGATGCAGCAGAAGACCCTCAGCTTGATGCAATTTCAGAAGAGGTTTGGTACCGAAAAAGCCTGTCGAAAGCAGTTGTTTCACCTGCGGTGGCCGGAGGGCTTCCGGTGTCCCCGCTGCGACCATGGAGAGGCCTATTTCAACCGGACACGCCACTTATATTATTGTAAGGCTTGCGGCTATCAAGCCTCACTGACGGCCGGCACGGTGTTTCACAAGACCAGGACTCCTTTGACCAAGTGGTTTTGGATGATTTGGCTGATGGGACGCCAGAAAAGCGGCATCTCCATGCTGTCGTTGCAGCGGATGCTGGACATCCCCAGTTACAAAACCGTGTGGAGCATGGGCCACAAAATCCGCAAGGCCATGGGCGATCGGGACGCTTTTTACAAGCTGGCAGGCCTGATGGAGATGGACGACACCTACTTCGGGGCCCCAAAACCCGGCAAGCGGGGCCGCGGCACCGCCGGCAAGGCCAAGGTAGTGGTGGCCGTGGAAACCCCGGAAAACAAACCCCGGTTTGCCGCCATGCGGGTGGTGCCCCGGGTGAGCGCCGGCGAAATCCAGGCCCTGGTGCATGAACGTCTGGCCGCCGAGGTGGTGGTGCGCACCGACGGCTGGCAGGGATACAGTGTCCTGGATAACCCGCCCGGCCGTCATGCCTGGGTGGTGCCCGCTTCGGGTCTGGAGGCCGTGAAGCTGCTCCCCTGGGTGCAAACCCTGATCGCCAACGTGAAAGGGAATATCCGCGGCGTCTATCATGGCGTGAGCCAGAAACATTTGCCCCGCTACCTGGCGTAGTTCTGTTACCGCTTCAACCGGCGCTTTTGGGAGCCCCAGATGTTTAACCGCATGCTTCACGCTTGCTTGAACACCCCAACCATTACATTCTTGGAGCTAAGGGCATAAGCGAATTATTTCATTTGACATTCCCCCACTTTTGTGTACTAAAATTTTCCAGAATAGAAAAATATTGGCTGGAAATATAGGGCTGAGGACACATGATTTGCCCTAGTGCTCACAATGTTTAGAGGGGAACATTAGCTGATTATAAGCTAACCCGCTCCTTCCTCCTGAGGAAAATTAATGCCAGGATGCCGGTGCCCAGGAGATAGACGGTGGGGGGCAGGGGGGCGTGGGTGGTGGTTGCGTTAATATCCCAGGCCAGTCCGTAGTCCCAGAGGAAATTGGTCGCTTGCAGGGAGCCAACCTCAAGCAGATAAGAATCGCCTGCGCGTAGGGATGTGTACCAGATATTTTCAGTATCGTCCACCAGGCTGGTGGCATAGGCCACCTCTGACGAACTGGTCGTGTCATAGAGATAGAGGCCGAGATGGTAGAGGGTGGCAGAGGTATCAAACCCATTGGCGGTCGGCCCGTTGACAGCCAGGTTCCAGACCAGGGAGGCGGATAAGCTGCCAGCACTGGTGGCTTTGAAAACATACGACTCCGTTTTGCTGCTGCCATTTAGGCCCCCAAAGTAAGGTTCGTAGTCAAACCCCACGGATTTGATTTCCCCACCGCCGGAAGGGAGATCTTGCTGGCTGTTCTGCTCGCCCGCCGCGATGATGTTGTAGCTGTTGTAGATATCCAGCTGTCCGGCCCCATAGGTGCTGTTTAACCCATTGGCGGTATTGACGGTATAACCTTTCGGAGTGACGCTATTGGTAAGATTTGGGCTGGTGCGGCTGGCCCCGGCCATGAGAGCCGCCTTGACCACTTCGGACCGATCGGCGTTGTAAATGGTATCGCCGTTGCGGTTCGTGGTGAACTTAACCTTTGGATCGGTGGATAAGATGGTTCCGCCCTGCTGCCCCTCCTCCACCAACAAGGCGGCCGCGGAGGCGACCATGGGCGTGGCATAGCTGGTGGCGCTCGCCGGAGCTACCAGGTCCGGCAGGGTCCGGCCGGCCAAGGCATAGGGGGTGGTGGGGGTGGTGGCTAGCGGATAGGAGCCATGGGCGGCGGTGCCGTTGCTGAGACCCACGGAAATGGCATTGAAAGAGCTGCCCATTAAAGGATAATTGGTTCCGCCATTATTCATGGCCACCACCTGGATATATTCATCGCGGTTGACGACCCAATCCAATCTAGCCAAAGTATTTACATTCTGTCCATTAAGAAAGTCGATACCAACGTAGCTGTTATTCGCCACCCGGCTGGAAGAGATGAGGGGAGTGCCGGTACCGGTATTGAGAAAACTCGTAATCCAATTTCCGGAATCATAGCAGTCGATATTGGTAATCCCGGGAGCAATGGAGGCGGTTTTGCCGTAAAAGTACTCGCCGACGCTTGTGGCGTGGCTGCTGATGGACATCGAGGGGCTTTTGAGCGTGAAGGTATCCCCGGCAAATTGAGCGTCACCCGGATTTGGTTTACCAGAGGAGGCTTCCACCTGGGTCACCTTGACGCCGGCCCCGGTGGGCATTTTGGCCCCTAACTCCTGCTGCAAGGCGGTGTAGCCGATGTCTAATTTCCAGTCGGCGGGAGCAGAACCACTCCAGCCGATCACCAACATGCCGGCAACAATGATGCGAACTAAAAATCTGGTCATCCTGCTCTCCTCCGGTCGAATAGTTGCAGACCATGGAACAGCCGTGCAGAGCTTATTGGACCGTTTTTGAAATTTCTTAAGGGCTTTGTGCCTTAGCCGATTAGGCGGCCAAGTTTCCACTGTCACGACGCCTTAAGATTGTTTAAGTAAGATGGAATATGCGTTAAATAGTCTTCGGGGTAAATCGGGGCTTCCCCGGTTTTGCTGCGGTAGAACCCTGAAAATGCGCTTCCAAATGCATTAGGGGCTACTCTATTGGTGTATATAGCAACTCCATTCCAGGGTTCGGGGACGATAACCCTTCGACCGAGTCTCGCATCCATGTCTCCTTTCCTAGGGTTGGCCGGGAATAGCGGCGGCAAAGGCCTTGCCAGGTATTGATCCAAGGATCATGCCAAGGTGGGCCAGGAAAATAAATCCTGAAATTACCGATGGTTATCCTATAGGGAGCACGAGCCGGAATCGCGGCCGAGAGTGGGGATGTGCGAGATTTTCTTGGGCAATGGAAAAAATTCTTCGAGGATAAGAAAGAGTAAATGTAGGGTGCGCACTGCATCCCATCATTTTATCAGCCTCATTCCATAATCATTTTTTTGAACCTGGATTATTCCGCATGAATTGATGGAAAATTACCTAACCATATGATATAAGGAGGTATATTTGGCAAATTGGGGGTCTCCAAGATGCACAGTAGTGGTGAAAGCCGGAAAGGGGTGATCCGGCCGCATTTTAACCGGTCCATCATGATAGATTTCATGGGCGCCACGATCACTTCGGACGCTGGTTTTCTCCTGATGCGAGAGATAGATGACCGTTTTAAAATCATCCCCCCATGGGAGATTGCTTGGAGGACCTAAGGTCACCTGCTCATACAAAACATTCATTGGTCCAGGTGATTCGTCAAAGGGTCTACCGGATCGCCGCCAGCTATGAAGATTGTAACGATGCCGATTTTCTTCGTCTAGACCCTGCCCTCAGGCTGGCTCTTGGCAAAGATCATCAGGCTGGGGCCGGCCAGTCCATGCTGTCCAGGTTGGAGAACGACATCCTGGGCAACGAGGCTGGGCTGCAGGCCCTGGAGGCCGCCCTGACCCGGTCCACGGATACGCTTTTAAAAGGGAAGAACAAAAAGCGGCTCATCATTGACCTGGATTCCACCGAGGACCCGGCCCACGGCAAGCAGGAGGGAGTTGCCTACAATGGCCATTTTGCCAAGAACTGTTTCCATCCACTTTTTGGCTTTACCAGCGAGGGCGATTGTCTGAGGGCAAAGCTGAGACCGGGGAACGTCCCTTCCGCCGACGGCACTCTTCCATTTATCACTCCCCTGGTGGAGCGTTACCGCCACTGGTTCCAGCTCTTTTGGGTGCGTAGCGACGCTGCCTTTGCCAACCCGGAAACCTACGAGTATTGCGAAGAACAGCGTATGACTTATTTCATTGGGTTGCGGTAAAATAAGAACCTGGATAGGCTGGTGGCGCCTCATCTCGGTCGTCCGGTTGGCCGGCCGCCTCAGAGCGGCATTCAGGTCAAGATCGTTGACCTCCACTACCAGGCCAAGAGTTGGAACCGCCCTCGCCGGGTAGTAGCCAAGATCGAGTGGCATCGGGGCGAGCTTTTCCCCAGGATCGGCTTCGTGATCACCAACTCCAGGCTCCTCGCCGGCAAGGTGATCAAGGTCTATAATGGCCGGGCCGAGATAGAAAACCGGATCAAGGAAGGAAAGAACACTCTTCGGTGGGACAAGACTAGTTGCCAGCGCTTCGAGGCCAACCAGGCCAGGCTACAGATGGGGGTTCTGGCCTACAACCTTCTGCATATGATCCGGCAGTTCTAGGTTTGGGGTGAAGAAGTGAAACGGTCCATGGAGTGGCTGATCAAGCGATTAATCAAAGTGGGGGCCAGAGTCTCTTACCATGCCCGAAGATGGTATGTCCATGTGGCCTCCGCCTTTCCTCTGGCACACCATTGCAGGGCGGTGCTGGCCTGGGGTACATAGGCCGCAAATCAATGAGGTGCTTGTTTACTAAGGGAGAGGTACGCCCAAAATCTGAAGAAAAGAACCTTTTCAGCGAAAAATATGCTACCGTACCGTCAAGGTGGAGATTCGGCGTCAAGAACAGAAGCTTTGTGGGGTTTTCCCCTGGCAAAGGGGACCCCAAAACCATTTTTTGACCATGGTGGCCAAGGCGGCCGCATAATCTCGGTTGAAGACCTCGTGGCTAAGTACCTGAACCAAATGAGGATTTTTTCCAACAAACCCCATAAGCCTAAATTAAAGATAAAAATGAATATAATTATTTTAAAATTAGCTTGACATTTTATAGATTGGGTATTAAAATTTTCACACAGAAAAAGCTAAACCCGCCGCGAGGTGGGGACGGAAAGCCACGGGTCTCAATGAGTGCGAGGAGACAGCCGGGTTGCCTGGAAATGGGGCAGTCCGGCTTTTTTATTTCAGCCATCCAACCTTGAAAAAGCGGGGGCCGGCGGGGAAGTCGGCAAAGGAGGGTCAGAAACCACGGCATGAGGATAATCAAGGAATAGGAACGTTATCGGCGTTCTAGGGATCATGAACACCGAAAAGGAGAAAAAAGCGGAGAAAAAAGCCATGAAAAAATTAATTTTGTTGACAATGTGTATGGTGCTTATTGGGGCCGGCGCGGCCATGGCCGACCAAATATTTACCAACACAACCACAGTGCTTGACCAGAACGGTACCTCTTACCCATACCCGACCGTCATCGGCGATTTTGGTGTGTTCGGCACCTATAGGGCCACCTTAAACACTTCTACTGGTATGTTTACCATAACCACGAACTGGAACCCCGGAAAAGATGAGGACCTCGGCCTCCTCGACTTAAAAACGGCCTTTCTCTTCGTCAAATCTGGTGGCAACACTTATGCCATCGATTTGGATAAAAACACATATACTGGAAATGTTTACATAAATTACACCTCGACTACAAATTCTAACGACCCGTCGTGGAGTTGGACCAAAGGAGGTTACTTATACGGCGCATCTGTCGACGGCTCCCCAATCCAAGTGATAGCTTCGGGCGGCACCAGTTCTACCACAGACGTTACTTGGAGCTCTCTGAACCCCACCAACTTAAATAACACGGTGGCTGTGGATTTGAACGGCATCCTCGGGACTGGCCCGTGGGCCTTCCTGTGGGCCACCGCCGAATGCGCCAATGGTCCCTTCGAAGGTGGTTCGTTTACTGGTGTCCCTCTGCCGCCCAGCGCCCTTCTTTTAGGCTCTGGCCTGTTAGGGCTGGCGGGTATGGGGTGGCGCCGCCGGAAAACCAACGTTTAACCAGAACGATTTCGGCTAAGGCCGGGGCCCCAACGTTCTCCCCGTTGGGGCCTTTTTTTGTTCTGGTTCCCAAGTTGAACTTGGGAACCCAAAGGTGACCCAAGCTCAGCTTGGGAACCAGCCCAGGCCAAGCAAAGCCTGGCGGGCCATGGCGTCCCCAAGCCAAGCTTGGGGACGAGAAGAACAAACTTTTCACGGCAGTTCTAAGCGGTGGGGCCGACGGGAAAAATAATTGACGTTGATCAGAAGTTTTTACGGTTTGGATAAGTTCGCAGTAATAGCATTTATTCGCCTTGGGACAACACTGCTCTTCTGCCAGACGTTGCCTGGGCAGGCGTCATGGGGATTTTCCGCCAAAGGCCGGCGAGGGAGCGATCCCGAGGCTGGAGCGGCCGTTGCGTCCCAGAGCATCGTGGTTTTTTTCTCATTGCCGATGGCCGGTGGCGCTATTGGGGCTGTGCCCCGGGCTTTTTATCCCTTTTCTGGGACCGGGCTTGTTCGGCCGCCGCCTTTTTTAGGTCGGCCATAAAGCCCGGCTGCAGCCTTACCCCCCCCCAGGCTAGCGGCTTTTTCCAAATCCTCCACAGCCTTTTTTAATTCCCCTGGCCCTTGGAGCTTCATGCCGCGTCGGTCTAAATTCCAGTGTTTCCCTGAGTCAAAAATCAGGGAATTCCCTATGGTTTTTTCTGTCGAGAAACCTGAGTATTAAATTCAGAAAGTCCCCAAAACCATTTCCGGCAACCACCGTGAAAATTGGGGGGGCTGGTCCCTTACCCAGCCCCTAAAAAAACCATTTGCCAAGAAAACTATGCTATGATAATAAACACCCAATTTGGGAAGACTTCTCAAATTGACTAAACAAATTATGGACTGAGGACGATGCAAGCACGCTGGCAACTAGTTTTATCCTTGGGGCTGAGCCTGGCGGTGATCTTAGGTTGTTCCCCAAATTTCACCCAGACCGACCCACAAGCGGAGGCCCTTCTGGTGGCTAAGGTGGCCCAAGAGAATTACCAGTTGGGACCGGCAGACGAAATCGAAATTTCAGTTTGGAAAGAGCCTGACATGACCAAGCAATTGGCAGTCCGTCCCGACGGCAAGATTACCTATCCGTTGGTGGGTGAGATTCAGGCGGCCGGCCTAACTGTCGGGCAATTACAAGGAGAAATCTCCAAGCGCTTGTCGAAGCTGGTCACCGATGCCAATGTGACGGTAATCCTGCTTAAAACCCAGCATTATAAAATTTATGTCACCGGAAAAGTAAACAAGCCGGGGGATTTCCTCGTGGGCGGGCCGACCAATGTGATGCAGGCCATTTCCATGGCCGGGGGGCTGACCCCGTATGCGTCCCCGAAATCGATTGTGGTGCTGCGAAGCCTGGGAGGCAAGGATAATATTTATCCCTTCAACTACCAAGGCGTGAGCCGAGGTGAATCGTTGGAGCAGAATCGCACCCTCCTGCCAGGAGATGTGGTGGTAGTGCCATAAGGTCTGCTCTATGCGAAGCAGCCCGGTAATTGCCCTATTATTTTTATGTCTAGTTTTCGGGGGCGCTGAGGGGGATGCCGCCGATTGGGCTATTGTCCCCTCCGTAACTCAGAAAACTGAGTTTACTAACAACCTTAATTATAGTTTCACTGCCCCGGTGAGTGACTGTATCTTTTCCTTAGCGCCTGCCGCAGAGTTCAACTATACGACTGATATAAGTCAACTCCAGGCGAGACTGATGCTGACGGGGATCCATTATTTAAACAACAGTCAGCTCGACCACATTGACCAGAATTATCAAATAAATGGAAGATACCAGGTGGCCCCCCGCTGGGGGCTTACCTTGAAAAGCGCCTATATCGACGATTCTTCCCTGGAACAAGAGTTCCTCGCCTCCGGTACGATCATGACCCGCACCCCCCGGCAATCGATCCAGGTGGGTCCGGGGGTGACCTATAGCCTGACTGAACTCCTGGCCGCCACGGTGAATTATAATTTTAATCAAGTTCATTACCAGGACCCTCGCTTTCAAAATTACCTCACCCAGGGGGTAGGGCTGAATTTGACTCAACAATTAAAAAACGAGAAGACCTTGCTTATCGGTAGTATCCAGGCCCAGGAGACGAGTTACCCAGCCGAAGATGACCTTTTCCGATCTTTGGGATTTCAGTTGGGCGGGAAACATCAATTTTCCCCGGATTGTGAAGTAACTCTTTTAGGTGGCATTAACCTTTGGTTCATGGATACGCAAACCCAGGTGCAGGGTCTATCTCAATATCCATTCTTTATTTCGGTAAGGCAAGTAAAGCTTCAGAGCAGTGAGGCTACCCCCTTCGTTGATCTGTCGGCCACCCGCCGTTGGACCAACCTTAGTGTTAACGGCGGGTATTCCCGAAATCAATACCCTTCTGGTAACGGGGGCATCCAAGATCTAAACCGTATTTACGGTTCTTTAAGATATGAATTCACGGAAAGATTGTCAGCAGGCCTAAGCGCATATTATTCTCTATCTGACCAAATCTCCTCTCAGAATACTCAGAATAGTTATCAAAACGATTTTTTCGGCATCAACCCTATCGTTACTTACCAGCTGACGGAAGAATTAACCATTTCCCCTGGTTACCAATTCGGCCTGCGGGAGGAGACAACCGGGGGCAGCAGTTACAGTGCCAAGGTGCAGTCTGTCTGGCTGATGCTAACCTATACCCGGTTGAGCGTGACCAGTGAAAAGAAACCAACAACTCCAGTCGGGACTCAGCCGGCCACGATACCCGGGTGGGAAAAACCGGGTGTCCTTGGCGGACCACCCTTCCAACTTCACTAAGGAGAATAGCTGGCGCCAATTTAATGGAGCGGCCTTAAGAAATCATGGTAGAACAGGCAAAAGATATCCGGGATTATTGGGCTATTTTCTTAAAAAGGAAGAGATATTTCATCATTCCTTTTTTGACCGTGCTTATTATCGCGAGTTCGATTGCCTATTTATTGCCTTCCATTTATGAATCGAGCTCCACTATTCTTATTCAGGACCAGCAAATTCCCCCCGATTTTGTGCGGTCCACCGTCACCGGCTTTGCCGACCAGCGCATCCAAAGTCTTACCCAGCAGATCCTTTCCCGGACGAAGCTTGGGGAGATCATCCAACAATTCAACCTTTATAAAGAGATGCAGGAAAAATTTACCCGTGAAGAAATCCTTGAGTATATGCGGGATGACATCAAACTGGAGACCATCAGCGCTGAGATTGCTGATCAAGGGCAAGGGAAGAAGTCCAGCGCCCGCCGGCCTAATCAACCGGAGGTAACCATTGCCTTTTCCATTGCTTACCGCGGCAAGCATCCTGATACGGTTCAGAAAGTGGACGGCACCCTGGCCTCTCTATATTTGGAGGAGAACCTGAAAACCCGTGAGGAACAGGCCAAGTCCACCACCCAATTCCTGGAAACCGAACTGAAGGGCCTGGAAGAGCGCATCGCGGTCCTGGGGAATCAATTGGAAACCTTCAAAAAAGAACATGAGGGTATCCAACCGGAGCTCTATCAGTTTAATCTGACTCAGGCGGACCGGCTTGAATCTGAAATTCAGCAATTAGATAATTCCATCAGGGCGGCTGAGGATCGGAGAATCTACATAGAAGCCCAGTTGGCCACGGTAAAACCGGACACCCCCATGATTAGTCCCACAGGAGAACGGGTCATGGACCCCCAGGCCCGTTACAAGGCCCTGGAGGTTGCGCTGGCCGACCTGCAATCCAAATACTCCAACGACCACCCCGATATCCGCAAGGTCCAGCGGGAGATGGCGGAATTGGAGAAACTCTTAGGTCAAAAGGGCGGCAGCGCTTCCATGAAGCGGCAGAAATTGACCCAGCTCAAGGCGGAATTGGCCCAAGAGCAAGGGAGATATTCCGATGAGCATCCGGACATCCGCAAGCTCAAAGGCGAAATAGCCCGTCTGGAGCAATCCCTGGAAACTCCGGGACCCGTGAAACTGGTGACCGACCCCGAGAACCCCGCTTATATCACTCTATCTTCACAAGTCGAGGCCTCAAAAAGCGAAGTGGCTTCCCTGCAAAGACAGCGAGCCGCGCTGAAAGAAAAAGTCGCGATGTATAACAAGAGGCTGGAACAAACTCCGAAATGGGAGCAAGAATACCTGGCTGTGCAGCGGGATTACGCCAATGCAACCGCAAAGCACCAGGAGGTGATGAACAAGATCCTGGAAGCGCGCATTTCCCAGGGGATGGAAGAAACCCAGAAAGGAGATAAGTTTACTCTCATAGATCCAGCCAGCTATCCTGAAAAACCTGTATCGCCCAAGAGATGGTTGATAATCCTGGCAGGGTTCATGTTGAGTTTGGGGTCCGGATTAGGAACGGTGGCCTTAGTTGAGGAACTTGACCATTCGGTTAAGAGTGCCCGTGAGCTTTCCTCATTGACAGGTTTGCCGGTGCTGGGGACCATTGCCAGGATCCAAACCAAGGAAGATCTGATCCAGTCCCGGCGTCAACGTCGGCTCATCTGGGGGGGGTCCGGACTTATTTTGATTCTGGGATTGACCCTGTTTCATTTCCTGTACATGGATCTCTGGGTGCTGACTGCCACGCTTCTGCGCCTGGTCAACAAATACACCTGATTGGGGCCGTGACTGCCTGTTAACTTACCATCTGGGGGAATCACCTTGAGTTTTATTGATAAGGCCCTGGAAAGGGCGAAAGCGCTGCACAAAAAGAAAGAGAAACCGGTTTCTCTTGCCAGCCTGCCGAACTCTGCTTACGCCTCAACCTCTCCGGAGGTGGCGGGGATCACAGAGCGCGAATTTACCCCGCAGGATATTTCCTATACCGTCACCCGCGTGGTGGCGGTGGACCCTGAGAATTTGCGCCGGCACCGTCTCCTGGTCGGGGGAGGAGAAGCAGAAGCCGCCGTGGCTGAAGGGTATAAGGTATTACGGACGCACCTCCTGCAGCGGACTGCCGAAGAGGGTAACAATACCTTGATGATTACCAGCCCCCTGCGGGGGGAAGGAAAGACCCTGACCGCCATCAATCTGGCCATTAGCATTTCTCAGGAGCTAAACTACACGGTGCTCCTGGTGGATGCCGATTTGCGCTTCCCCTCGATAAGCAAATATTTCGACTTGGCGGACGAGCCAGGACTTGCGGATCATTTAACCAGCGGGGTACCCATCGAGGAACTCCTGATTCACCCCGAAGGCCTGGCGAAGCTGGTTATTTTACCCGCCGGCCAGCCGGTGAGCCAGGCCGCGGAATTGCTGAATTCCCCCCTGATGCGGGATTTGGTCCAGGAACTGAAACATTTCTATACCAACCGCTATGTTATTTTTGATCTGCCGCCGGCGTTGGCTTTCGCGGATGCCTTAGCCTTCGCACCACTGATGGACGGCATCATCCTGGTGATTGAAGCTGGGAAGACCCCCAGAGAAGACATTGAGCGGTGCCAGGAGATGCTTAAGAAGTTTCGTCTGTTGGGTTTCGTCCTTAATAACGCGGACAAGACTAAGACCCAGGGCTATTACCAGGGCTATTACGATTATAAAAAACCGGCGCGGGGCGCCAGGAGAAAATTCAAGTTCCCTTTTTTCAAGTAACTTAAAAATATGTACGAGGAATTTTTCAACTTAAAAGAACGGCCTTTCACCCTGGTGCCGGATCCGGACTTTCTATACCTGAGTCCGCAGCACAAGCTAGCCAGGGCTTATCTGGAATATGGCATTTATCAACGGACCGGCTTCGTGGTGTTGACCGGGGAAGTGGGAACCGGCAAGACCACCTTGATAAAATCCCTGTTGCGATCCAGGGAAAAGAACCAAAGGCTGGGCGTGCTCTATCAAACTTCGATGGCCGCCGGGGACTTGCTGGAGGTGTTGCTGAAGGAATTTGAGGTGCGGGGCCATCATGGTAGCCGGACGACGCGACTGGCGGCCTTCAACCAGTTCTTGCTGAACGCCTATGCGCGGGGCGAACATGTCGTTCTGCTGGTGGATGAAGCCCAGAACCTGGGCCCGGAGGCTCTGGAGGAACTCAGGTTATTATCCAACCTGCAGACTGAAAAGGAACCGCTGTTGCAGGTGATTCTGGTGGGCCAGCCCAGGTTGCGGAACCGCTTGCGCCATCCAGGTCTGGCACAACTGGCCCAGCGAGTGGCGGTGCATTACCATCTGACTCCCCTGAACCTGCAGGAAACCAAGGAATATATTAACTTTCGCCTGGCCCGGGCCGGGGGCAGCGGCATCTTTACCGAATCGGCCCTGGACAAGCTCTACGACTATACCCAGGGGGTGCCACGGCGGCTGAATGCCTGGTGCGAATTGGCCCTGGTGGGCGGTTTTGCTGAAGGCCGCCACGAGATAGACGGGGAGTTTATCGATACGGTCATTGCCGCCCAGGGGGGAAGCCTGGAAGGCCAGGACGGAGTGGATAACCCTGTTTCAGAGGAACCGGCTCCCTTGCCTGGAACAACGACTAGCTGGCAAGTATCCGATAACGGCTTGCATGCGGCAGTTGAAGACTTATCGGGGCGCCTGACCAGGTTGGAGGGCATGGTGCTCGAAATGACCAGTCAGCTGGTGCCTGTCCTGACTAACTTCATGTCAAAACAATTAGTTGAGCCAGGCCAGCCATTAGAAGGCGATAGTATGCCCCGCACTTCCTTTTCAGCAGAAGTAACTGACCTTGCAGCCGTGCCACCACCCCGGCAAAGCTGGTGGTCTAGATTTTTGAAAAGTGGTAAAGACCTTTTGGGGATGTAGACCCCTGCTGTTACCCCCAAGAAATACGGATTGATGGGGTTTGGCGCCTTTGATCATCAAAATCCTTGCCCCTCCTTTGCCGGCCAATACCCTTATCCATTAAGATTCTATTGAATAGGGGATATTGGATTAGCACTCCCTAAGGACCCGGATATATGGTGTTATTTAAGACCAAAATCTCCTTTGGTCAAATAGCTTTGGGGCTTATCCTGGCCGGGGCAATCCTCTTGTTCTACTGGCCGGCCCTGGTTAGCCTGGCAAATTCGCTTACAGGAAATGAAGACTATTCCTTCGGACTGCTCTTGCCCTTGGTAAGCGCTTATCTGATCTACCTGAAATGGCCGAAGCTGCGCCGGCACCACTGGCAACCCTCCTGGATGGGCCTGGCCGTCATCTTTTTGGGTTTTGGCATTTATGTCTTGGGCGATCTGGCCGCCGCCTTTTATTTTCCCCCGTTCTCCTTTATCGTGGTGCTTACCGGTCTTCTCTGGCTCGCCGGCGGCTGGGCCCTGGTGTGGGAACTGGCCTTTCCCCTCTTTTTATTGTTTTTTATGATTCCTTTACCCGCCATGGTCATGAAAACCTTGACCTTGCCGCTGCAGATGATCTCTTCCAAGTTGGCCTCTGGGATGCTCCAGGTCATCGGCATCCCGGTGCTGCGCCAGGGGAACGTCCTCGACCTGGGGGTGCGGCAATTGCAGGTGGTCGATGCCTGTAGCGGCCTGCGCTATATCCTGTCGCTTTCTGCCTTGGGCCTCATCTACTGTTATTTCTACCAGCGCAGCCTCTGGAAGGCTGCTATACTCCTCATCTGTATAATCCCCGCGGCCATCCTGGCCAACGCCCTGAGAGTCGCCGCCATGGCCCTCTTTCCCGCCCTCCAGGAAGGCTTCTGGCACAGCTTCTCCGGCTGGCTCATCTTTGTGGTGGTTTTCGCCCTGCTGGCCCTGGTCAACTGGCTCTTGGATTACCTGAAACCCCCGGTCTCCCCACCGGAGGAGGACGCCGGCGTCGCCACGGCCGGTGCCGCCGAGACGCCGGCCGCCCCCAGGCCCTCCTATACCCCGTATCTGCTGGCTACCCTGGTCCTGGTGCTGGTGGCGGGCCAAATCGCCCTCAGGGTGGCTCGTGCCCCCGCGGTCCCCCTCCTGCAGAGTTTGGATAACTTCCCCTTGCAGTTGGGGGCTTACCAGGGCCGGCGCACCTATTTGGACCGGGCCATGGCCACGGCCGTGGGGGCCGATGCCTACCTGGAAGCCGACTACACCAGCCCCGAATCGGAGCCGGTGTCCCTGTGGATCGCTTATTTTGAAAGCCAGAGCCAAAAGGTGGAAGGGCGGGTTCACTCCCCCCTCATGTGCCTGACTGGAGGCGGTTGGCATATCCTGGAATCCAGGATAGAGGAAGTGGCGCCGGGTTTGCCGGCGCGTTATTTGCTGATGGAACAGGGCGGCTCCCGCATGGTGGTTTATTACTGGTATATCGAGCAAGGCCGCTGGTTGGCCAGCGAATATTCCTCCCGGCTGTTTATGGGCTGGAACGGCCTGATCAAACGCCGCAATGACGCCGCCCTCGTCCGCCTCATCACCCCGGCCGGCGGGGATGTGGCTCAGACCCGGGAGCGCCTGACTGCCTTCGCCCGACTGCTGGTGCCGGTGCTGCCGAAATTCATTCAGGAATAATCCTGATAAGCTGCGGCGACTTGCAAAATTCCAAGACATCCATGATTTTATCCCTAATTAGTTCAAACGTTAGTCACCGCCAATACTTAATGGTCCAAAGATATCACTATGAATCTTAAAAACATTTTCTATCCAGAAAGTAGATTTGGCGGGTTTTCTGATATAGACGGAATTATCGCTTCTTATAGCAGGTATGCCATTGTCCAACCTTCATCCATTGTCTTGGACGTTGGCTGTGGCAGAGGAGCCCACTCTACTGATGACATAATATTTAGGAAAGACTTACGGGTACTTAAAGGTAAGTGTAAAAAAGTCATCGGAATCGATGTGGACCCAGCAGCTCAAGCCAATCAATTTATTGACGAATTCTATCTTATCGAAAGTAACCGCTGGCCATTAGCAGATGAATCAGTAGATGTATGCATCTGCAATTCTGTCTTAGAGCATATTGAGGACCCAGATTTATTTTTTTCTGGATGCCGGAGGGTGATTAGAGTCGGGGGGTATTTGTGTCTAACCACCTCCAATATCCTTAGTTACTTAGGTGTGCTGTCAAAAATTATTCCTAATAAATATCATTCCCAAACTCTAAAAAAGGTCCAGCCCAAGCGGTAAGACATTGATGTTTTCCCGACATACTTTAAATGTAATACTCTGGGGAAATTGCGCAAAATGTTAACTGAATATGGTTTCGATCATTGCGTTTATGACTATGAAGCCGAACCATCTTATTTGCATTTTTCTCGGTTTCTTTATTGGTTGGGAACAATTCATCAATAATTTGCCCCCAGTATATTTAAACCAGCTATTTTTGCATGTGCCAGAAAGTTAATATAGGAAAATTATACGTTGGATCAAATCGTTACTTTTAAGAATAAATCCTGAAGAGAAGCTATACCATTAGTTATTTTCTTCTACCTTGATACATACTCGCTAAACTGAATTAGAAAATCGACGTTGTACCATCAATTTATTTTCTCTGGCAGGGATGTCGAATTGTTCATTATATAATCTCCACATTTATGGTTTTTTTTCAATTAACCATAAATCCGGAGGCCGTTGATGCACGAGGAGGGAAAATGAAAAAAAGCTCATATCCCTGGCTCAAGTTTAAGGCAAATGTCGTTTTCCTTTTCCTGGGCACATTGATTTGGACCGGTTGCCTTAAAACCGCGATAGCTTACGCTTCCGCCCCTACCCCGATCTTCTCTGAATCTTTTGATAGTCTTAGTTCCATCAAGGCCAACCAAGGCACCTCTAGCGGGATTACTCTTGAACGGGGAAAATCAGGCAAAGGCGTGTTAATTGAAGGAAATGGCACTCTCTCCTATCCGGTCAAAGACCACTTTGACTTTCAGAAGGGAACCATTGAGTTTTGGATAAAGCCAAAATGGGATGGCAACACCACCCAAAGCAGGTGGATTTACAAGATAAAATGGAACAGCAACCAGAGTTTAGACATATTCTTAGGCCACAATCCTGATTTGCACGGCGGCACATCTGAAAACTATCTTATGGTTCTATTTAATGACCATGGCAACCCGGACCGCCGCACGTTTTCCAGGGTTCCAATGCAATGGAAACCCGATGAGTGGCACAAGGTTATAATATATTGGGATTTCAGCATTCCTGCGGATGCCAAGAAAAACCCCCAAAGCTACCTGGTTTTCAGAATGGATGATATATTTGCCAATTGTGTATTTGTGCCACCGGTGGTGCAGGAACCGTTGAGCAGCGATGCCAGGATTACCGTGGGTCAAGATAATGTCGTAGGCCGATATCCGGTCAATGCGGTTCTGGACGAGCTTAGAATCTATAACGTCTCTCTTCTTCCTGTAGTACCTTTCCCGGCCTTTCAATTCAACCCCCAGAAACCCGCAACAGAAGTTACTTTCCGGAAACTTTTTGCCAATGATGGTTTTTGCAGTCCTTTTAAAACCTACAATGATTCACCCAATGATTGCCCCAAGTTGGATGATGCGATTCGACCAAATGAGACGATCTTTTTTTTCCAAAGGCCGGCCTTTGAAAGGGTGTATGAAAACTACGTGCCCAAAGAAGAAGAGATGCATCGAACCCTCAACTATCAGGCAGCCCCGGGTGAATTTGAAACCCTCTTTTTCAATGTTTATTCCCGCCTTGATTTGAATAATGTTACGGTCACTAACACGGAATTTCGTGGGGCTAGCGGCAACATCCCCAGAGCTAATTTGGACTTGCGTGTCGTCAGGAACTGGTTCCAGGCCGGTACTTTTAGTGTGGCCGACCAGCTCCCCCATTATGTCCCCGAGCTTCTCTTGCACAATGACCAGATACGCTACGAGCTTGACCCGACGCTATCATTCACGCATATTCCCTCCATCCCCATTCTTGACCACGTGAAAACCCAAATTGCTCAATACACCACCCGTCAATTCGCCCTGTTGGTCAAGGTTCCGTCCGACGCCCCAGCAGGCCAATATGTTTGCACCGTCACCCTAAAAGCCAATGGGATTCAAGCCCAAAACGTCACACTGAATCTTGAAGTTTTGCCATTCAAGCTCCGTGATCCAGGCAAGCGCTTTACCATCTTTCATGGCACGTGGTCTTCGTATCTCTATGCCAGAAATAATGACGCCTACCGATGGGAGATCTTCGCCAAAGAAAACCAGGATATTCGTAATCACGGTTTTAACGGCCTGATCCTTAGCACCGTCAATGATTATCTGCAATTCCCCCACATGAAGTTGTTTGAGGTGAGGAAGAAAAAAGTGGAGATGGCCAGGGCCGCCGGATTTAAATGGCTGGTGCTGGAGCAAGTGTGGGATCCCAAGAAATTCAGCCAGGAAATCACCCCTGCTTACCGGGATTTGCTGGTCCAAAATGGTTTTGAACCTTATTTTACCGGACTCTATGAGATTTCTATTGGAAATAAATATTTGCCTGATAACTTTCGCAATTATATTAAAGTAGCTTCACTCATCCACAGCATCGGGGCAAAAGTAGTCGGCGGCGGCGGGAGATGGGTATATGAACGGCTTAATAATCCCCATGACCCCATCTATGCCTCCTTCCCGCCGGGCACTCGTGAACCGTTCGACTGGGGAACTTACTTTGGCTATGCTCCGAATGCCATTGGCCAATACTATGTGGATATTATGCGTGGAGAAAGAAAAAAAGATCCCCATATGATAGAAACCAGTTATTTCAGTTCCCAGGATGAGAATCCCCAATTTGATAGATATTATTGCGGCTATTTTCTTTGGGTAACCGGCCTGGACGGCTGTGCCCCCCATGCCTATCAGGCCCAGGACGGTATGAACTGGTATAACGATTTCGCTTACCGTGATCAGAGAAGAGTTCGGCCCGGCGCTTTGACGTATCCCAGCAAAGAAGGGCCGGTTCCCACCTTTCAATGGGAGGCCACGCGGGAAGGCATCAAGGATTTAAAATACCTGGCCACCTGGCAATACTACCGGGACCAGGCAGCCCAGACCCACCCTGATCTAGTCCGGCAGTCTGAGACCGTAGTGAACAACCTGCTGGAGCATTACCAGGATCGGGATAATACCTGGAATCCGGCGGTTTTTCGAGTCTCCATGGCTCAATACGAAGCTGATCGCAAAACCATTATCAATGAAATCAAAAAGCTGCAAAAAGTAAGCGAATGATTACAATTAAGGCATATCATAAATAATAATTATTTATCATTTATTGGGACTAACTGAGAATGATAGTTTAATTAAGCCTATTTATGGTAGGTAATGCAAAGGGGTTCCACCGTCTTTTACGTAAGTTCTTGTCTTCGATACCGGCACGAGGTTATTCTGCTTGAGCGTTAAACGCCGCATTATCTTTGGGATCGCCTCGGGTTGGGGCAGCAAGGCGGTAGGTATCCTGCTCAATCTGGTGCAGATTCCCTTGTTATACCGCTATTTACCTGCTGAAATAGTGGGTCTGTGGTTCCTGATGATTGGGGCTCAAATGGTGGTAGGTGTGTTCGACTTGGGCTTCGGTCAGACGCTCCAGCGTCGTATTGCTTTTGCCAAGGGGACCTGCGGCTCAGACCCGGGAGCGCCTGGCGGCTTTAGCCCGCTTGCTGGTGCCGGTACTCCCCAAATTCATTCAGGAATAATTTTGGTAAGCTGCGGCGACTTGCAAAATTTCCAAGACATCCATGATTAGCAGGCTATTAAATCGGATCAATACTCTGACGCTGGTTCCCCGTCAGTGCGTCGCGGTGCTGCGCCTGAAAACCTTCGACACCTCCACCCCCGAGGGACGCTCCAAGGAGCGCTACCGCCGCGCCGCCCTCACCGCCCTGGCTCAGGCATTTGCCAAGGGCGTCGGCATATTGACCATGCTCATCTCGGTACCCCTGACCTTGCACTATCTGGGGGCAGAGCGCTATGGCATGTGGATGACCATCAGTTCCGTGATTTTGATGATCGGCTTTGCCGACCTGGGTATGGGCCTGGGGCTGCTTAACGTTGTTTCCGAGGCGCATGGCCGGGAGGACCGCCAGGCTGCGGCCGGTTATGTTTCCAGTGGCTTTTTTATGCTCTCCGGCATGGCGGCCCTTATCCTTATTTTCTTCGCCCTGGCTTATCCCTTGGTCCCCTGGCCCAGGTTATTTAACGTCAAGAATATCCTGGCATCCCAGGAAGCCGGGCCGGTGATGGCGGCCTTCATGGTCTGTTTTGCCTTAAACCTGCCCCTGGGAGTGGTGCAGCGAGTGCAATTGGCCTACCAGGAGGGCTTTCTTAATAGCCTGTGGGAAAGTGCGGGAAAGGTCCTGGGCCTGCTTGGCCTCTTTCTGGTAATTTACCTGAAAGCCGGCCTGGTCTGGCTGGTCCTGGCGGTGGCCGGGGGGCCGGTTCTGGCCTGGCTTTTAAACAGCCTGGTCGTGTTTAATTACCAGCTCCCTCGGTTGCGACCTCGCCTGAAATCTTGCAACATTGCCTTCGCCCGCAAGATATTCAAGATCGGCCTCTCTTTTTTCGTTCTTAATATGCTGGTAAAATTAACCTATTCCTCCGATAACCTGATCATCGCCCAATTGTTGGGGGCAGAGGCGGTCAGCCAATATGCTGTTCCGGCCCAGATGTTCGGTGCCTGCCTTATCACCATGAACATGGTGCTCGCTCCCTTGTGGCCGGCCTATGGAGAAGCCATGGCCCGGGGAGAAATGGCCTGGGCTGAAAAGACCTTAAAGCGAACCTTGGGGCTTTTGCTTGTGGTGGTGGGAATACCGTCAGGATTGCTGGTTATCCTGGGCCCCTGGTTGCTGAAACTCTGGGTAGGCGGTAGGATAACTCCATCCTTGCCTCTCTTGCTGGGGTTCGGGATATGGACCCTGATTTTGTCAATAGGAAGTTCTATGTCGATTTTTCTTAATGCAGCCAATATCTTCCAGTTTCAAATCATTTGTAACGTCCTCACCTTTGTCACCTCGTTGCTGGCCAAGGTTTTGCTGGCCCGAAGTTTTGGCTTGCCGGGGGTAGTTTGGGGTACGATAATTGCCTTTTTCTTCTGTTTTTTACTGCCATATTCTATATACTTAGCACGATTATTTGCCAATCGCGCGGCGGAAAGCTCAAAGAAAATTGCCTGAAATTGTAAAATTGAGCCTTATTTTCAACTTTTATAATTGGAGATAAATAATGAAACTTGTTAAAATAGAGGGTCTTATAAAGAAAATATGCAGAATGTTTAATATCGACATTCACAGGATTCCGGAGCACGAGAAAAACTTATCCGTGGCTTAATCGATACAATATAAATTCTATTTTAGATATAGGAGCAAATGTTGGGCAATTTTTATTACTAATCCATAAATTCCTTCCGAACAGCCAAATATACTGCTTCGAACCCTTAAAAGATGCGTATTCCAATTTAGTTGAAAATGCAAATAAATTGACTAATATAAAGACCTTCAATATTGCTTTAGGAGATTTTAATGGGAAAAGCAAAATAAATAAGTATGAATTCCATGCCGCTAGTTCTCTATTAAGAGCTTCACAATTATCACGGAATTCATATCCATATATTGGTAGTAGCCTGGAGGAGGAAATAACAGTTGAAAGATTAGACGATTTTATTATAGAGCAGCAGATCAAATTACAACATAATATTCTTATAAAAATGGATGTTCAAGGATTCGAAGACAAAGTGATTAAAGGTGGATGTCGCACAATTGCCCAAAGCAAAATTATAATAACAGAAGTTGAATTTCATGAATTATATGAAGGACAGGTGCTTTTTGATGGTATTTATGACCAGCTCGGTAAGTTAGGCTTTAGCTTCAAGGGTATAATTAGCACATCTCTTAACCCAAATGACGGGCTGCCATTATTTGCCGATGCTGTTTTTATACGGCAAAGCTAATTATGACTTTAGAAATTAGCACGGCCTTCGGTTGGCTCGGCATCGGACTGGTGGTGGGCCTCGGCCTGTTGCCAGGTCACCAGAGATGAAAAGCCAAAAGAGATTGTAGTGGGCATTCCCGCCAGACCAAAAAATACACCGGGTGAAATAAAATAATAATAAATAGGCAATTAAAATGTTTGGTTTAAGTGTAGAAATTGGCACAGCCTTTGGTTGGTTGGGTATCGGACTGGTCCTGGGCCTCGGCCTGCTGCTGCTGTTCTTCCGGCCGTACTGGGCCTTCCTATTCGGCGTCTTCATTTTGACGGCCGCTCCCGCTAACGCGAACCTGGCCAGGACGGAGGAACTGGGGGCTTATTTCCAAGTGGGCGACGCCTGCGTGCTGGTCATGATCCTGGCCTGCCTCTGGGAAAGGAAACGGGCCCTGCTCCTTCCGGCCCCTGCCGTGGTTTTGTCTGCCATCCTGACCATGGGATTTCTCAACGGTTTACTGCATATGGGCCTCACCTACGAACTCATGCGCTCCCTGCGCTGGGGTCTCATTTTCCCCCTGCTGATTTTCCTGGCCGCCAACCTGGTCCAGGACGACCGCAAGGTCCGGCCCCTGCTCCTGATCCTGGTGCTGGCCGGCATCGCCGCCGCGGCTCAACATCTGTTGTTACTGGGCGCCGAAACGAACTTGGTGGAAGAAAATGTCGGTGCCGTCAGGACCAACCAGTTTATTCAGGCGGGCACGTTTTTCTGGCTGTTGGCGGGTTTTTATGTTGCCGGGGGCAGCATCCCCCGCCCCTGGGTGCAAACGGCCATCGGCGCCTTATTTCTGGCAGGCGTTATCGCCATGCAGACCCGCTCCCTCGGCCTGGCCTTTTGCGGTGGCCTGGTGGTCTATTACCTTTGGTTCCTCAAGGGGCCCCAGGCCTATCGCTGGCAGAGATTCAAGGGGCTGCTGCCCATCTTTGGCCTCGGGTTTCTCATGTTGGCCGTTATGGGCCTGACGGCCGTGATCTCCGGCTATGGGGAGCGCTTTACCAAGACCGTGGAAGGCGGCCAAGATACTCAATCCAGATGGAATGACATTCGGGTTGAACTGGGCGACTGGCTGGATAGCAATCAGGTGATCGGCCGAGGCCTGGATTACTATGAAGGTAGCAAAAAAGGTCGCAAATCAGGTGTTTCATTAATCGGAAGAACCGGGGTTGCTTATGGCCATGTGGGCTATGTCACCTATCTCTCTCAACTGGGGCTGATCGGTTTCCTGGTTTACGGTTTCTGGCTGCCCCTGGCCATACTGAAGCGGTCTCGACGCCTGTTGCAACAGCCTCACGCGCCGCCCGAGACTATTTATCTGGCAGCCTTAACCGGGGCCTGTTTCATCTTTATGCCTCTGTGTAATATGATGAGCGGCAGCTTGTTGAATATCACTTATGTCCCGGGTATTCTGGGCGGGGCGGTGTGGGGGATCATGGCTTTTCAATCTGCCCCCGTTGCGGAAGGTGCTCTGGGGCCCAAAATGTTGAATCCAACTCAGGTATAATTCTGACGAAATCTGCCATGAGAATCGCCTTTGCAGTCTTTGACGACTTCCCCGACAGCGGGGCGGTGGGCCGCCGATACCAGATGCTGGCCTCCGGTTTGGCTTCCCTGGGACATGAGGTCCATATCATCGCTCCCTTTAAATTTTCCCCCGGCGCTTTGACCGGCGAGATTGACGGAGTGAAGCTGCACTGGGGAGCTCATCTGGAGCGCAATGCGGCCAACACCACTTTGGCCCGGGTCAGAAAAAGATTATCGATGTATAATACCTGTCGGAGGCTTTTGCGCCAGGGACTCGACTGGCTGATCAAGCGCTTGGTCAAAGTGGGAGCCAGAGTATTTTACCATGCCCGGCGGTGGTATGTGCATATCGCCTCGGCCTTTCCCCTGGCTCACCATTACCGTGCGGTGCTGGCCCGGGGTTCATAGGCCGCAAATCCATGAGGTGCCTGTTTACCAAGGGAGAGGTACGCCCTAAATCGGAAGAAAAGATACTTTTTCAGCGAAATATATTCTACCGTACCGTCAAGGCGGGGATTCGGTGTCAAGAACAGAAGCTTTGGGGAATTTTCCCCTGGCAAAGGGGTCCCCAAAACCATTTTTGGACTGTGGAGGCCAAGGTTGCCCCCATAATCTCGGATAAAAGGGGTGATTTATTATGCCCAGTCAAATTTTACTAAAATTGCTAAAGATATTCGGACATCAGGATTGGATATCGATTGTGATCAGGGATAGGATTATAAGGTATTTTATAAATCCTCATACAATTAATAGTTTTGAATTCGAGACAAACTATTTGGGGTTGAAATTTAAAGGAAATTTGAATAGCGTAATAGATTTTTATATTTATTTTATGGAATTTGAAAAGGGGATTCTTTTTTTAATGAGAGATTTACTCAAAGAGAAGCCAGGGTGTGTTTTTATTGATATTGGAGCCAATGTAGGCGTTCACTCTTTATTTATGTCTAATTTCTGTTCTCAAGTTCATTCATTCGAACCATACCAAAAAGTAAGAGAAAGGTTAATTCACAATATGCAATTAAATCAAATCAATAATATCATTGTTCACGATATTGGATTGGGATCTAAAGATGAATACCTTGATTTTTTTGTACCAATTGGGGCTCACCAGGGGGAGGGTTCTTTTTTGTCAGAACATAGGGGAGACAGTAAATTAATTGGTAAATTAAAAGTAGTAAATGGAGATTCCTATATTTCAAGACTTCAATTAAATAATATTGGTCTCATTAAAATCGACGTAGAAGGGTTTGAAAAAGATGTTTTGATTGGCCTTGAGAACAGCTTAAAAGTTTATAGACCATTTATTGTTATGGAATATTCTACAACAACAAAAAGTAAGATGAGCCTTAAAGAATTAAAAGAAATCTTGCCTGCGGGGTATATTATGAAGGAGATCAATATAGATAGAAAATTCTGCATGTTTTTCAACAGAATGAATTACCAATTATTTGATATTAATTTTAATAAACAGGCCGGCATTAATCTATTACTACTGCCTGCAATAAAATAGAAGGCGCACGTAAAAAAGAGGCAATAATTGATATTGTTAAACTTATTAAGTGCAATCACAATTATGCAGGTTTTCGAGATAATCTATACCGAGGTTTTTAGCATACGGGTTCTGTATGACTAGAGCAATTCTATTATTTTAAAAACCATTTAAAGGAGAAATTTAACATGTCCGATAAAGCCAAGACAATAGTAACGCAAGTCATCAGAAAAATAGGAGTCGACATAGTACGATATGGTCCTGCATCTCATTTCCATTCAATTCACTATTTACGGCATAACGCACGAAGGCTGGAGCACCTCGCGAGCCTGAGAATTCCAGTAGCGGGAATGTCAATTTTAGAGGTTGGCGCTGGTATTGGTGATCATTCCCATTACTATATCGATAGAGGGTGCAGGATAACCATCACTGAAGTACGAACGGAGAATCTTCAATACTTAAGAAAGCATTATCCGAGCTGCGATGTTCAGTTTCTTGATATGGAACGTCCATCTGACGTCAAAGGTTCACCATTTGATGTGGTCCATTGTTATGGTATTCTGTATCACCTGAATAATCCCGAGCAAGCTCTATCGTTTCTCAGTAAGAACACTAAAAAAATGTTATTTCTCGAAACATGCGTCTCATTTGGTGAAGACGAAGTAATAAACCTCACAAGGGAGTTGCAAAGTAACCCGACTCAGGCTCACTCCGGAACTGGCTGTAGGCCAACAAGAGCATGGTTATATAAGAAGCTTCAAGAGTTTTTTGAATATGTCTATCTTCCAAAAACACAACCAAACCACGAGGAATTTCCACTAGACTGGACTGCTCCAGAGAAGCATATAGCTATCCTACAGAGGGCTATATTCATCGCTTCCCGTAAGCGGTTAGAAAACCCCACACTAACGCCATGTTTGATCATTAAGCAAACACGGCATGAATAATTTCATAGTTAATATTATGCCAGATAATCACTTTTTTAGAGTCTATTAGCTACTATAGACAACAAGTCGCTGCATCAGGCCGCTATTCAGCTGCACTCCATGGGGCCAGATGAGATCTGTCGTTAAGAATAGAGCTAGATATGCGGCAACTTTGGGCACAGTGCTATTCGTTAGAGCAATTTCATCATTTTTAAAACCATTTTTAAATGGATTCAGTTTATTAAATAAGATTAATAAGCATGCTACTAAATCTGCTCCACTCTTTGATCATATGATATTGATCGGCAAGAAAACGTTATGAAAATCGCCTTCGCAGTATATGATGACATTTTGGGGGGCGGGCCAGTGGCCCACCGGGTTCAGATGCTGGCTCAGGGTCTGGCCTCCCTTAACCACGAGATGCTCATATTCTCACCTTATCGATATCAGCCCGGGCCTTTATCGGTCAACCTTGAAGGCATCACGTTATATTGGGGAGCATGTATTGACAGGCAATCAGCTGACCGTTTATTCCATATATTGAGAAAAAGGTACCTTATCTTTAAAACTGCCAGGAGGGTGCTGCGCCAGGGGGTTGACTGGTTAATCCTTTACGACATGGGCCTTGATGGGCTGCCATTATTCCTTCTGGCGAAGCAAGCCGGCTGTCGGGTGGCGGTAGATAATTGTGACATTAATTATATTTATACAAAAACATCCCTAAGGGACATTTACCTGAATATATCTCAACAGATTGGTCACCGCTGCATAGCCCCGCACCTCGACCTGAACTTTGTCATTAGCAGATATATTGACAAACATTTGGAGGCCATTGCGCCCAAAGTGCCCCGGGTAATGGTCCCGGCACCGGTGGACATTGATAAATTCCAGATTCGGGAAAAAGACGCTCAAACTTTCCGTGACCGATTCGCTCTCCAGGATTCCTTCATCATTGGCTACTTTGGCAGCCCCCATAAAGTCAAAGGCCTGGAAATTCTTCTGCAAGCCGCCGGGTTACTGGCTAAGCAAGGTAAAAAGTTCAAGTTACTGATCACCGGGAGAACGGATCGCAATCCCCATCTCTTGCGAATAATAGATGAATTCGGGTTGCGAGATTGGATTGTTTTGACCGGATTCATTCCCGATGAAGATTTGATTGCGGCCATGTCCGCAGCGGACATCCTGGTGGAACCGAAAATCGAGCATGGCGCCAACTGGGCCGCCTTTCCGCAAAAGCTGGCGGAATACCTGGCCATGGGTAGGCCGATCGTGGCCTCAGCCATAGGAGATATCACCCAATACTTGCAGGACCAGGAAAATGCGCTCCTGTGCCGGGCCGGGGATTCCCATTCATTAGCTGACGCCTTGGAAAGAATGATGCAAAACCGGGCATTGCGAGAAAAGGTTTCGCTTAATGCGAGACAGACGGCCGAGAAATATTTCGATTGCAGGATTATTGCCCGGCAGGTGGAATCAGCATTATTGCGGTAAAGGGTCAACTCAGCAATGAAGCCGAAATTAGCGATCTTACAGTTTCATCCGGCTCCTTATCGCGATCGGATTTTTGAGGAGGTTATGGCGCGAGGAAGAATCGATATAAATGTCCTTACCATGTCGCCAATCGATTTCGGACATAAGTACAGGCCCCAACATACCCTTGGTTACCCTCATCAATATTTAGGGAAGGCTTTCCGGTTCAGGTATCTCGGTTTTTTCCATCCGGGGATATTTAAAGTACTTTCCCGCCTCCATGCCGATGCCTACCTTAGTCATATTGGCAGTATTACCGGAATAATAATGACCTGTTTTGCCATGGTCAATCGAAAACCTTTAATATTGCCCAGCGACTCAATATTTTATAGTAAATTTCAAAAAGTATCTTATCAGAGTTTACGTGAATTCGCCATTCGACAGTTATTAAAACAAACTGCGGCCGCCTGGGTCCCCGGCAAGGCTTCGCAAGAATATCTGGAATATTACGGTCTCCCCAAAGACAGGATCTTTCAAGGAGCCTACTGTTTGGACATCGATTACCTTCTCAGATTATCCGAACCTGCTCGATCCAAGCGCAAGGAGCTCCGCAAACAAATTAACGTAGATGCTGATGATTTCCTCTTTTTATTTGTCGGCAGGATGCTCCCTTTTCGAGGAGTAAAATGTTTATTAGAAGCCTTTTATCTGGTGAAAAACCATTTTAAAAATATTAAATTGCTGTTGATCGGAGATGGACCCGAGAAAACCGAACTTCAGGCAAAGGCCCATTTGCTAGGTTTGCAAGATATTATCTTTTTAGATCCATTACCTATGAATCAGCTCACAGGTTATTATGTCGCATCTGATGCCTATGTCACCGCGGCTCTGTGTGAAAATTATTCTCTGGCGCTGGCGCAAGCCGCCATTTGTGGGCTGCCCCTGATCAGTACCGATCAGGTCGGGGCTGCCAAAGATTATCTGGTAGAGGGGATAACCGGCTTTGTCGTGCCTCCGGGAGATAGTCAAGCCTTTGCGGCAGCCATGCAAAATTTGCTCACCTCAAAGGGCTTGGCAAGTGCTATGGGGCAAGAAGCCGCGGTACTGGCGCGGCCTCGCACGATCGCCTGGGGGGCTGAGCAATTGGAAACCGCGGTCTTCCGAGCCCTGGATACCCCCAAATAACCAAAATCTCTGAAAGAGGAGACCGTTGCAAAGCTTGCGAAATTCTTGCGACTAGACTGTGCTTCACGGGCGCGGCGCCCCCACGGCCCCTTGTTTAGGTGAAGATGCAGCGGTGGTCATGGCTACCGCGTAACTTGGTTAGTTAAAATTGATATCAATTAATGAGATTACTATGCATAATTTGGAGAAACTGATGGAGAAATTTAGCAAAATTCATCTTGGATGCGGAAGCAAGACCCCTTCGAACTGGCTTAATGTTGACGGTTCTTGGAATGCATGGTTATCACAACATGCAACTATAAGACAAATTATTAATTTATTAAAGATTGTACCCAAGTGTCAAATTGAGATAAACTGGGCACAAAACATTTATATTTATGATATAAGAAAACCATTACCATTTGAGACTAATTCATTGTTGCGGTCTATGCTTCTCATCTATTAGAACATATATACCTTACAGAAGCCAAGAGTTTATTAAAAGAGTGTTTTCGAGTGCTAAAATCTCAAGGAGTTCTCAGAATGGTGGTCCCTGATTTAAAAGCAATTATTAATGAATATATTACTGGAGTCGAGTCGATAAAATTACCTTTAATGGATGATATAAAAACTAGAGCCGATATTCTAAATAGAAAACTTTATTATAGATATCCTTTCCCTACTAAAGGGAGCATCTTTTATAAGATTTATACAGCATTAACAGATTTTCACTTGCATAAATGGTCATACGATGCAGATTCTTTGATTTATTATATTAATTGGGCTGGATTTCAAAATGTTAAAGAAATGGGACCTTTTGAAAGTAGGATAGAGGGAATTGAAGAAGTAGAAAGCCTGGATAGAATTATTAATGGGATGGGAATATGTATAGAAGGAATTAAACCATGATTATCAATTTATTGAATAATTCCTATCTTAAGATTAATTTATTTACCATTACAAAATTAAGCATGGTTGAATGGAGGTAGGAGACACCATTCAAACCACTCGTTGAAATTAATTTTATAAACATACTAAGCTTAGTATGGCAGTTGGAAAAGTAAACCCTCGATGAAAATAAAAATATTTAAATGAGCGCGGTCAAAATACAAATTATGAAAATTGCCTTCTTCGGTGCCTATCGCTCCTTCGACTATTTTAAAATCGGGGGCACGGAATCCTTCACCCGACGGTTGGCCGCAGCTTTGGTGGCCGCCGGCCATCGAGCCGATTTTATTATCTATGGGACCCCCACCTCCCACGTCCAGACCGTGGGTCCAGGGATTGGCCTTTACTCCTTTACCGACTTACAAGAGGCGTGCGAGGCTCTGGTCAAAAACTACGAGCAGGTCTTAACGTTGCATCTCATCGCCGCGGATCGATTCCGTTACCTCCGTTTTCGGCGCCGTAACGGCCACCGGTTGCGTTTTCATCGGATTTACTTCAATTGGACTGACTCCCCCATCCGGCGGACGGCGGCCTTTGTGGATGCCCGCCTCTATCCCTTCAATGGCCGCCTGTTCTGTATTTCTCCTCGTCAATTCAGGTATGTAAGCCAGTGGTCCGACCGGGCCGTTTGGCTGGTGCCGCCGGTAGCGGAACCTTACTTCCTCGCCCCGGTGGCCAAGCCGACCCATGATAAGCTTCATGTCACTTATGTCGGCCGCACCGAAGCGGCTAAAGGCATCGAGGCGGTTATCCGCGCCTTCACCCAATTAAAGAACTCGCCGCGGTTTCACGGGGAAATTCACGGCTTTCACCACCGGACGTTGCCAGCCTCCGTCCAAGTGCACGATTGGCTTAGAGACCAGCAGGACATCAGTTACTCTTATACGCCGTTCGAAAGCTATTCCCCGGAGCTGGAAGACAACCTCCGGCACCTCCTTAAAGAGACGGATATCCTGCTCTTGCCTTACCAACAACTGAGCAGTACCATCGATACGCCCATGCTTCTGCTGGAGGGCATGGCTTCCCTGTGCGCCGTCATCGCCCCGGCGGCGGGGAGTATCCCGGAGATTTACGGCTCCAGTGCATTTTTACTTTCCGAAAAACACGACGACATCGCATGTATAATTAACTGGGTGCTGGCATCACCGCAGCGCTTAGCCGATGAACGGCAGCGCATCTTCCAGCGCAATGCCGAACTGGGTTTTCAGGCGGCCCAGGTGGCGGCGCGATTGCTGGAGGCCATTGCATGACCACGCCAAAACTTAGCCGACCCTTTCCTAAGGCCGCGTCCGGCACGGAGCCTGTCCGCGAGGCCCTGGCGCCACCTTCTTTTCCTACCACCGGTGAATTTTTGGCAGAGTTTTTTGCCCAGCTGCAAGAGCAGGCCATTGATTATGCGGTGCTCCGCAACTATCAAGGGCTCCCCGAAAAACCGGGCAGAGACATCGACCTGCTCACCGCCGATTACGCCGGCTTCGTGGCCATCTTGCTGGAAACCGCCAGGCGGGCGGGATATGCGGCCCGGATTTTCAGAAAATATGACGGCATGGATAAGTTTCACCTGGTGCGGTGGTGCCGCGGGCTGGAGGTTCTGGAGATCGATGTGGCCTGGGCCATCCGGTGGAAAGGTATCTCCCTGGTGTCCGCCGATTTGCTGGAGTCTTGCCGGCGTCCCTGCCAAGGGTTTTTCACTCTTTGCTCGGGGGCCGAGGCCGCCATCTCCCTCATGAAGCAGGTGATGTATCATGGGACCGTGCCGGAAAAATACAAACCCCAGCTGGCGCGCCTGGCCGGCGCCGATCGCGCCGGTTTTTTTACGGCTCTCTCCACCTGCTTCGGCGACGCCTTGGTGACCAAGCTTTTTGATCTCACCTGTCAAAGCAACTGGCAGGGAATCGAAACCCTGGTACCGGAGCTGCGGCGCCAAGCCGCGGCCAGGGCCTTAACGTTAAACCCGCCTGAGCAAATATTGCGCTGGCTTAACTTCATCTGGCTGAATTTACTGAAATTCCTGCGACCCAGCGGCAGGTTCGTGGTCCTGATCGGGCCGGATGGTTCCGGCAAGTCCACCATATCCCAGAAATTGCAGGATTATCTCCAGCCCCTGTTCCAGGGGAGCCGGTATTTTCACGGGCACTTTATGATCATCCCCAGGCTGGGAGATCTGGCCAAACTGATAGGTGTTAATCCTTCCGAGAAGTCTTCGGTCATCCGACCTGACCCCCAGGCACCCGGGGAACAGGTGATAGAATTTGGCTGGCTGCGGTCGTGCATTTACCTTTTCTATTACTCCCTGGGCTACCTGCTGGGCCATGGCATGATTTTTCGGGTCCGGGGCAGAGGGGAGCTGGTTATTTTTGATCGGTATTATTACGACTATCTGATTCAGCCCGGCATGTCCCTGCCCGCCTGGCTGATCATGATGGTATTGCACCTCTTGCCCAAGCCTGACCTGGTAGTTTATCTCCGGAACGATCCCCAGGTCATACTCTCCCGCAAGCCGGAGCTGACTTTGAAGGAATTGGTCAGGCAAGGCGAGGTGTGCTCCAGGCTCATTCACCGTCTGCCCCAGGGAAGGGTGGTGGAAACCACCGGCAGTCCTGACGACACCACCGCCAAGGTCGCCAAAATGTTGGTGGACACCATGTTTCCGAGGGGTCTTACTCCTCCTGCCGAGCCTGCTATTCCTCAAATGGGTGCCGGGATATCATGAACCGATCTCTGAAGTTACTTTTTGTGCTCCCTGCTTATGAACCCGCCTGGTCTCTTGGCGGGGTGGTGCGGTGCATGAGCAATCTCTGCAGGGCCCTGGCCGGCTTGGGCCATCAGGTGACGGTTTACACCATCAATACCGATGGCCGCGGCGCAACTTTGAATGTCCCGTGCGGCCAGGCGGTGGATCAAGGCGGGGTTTCCACCTTTTATTTTCCTTCAACCTTCGGCCCCGGCGGCTTTTTCGATTCCCGCGACTTGGTGCGGCAGCTTCGTCAAACGGTCCGCCGATTCGATCTGGTTTATGCCTCGGCCATCTGGCAATGGCTGGGGTTGTCGGTATCCGCCGTTTGTGCCCGTAAGCAGGTCCCCCTAGTCATAGGTACCCACGGCAGTTTTACCAAGAAGTTACGCCGGATAAAAAGGCTGCGCAAAACCCTTTACTGGCATCTACTCCAGAAAAAGTCTTTAAATCGGGCCTCTGCCCTTCATTTTACCACCGAATATGAGCGGCGTCAGTCTGAAGATCTATTGAAAAATATTCCAAATTTTATTGTCCCCAACGGCCTCGATTGCCATTACTTCCATCCCCTAATGGAAATTCGGAATCATTTCCGGGAACGTTTCGACATTCCTCTGGAGGCGCCGCTTATCATTACGGTGGGGCGCCCTGACCCCAAAAAGAGGATTGATTTGCTTATACGATCCTTACTCCCCGTCCCCGAGATAAATCTGTTGGTAGTTGGGCCTGAATCAGGGGAGGTGACGAGCACTTGGCAGAGTTTGGCGCAAGAATTGAATGTTGCCCGACGCGTTTTCTGGCCGGGCCTGTTGGAGGGGGAAGACCTGCTGGCAGCATATGCCGCAGCGGATATATTTTCCCTGATCAGCAAAGATGAGAACTTCGGCATGGTGGTGGTGGAGGCCATGGCCTGCGGGCTGCCGATATTGATTAACCAGGAGGTCGGGTTGTACGACGAATTGAGTCATGAGGCCGGCGTTCTGACAGCGGGCCAGGATCCGGCGTCCATAAGTAAGGCCTTAAAATATTTCCTTAGCCAAGGTTCCCTGTGGTCTTCCTGGCAAGAGAATTGCCTCCGACTGGCTCGGACGGTTTTTGCCCATGATAAGGTGGCTACCCTGATGGCCCAAGCCTTCCAAGATGTGCTCCTCGGCAACCGGACTGCCGCATGCCGATGGGATTTAGGCAGTCATTAATTGCTCCCAACCAATCTGTAACTATGAGATTGACATCAGAGAAGAGAAAAGAATAATGACTCAAAATCTAGCATATGTAATCAGCATAAAATTTGCCCCGGGTTCAATGAAAGAATTCATCTTAATCGGGGAAAAATTAAGATCAAAGGGCATAAATATCAAGTACCTCTTATCAGAAGAATATGGCCTGCTCAATAATAAACCAGATAATGCCTTGTTGATCACTAAATCTCAAAATTTAAGGGACATTTTATTAGAAACCGCCAGACTCTTAATAAGTGATAATATTGATAAGTTATTTCATGGGCAACACGTTGCTTTTGTTTTATTTTATAATAATCATATTCTCAACTTGTTTATAGCTAGAAACCTCAAAAAACAATTTAAAAATGTCAGGACGCTGCATTACTATCATGATCCTTATAAACCGGACAAACGATCCTATGGTATCTTTAAGGGGCTATATATATCATTTGTTGAGTTTATAGTAAGACTGACTCTAAAATATATTGACCATGTCATTCTTGGGTCGGAATTTTCTTATGAATTATTTAAAAGTCATTATAAACAATATCGCGGGCAAATCCATATTGCCCCCTTACTAATACCTGACCAAGGATATGATAAAAATCATCACAGAGAATTCTTTTCAATTGCCGGAGCTTATAATAATGCTACTGGCCATGATGACTTTATAAATTTGGTGAATTACGCTGCCGAAAAACAATTGAATTATAAATTTGCCTTAATTAGCTCGAGTAATATTTCAGAGTTATTAAAAAAGCTATCCAACGCAGGACAAAAAATTATTAGAATTATTAATAATAAATTAATCAACGATTTTGAGATCAATGAAGTAATTCGGAATAGCTATGCAGTATTTAGGCTTGATAAGGAGGTCACCCAAAGTGGGGTCATTCCTGTCTCCTATATGAATGCTACCCCAATCATTGCCCGGGACATCCCTGGTCTGACCCAACATGTAAGACATGGTCATGAAGGGTATATTGTGCCCTGCGACTGTACCGCGCCTGATTTAATTAATGCCATGAGCCAGGTTATTGACAACTATCCACATTTATCTATGAATGCCCGGCATAGTTATGACACCATATGGAGTGAACATAATTTTGATAGATATTATAATTGGCTATTGAGTATGTTAAAATATTAGTGAAGGCCATGTTTCATTGAGGCTTGAAATAATTGGCAGGTCTGACACACTTGACTACGGTGATTTTAGCAGGCGGCCTCGGATCGAGGTTGCGTTCCGTAATGGCCGACCGGCCTAAAGTCCTGGCAGAAATTAAAGGAAGGCCTTTTTTGGCTTATCTCTTGGATATGGTGGCACACTTTGGGATCAGTGACGTGGTTTTGTGTACCGGTTATCTGGGTGAGCACATAGTTGAAGCTTTCGGAACGCGCTATCGAGGCCTGCATTTAACTTATTCCCGGGAATCGAAACCTTTGGGCACCGCCGGAGCCGTGAGATTGGCATTGCCCTTGATTAAATCGGATACCATTTTGGTAATGAACGGCGATTCTTACTGCCACGCAGATCTAACCGCGTTCTGGAACTGGCATCGGGCCAAAAAGGCAGAGGCGTCAATGCTCTTGACAAGGGTTCTCAAAACCGAACGTTATGGTACAGTAAAAGTAGATGAAGACTCCCGCGTTGTTGGTTTTGAGGAAAAAGGTGACCATGCCGGTCCAGGTTGGATTAATGCGGGCATCTACTTGATTACCCGCAGCCTTCTCCAAGCAATTCCAGAAAATAGAAAAATGTCCCTGGAACAAGAGATCTTCCCGGTTTGGATCGTCTCAGGCATTTATGGATACCAGTTAGAGTGCAGGTTTTTGGACATTGGTATTCCCGAAGATTATGCTAAGGCAGAACAATTTATAACTGCCTGCCAAAGCCTGGGAGATCACTGTGGATCTCCATGATGGAGTGAGGTTTATCAAGAGAACCATCAGGTTACATAACCGTACCGGCAAAAGCGCCAGAGACTAAGGAATCCCGCCAGGCTGGAGGACCGGCAGGGGCACAAGCCCGCCGCTCTCCTTGCCAACCCGGGAGATGATGAGAGGAAGCATGGAATGGGTCAACCTGGGGTGTTCCTCGACCGGGATGGCACCATCAATGAACAGATGGGCTATATCAATCACCTCAGCCGCTTCCGGCTTCTGCCCCAGGCCATTGAGTCTATCCGCCGTCTTAATGATGCCGGGCTGAAAGTGGTGGTCGTTACCAACCAGTCCGGGGCAGCTCGAGGCTACTTTCCTTCCACCCTACTGGATGAGGTGCATGCGTACCTGAAAAATCTCCTGGACGCGGCCGCAGCTCATCTGGATGGTATATATGTCTGTCCCCACCTTCCCGAGGAAGGCTGCGCCTGCAGCAAACCCCGGCCTACCCTGATTGAGTGGGCGGCCCGGGTCTGGATCTGGACCTGACCCACACCTATGCCGTTGGGGACCGTTATAACGATATCCAAACCGCAGCCAACGCCGGAGTCAAGGGCATCCTGGTGCTTACCGGCTATGGCCGGGGGGAATATGAATACTATCGGTCGGCTGGCCGGCAGCAGCCGGTCTATGTGGCCCCTGACTTGGCGGCGGCGGTGGACTGGCTCCTGAAGGACTTGAACCAAGTGCGGGGAATCACGTTAGAAACCAGGCAAGAGATCAAGATGGAGGAATCATGAGTCTTGAGGCGCGGTTTCGTGATGCGTTTACCGAGTCTATAAATCTCAATCGCCGGGTGATGGAAGAGCAGGGGCCCCAGGTTTCCGCCGCGGCCGCGATGCTGGCCCAGGTCTTTAAGGAAGGGGGCAAGGTGCTGATTTTCGGCAACGGCGGCAGCGCTGCGGATGCCCAACACCTGGTGGCTGAATTCGTCAACCGGTTCCAGGTGGAGCGGCCGCCCCTGGCCGCCCTGGCCCTGACCACCGATACTTCGATTCTCACGGCGGTTGCCAATGACTATGATTTCCAGGAGGTGTTCGCCAAGCAGATTCGGGCTCTGGGGCGACCCGGGGATCTGGCCTGGGGCATCAGCACCAGCGGCAACTCTCCCAACGTGGTGGCCGGCCTCGCCGCAGCGCGGGAGCTGGGTCTCTATACTCTGGCTCTGAGCGGTCGTGATGGAGGCCCGGTGGCAGCTCAAGCCGATCTGGCCCTCATCGTGCCATCCCGGAACACCCCCCGTATACAGGAGGTCCATATTACTCTGGGCCATGTGCTCTGCGACCTGGTGGACTATCTCCTTTTTCCGGAAAAATTTTAAGGCCGGAAGCGGGGCGAAAAAATTTTAGTTTTTCCCTGGAGGCATCACGTTAAAGCATTATCCAAAACTGTTGAGCAACCACATTAAGAGGCAAGGAGACAAGCCATGATTATTTCCAGGACTCCTTTCAGGATTTCCTTTTTTGGCGGTGGCACCGATTATCCTGCCTGGTTTGAAAAACATGGAGGTAGTGTGATTGCCACTACTATTGATAAGTATTGCTATATTAGCTTGCGATATCTCCCACCATTTTTTGAACATAAGTATCGTATAATTTACTCTAAAATCGAAAACTGCTTGACTATTGATGAGATCGCCCATCCCGCTGTGCGTGAAGTCATGCACTTTCTCAATGTCGATCGTGGGGTAGAGATTCATCATGATGCGGACCTGCCCGCCAGAAGCGGCATGGGGTCAAGTTCATCTTTTACGGTAGGCCTGTTACATGCCTTATATGCTCTCCAAGGCCGGATGGTAAGTAAATATCAACTGGCAAAGGAGAGCATTTACATTGAACAGGAATGCCTAAAAGAAACCGTTGGGTCTCAGGACCAGATATCTGCCGCATATGGCGGTTTTAACTGCATCACCTTCTTACCTAACAATGAATTCACCGTGAAGCGAATTATTTTAAGAAAAGAAATTTTAGATGGACTTGATTCACATTTGATGTTATTTTATACAGGTATTAAACGAACTGCATCGGATGTTGCTTCGAGTTATGTAGATGGTATTGAAAAAAAGGGGCGACAGCTTCGGATAATGAAAGATTTGGTAGATGAAAGTATGACAATCTTGGGCAAAGGCGACGATATTAAGAGCTTTGGCGCGTTACTCCATGAGACCTGGCAACTAAAACGCAGCTTGAGTGATAAGGTTTCCAACTCTTATGTAGACGAACTTTATAATGAGGCCATGGCGGCCGGAGCCATCGGCGGGAAAATCACGGGAGCCGGAGGCGGCGGATTTTTGCTACTCTTTGTGCCACCGGCATCTCAAGCCCAGCTAAAGGAAAGATTTAATAAGTTGGTTCATGTGCCTTTTAAGTTTGAATTTTCCGGAAGCCAGATCATCTTCTGTGATAGAGAAAATGAATACCCTGAGGAAGAGAAGGTTCGGGGCAGCAAGCCTATTCAGGGTTTTCGGGAGTTGACGGAAATTTAACTCGAAAACTTATATTCTCCCAGGAGGTGCTTCAATTTTAGCACCTATGGGCGCCATACCCTGATTGTGCCGAATTTTATGTTAGTGATCGGGGTTTTCAGATTCACTGGCCGCTGGAATAAAGGGTGGATATTTGCAGACAATAAACCTGCTCACTATTGACGTAGAAGAGTGGTTCCACACTACCGCTTTGGACCAATATCTGGATCCCAGTCAATGGGAAAACCTGGAGTCCAGGGTGGATGCCAATGTTCGACAGCTATTGGACCTCTTGGCGGCTCATCAAACCCGAGCCACCTTTTTTATCCTTGGTTGGGTCGCAGAGCGGTTCCCCGACCTGGTGAAGGAAATTGCGGCCCACGGGCATGAAATCGCCAGTCACGGTTACCGCCATCGCCTCATTTATAACCTGCCGCCCAGCCGTTTTAAGGATTATCTCCAGCACTCCAAGAAGATTTTGGAAGATTTAACCGGTAACGCGGTTAGGGGATATCGTGCCACCAGCTTTTCCATCGTGAAGAGTACCCTCTGGGCCCTGGACTTAATCAAGGATGCGGGATTTATTTATGATTCCAGCATGTTTCCCATACGGCACGATATTTATGGCATCGACGGCTTTCCCCGTTTCCCGTTTGTCCATGCCAACGGGCTCATGGAAATCCCGCCGTCCACCTGGAGGTTCCGGGGGAGAAATATCCCGGTGGCCGGCGGGGGCTATTTTCGTCTCTATCCTTACTTTTTGACCAAAATGGCTATCCAGAGCATCAATCAAGCCGGCTATCCCGCGGTGGTCTATGTGCATCCCTGGGAAATAGACCCCCGCTGTCCCAGGATCAGGCACGCCAATTGGCGCACCCGTGTGCGGCAATATATCAACTTGGGAAAGACCAGAGGGCGTCTGGATAGATTGTTGCGAGACTTTTCTTGCACACCCATTGGAGATAACTTAGATAAAATCACGTTTGAGAAAGAGTATTGAAGAGCTCTTTGAGCTTATAAATTACTATGATGCTGGATCGCTTTGAAATAACCCCTGCCACGACCGGCCGCCTGAACTTCTGGCAACTGCTTAATTATGCTATCAGGTATCTCTATATTATTATTATAAATCTTCCATTTTTAGGAAGGCCCGATCGCGACGTCTGGGAATTTTTGCCGGTAGCCTACGGCCAGATCTTCCCTACCGGTTTCCCCCTGGGCTATAAGTTGTTCTATTTTTTCTTTGGCAAAAAATTCATTCAGGTGTGCAAATATCATGGCGAACCCGCGGGTTTTGCGCTGTTCCGTAGCGGCCCCCGGGGAAATATTCATTTATGTTCCATGGGGATCGTGGCCGCCTGCCGCGGCAAAGGTCTCAGCAAACCATTCCTGGCCGGATGCCTTAACTATTGGGAAAAACGGGGCTTTAAGACTGCCTCCTTATATGTGGACCAAACCAACCACATTGCGCTGCATACCTATCGAGCCCTGGCGTACCAGTTTATAAAAACCATTGACAACAAAATCTTCATGTTCAAACCTTTATGAAGATTATTAATTAAGCTATGATTTATCCTGATGCTCCTGGACAAGGCAGAGGCTCTTGGTACCAGCCGGTTATAGGCATAAATCGGTGGAGGTCGTGGGGATTACTATGCATGTTCTGATGCTAACCCAGAATTTTCCCCCGGAAATCGGTTCCGGGGCAGCCAAAATGTCGGAAATGGCCTGCTATCTCTCGGAAAAAGGGCATCAGGTGTCAGTGGTCTCCCAGATACCCTGTTATCCTCCCGGAGTGCATTATCCCGGGTATGAAGGCGCCTGGTTCCGCCGGGAATCACGGGATGGCTTCCGCATCACCCGCACTTGGTCATTTGCGCCTCCCAGTCGGGACCGGTTTTGGCCGGTTTTCTTTAATTTCACCAGTTTCATGACCACGGCGGTGGCCGGCATTCTCTCCGGCCCGCGGCCTGACCTGATTTATGTCTATTCCCCTCCACTGTTTTTGGGGCTTACCGCCACCGTAGCCGGTAAGCTTTGGGGGTGCCCCTTCGTTTTTTGGGTCAACGACCTGTATCCCCGGGCGGCACTCTCGCTGGGCTATATGCAGGATAACGGCGTTTACCGCCTCGCCTGCGCGATGGAGAAATTTATCTACCGGCACGCCGCCCGCATCTTTGTGTACTCCCGCCAAATGGGTGATGAAGTGGTGGCGGATGGGGCGGATCCGGCCAAAATCGAGGTTCATCCCTTGTGGATTGCTGCCGAGGTCTTCCGGCCGGACCCGGCCGGCGCGGCCCAGGTGCGGCAGCAGTATGGCTGGGATGGAAAATTTATCGTCCTGTATGGCGGCAATATCGGTCTGGCCCAGGGGCTCGAGGTTCTACTGGAAAGCGCCCAGCGGCTGCTGCACGTCCCGGAGATCCTGTTTGTCCTGGTGGGCACCGGCGTGGAAAAAGCCCGACTGATGCAACGGGCCAACGATGCCGGGCTCACCAACGTTGCCTTTATTGACCATCAGCCCAAAGAAAAAATCTTTGCCTTTTTCTCTGCCGCCGATCTCCTCTTTGCCCATTTGAAAGCCGCGCCGCACCGCATCGGCACCGTCCCCGAAAAGGTCCTGGCGTATATGGCTTGCGGACGTCCCGTGCTGCTGGCCGTCCAGGAGGGAGCCGCAGCGGAAATCATTAATACTACCGGCTGCGGTCAGGTGGTTCCGCCGGAAACTCCGGCGGCCCTGGCGGAGGCCATCTTGGCCTCCTACCAGCACCGGGAGCGGATTGACCCCATGGGTATTAAAGCGCGCCAGGCGGCCGAGGACTTTTATGCCGGGCCGATTGTTCTTAAGGGCATGGAGGAAAGTCTGGCCAACTTGATAAAGCCCTGCGCCCCTCATGGTTAAATGAGACGTGAATTATTAATTAATTACCTGAAATCTTGTAATTACATGCCACCTCGACTACATCACGATACTGTTTCTCCCGAGCCATTATCTGCTGCCAGACAATATCCGGGGTTTCTCGTCTTACTGTGGGCCGACCAAACCATATATCTGTCGGGGGGATCTTCCCTGTGGACCATGGATCTGCAGGGCAATCCCAAACTCTTAACCGACCTGCCGATGCCCTGGTTTTTGAAGCAGGCGGCCCGTTTTCGGCACCTGCGACGCCTGTGCCGGGTTGAAATGCGGGAGTTGCTCCGGTTGCCCTCCGGCGCGCTTATCGGCTCCATGAACCGGCAGATAATGCGCTTTACGGGGGAAGCGGACGGTTTTCGCACCGTCTTTCAGGTTACGGACGGAGGCAAGCCCAAGGGCCTCGTGCAGACCCCGCAAGGCCATATTTTTGTGGGAGAATACTGGGGCAACCCCCAGCGGCGTCCTTTAAGGATTTGGGGCAGCACCGACCAAGGCCGCCACTGGGATCTGGTTTACCGCCTGCCCGCCGGTAGCGCCAAACACATCCACAAATTGGTTTGGGATCCCTGCCGGCACGGGTTGTGGATCTTGACGGGTGACCGCGATGGCGAATGCGCCCTGCTTTTTACCCCAGACGAGTTTAAAAGTGTTTCGGAAATTGCACGCGGCGGGCAAATGTTCCGATCTTGCAACATTTTTTGCCGCCCCGAAGGCCTCTTTTACGGGACCGATACCGAAAGAGACCAGAATTGGTTCGTTTTTCTGAACATTGAAACGGGAAACCTGGAAAAGATCTGGCCGCTGCCGGGCAGTTGTCTCTATTCGGCGCAGATGGCCGGGCAGTATTTCATCTCCACGAATGTGGAGCCCAGCCAAGTGAATCATTACCGGTACGCGGTGCTCTGGTCTTCCCCGGACTTGCAGCAATGGTCAAAGGTGGTGGAGTTGGAGAAAGATCCCTGGCCCGGGGAATACTTTGGCTTTGGCAGGATGATATTGCCTTTGGTGCAGGGGGAATGTCCGGCGGTGGTATTTTCTGCCGCGGCCGTCAAACGGTTGGATTGCACCATTTTTATCATCGATGCCGCCTCTCTGGAGCGGTTCAACAGCTAGCCTGGGGTTCGAACTCTGACTTGCTCATTACTACCGATTGAGCGTGGATAACATGGATAACGCCGTCACCATAACCCAATATATCGGGGATGATATTGCCTGGGAGGAGTACGTCAACCATCAGAGTGGCACGTCAGTTTACCATAAGATTGGCTGGAGGCAGATAATTGCCGAGGCCTTTGGTCATGAGCCGATTTATTTGCTGGCCAAGCAGGATGATAAGATCAAGGGTATCTTGCCCTTATTTCTCATGCAGAGCCGCATCTTTGGGAACTATCTCATTTCTCTGCCATTTATTGACCGGGCCGGTGTCATTGCCGATGATCACGAGACAACCGCGCGGCTGTGCGATCGGGCTATAGAGTTGGCCCAAGAAAAACAGGTGGATTTCTTGGAATTAAGGAATCCCGGCGAGGTCCAACATCCAGATTTGGCCACCATTTCCCACAAGGTCAATTTTATCCTGCATTCCGGATCCGATCCGGATTTTGTTTGGAAAAAGGTGCTGCAAAAAAATGTTAAGAATAGAGTCCGGATTGCCCAAAAAAACAACGTAACGATTAAAGTCGGAAGCGAGATTGCGTTTATCCATAACTTTTATAATTGTTATTGTATTAATATGAAATATTTAGGGACTCCGGTTTTTCCCAAGAAATTTTTTTTAAATATCCACAAACAATTCTCTGATCAAATGATTGTTTTGCTGGCATTATATAATGATAAAGTGATCGGGGGAAAGATTGTGCTATTTTTTAAAGACACAGCATATTTTATTTCTCAAGCTTCCATGCGGCAATATTCTGATTACCATCCAAATAATCTGTTATATTGGGCTGCAATAGAGTATGCTTGTAAAAACGGCTACGAATACTGTGATATGGGACGATCGAATATAGATTCCGGTCCCTATAGATTCAAAAAACAATGGGGAACGATCATCCAGCCCTTATTTTGGCAATATTATTTAAATAAAACTGACGCAATACCCAAATTGAATCCAACCAATCCGAAGTTTTCCCTGGCGATTAATATTTGGAAACGGCTGCCGTTGGTTGTGACAAAAATAGTTGGACCGTTAATAGCCCGACATATTCCCTAAAAAATGCTGGGAAGTGGGGTTGCCCTGGGGGGGGCAGAGCTCCTCAGGTTTTCCCCGTGTCCGACCGCATGTGCCAGGAGAAATGACAGCATTGCGCGTGGCCCTGCTGCCAACTTGGCCCGGAGATTGCGACCCATTTGAGTAGGCCCGGCAAGGAGAGGGATCGCCGGCAACGGACCCTTGCCCTGGTTGATCAGCCGGGTCGAACGGAAAGAACCTGATAATTATGAAGCAGATCCTGCAAAGTTATAAACTGGCCTATTGGGGAGATATTATCGAACAGAGTCGTAACAAAATTGGAAATAGCTTATCGATAAATTAGTTATATATGATAATTAGTTATGATAACCTACAAAAGGGATTAGAGGATTTCTTTTCGGATGGGCTTATATAATGAAACAAATTATCCAAAGCTATAAGAGCGGAAAGATTTCGGTCGTAGAAGCACCGGAGCCGGCCTGCAAGGCGGGGGGGCTGTTGGTGCGGAATGTGGCGTCGATCATCAGCGTCGGCACCGAAAAGCTCATGATTGAAATGGGTCAGAAGAGCCTGTTGGGCAAGGCCAGGGCCCGGCCGGACCTGGTGCGCCAGGCTTGGGCCAAGGCCCAGAAAGAGGGATTCTTCAGCGTCTATAAAGAGGCCATGAACCGCCTGGATGAACCCATCCCCCTGGGATACAGCGCTGCCGGTATTGTGCGGGAAGTTGGCGCTGGCGTCAACGGGTTCAAGCCCGGCGATCGGGTGGCAGTGGCTGGGGCCGGGTTCGCCTCCCATGCTGAAGTGGTCTGGGTGCCGGAAAACCTCTGCGTGCCGATTCCCGCCGGGGTGGATTTCGAGGCCGCCGCCTTTGTCATGCTGGGGGCAATTGCCCTGCACGGGGTGCGGGAGGCAGCCTTGACCCTGGGGGAGAAGGCGGTAGTCATCGGCCTGGGGCTGTTGGGATTGCTGTGTGTCCAGTTTATGAAGGCCCAGGGATGCCGGGTGGCGGGAGTTGATTTAGACCAGCGGAAATGTGAACTGGCCAAGGAAATGGGAGCTGACCTGGCTCTGGTTCCCGGCCAGGACGACGTGGAGGCCGCCATCGCCAACTTTACTGGCGGCCTGGGCGCCGACGCGGTGCTCATTGTCTCGGCCAGCAAGGACAATCAGCCCCTATTGCTGGCTGAAGCCGTGGCCCGGGCCCGAGCCCGCCTGGTGTTGGTGGGAGTAGCGGACCTGAGTCTCACCCGCAAAGCCTTTTGGGAAAAGGAGCTGAGCTTTTCCGTGTCCAAGGCTTCAGGGCCTGGCAGTATTGCGCCCCTTTACGAAGCCAAGGGATTCGATTACCCCATTGCTTATGTGCGCTGGACCGAACGCCGGAACCTGGAGGCCTTTCTCGATTTGCTTGCCCAGGGCCGGGTGCGGGTGGACCGGCTCATTACCCATCGGTTCCCCATCCAGGAGGCGCTGTCGGCCTATGAGATGATTTTGGGAAACAAGGAGCCATATATCGGGGTAATCCTCTCTTATCGGGAGTCTGAGGCCGCCAGCGCCCAGCAGACTGAACCGGTCCGCAAAGTGTGGCAAACGGCGCCGGCGGTCCGCCCTGAAAGCGCCTCGGGCCGGGCGGTGGGCTTGATCGGCGGGGGCATGTTTACCAAGAATATTTTGCTGCCGGCCCTCAAAAAAGTGCAGAATTTGCACTTGATTGGAGTGGCGACCACCACCGGAGTCACTGCCCAACATATTGCCAAAAAATTCGGTTTTACCTACGCCACCACGGACTACCGGGAAATCCTGGGGGATCCGGGAATCGGCAGTGTCCTGATCACCACCCGCCACAACCTGCACGGCCGGCTGGTGGTGGAGGCCCTGGCTGCCGGCAAACACGTATTTGTGGAAAAACCGTTATGCTTGACGGAAGCGGAGCTACAGGAGATTATCTCCGCCTATGACGGCACTCGCCTCCTGATGGTGGGATTCAACCGAAGGTTTGCCCCGCTGGCCCAAGAAGTTAAAAAGTTTCTCTCCAGCCGTAGCACTCCTTTAGTCATGTCTTATCGGGTAAACGCCGGCTGTATTCCTGATGACAGCTGGGTGCATGACCCGGAGGTGGGCGGGGGGCGACTGCTGGGCGAGGTCTGTCATTTCATCGACTTCCTGCACTACATCTCCGGCAGCCAGGCGGTTCAGGTCAGCGCCGTGGCCCTCTCCGGAGCCCTGGGCCAATACCGCCGGGATGATAATTTTATGCTGTCCCTTATCTTTCAGGATGGGTCGGTGGGAAACATCATTTATACGGCCAAAGGGACCAAATCGTTTTCCCGGGAAAGGTTTGAGGTGTTTTCCGAAGATTCCGTGGGGGTGATTGAGGATTTTCGCCGCGGCCTGTTGGTGCAGGGGGGCCGCAGTCGCAGCCTTAAAAAGCTATCCATGGACATGGGTTATCCCGGAGAACTGGAATTTTTCTTTCAGAAGGTTCAAGAAAATTCAGGTTATGGTAAAATTACTAAATATTATATTGCATCTGCCCTGGTTACCCTCAAGGCAGCCCAGGCCCTGACGACTGGAGAGACACAAACGATTAAATTTTCCGCCTAAGGCGGAAAATTAGGGATTATGAGTTTCTTTTTAAACCTTTCATTTGGGATTGGTCAAGAGCTTTCGCTCTCGGAGTAGGACTACTTGCAGGCAACCGGAAAGATGGACTAACCAGGCAGCGTTATCGATATGCCGTTAACAATAGATTTGAAGCTTTTCTCTCCTTAACCAGGCAGGTCAATGATGAACGTCCTCAGTCTCCGGGTTTCCAAATGGTCGCTGTTACTGCTGGCAGGCGATTTGACGGCCTTTTGTTTGGCGGTGCCATTTGGAATGATGGTATCAGGTACAACCCCGGGGTTCTTCCTGGATGTTTACCGGTTTCCATTGCTGATAGTCGGGATGACTTACCTGTTGGTGCTTTATATTGCTAATCAGTATGATTACTTTCAAGATTATCGCCGACAGGAAAATATCAGCCGGGTGATTCTATCCTGCTTAGCAGGGACCGTGACCGTAGGGGTGTTTTATTGTTGGCCTTCCTGGCGGATAATTCCCCGCAACTTTGTGGAATGGCACGCATTTGCCTTCATCTGGCTCACCGCTCTATGGCGATATTCTTTCTCGGCCCTGGCCCTGCCGGTGCGTCTACAGAGAAAAGTATTGGTCATTGGGGCAGGAAGAGCCGGGCGACAAATAGCCCAGGCCATCAGAGGTTCAAACAGCGGTCTGGGAGCACTGGGCTTCATTGATGATGATCCAAAGAAAGCCGGGACCACCATTGATGGACTGCCGGTATTGGGGGATTCCTCCCAGCTGCCCGATCTAGTGAAGCACCATTCGGTGGGAATGGTGGTGGTGGCTATTACTCACACGAAGTCGTCGGCCTTGATCAGCAACCTGGGCCGATTGTCCTTCCACGGCGCATCGTTGATAGACATGCCCAGCCTTTTCGAGTTTTTGTGCGGGAAAGTCCCCACGGACCACATTTCCGACATATGGCTTTTGCGTCAAAGCTTGAATAACAGGATGCTGTATTACCGCCATATCAAACGGCTCATGGATTTAGTCCTAGCGGCGCTGATGCTGGCCGTGTCCTGGCCCTTGATGCTGCTGAGCGCCATGGCCATCAAGCTGGGCAGCCCTGGGCCTATATTCTACCGGCAGGAGCGCCTAGGCCAGGATGGTGAACCATTCCAAATCGTCAAATTCCGCACCATGATTCAGGACGCCGAGAGTGGCGGCCCCAGTTTTGCTTGCATCAACGACGCCCGCATAACCTTCGTGGGCCGGGTTTTGCGGAAACTACGTTGGGACGAATTGCCGCAGTTATACAACATTCTGATGGGGGAAATGAGCTTTATCGGGCCGAGGCCTGAAAGAGAAGTCTTCGTGCGGCAATTCCTGGAACCGGTTCCGGACATTCGGGAAGGAAGCCGGGCTGATGACCCTGTGGGGGTGCAGGTGACTTGTGGCTACCGGGAACGGATACCCCATTACAGCTATCGCCTCCTGGTTAAACCCGGCCTTACCGGATGGGCCCAGGTGATGCATACTTACACCTCGTCCCTGGAAGAAACCAAGGAGAAGCTTGAATATGACCTCTTCTACATCAAAAATATGGGGTTTCTGTTGGACCTAGCCATCGTGCTGAAAACTATTCGCATTGTGCTGATCGGGCGAGGTAGATAACTTAGTAAAATTGCGGGGGTAAATCATGCCTAAAGCGGACTATAAGAAAGCATATGCCGGGAAAACGGTTTTGGTAACAGGGGGAGCCGGGGCCATCGGCAGCAATCTGACCAGGGCTCTGGGAGAGCTGGGCGCCAAAATGATTATCGTTCTGGATGATCTTTCTTCCGCCTATAGATGGAACGTGCCCTCCCTTCCCAACGTCTTGTTTGTGGAAGGCAGCATCCTGGATGAAGTCGAACTGAAGCGGGTCTTCTTCGAAGGCCCGGAAATTGTCTTCCATCTGGCGGCCTTGTTTGCCAATCAGAACTCCATCGACCATCCTGAAACCGACCTGTTGGTCAACGGGCTGGGGACCTTGAAGCTCTTGCAGTATTGCCGGCTTTCCGGGGTCCAGCGATTCATTTATGCTTCTTCCGGCTGCTCCATTTACGGCAGCAACGCCCCTTTGCCGCTCACCGAAGAGTTTATGTCCTTGCACCTCAGCAGCCCTTACCAGATCACCAAAATGGTGGGGGAGCTCTACTGCAACTTTTTTCACCACCACTACGACCTTGGGGTGGTGAAAGCTCGATTCTTCAATTCTTACGGGCCGGGAGAGGTCCCCGGGCAATACCGCAACGTGATTCCCAATTTCATCTACCTGGCCATGCAGGGCCAGCCCTTGCCGATCACCGGCAGCGGGGAGGAGACCCGAGATTTCACTTACGTGGGGGATATCGTGGATGGGCTGCTGCGGGCGGGCTATTATGAGTCCGCCCTAGGCCAGGAGTTTAATCTCGCCTCTGGAAAGGAGACCAGGATTATTGATCTGGCCAACATGATTAACACCCAGGTGAGTAATCTGGCCGGGGTCACCTTTACCAGCCGCCGCAAATGGGACACCAAACCCCGCCTGCTGGCATCGGTGGATCGGGCCATGAGCCTTATCGGCTACCAGCCCGGCACACCTTTTGAGGAAGGTCTGAAAAGCACGATTGCCTGGTTCCAGGAAAACTGGGATAGGATAGCACCTTCGGCAAGTTTTGGCCCCGGAATGTCCTCGGCCGTGCGCCAGATGGTTTGCCAGGGCACGTGATGAGAAGCTGACCAATCAAGGCGACAGTTTCCCCATTGAAAAAAATCCTGCTCATTTTCGGCACCCGGCCTGAAGCCATCAAGATGGCCCCGGTGGTTCTGCGCCTGAAGGAAGTCGCAGACATCTTTCAAACCAAGGTGGCAGTCACCGCCCAGCATCGCCAAATGCTGGACCAGGTCCTTGACCTCTTTGCCATCCGGCCGGACTACGACCTGGACATCATGTCCCCGGACCAGGACTTGTTTGACATCGCTTCCCGAGCCCTGCTGGGGCTAAAAGAGGTGCTGCTTAAGGAGGAACCGGACCTGGTGTTGGTCCACGGTGATACCACCACCACCTTTGTGGCGGCCCTGGCCGCCTTTTTCTTGCAGATCCCGGTGGGTCATGTGGAGGCCGGTCTGCGTACCCGGGATAAATACCGGCCTTTCCCGGAAGAGATGAACCGCCATCTGGCGGCAGTCCTTACCGACTACCATTTCGCCCCCACTCGTTGGGCACGGGATAATTTGTTGCATGAGGGGGTTCCGCCGGAGAAAATCTGGGTCACCGGCAACACCGTAATAGATGCCTTGCAGATGGTGGCCGACAGGGTGGGGCAGGAGAAAGCGAGATGGGAAGACTACTTCCGGCGGGAATACGAGCTATCCCTGGACAACCAGCGCCTGATTCTGGTCACAGGACACCGCCGGGAGAACTTTGGTCCTGGCTTTGAAAATATTTGCTGGGCCTTGCGTGATGTAGTGGAGCATTCCCCTGGGGTTCTCGTGGTCTATCCGGTCCACCTCAACCCCAATGTGCAACGTCCCGTCTATGAGATTCTTTCCACGGGGGGCGCTGGAGGCACGGGGGACGCTCGCATAATGGAAACCGACCAGGGAAGCCGCTTGTTTCTGCTGCCTCCCCTGGAATATGCCCCGTTTGTATATCTGCTGAGTCAAAGCTATCTGGTACTGACGGACTCCGGAGGTATCCAGGAAGAGGCCCCGGCGTTGGGGAAACCGGTCCTGGTGATGCGGGAGGTCACGGAGCGCCCGGAAGCGGTTTGGGCCGGGACGGTAAAATTGGTGGGCACCGAGCGGCCGCGCATCTTCCAGGAGGTCCGGGAACTCCTGGAAAATCCGGCCAGCTACCGGGCCATGGCCCAGGCCCGCAACCCTTATGGCGATGGACAGGCGGCGACCAGGATCGTCCAGGTTCTAAAGCGCGAATTTGCCGGCCAGACCTCTGGACAAGTCCTGGGCCCCTGGGAGCCGGGACTGGAGGTTAGGGTCTTTACCACAGTTCCGGGTCAAACAGATAAAAACTCGGTTGAATAGCTTAATACTGGCGGATTTCCTTGGCCTCTGGGCTCCCTTGATTCAGAGGGTGAGCGGGAATAGGTATAAAAAGTTAATCTCTTTTTCGCTCTGAGTAATATATGGTGTAATGGCTGTCAGTTTCATTGCAATCCTAAGCATCCCTATTCCTCTCCTGTTTTCTTCCCTCCTTGCATGGAACCTAAGAGCTCCCGAATGGAGCGGACATCCCGAGAAACCAACTCCCGGAGAATTTTAAGGATGGCGGTGCGTTGCTCCGGGGTGAGAGTGACCCCAGCCCGCTCCTCCTCTTCATTGAGAAGTTGCACTACCGGGTCGATGGCCACATCCTTGCCCGCTCTGAACGCTACCTTGCCTTCCTCTCCGAGAACCGGGTCTCCTTCGCCAAGCAAGAGCCAAGCAGGATTGACTTTATAAATCTTGCATAAATTGAACAAAAATACACCATTCGGATGTCGCCTATCCTTCTGATAATGAATAAGAGTTTCCTTTGAAATCCCTAAACTTTGGGCAAATTGCGGCTGTTGCAGGCCGCTTTTAATTTGAACAATTCTGATTCGCTCACCGAAGATTGACATAATGAAATTTAAATGTACTTATCTCAATTTTTTTCCTTGACAGAGTGTATATATGTATACTATAATAATTATATAAGGTAATCGCACATTATCGCGAAAAAGTTGGCATGTCAAACGGAGATCTCGGACCGAAAAGGAGTTGAGAGGTATATGACCAGGGCTTGTGGAAAACGCAGACCGATAGTCAAGCCCAGGCAAGGTACTGGCGGAGTGAGCTTTTTCGGTTGCGTTTGATCAATCATAGCGAGGTAAAATGATATGGAAGCGATCACCCAATCGATGCTAGGGATGTTCCTGCGCTGCCCCCATCAGTTTGAGCGCCGCTACCTCCGGGGCGAAATCATCCCCCCGGGGATTGCCGCCCGCCGCGGCTCGGCCACCCACAAAGCCGCCCAGCTCAACCATGAACAGAAACTCCACACCCAGGCAGATCTCCCCATAGACGACCTCCAGGACGCGGCTCGGGATCATTACGTCCGAATGATCACAGGCGAAGGGGTATTCATTCCCAAAGACCAGCTTGCCGAGAAAGACACCCTCCTGGCCAAGGGCCTGGACGCCGCGGTCAGACTTACCAAACTTTACCGTCAATCCCTGGCCCCGGCCATTCAGCCCGTTTTAGTAGAAGAAAAGCTCACCCTGGATGTGGGCCTGGATTTACCCCTGCAGGGAACCATCGACGTGTTCACCATAGATAACTGGCTTCCCGATCTCAAAACCGCGGACAAAAGCAAGGGGTCCGGGGAGGCAGACCATTCCCTGCAGCTCACCTTCTATGCCGGTCTGCTGGCCCATCAGACCGGACAGTGGCCGACGAAGGTGAGCCTGGAAATTTTGGTGAATAACAAAGAACCAAAATTGCAGAGCCTGCCCACCACCCGGGGACCGGAGGATTGGGCCAACCTCTTAAGGAGAATCCACCTGATGCTGGCCCAGATCCAGACGGGGCTCTTCCCTCCCTGCGACCCCGGCGCCTGGATCTGCAGCCCCCAATGGTGCGGTTACTTTTGGACCTGCACCTTTTCCATCAAAAGGAGATAACCACCATGAACGCGACTCAAAACCCAGCCCCAGCCGCCTTCGCCGACGTGGAGCCATTTACCGGCGAGCCGGAGACTTATCCGGCCGGGACCTCCATTCCCCCGGTCCCCCTGATGCGCTCCCACACCCAATTTCACACCGCCATGGCAGTGCAGCGGCCCCGGAACCTGGACAAGGTGGTGGCTGCGGTGCTCCGGGAGGCGGAATTTGCCGGGGATGCCTTCTACTATTCCTTCCCCATGGGAGGCAAAAAAATCGAGGGCCCCAGCATCGGCCTGGCCATGGCCGTGGCCCGGGAGTGGAGCAACTGCGCCGTACCGGTGGAATACTACGAAACCGCTACGGAATGGGTCTTCACGGCCCATTTCGTGGATCTGGAGCGGGGCTTTACGGTCTCCCGGGTCTTCCGCAAAAAGAAAGGCAAGGGGGCCTTCAAAAAACTGGAGGACGACCGGGCCGAGGACATGACCTTCCAGGCGGCCCAGAGCCGGGCCATCCGCAACGTGGTCCTGGCGGGCGTCCCCCGCTGGCTCACCGACCAGGCCAAAGAGCGGGCCAAGGACGCGGTGCTCAAGGGGATCAGCAAAGAAGGGTTGGCGGTGGCCACGGACAAGGCCCTGAAGTTCCTGGCGGGTTACGGCATCAGCGAAGAGCGGGTGCTCGCGGTTTTGGGCAAACCCAAGCATGAGTGGGCCTCGGAGGACATCGCCAGCTTGCGGGGCATGGCCTCCCAGCTCAGAGACGGCCAGACCACGGCCGAGCGCCTTTTCCCCGCCCTGGCGGGCACAGAAGAACGGCCCCCAGCCGAACCCAAGGCAAAACGACCCCGGGCCCCCAAGGCCGAGGGGGCAGGAACCCCATCCCACCCGACCAGCCTGCTGCCCCAGGCTGCTACGCCGGAGGACCTGGAGGCGATCCTCCTGACCTGCCTGGAGAAGGAGATTGATCTGGAGCTGATTCTCCAGAAGTGGCAGGTAAGCCACCTGGAAGAGTTGGATGGCGCGAGTGCCCAACAGGTACGGGAGTGGCTCAAGGACCAGTAACCTGAGTGGCATGGTGCCGGCATACTCTGTTAACGTCCAGGGGCTATGGCCCTGCGACCCTCCCGAGTCAAAAGACACATGCCCTCCTCCCCATTGAATGGTTGATTGGCTGCCCAGCGTCGGCAGGGAAAAGTAGCCGTCGGCCGTAAAAAGAGCGCAGCGCCGCCGCAGTAGGAGTATATATGGAGCTGTTCTGTGCTCGCTTACCTTTAGCTCAGGGAATTCTCCCCCGGCAACGGCCTGGCACCATTGGTAAGGGGTTGTGCTTTACCGGCAGGCCAGAGGGAATTACACCCTGGAAACTCCGAATTAATCATGATAAAATTTTCAGTTATCAGGGTGTATGGGTAGCTGTTCCGTGAAACAACGGCCTAGCGGGAGAGGTGGTGGCCCAGCCTGGGTGCTATTTCCAGGGTTTAGACCTCCCTGCCTCAAGGGCTCATAAGATAAACACCATCGCTCTTATCTCAAGACCGCGGTCAGGATAAAACCTCCAACCTCTTTTGGGGGAACCTGGCAAATGAGGGTGGGCGGATGATCAAGCAACGTCAGGTGAAACAGGGAGTGGCGTCTCGCCGGGCCAGCCAAGGGGAAGAGGGCAAAGCCCGGCTAGGGCCCCATCATGATCTTGTCCAAGCCCTGAAAAAGCGGCTGACGGCGGTGGCCGGGGATGGGCTGCAGGCCATTATTGTTTATGGTTCCCGCGCCTGGGGCCGGCCCGAATCTGACTCGGATTTGGACATCGCCGTCCTGGTCCAAGATCGCACCCCGCAGCTGGAGGAGGCCCTCTTGGAGGCTGCCTATCAGGTTATGTGGGATCACGATTTTACGCCGCTTATTTCCCTTAAGGTCTTTGCTGCGGCCAGTTTTGCCACTTATCAGGAGAAAGGTTTCTCCTTCTATCGGAAAGTGGCCGAAGAAGGAATCGTCCTATGAATCTCCTTCCGGAAGTGGCAGCCTAGGTGGCCAAGGCACGCCATGCCTTAGAGGTGGCTGGGAAATTGCAGTCACGGAGCGCCCGGAAGCGGTTTGGGCTAACACGGTAAAGCTGGTGGGAACGGACCGTCAATTGATTTTCCGGGAAGTTCAGGAGCTTTTGTCAAATGAAGCCAGCCACCAGACCATGGCCCAGGCCCGCAACCCTTATGGCGATGGACAGGCTGCGGAAAGAATCTTCCGGATCCTGGCCTGCGCACTCGCCGGCCAGACCTGGGGGTTACCGGACCTCAAACCCTGGGAACCGCAACCCGAAAGCCGATCTTGGTAATAAATCTACCGCCTCAATGCTCCCATCCCCTATTCTTTTCTGGCTTGCTAGCCTTCCAACTCTATTTTCAAGGTTTGCCCGCAGGGAGTGACTCCAAGAGTTTTTGGGCTTCGGCCTGTTCGGGAAACACGGTTTTGAGAGACAGGGCCTTTTTCAGGGTTTCTTGGGCCTGGGCAGTTTCGCCCATTTTTACCTCACACCAGCCCAAATGATATGACAGAGACGGATTGTTGGGCGATTTGGCCACTGCCTTCTCCAGATGGGTTTTGGCCTTGGCATATTCACCCCGCTGGCACAGGACCCAGCCCAGGGTATCCTGGAAACCGGGTTCCTCAGGGTTGTCCTGCAGGGTTTCGGAGGAAAGTTTCAAGGCCCGCTCCAGGTTCTCCGGAGTGGGGTAGTGTTCGGCCAGCAGGTACGCCAGGTTGTTCCGGGCCAAGTCCGGAAAAAGATCTTTGGTCAACAGGGTTTCGTAAAGGGCTTTCGCCTTGTCGAAATCTTTTTTTTGCTCGTAGAGCCCCGACAGGATCAAAAAGCTGTAAGGCGGCGCCTTCGGATCCGCAGCCCGTGCTTCCAGCCGCTGCATCAGGAGGTCCTGGCCCGGCTGCTGCAGGTAAGCAAAGATGAGCAGCCGCAGGGTTAGGGGATTGGGATTGAGGGCGATGGCCTCTTCCAGAACCTTGGCTGCGGCTTCGGGTTGCTTTTGGACCAGGAGCAGTTCACCCAGCAACTGCTGAATTTGCGGATTCTTGGGGCTGCGGGCCAGATCCTGGCGGACTGCCTCCATGGCCTTCGGCAATTGCTTCTGCTCTGCATAGATGCCGACCTCCTGTTGCAGGGCCGGCAAAAAGCCGGGCTGCTGGGCCAAGGCCTGTTCAAAATATTTCAGGGCCTGCTCCGGCTGCTTTTGTTGCCGCTTGAGAAGCCCAAGACTGAAATAACCTTGAGGTTTCTTGGGGTCGAGATTGACGACCTGCTGAAACAACCCCTGGGTCTGGGCATAATCTCCCTTCTGCATATAGACGTCCCCCAGGGCGGTGAGATTGAAGACGTCTTTATCGTCATACCGGAGGTAGCCCTTGATGGTTTGAATAGCCCCCTCATAATCTTTGGCCTCCAAAAACAGGCTGTAAAGAAAAGTCCTGGCTTCTAAAAAATCCGGTTTTAACACCAGGGCCTTTTTAGCCTGTTCCTTGGCCTGTTCCGGCTCGCCATTTAGCTTATGGGCTCGCGCCAGCAACAGCCAGGCCTCCGGATTTTTAGGCTGATCCTGGGTAATGATCCGGAAGTCGTTCACCGCCTTCAGACCATCTTTTTTTACCAGGGCAATCTGCCCCTGAAGTAGAATGGCCTCCATATCCTTGGGATTATCTTTGAGAACCCCGCCCACGAGTTTTTCCGCTTCTTCAATTTGCCCCCGTTCCAGACTCAAGAGGGCCAACTTATCCAGGGCCTCCAATCCCTTAGGGCCGCTGGGATCAGCAGCGGCGATCTCCTGAAGGATCTTGGTCCCCTCCCCAAACCTGCGCAGGGAAAGATAAAAGTCGGCCAGGGCGAAGCGGGCGGTGAGATTGTCCGGATGCCGGCCCACAAAATCCTTCAAGGTCTGCTCCCCTTCCTTGGGGCGGTCGCGCTTAACGAGGAAACGGGCCAATTCCACGGCATGGGATTCCTTGTCGGGCTCCAGGCTGAGGTTGCGCCGCAAGGTCTCCTCCGCCTTATCCCATTGGCCCGCAGAGATGTAGTGCCGAGCCAGTTCGCTTTGGAGTCTGGTATTCTTCGGTTCCAGGGCAGTGGCCTTGAGCAAGATGGCCTCGCCCACCTCAAACTGTTTCTGGCTGTCCGCCAGGTTGGCCCGGACCAAATATAGTTCGATGGCTTTGGGGTTGGCCTTCAGGCCCTCCTCCAAAGTTTTGGCGGCGGCTTCGGGCTGCTGCTGTTTTGCCTGAATCAGGGATTGCAGCAGATAGGCATTGATCTTGTGGGGGTCCAGCCGGCGAACTTTTTCGAGCAGGTCCAGGGCCTTCTGGGTTTGTTCTCGCGTCATGGCCAGGGAGGCGGCCAGGAGCAGAGCCTCGGTATTGTCAGGCTCCTGTTTGAGGGCCAGGTTGATCTTAGTCTCGGCGTCGTCCGGTTTGCGGGCCATCAGGAAAATCTGGCCTAACAGGATCTGGGCCTCGGTCAGACCGGGTTTCAGTTCGGCTGCTTGCGACAGGGATCCAAAGGCGCCCTGAAAATTATTCAATTTCAACGCGGTTTTTCCTAACCACAGGTAACCTTCGGCATATTTGGGATCGATCTGCACGGCGTTGCTAAACTGCAACCGGGCCCGGAGATAATCCCCCTTCTGGTAGAGCTCTTTGCCGGAAGCGAGAAATTTGTCTCGTTTGGCTTCCATTGAAGAACAGCCGCTGAGAATGAAAACGACCCAAAGCAATATAACCGCCAGAACCCATTGGCGACGTACCTTCTGGTTCCACATATGCAGCTTCTCCAGGGAAAATTTTTTTATATTAGATACTAAACTTGAATAACACAATCACCGGTCGATTGCCACCACTTTCGCTGCCGCGAGCCTACCCCGCCTGACCGGCGGCAATCCTTTTCATCAGGCTATCCCACGGTTTCCCAAGCAGCAGTCCCTGGAATAATGATCATGCTGGGATTGATGCGGCAACCAGGAAGAAATTTAAAATAGGCTTGGGAGAGTTCCCGCAGTTATGGCGGACTGCCCCCTGGCCGCGAGGGCGAATAACGGTTCCTGGACCGAGGAGACCGGTTTAGCTGCAAGCAACCGCTGGGTTCGCTCAGATCCCGGCCCTGGGCCAGGCTAAAAACCCTTAAATAGAGAGATAATTAACCGGAGAGACCTGCTTTCGTTGACCGGGGCGGGGGGTTGGGTCGGGTTGATTTAGCCGCCATTGCCTGCAGCCTCCCGGGCCTAGAAAGATCATGCCACCGGGGCGGGGGCAGGCGCCACTGCGGTTTGGACACCTTCACCACCGGAGTGGGGAGGTTCCATTGGAGCCCGGAGGGTTTGGCAGGCTCGGCAACCTCTGGGGGAGAGGCAAGTCCCTGGGCCCTGGCCCTCAAACCCCGTTGTGGCTGCGGCCCGGAATAATCCTCCAATACTGCCGCCACATAATGTTGCGTCTCTGGAAAGGGCGGGCAGCCCTGGTATTTGACGACATTTTCCGGCCCTGCATTGTAAGCTGCCAGGGTCAGACTGACATCCTGGTCAAACTGGTCCAGGCATAATCCCAGGTATTTGATCCCTCCAGCCAGATTTTGTTCCACATCGAACGGGTTGCTTACCCCCATCATGGCCGCAGTGCCAGGCATAAGCTGCATCAGTCCCATAGCCCCTTTGGGGGAAACCGCCCCGGGGTTGCAGCCGGACTCCTGGCGAATCACCGCCCACACCAGGTTTTCATCTACCCCATGTAACCGAGCGTATTTCTTAATTAACCCCTCCAGATGTTCAAGGGTCCGGGGGTCAGTCAGGCGCGCCGTTTTCCGGACAGCCTTCTCTGCCGGCAAGGCGCCTATTGGGCTTGGGAATTTAGGGCGCCGGTCGCTCTGGCAGGCCTGGAGAATGGCAGGCGATAATTTCTGAGTTTCCAGACCTGGCGCAGGATTTGCTGCCGGGCGAAGGACCCGGCCGGCAGGCGCAGCCGCGGGCAAAGGAAGGGATTCCGTTGAGCCCCAAAACAGCAAGCCCAGCAGTGATCCTACCCCTATAATCCGGATCAGATGCGTTTTGCCCATATTGACCATGTTTGCCTGGATACCGGACCGGGTAACGGCGCTAGCGGCAGCGCAGCCAGCCTGGCGCCGCAGCAAACCTCAACTGAAACAATGGTGCGCCTCTGTGCCTCAATTTAGCTCCAGGCTCATAAAAAGCTGCAAAATTGAGGCTCTGCCACAATTCGCCATTGCGGTTGCCCCGGTAAGCGGCCACCCGGGGATAAGTGGCACCGGGAAGATCTCACCATGGATGACCGCACCTTTACTTAAAACCAGAAACCCCCACCTTTGCAGGTGGGGGTTTTTCCCCGGTTTTTTCAGCCGTTAAGCCTTGAAGATCTTTCTCCGGCCCAGGATGCCGAGGCCGAACAGGCCGCTGCCCAGGAGGAGCACGGAGGGGGGCAGGGGAACGAAGGCGGGAGCTGCAGCCGTGGGGTTTCCATAGGTATACCCGCCGTTACCATCATAAACAACGCTTTCGCCTCCTACCACGGCTCCATTGTTGTAAATAAACCAATCAAAGGTCAGTGGTGAGGTTGATAATCCAGCAAAGTTATAAGTATAATACAGAACATCGGATCCCCCGCCATCAGCAGGAGCAGGACCGGAGGCATAGACCTCGGTAGGGCTAATCATGCCACTTGTCCAACCCCCGCTGAGACTACTGAGGGCGGAGGAAAACCCGGCACCTGAGACCATAACCGCCATGGCTTCATCAAAAGTCTGAAAGGTAGGACTAGGACCGGAATAATAGGTGGGCGCCGCTGCATAATACCCATTTTCCCCGAATGGCGAGCTCCAGTCCCCCGAAGTCATCCCGGGAAGGGAGATAACCTCCGCCGAAGCCATGCCGGGCAGGCAGATAAGCATACCCAGGGCCAATAGCAGAATTAATTTTTTCATGTCTTGTCCTCTTCTTTAAAAGGTTATTGGAGTCCTCAGATTCGCTCCCGTTTATCGATATACACGATTATTGTAGATTCACCTCCTTTGTCCTAGGTTAACGATTCTGGAGAACTCCGTTAAAAATTTTCCTCAAGCGGTTTTCCGGCGCCATCTCCAGCCCAGGCCGAACAGGCCCAGCAGGCCCGAGCCTAAGAGCAGGACCGTGGGGGGAAGGGGAACTTGACTCACCGAGACCTCTCCAATGACCGGGCCATAATAGCCGGGAGTCTCAGAGGTGAAGCTCAATGTAGTAAAGCCGCTGTTAGCAGTAAAGTCAAAGGATACAAGTTCCCATCCCATGCTGGTATGGGTTGTCGTTGAAGCATCAAAGTAGTAAGTATTAGAACCCACGGTGGCCACCACCACTTGCTTCGGCTCAGGAGCAATGCCAGTACCGCTGTCGGGGTTCCCGGCCAGATAAAAGCTGACCTGGTATGTGGTGCCAGGGTTGGTGGCAAAGCTCTGAAAAATTCCCCCCTCAGCACTACCAGAACCATTGTCCAAGGGGGGGGATCCGTCAAGGTCGAGGCTCGTAAAAACCCCGGGAGGCGCCTGCCAATAACCCCCGACGTAGTCGATGGAATAGCCGCTTACGGTCCAACCCGGGATATAAGTACTACCCCCGGGCAGGGTTATAAAGCTGCTCGGAACTGGTACTCCCCCAAAATCGCCATTTGTGAGCAGGTTCGCCTGCCCGACCGAAGCCCATAGGGTGACCAAGGCAACTGCCAATCCGATTATGAGAAATTTTCTGCCGCGCATTTTTTTGGCTTTCATTTTTCCATAGCCTCCTTCAAGTCATCTTTATCCCTAATACTCCGGACAACTCGATAAAAAAACCGAGCTGCCTTCCCAGGCAACCCGGCTATCTCCTTGATCAGAGACCCGTGGCTTTCCGTCCTCAGCTCACGCTGAGTTTGGCTTTTCCGGTAACATATATATATGGCATTACGTTTAAACCTGTCAAGCCTTTTTGAGGAATTGTTAAAAGAAATTTAGGCTCATTATAAAAGTTCTGCCACAGGCTTGGTAAGATAAGTGGCGAGGATTGTGAAATATTCACCATTTTTACGCTGGTTGTACCTGAATTCCATCTCCTTCAGAAATAAAAAGAAATTTTCTGGGGAGATGCCGCGAAACCTGGTAAGCCTTTTCTTGGCGTAGCCCCGAAACCCCTGCTGCCCGTGGATGATGGTCCTCTTCAGGAAGCTAGGCTGGGAGTGATTCGCAGCCAGTGGTCCGGGGGCGCAAAACATCAGGCTGTCGTAGTCTTGATACCTATTGGTATAGACGATATTACTTCGGCCTACCTTTCGCATCCCGAGGCCCGCAAGAACGTCTGCATTAAGGTTAAACACCAGCTCCACCCTGACCTGCCCGGGCCTCTCCTCGATTCCGAAGATCCACCCATGGTTCGGGGGGCCCACGCTCTCTTGGTCCCTTAGTCGACCGCCCAAGGCGGGCGCGTTCACCTTCTTCCCGCCTTGGATGGGTTGAAAGTCCGGGTCTTGGGACAGGATGGCCTTCCGGATGATATTAAACCCCTTGAGCACGGTGGGATAAGACAAGCCAAGTTCCTTGGCCACCTGCCGGGCCGAAAAGTCGCGCTCGAACAGCTTGATGAGCCCTAACCACTCGCTGAACCCCACCCGCAGAAGGCCCAGGCAGGTGCCGGTAAAGTCGCTGAACTCATAGCGGCAATCCGAGCAGAGCAGACGATCCCTTCTGATCTTCACCACCTCTTTACCGGCGCAGCGAGGACAAATCTTGGCACGATTATTCCAGCGGTACTTGAGGAAAAATCTCCTGGCCCTTTCCTCGTCGATAGCACCAAGACGTGGCTTCTTTAACGCGGCAATTTGAGCGGTATCTGCCCTCATACGGAATGGTTCCCTTTACGTAACCGTCTTAGATAATTCGCCCCACATACTGCGGGAGCCAAGTAGCCGGCCAAGATTGCCTATCAACCCCGGGAGACTCAAGCGGCAATGTGGTTATCCCCCTGCCCCCATGCAGCCAGGCTCGGAATCAAATCCAGGGCCTGCAACTGGTGCTGCCCTTGATTAACTTATTAGATAAATCCTGAGATTATTTGTTAAGTGGAATATCATGCAATGTCCATGCCGAGTATTCTCTTGCTTTGCAATAAAAAGAACTCTTTTGCTTGTTTTATGATACATAACCACAATCATCAATAAGCCACTGTACCGGTTTTTATCTGAGAAGATAGATTTAATAATCCTGGCTTCGATTATGATAAGTTTTAGTGTAAAAACCATCAGGGCCTTCCTGATTTTCGTATAGGAGAATCCCTGATTTTGGACGTTTATGGAGTAAAATGGATAAGGCTGAGGTGCTTAGTTACTCATGTTTCGCACCCCTGTAGTAGGGGGAAGCCATTGAAAGCATTGGTAATAGCGTCGAGATAAGCCCGAAACGAGGGTGAGGGATCGTAGAAATCGGCCAGAGTGTCAAATACTCTTCTCAAGAGGGCGGCGAGGTATTGCCGGAGACGCTCCAGGAAGGTGAGCTTGCCGGTCTCTTCTTCCAGTTGCCGGAACATCTCGCCCATGGTGGGCCGGCCGTCCTCTTGCTCCAGCAGGTAGGGCAACAGACTGTAACGGAAAAAGGTTTGGAAGACCGAGAACACCTGGGCGGCAAAGGAATGGCCCTGCTCCTGGCCCAGCCCCAGGCGCTGCTTGGCTTCCTTGAAAAACACCTCGATGGCCCAGTGGCCCAGATATTTCTGCACCACCTCCGGGGCGGTGAGGCTGAGGTCAGTGCTGGAAAACGCCGCCCAGGAGGATTTGGGAGTGATTTGGCCGCCGGGTTTGGCATCCGGTGGTGGTTCTTGATAGCCACGGGCGAAGAGGAGCAGGAGCATGCTGACCAGGCAGCGCTTATCCAGGTTCCGGCCCATAAGGAGGAATTTATGCGAGAGCCTCAGGTTAAGCCTGGAGAATTTTTGTCAGACAATTCTTGAGGGGTGAGGGCCATTTGCGGCTGAGCAGGGTGACTACTGATAGTATCTCTAATTTCAATGACTTAAACTCACCGCAGCATCAGCCGCTGCCGCGGTAGGAAGTCTTGTCACAGCTTGGCAGGCACGGAGTCACTTTTTCATGGAGGCCTCCAGGCGGCTCAGGCGCTCCTCCAAACAGGAGAAGGAGGCGTGAGGCGGCGGCCCTATTTGGGAAGGCGCCTGGAAGGCAGGATTGCCGGCCCACCAATCGATGCCGATTTCCCGGGCCTTGTCCACCGAGCAAATTACCAGGCGGATCTGCAAGCTGAGCAGTTCCACGTCCACCAGTTTGATCTTGATATCCCCGGCAATGACAATGCCCTGGTCCAGGATCCTCTCTAGCAGGTCCGCCAGGGTGCTGGATTGCATGGCGTGGGTGATGGCTGCCTGGCGTGCCATGGCTTCACTCCTTGAATAGTCGGCCCAGGGGACCCAGGTCGAGTGAGAGGTCTGCTTCCTCCAGGCCAAATTCCTGGCGCAGCCGGTCAATTTCCTGAGCCTGGCGCCTCAGGGTCTCGCCCAGCCGTTCAATCTCTTCGTGGCTGAGGAGGTCGGCTTCCATCCTGCGGATGGCCTGTCGTTCCAGGAGTTCGTGGAGGAGTTTCACCAGGGCCAGGACCAGCCGCCCCAGCCCATGTTTCACCTGGTCTTTATCCAGGTTTAGGCGGGACGGGGAGGTTTCCGCCCCTGGCAGCCATTCGCCTTCCCGGGGCGCCAGCAGCCGGGCAAAGATGTCGGGAGAGGCGCATTCCACCTGAGAAGGTCCGGAGACCCTGGTCGGTTCGTGCTTCAATGAATCTGCTCCTTCACGAAGATGTGCCGCCGGGCCCCCTCAATGGAAGTGATTACCAGCTGCAGGCCCAGATACAATAGATCCACGTCGGCCACGGAGACCAGCACTTCTCCGGAGACCACCGCTCCCTTGGTGAGAATCCGATCCAGGGCCTCACACAGGGAGAGATGCTCCTCCTCCTCTTCCCAGGCCGACCCGGACCTCGGCCTGCTCTCCGGTCTTATTGCAGGTCTCCGGGTGGCAGGACCTTTCTCGCCTGAGCCGGTTGATCTCATCACTCCTCCTCGCCGGCCCCCATGAAGGTCTGCCGCTCCGGAAGCCGCTCCAGTCGGTCCAGGAGCTGCTGTTCCCGGCCATCGAACTCCTCTTCGGCAATCCTGCCGGACTCCAGCATCAGATAGAGTTCCCGCAACTCCGCGGTGATCAGGTCGCCTTCCCGGGCCGACTCCTCCCGGCTGGCGTCGCGCACCTTCTCCGCCACCCACACGATCCCCTTGATCGGGGACAACAAGATATCATCCAATAAGAACATTTGCTGGCCTTAAAGTTTGAGGTTGAGGTTTACAAAGCTGGCCGCTGGCCAGGGACCGCTGTAATCGAAAGCGAAATTGTGATCAAACCGGGAGGCGGCCTCGAAAACCCCGGCCTCGAATCGGGCCTGCGCCTCGGGTTCGCGCCCCACCAGGCAGGCCAGGTTCAGCACCTCTCGTTCTTGCCGGCAGCGGTTGCGCTTGCTCTCAAAGCAACAGGGAGCTATGATCTCTTCCACCTGCTCGGCGCAGGCTTCCCGATCCTCATGGAGGAGACGCTCGAACAGGCGGCCAATCTCAATTTTGTTTTCCTGGGTCGGCTCCCGGTTGGCACCAAAAAATTCATCCCGCAGGGCCCGCAGTTCCGGATGGCTGCTGACAAAATATTCGAAGATGTTGGGCACCTCCCAGACGACCCGCAGCCCCATCTCCAGTTTGCCGGCCAGCCGGTGCAAATGGTTCAACAGGAGCACCTGGTGGCGGGCTAACATGTTGCGGATGGCCCGGTCGCCGTCGGCGATGATGCCGAAAGAGATGGGCAGCATGGCTCCGGCCTCCTGGAGGCGTTTGAGCACTAGCTGGTGGGCGGCCATGTTGGCGCGCTCCGGGCGAATCCTCTGAGGGGGCACATCGCTGACCACCGCGGCCACCGGCCCATGGGCCAGGGGGTAAACCAGGCCGCCGTTGATCCCCCAGGGCCCGTAATCCCTGGCTGCCGCGGCGGTTACCACCGCATACAGATATCGGCCCCGCAGACTTCCATCTTGGGGGTTGGCTTCCTGAGGCTGGTGGTTGCGAATCTTCCGGGCCGTGGCGGACTCGGCTTTCATGGACGAGCTCCTCTTCGGGGGCGGCGGCCGGGTTAGACCCTGGCCTCCGGTCGGCGGTTATCTGCCGGGGGACCCGGGATTGCCGATTTTACGCATTTGATGTAGCCTTCCACCGTCTTGATCAGCAGGAGATGGTGGCAGACGTAACACTTGATCTCCCCTTCATAATCCTCGTAGGCCTCGTCGATGTCGAAGTTGAAGCCGCATTCCAGGCAATTGATCTTCATGTTCGCTTCTCCTTTTTGCTAACGATTTAAATGATCCCCTGCCCTTTGCAGTGATTGCAATAGAACACCCCGGTTTTCCCGGTCCCCCGGCAGCGGGGGCAGGGACCGGCCCCGGGACGCACCGACACCACTCCCACCCCGTTGCAGGCCAGACAGCGCAGGTCGCCGCGGGCGCAGCCGTTGCCGCCACATTCGAGGCAGGTGACCACCGGCGGCTTCACCTTTACCCGCCCAGCGGCGGCGCACACCGGGCAGCGGCCAGGCTCCCCGTATTTGGGGTCAAAACCGGTCCCCCGGCAGTGGCCGCAGGTGACCGTTTCCAAAAATATCAGTCGCCGGCCCTGGCGGCCCTCAATCTTGGCTAACCGGGCCAGGACCTCATGGGCGTACTCCATGACACCTCACCGCCAGGCGCACCCTGGCCTGGGGCGGCAGCACCCGGTACGGCCCCGCAGCCCGAAGAAAGTGACTTTGCCACTCCGCCAGCCGCCGACCATGACATTGCCGACGGCCGGCCAGCCTTTCCGCCTCCCCCTGGAGTCGGCAGGCGTCCTGCCACACCCTGGAAACCCCGGTGCCACAGGCCAGGGAACGGAACCCTTTGACGTTAAGGCTGCGACGTACCTGGCCGGAGTCCTTCACCATTACCATCCCTTCACCCCCTTTGGCCGGATGCCCTATCCTTAATACCTGATCTTCTGGCCGCCCCGCATCTTGGCTATCATGAGGGGGACAGCCACCCCGGGGGGCTGCTCCATCATGAGCAGCAACGCCGCCTTCTCCTTCTCGATCTCCTGGAGACGGATATCGATCTTTTCCACGGTCTTCAGGGAGGCGACCCGCTCCCGGGTCCGCCGGACCTTCTCCATCTCCAGGCAACTGATCTTGAGGAAGGCCCGGTAAGGCAGGGAAACCCGGTCCACCCGCCCCGACAGTGTAGGAATGTCCCTGAGACCCTTTCTAACATCGGCCATCTCGATTTCCTTTTCGGCTAATTTTCTCAAACTCTTTAATATCCCCGGCCTAGTTACGGCCTCGGGACTGGCATACCCGCTTCACCACTTCCATGACCTTGTCTGGCATGAGGGACTGGCCTGCCCGGGTCACCTTGGCGGTGTCGATATTCAGCACCTCCAGGCAGGTCTGTATAAAGATCGGGTCCGACAGCCGGGCCTCGGACTTAAAGTGGACCAGCATCTTGGCGATGGCGATGGCCGCCCGGATGGTGGGCCGGTGGTTGTTCACACCCACCTCCCGCAACTCCCGTACCACCTCCACGATGATTTCGGCCTCATCCCGGGAAATCCCCGATTTGGCCGCAGTGATCTGGACCTCCGTCTCCCGATCGAAATGATGCAGGCCGAGGGTGATGAGCCGGTCCATTAAGGCGTCCTGGGTCTTGTGGATGCCGGCGTACTCCTCGGGATTGGAGGTGAAGATGGCCCGGAAATCGGGATGGACCTCCATATAGCCCTCCCCGGAACGGCGCAACCTCGGGAGGTTGAGAATCTTTTCCGAAAAAATGCTGAGGAGGGCGTTATTGGCCTCTGGGCGGGACCGGGTAAACTCGTCGTAGATCAGGGTGTCACCATTCTGGCAGGCGGTGGTGAGGCGGTTGTCCACCCAGATGGACTTCATCTCCTCTTCGGTCTTCATCACCGAGCGGATGTAGTTGTCGATGAGTTTAAATTTACGGTAGCCGGCGTCCCGGCCCACCAGGTCGGAGCTGCCGAACTCTGCGTCACCGTGGAGCAAGGTGACTGGGCGGCCCCGCAGGGCGGCCACATGGAAGGCCAGGGTGGTCTTGCCGGTGCCCGCCGGGCCGCAGAAATGCACGGGATAGCCCACCTCCAGGTAGGCCAGGGCCCGCCTGGTTAGCTCCTGGACATAAGGGGTCTGGACAAACTCCTCGCTCGCTTCCGGGACTATGGTGTCTTCCTGGGGCTGGACCCGCACCACCGGCGCCAGGGCCAGACCCTGCAGTTCATCCCTACTCATGGTTGCCGCTCTCCTTTAAGGAAATTGAAGGGACCCGGAGTGGCTCAGGCAGACGAGCCAGCACCGCCCGGGGCAAATCTTCCAGCCAACCACGACCACGACAGGTGAGACAGGCCATGGCCGCCGCCGAGGGATCATCTCCCGACCCCCGGCAGGTGGGACAGGGGAGGGTGGGGCCCCGGGGGGCCGCCACCATCCCTTTGCCTCCACAAACAGTGCAGGTGAGGGTCTTCACCGCCCCGGTCCCCCGGCAATGGCGGCACGGGCAGGAGGGTGCGGACTGCCGCACCCGGCCCCGGCCCCCGCAGACGCAACAGGTGGACTGCCAGGACATGATCCCGAAGGGATCCTTACCGTGACCGCCACAGAAGGCGCAGGGAGTTTCTGGCAATGGCACCGTCGCCACCTCCTTCCCCCGATTATTTTCCCTTCTCCGGTTTCTTCGCTTCCTTGGCCCGGCGTTCCACTTCGGCCAGGGCCGCGGCCCGCCGCTGGGCTTCTTGCTTTTCCCGCTGCAGCCGCGCCGCCTCGGTCTTGGCCTTCTCCGTTTTCTCTGCCAGCGACGGCCCAAAAAAGGCCCGGCGGGCCCCGTTTAAGTCGTCGGCGGTTTCCTGCCGCAGGGCACTGACAGTGCTCTTCAGATGGGAGAGGAACTGTCGCCGGATCGTCCGGCCCTTCCTGGCCATCTCGGCATGGCTGCGCCGGAAAGTGGCCTGCAGATTGCCCACCCGGCCCTGCACCTCGGCCACGAAGGCCCGCCGCCGCGCGCCGTTCTCCGCCCCCATCTGCTGCAAGGTCTGACGATGCCCCTGTTGCAGATGAAACACCCGGGACTTGAGATCGGTTACGAAGCTCAGGCGGTCCCTCCTGGCAATCTTGGCCAGGTCGGTCTGCGCCTTTTTCGTCTCCGTCCTTAGCTTCTGCACCGCGGCCTTCAGGGTCTTGGTGTCTCGGGCCAGCTTCCGGCACAGATGCCCGCGATCCTGGCGCCAGCCTCCGATCTCCTGGCAAAGCCTGGTCATGTCTTTGGTCAGATTACCCATATGGGGCTCCTTTAAGAATTTCCTGCGGTCGCTCCCTGACAAGAGCTTAACCCCTTCCCCGGGAGGGGGGCACCCGCCGCCCCACCCGGGATCAGGGCCAGGCTTCCTTAAGCAGGAGCAGCCGCACTGGCAGTTAGACCGATGGCCTCGGCGTACTTCAGGTAGGTCTCCACTGAGGCGATGACCACGCGGGCCTCGATGGAAAGCAGTTCGATCCCCACCAGCGCCACCTTAGCCCAGATGTCAATGACGATACCCTTGTCCAGAATGCGGTCCACCACTTCCGCCAGGCTTGAGGAATCCGTGGATTTCTGTACCTTTGCCATGGAGAAGTCCTCCTTTCTTTAGATTTGCCGGCAGCGTCTGCCGGCTTGCCTAATAGGAATTGCGATTTCCATGCCAGCAGGCTAAAAAATCATGTCGGATAAGATACTGTAATTACAAGTTAAAATATGGCAGGATCTCGCTATCCCCATTTATATGCGCGGTTTCTATGGAGGGCGCTCCCTAGTTCAGGGAATCCTTGCCATACCATCCAGAAATTTAAGAATCTCCTGATGATCAAAAGGCTTGGCGACAAAGCCGCAGATGAGCCCTTCGGCCATCGCCTCCTGCACCGCCACATCGTCCCGATAGAAATACCCGGAGACCATGACAATGCGTATCCCCGGGACCAGCTGGCGGAGGCGCCGGGCCAGCTCCAGGCCGTCCATGTCCGGCAGCTTGGCGTCCACGAAGGCCAATTGGTAGGGGGCGGCCGCCCGCAGGTATTGCAAGGCCTCCCGGGCTCCTAAGGCCTGGCTGGAGGAGATGCCGTATTTATTCAGGAGGCGCGCCAGGGCCCAGCACATATCGGGTTCATCGTCCACGATCAAGGTAAGCGCTGGGGTTAGCTGGGCCACCTTCACTCTCCCGCCTCAACCCAGGGGCAGCCGCACCAGGAAGGTGCTCCCCCGGCCCACCTGGCTCTCCACCTCGACGGCGCCGAGGTGTTGTTGCACGATGGAGTAGGTGATGGAAAGCCCCAGTCCGATGCCTCGGCCCACAGGCGACCTGGTATAGAAGGGGTCGAAGATCTTGCCAAGGTCTTCCGGGGCAATGCCCCGGCCGGTATCGGCCACGCGTACCACCGCCTCTCCCTCCCCTTTTTCCAGGGTAACGGTTATAGCTCCCCCCTGGGGCATGGCGTGGAGGGCGTTGAGGTAAAGGTTCATGAAAACCTGCTGCAGCAGGCTGGAGACCCCGTTGCTGACCACGGGCTCCCGGGGCAGGCGGAGCTTTATGGCTACTTTTTGCAGCCTGGCCTGGTTAGCCACCAGAGCCAGGGGCTCCTGCAAGGTGGCGGCCAGATCCACAGGGGCAGTTTCCAGCGACTCCGAGGGGCGGGCAAAGCGCAGTAAATTTTCAATAATATTGGAGGCCTTGTGAATGCCACTTTGCAGTCTTTGGGCGCATTCCCGGATAAACTGCGGGGTAAGGCCCTCTTCCAGGAGGAACTGGGCGGCAGAGGAGCAGATGGCCAGGGGGTTGCGGATTTCATGGGCGATGCCCCCGGCCATGACTCCCAGGGCAGCCAGCTTCTGGGATTGCATCAGTTGCGCCTCCAGCTTCCGTTGCTCCGTCTGGTCCCGGCCCAATGCCACCATAGCCACCGTCTGGCCCAGGTCGTTTTTCATGGGTGAGCAGACCCAGGAGACCTGCAGGCGGGAGCCGTCTTTTTTCAGGAGTTCCCAGGACCCCAACCTGGTGCTGCTGGTATAGTGCAGGTGGGATAACGTCTGCCTCACCTCCTCCCGGTGGTCCTCGGTGAAGAACTGGGGAAAGGGGGATTCCGACACCTCTTCGAAGGCGTATCCGGAGATCTTTTCAGCCGCCGGGTTCCAGGTGAGGATTCGCCCTTCGATGTCGGTGGACAGCACCATGTCGCTGGCGCTCTCCACCACGCTGGCCAGGTGCCGCTCCACCCGGCGCACCTCTTCACTGAGCCGCACCTGCTCGGTGATGTCCTCCATGAGCAGCATGACATTCTCCACTTTCGCCTTCCAGGTGAACGGCAGGATGCGGTAATAGTAGATGCGCAGGGGAATCCCAGGCGCCCGGTAGGTCAGGCGCTCCCCGCCGGTGGGTTCCCCCCCTAAAAACACCTGCTGCATGCGCCGGGAGATGTCCATGTAATCCAGAATCACCGGGGGGAAGACCTCTTCCAGGCGATTGCCGATGGTATCCGCCAGGGAGCGGCGGCTCCTTTCCAAAAAATTGCGGTTGGCGGAAACTATGCGAAGATCCCGGTCGATGAGGAGCACCGACGAGGGGATGGCGTCCAGCAGCATGGCGTAGAGCTTCTGGTAGCGGTCTTTGCAGGGGGCGCCGTTTGCCTCGGGCATCATTGCTCCTCCAGACCTGAAGTGGGCCTCTTAAGCGGCGGGGCCGCCAGCACGAAGTTATAGGGGGGCCAGGGGCCGCTGAGCAGAACCGCGCCCGGGCCTTGAGCGCTTAGGCCACGGGCGACCTCCCGAAAGGCGCCCTGCGCCGGTCTGGGGACCAGGAAATACAAGGACAGCAACCGCCCTTGGGGAAGCCCCCGGGATTCTCTGCAATGGCGTCGATAAAGGCCAGTCAGGGCCAGGCAAACCTTCTCTGCCAGGCGGTCTGCTTCCCGGTCCTCCCGGTCTTCCCGGGCAAAGCGCCGCCTGCGCGCCTTCAGGTAAGCCAGACCTGATTCAGCGCTTGCGGCGCGGTCTTCCTCGGTTGGTCCTCCCGGGGTTCCCCAGGGCAGAAAGATGCGGACCCCCATCTCCACGCAGCCCTGGAGTCCTTCCAGGAGGGCCTCAAAGTGGGTATGGCGCTCCGACAACAGGCGCTCCACCTGGGAGGCGTCCGCCAGCAGATAGCCAAAGCGGAAGGGGATGGCGGTATAATGGTTGTGGCACCATTCTATGATGCGCCCGTAGGTTTGCAAGGTCTCGCGGTCCGGATTCAGGTCGGCGCGGCGGCAGTGGGATACCGCGGCGCGCAGGGAAGTGCGGCCGACGGTCATCAGGGGACGCCCGCTCACTCCGCTCAGGAATGAGGGAACGGCCAGCCCGCCCCCAGGAAAGATGCAGTAGAGCAACAGTTCCATAACGTCGATAGCGGGCGGCTCTGGTGGTGGCGGCGCTCAGTCGCGGCTGAGGGCCGGGGCGAAACTGAAGGGCGCCCAAGGACCGGTGCTGGTGAATATCAGCCCGAAGGAGGCGCCCATCCGGTTGGCCCGGTTGAGGCGCACCCTGAAGGCGGCCAGTTGCGTGCGGGGCACCAGGAAGGCCCAGTTGGCCACCATTTCCTGTTGCCGCCCGGTAATTTCCCGGGGCTGCAACCGGCGTGGGCAAGAGGCGGTAGCGCTTTCCCGGATAATCGTCCGGGCTCGCCCCAGCGCCTCTTTAAGCCAGGGGCGCATTTGGCTCTCCAGGTCGGCCCGGAGCCGCTGCTCCCGGAAATATCGCGCCCCGGGAGGCAGGGCGTCCAGCTCCGCTCCCTGCCCGGTGCGGGCCTGGGAAAAGAGGCGCTGCCGGGCCCGGTCCCGATCCAGGAACCCTTTGACCGCCCATTCCTCCCTGCCGGCCACCTCTTCCCAAAAGCCGCGGATGGCCTGGCGGTGCCGCGCCAGGCACCGAGCCAGACTATCCCGGGAGGAAAACAGGGTGCCGAAAGGCAGCGGCAAGACCGGAGAGTGGCGCATCAGGCCGCCGATGACCTCTTGATGGCGTGCCAGCCGGGGAGCCAGCCAGGAGGGGTCCTGAAGGTTGGCCTCTCCTCCGGGGCCGCAGAACTCCTCCAGGGCCACGGGGCTCAGGATGGCGGTGATCTCCCGGAAGCGCTCTGCCGTCAGGGTCGGCAGCCCGTCCACCCCGGCGCCTTCCAGGGGCAGCAAATGGGCGGCGGGAACCAGGCAAAAGAGGTACAGGGCTGCACCGCCGGATTTTTGGTTAAGGGCCGCCGGGGTGCCCACCGCAAGTTCGCCGGTCAGGATGCTTTCTTCCCGAGTCGTCTCCATGCTATTGGACCTCGCTCAGGGAGGTCTCCAGATCCTCCGGAGTGATCAGGACCGCAGGGGTAGCCGCCTTCCGGCCCGGACCGGCGGCCACCGCTCGCCGCACCGCCTTGAGTGCGGCCCGGTGGCAAATTGCCCCGATCTCGGCGCCGCTCAAGCCTTCGGTACGAGCCGCCAGCTTGGCCGGGTCAATTCCCGGAGTCAAGGGCTTCCCCCGCAGGTGCACCTGGAAGATCTGCCGGCGATCCGCCTCGTCGGGAAGGGGCAGTTCGATGATCTCATCGAAGCGTCCCGGCCTTAGGACCGCTGGGTCCAGAATATCCAGACGGTTGGTGGCCCCCAGCACCAATACCCCCTTCAGCTCCTCGATGCCGTCGAAATCCGCCAGAAACTGGCTCAGCACCCGTTCCGACACATGGGAATCGCTGTTCCCGGCGCTGCGGGTGGGCAGCAGGGAGTCGATTTCGTCAAAGAAGACGATGCAAGGGGCTGCCTGCCTCGCCTTGTGGAACACCTCCCGCACCCCCCGCTCCGATTCCCCCACATACTTGGACATTAAGGCCGGCCCTTTTACCGACATGAAGTTCACCCCGCTTTCGTTGGCGAAGGCCTTGGCCAGCATGGTTTTGCCTACTCCCGGAGGCCCGGAGAGGAGGATGCCCTTGGGAGCCCGGATTCCCGCCTGCTCGAAAAATTGGGGATATTTCAGGGGCCACTCGATGGCCTCCTGGAGACGCTGCCGCACCGTCTCCAGACCTCCCACGTCCTGCCAGCGGACGTCCGGGATTTCCACAAACACCTCCCGGATGGCCGAGGGCTCCACGTCTCGCAAGGCCGCCTGGAAATCGTCCCGGGTCACCTCCAGTTTGGCTATCTGTTCGTAGGGGATGCTGGTCAGGCCAAAATCGATGTCCGGCATGATCCGGCGCAGGCAGATCATGGCGGCTTCCCGGCACAGGGCCTCCAGATCGGCGCCCACATAACCGTGGGTGATTTCTCCCAGATGGTTCAGGTCCACGTCCGGGGCCAAGGGCATGCCCCGGCTGTGAATCTCCAGGATTTCCAAGCGGCCGTGGCGGTCGGGGATGGGGATGGAGATCTCCCGGTCGAAGCGGCCCGGCCGCCGCAAGGCCGGGTCTAAGGCGTTGGGAATGTTGGTGGCGGCGATGACGATGACGTTCTGGCGCCGGTTAAGGCCGTCCATCAAGGCCAGGAGCTGGGCCACCACCCTTTTCTCCACGTCCCCGACGGTTTGCTCCCGCTTGGGGGCGATGGCGTCCACTTCATCCAGGAAGACGATGCTGGGGCCCTTGCGGGAGGCTTCTTCAAAGATCTTGCGCAGGTGGGCTTCGCTCTCTCCATAGAACTTGTGAATCACCTCCGGACCGCTCACCGAAAAAAAGTTGGCCTCGGTGGCGTGGGCAATGGCGCGGGCGATGAGGGTCTTCCCGGATCCTGGTGGGCCATGGAGCAACACCCCTTTGGGCGGGTCGATCCCCAGGCGCGCGAAGACCTCCGGGTAGCGCAGGGGCAGCTCGATCATCTCCCGGATTCGTTGCAACTGGGGCCGCAGTCCCCCGATGTCTTCGTAGGAAATGGCCTGGGGCCGTTCTTCCACCCGCTCCTTACCCACTACCAGGGTGGTGGTGGGGTTGATCATCACCGGCCCCTGGGGGGAGGTGCTCTCCACCTGGAAGTCGGCCCAACGGCTGCCGAAGAGCACCGCCCGGATGCGGTCCCCGGCCACCAGGGGCAGACCGTCCAACAGACTGCCGATGTATTTCAGATCCCGCTCCCCGGGAGTAATGGTCATGGGGGTCAGGAGCACCCGTGCGGCGGCTTTAAAGGGAACCGGCCTTACCCGGACGGATTCATCGATCCCCACCCCGGCGTTTTCCCGACTCAGCCCATCCAACTGGATACGGGACTGGCCCCGGAGTTCCTGGTAAGCGGGCATGGCCTTGCATACGGTCTGCCTTTTCCCCGCCACCTCCACCAGGTCTCCGATAGCCACCCCCAGTCTCTCCAGGTCTTCCGGCCCCATGCGAGCCATAGCCCGTCCCACGTCCTTGCTCAGGGCTTCGGCCACCTTCAGTTTCAGGGGAGTTTCCTTAGGTTCAGGCATCCATCTTCTCCTTGATGAATTGGAACCAGCTACAGAATCGCCATGGGGATGCCCCCATAGCCTCTAATTCCTTTAACCCGATCTCGACAGCAGGCGAGCGGCGGTCAGCCAAGGCTCATTAATCTGCTCCGTGGAGCGGAAACCTAAAACCGCAAAACTGAATCACTTCCGGCACCTGATCTCCAGGATGCCGTTATTACAGGTGATCTTCATCTTCTCCCTGGGATAGACCTCGGGCAGGAGCAGTTCCTTGCGGTACCTCTTCTGGTCTCTTTCCGCGACCATGGTAAGGAGATCGCCCTGCACCTCCAGACGGATGTCCCCGACCCGGATGCCGGGCATCTCGGCGATGATCAGGAGGTGGTCCTTCTCTTGAAAGATATCCACCACCGGCTCCCGAACCTCATGAACCACGGTTTCTCCGGACTTTGCATCCCGGCGCAGGTTCCCAAAGGGCTCCACCCGGACTTCCTCGCCCTTGAGCCCTCCCATCCGGACGTTGAAGCCATAAATTCCCCGGAGGCCCTCTTTGGTCTCAAATTGGCCGGATCTTTTCAGTTGTTCCCCTTTTTCAGCCAGGTCTCCCAGCTTTTCGACCAGGTCTGCCAGGCCCTTGAACATGCTGCCGACGCCGGCGCCCCATTCCGCTTCCCTTTTCGGGCTCTCTTCCTTTTTGGTCATATTCCCCCTCAGAGGTAATTGATGCCGTACTGTTTGACTTTCAGGTGCATGGTCTTGTAATCGATGGAAAGTATCCGGGCGGCTTTGGCCTTGTTGCCATGGGTGTGCTGCAACGCCTGGGTGAGAACCTCCTTTTCCACCCGGTCCACATTGAGGCGCACGATCTCCTTGAGAGAGAGGTCTCGCCAGGAGGCCTCCGGCGCCCGGGGAGGCATGGACTGCGGAGGCGCCCCGGTCCCATTGATATTAAGATGGCCCGGGGTGATGAGGTCCCTGGCCAGGAGTACCGCCCGGCGGATGACGGAGCGCAACTGCCGCACGTTGCCCGGCCAAAGGTAAGAGGAAAGGGCCTCCAGGGCGCTGCCGGAGAACCCTTTCACCTCCTTGTGGAGTTCGGCGTTGGTCTGGTCAAGAAACCGCCCGGCCAGGTAGGGAATGTCTTCCCGGCGGTCCCGGAGAGGTGGGAGGTGGATGCTGAATTCATTCAGGCGGTAGTATAGGTCCCGCCGAAAGGCGCCAGCCGCCACCACCGCTTCCAGGTCCTGATTGGTGGCGGCCAGTAGCCGGATGTCCACTTTCAAAAGGATGTTGCCTCCCAGCCGTTGGATCGTCTTTTCCTGCAAGACCCGGAGCAGTTTGGCCTGGGAGCCCGGGGGCAGGTTGAAGATCTCATCCAAAAACAGGGTTCCTCCCCTGGCTATCTCCAATTTGCCTGCTTTCTTGGCGTCGGCGCTGGTGAAGGCCCCCTTCTCATAGCCGAACAGCTCGCTCTCCAACAAGGCCTCGGGGATGGCGCCGCAGTCCACCGCCACAAAGGGGCCGGCTGCCCGCGGGCTGTACCGGTGGATGGCTGCGGCCACCAACTCCTTGCCGGAGCCGGTCTCGCCCAGGATTACCACGGAGAAATCGGAGTGGGCCACCCGGTTGACCTCGGTGATCAGCCTGCCGACGGCATCGCTGGGCCCCATGGACTCCCTGAGGCAGCAACCGCTATCTCTAGCCGGCCCGACCTCGATCCCCCTCCGGCGCTGCCGCTCCCCCAGGGCCCGGTGCAGCAGGCGGATGACCTCCCGGTGCTGGAAGGGCTTGGCAAGATAATCGTGGGCCCCGGCCCGCATGGCCGCCACTGCCTGGTTGACCCCGGCATAGGCGGTGATCATGATTACCGGCAGGTCCGGGTCCATCTCCCTGGCCTTCTGCAGCAGCTCCAGGCCGTCCCCGTCGGGCAGATGCACATCCGCCAACATCACCTCGGCTCCCCGGAGGCGTAGCAATTCCAGGGCCGAGCTGCCGTCCGCCGCCGTAAGCGGAGTGAACCCCTCCTTGCGGACCAGGTGCGCCAGGATCTCCCGGAGATCCTGGTCGTCATCGACAATCAATACCCCTGAGCCCATGGGCATTTCGCTACCTCCATGAGATAATAACCTGAGCACCTTGCCTCTGCCCAGGAAGCCCCCGGCCTTGCAGGGCGGAGGGGAAGCCTCGCAGCAGGATTTCAAGTTTCTCTTAGGGGACCAGAAGGCTCCTCAGACTCCGCCAGTCTGCAAGCAGATGGAGACATGACCCGAAACCACTCTTAAGGTGGCCAGGGCAAACTTTCTTTAATGGGAAACTGCCCGCTCCCGGAAGCAGGCCCCGGCCAGGTCAAGAAGCATGAGGGGAGATACCAGGTTCCGGACGGGAGCGCACGCCACCATGAGCCGGCTGCCAATAGCATCGGCTCTATTGCCGAAAAACTTAATAGGTTATCTATTTTTCTGACCCTTTTTGAAAATTCTCCCTGCGCATATATCAAGAATAGTGCCAACGACCTTTGAATTAGATAAAATGTGTGATATTAGGAAGATATGCTAAAAGGCAGGCAATCTTTGAATAAATAATTCCATTTTTTTTTGAATTTATTCTTTTATTATAAGAATTTCTTATTTGACGAATCATATTCAAGTTTCGCACCCCTGAATTGAATACACAGGCGGGAAGCCTATGCTACCCCGACTTGGTAGCCTAGGCCTCTGGCCTGGGTAATTGGTTACCTGGTGCGAAACTTGAGTTATAAGTCCTCCAGAGACCCAAAGGCCGTGCACCCCGGGTTCGAATGTTGCTGAGGGCGCCGCGGAAACCCAAGGGCGAGTAACCGCGGCCAATAATCGGGAAAAATTAGCGGGCGGGATAATCCCCAGGTGTTCTTGACGGCCCGGCATGATATATTTCTCATCCAAAGGCGCCGAGACGCCAGGGAACTACGTGGGAATCCGGGTTCGACCCAGAAGGAAACGGCTTTAAGACCGGCTGCCAGCCAGGTCAGCCCCAGGGTGGGGCCGCGGGGGAGTCCTCATGTCGGCCAGGCGGAAGATTGACAAGATTCTGATCGCCAATCGGGGGGAGATCGCCTTGCGCATCATGCGCTCCGCTCAGGAGTTAGGCCTCAAGGTGGTGGTCATCTATGAGGAGACCGACAAGGACGCCTACCATATCATGCGGGCCGATGAGGCGGTGTGTATCGGCCCCGGCCCCCGGAAAGATTACCTGGATATCGGCAAGATTATTGAAGCGGCCAGAGAGACCGGGGCCCAGGCGATCCACCCGGGCTATGGTTTTCTGGCGGAGAATGCCAACTTCCCCGAGGCCTGCATCGAAGCTGGCCTGGTGTTCGTCGGGCCGCCGCCGGAGGTGATCCGCAGCCTGGGGAGCAAGGTGCTCGCCCGCAAGATCGCCCAGGAGGCGGGCATCCCGGTGATTCCCGCCACTGCCAGCCTTCCCCCGGGGGCCCCGGGGGAGCGGCAGACCCTGGATTTCGCGGCTGCCAACGGCTATCCCCTGATGATCAAGGCCGTTTCCGGCGGCGGCGGGCGTGGGATTCGCCAGGTGGAGGATGAGAAGCAACTGCTGGCCGGCCTGGAACGATCCCGGGCCGAGGCCCTGATGTCCTTCGGGGACCCGGCTATCTATCTGGAAAAGCGGATAAACCGGGCGCGGCACGTGGAAGTGCAGGTCCTGGCCGACGGCTACGGCAACGTGGTGCATCTCGGCACCCGCAACTGCTCTATCCAGCGCCGCCACCAGAAACTCATTGAGGTCGCCCCCGCCGGGCTGGCGCCGGCCCTGCTGGAGGAAATCTGCGCCGCCGCGGTACGGGTCCTTAAGAATGCCAATTATCTCAGCGCCGGCACGGTGGAGTTCCTGGTAGAGCCGGACGAGGGATACTACTTCATGGAAGTGAACACCCGCTTGCAGGTGGAGCACACCGTAACCGAGATGGTCACCGGCATCGATATGGTCCGGGAGCAACTCCTCATCGCCATGGGCGAGCCCATCAGCTTCAACCAGGACCACGTGGTGGAGCGCGGCTGCGCCATCGAGTTGCGGATCAACGCCGAAGACCCTAAGAACGACTTTCTCTCCAGCCCCGGCGTGGTCCAGGTCTACCAGTCACCCGGCGGCCACGGGGTCCGGCTGGACGGGAGCATCTACCAGGGCTACGAAATTACGCCCTATTATGACTCCATGATGGTGAAGCTCACGGTCTATGGCTTCAACTGGCGGGAGGCGGTAGACCGCATGTCCCGGGCTCTCAAAGGGTTTCTGATCATTGGGGTGAAGACCACCATCCCCTACTTTCAGCAGATCGTCCAGGAGCCGGACTTTATCGCCATGAAGCTGGATACCGTCTATATCGACGAGCACCCGCAACTCCTGGATTATCGGGAAGAGGAACGCGAGGTCGATAAGATCGCCCGCCTCATCGCCGAGATCAACGCACATGGCAAGAACCCTTATGCCCAATGAGGGTGGAAACGAAGTTCAAAGTTCAAAGTTCAACTCTAAAAACTCGAAACTGGTTTTGAGGCATGAACCATGGAGCCGCGCCTAAATAAAGGTATGGAGCCGGCGGCCATCCTGGAGACCTTGCGGGGGGTGGACGGCTATTACCTGTGCAACAATGAACGGGACGTCTCCCAGTCCGACTTCAAGAACCGGCTGATGCCCATGACCAGTGTGCGGGTGGCCCCGGCGCGCCAGGCCGCCGGTTTTTTCTCGGTGGAGGTGAGCGGCGGCGCCTCGGTGCACGTGGACCTGATGCGGCGCCAGGTGAACCCCTTCCAGCGGTTGCGCATCATCCGCAAGGCCATGCCCGGGACCCTGTTGCAGACAGTGGTGCGGGGGGCTTGCCTCTTCGGCTATCGCCATTATCCGGAAAAGGTCATCCGCCTGGTGGTCCGGGAGTTTGCGCGCTACGTGGACGTTTGGCGGGTCTATGATTTTCTCAACCATGTGCCCAATCTGATCCCGGTCTTCGAAGAGGTGCAACGGGCCGGGCGGCTGCTGATGCCCAGCATCTGCTTCTCCACCGGCAAGGAGCACACCGACGCCTACTACGTGGCCAAGGTGCGGGAGATCCTGGAGATCACCGGCCCGGACGTTATTGTCTCCATCAAGAATTACGCCGGATTGGGAACTCCCAAGCGTCTGGGCGGGCTGGTGGCGGCCCTGAGCCAGGCCTTTCCGGGCGTCATCCTGCACTACCACGGCTGCAACACCGACGGCAACGACATCGGCCGCATGAGCGCCGCCATTCTGGCGGGAGTGAAGCTGGTGGATGTGGCGGACCACGGTTACGGCGCCATCTACGGCCAGGCGCCGGCCCTCACCCTGATCCAGGCCCTGGAGGACTACAACAAGAAGGCCGTGGGAGTGGACCTCCCCTCCCTCATCAAGTCTTCCAACCTGCTGCGCCAGGAACGAAAGATCTATGAGCCCTTTGAGAGCCATTTCCGGGGCCACGACCCCACCGTGGCCTATTACAAACTCACCGGCGGGGCGGTGACCAGCGTCTTTGAACTGGCGGACCAGGGCGGTTTTCTGGAGCGAATCCCCGAGATCCTGGAAGAGCTGGCCCGGGTTCAGGTGGAGCTCGGGAACTGGTGGGCGGTGACCCCGGGCTCCACTATCCTCTGGACCACCGCGATGCATAACGTCCTCCACGGCCGGTACCAGCGGCCCTCCCTGGACTTGAAGAACCTGCTCCTGGGTCGCTACGGACCACTGCCTTTCTATGAGCCGGAGCCCTGGATCTATGAAAAAGTCCTGGAGTACCAGCGCCATGACGGCAAGAAGTGGCGGCAGATCCTGGCGGAGGAGCGAGGCCCGGTTTCCCCGCCGGAACCCCAACTGGAGCGGGAGCGACTCTCCTTAGAGAAGGAATTGGGACGTCCGGCTTCCTTGGAGGACCTGGCCCTTTATCTGTTGTTTCCCTTTGATGCCATGTCGTATTTCAAGTTCGAGGCCAAATACGGCAAGACCTGGCTGTTGCCGCCGGAGGCCTGGTTTCGCCGGGGCGGCTTCAAGGACGGCGAACACCTCAGCTTCACCGACGAATACGGGGTGCCCCATTACATCGAGGTCATCGCCACCCGGCGGGAAGGGGGCAACGTGCTCACCACCCTGGTAGTGGACCATATCTTGCGGACCTTCAGTGTCCAGGTGGAAGGCCGAGAGAGTTCCGCGGCGGCCGTTTAGCCGATCCTTAGACTATACATAAGAATACTACGATTATTAAAATGTAGAAATTCTCCTCCTTATACAAAAACAAATACCGTATTTTATCACTGCTGTCCGGTAGAAATTACTTGAGATAGCAAGTAAAACAGCCCCAAAACAGCCAATCAATGCTATAATGGGTTTGGCAAAAATCTAAACATTGAAAGGAGTTATGGGGCTTATGGCACATTGT
>Ga0208937_1000106_pt1 | contig 79868 bp, 40 predicted proteins | sample June2015DPH_11_5_FD_184705 | JGI IMG/M metagenome (GOLD analysis project Ga0208937, IMG submission 184705) | Peatland microbial communities from SPRUCE experiment site at the Marcell Experimental Forest, Minnesota, USA - June2015DPH_11_40... | ecosystem: Environmental > Terrestrial > Soil >... | reverse complement strand
AAAAGGCGAATCCTTTGAATGGCTCTTGGAAGACAAAAACACCCTAATCCTTCAACGCCTCAAGCCGGCGGTCCCACGCCGCCTCAAAAAACTTAAACATTAATCCCTTAAGTTGACGCGTATGCGCAACGCGGGACGAAACCAGAAATCCGGACGGCATCGCGTCGTGGAATGACAACTTCGGATTTCGGAATGCGGCCTTCGGATTTTCTGTCAGCCCTGCAATGCGGCGAGCGCAGCTTTCAGATGGTCGCGCTTGGATTGCCACTCGGCGAGACGCTGTTGGTGCTCTTGCAACACATTCGCCGGAACTTTTTGCGTGAAGTTCGGGTTGGCCAGCTTCTGTTCGACCTTGGCGGCCTCGGCCTCGATTTTCCCCAACTCCTTTTTCAGCCGCGCCGTCTCGGCTTCCTTGTCAATCAATCCTTCCAGCGGCAGGAACAAATCGCCCAGCTCGGCGCGCACCGTCAACGTATTTTTGCCGGACTGATAATTCGCACTCACCTCGACCGCCTCGGCGTTGAGCAGCAGCTTGAGCACTTCGATGTCATGCGCTGCCAATTCATGCACCGGTTTGAGGATGAACTTGATTTTTTTGTTCGCGGCAATGTTCGCCGTGCGACGCAGGTTGCGACCTTGCGTGACTAGTTCGTTCCGCGCCGCGATGTGCTTTTCGTCCTGCCCGGTCAGGCCGTAGTGCGATTTGAAATCATCGTCGAGCGGCTTGGGCCACGGGGCGAACATGATCGTCTCCCCGCCCTGGTTTTCCGGCATGTCCTCGGCGTAACCCATCCCGTGCCAGAGTTCCTCCGTGATGAACGGCAGGAACGGATGAAACAATCGTAGCGTGTGCGAGAGAACAAAATCAATCACGGCCAAAGTGTTTGCCTTACGCGCCTCGTCATTCGTAGCAGTGGACGTGATTCCGCTCTGACTTTTTTCGTCGTTGGACGCTGGACGCTGGATGCTGGATGAAGTTTGAGCCGACTCACGTCGGCTGCTACTGGTAAGCACCGCCTTGCTCGCCTCGACGTACCAGTCGCAATATTCGCTCCAGAAAAAGCGATACAATGTCGCCGTGGCATCGCTGAATTTGTATTCGGCGAATGCATCGGTAATTTCACGAATGGCCTGGTCGAGCTTCAGCAAAATCCATTTGTCATCCGACGTCAGGAGCTGTGGGTTGATCTCGTCCTGCACTTCAAACGTGCTTCCGGCATCTTGCCGGAAGTTCTGACTTCCTTTTGAAGTTTGATCTGCCGGCGGGACGCCGGCAGCACTTTGTCCGACCATCTGCCGGAAACGACAGGCGTTCCAGAGCTTGTTGCAGAAGTTGCGGCCCAGCTCGACGTTCTGTTCGTCGAACAAAATGTCCTGGCCGAGCGGCGCGCTGCGCATCGTGCCGAACCGGAGCGCGTCGGCGCCGAACTTGGCGATGAGGTCCAGCGGGTCGGGTGAATTGCCGAGGCTCTTGGACATCTTGCGTCCCTGCTTGTCGCGGATGATGCCGGTGAAATAGACGTTCCGGAACGGCAGGTCGTCCATGAACTCGTAGCCCGCCATGATCATGCGCGCCACCCAGAAGAAAATGATGTCCGGCCCGGTGACGAGGTCGGTGGTCGGATAGAAGGCCTGGAGTGTTGGGTTGTTGGAGTCTTGGGATTTGTCACCCGTCCAGCCCATCGTCGCAAACGGCCACAGCCACGAGCTGAACCAGGTGTCGAGCACGTCAGGGTCTTGGGTGAAGCCGAATTCGCTTTCCAGTTTTTTTGCAACTGGGAGTGAATCAGGACCAATGCAAACCACGATGCTGCCTCGGCCCTCTCCGCGGTTATGGAACAATTCGTGTATGGCGTCGATAGTGCTCAAGCCTTTTTCTGATTTCAACGCCTTAACCTGTTCGACTTTGCTTCGACTATCGAACTCCAGATCACCTGTTACTAAAAGTGCGATGTCTGGTCGGTCGCATTGCTCAACCAAGAGGTAATTGTAGGCATTCTTTGCTTTTTGAAATTGCTCGGTTGAATCGAAAGAATACTGCCAAACGGGGATTTGATGTCCCCACCAAAGCTGGCGGCTGATGCACCAGTCCTGGATATTGCCCATCCAGTGGTCATAAACCTTCGCCCAGCGCTGCGGGTGGAAGCGCATGGAGCGCCGGCCTCCGGCACGGCTCGAACCGTCTGCTTCGTCCGCTGTGCCGTGCTGGAAGCCGGCGCTCCGTTCGGCAGCATCTTCCTGCTCCACGCAGGCGCGGGATTTTTCCACGCTGGGATATTTCAAAAACCATTGCTCGCTCAGGCGCGGCTCAATCGGCACGTCGGCGCGTTCGCTGAAACCGACGTTGTTCGTGTACGGTTCCTCCTTCTCCAGCGAGCCGAGTTCGGTGAGCTTTTCCACGGCAACTTTACGCGCCTTGAAACGGTCCAAGCCTTTTAAATCTGCGCCGGCCAGTTCGTTCATGTGGCCGTTGGGATGCATGATGTCAATTTGCGCGAGCTTGTGTCGCTGCCCGATTTCAAAGTCCGCCTTGTCGTGCGCGGGCGTCACCTTGAGCACGCCGGTGCCAAATTCAAAATCCACGTGCTCGTCGCCGATGATGGGGATGAGCTTCTGCTCGCGCGGGAATTCGGAGGGCAGGGGACGGATGACATGTTTGCCGATGAATTTCGCGTAACGCGGGTCCTTGGGATTCACGGCCACGGCAGTGTCGCCGGGAATGGTCTCCGGTCGCGTGGTCGCAATCGTCAGAAATGTTCCCGGAGCTTCGGCGATTTCGACTTTGAAGTAATAGAGCGAGCCTTTCTGCTCCTTCATGATTACTTCCTCGTCGGACAGCGCGGTGAGCGAAGCCGGACACCAGTTCACCATGCGTTTGCCGCGGTAGATGAGTCCTTTTTTGTAAAGCTCCACGAACACCTTTTGGACGCAGCGCGAATACTCCGGTTCCATGGTGAACCGTTCACGCGTCCAGTCGCACGACGCACCGAGTTTCTTGAGTTGCTGGATGATGATGCCGCCGTGCTTTTCCTTCCATTCCCACGCGCGCTCGATGAATTTTTCCCGCCCCAGATCGTAGCGCGTGATCTTTTCCTCTTTTTTCAATTTCCGCTCGAGCACCATGTGCGTGGCGATGCTTGCGTGATCAGTGCCCGGCAGCCAGAGAACCTCCTTGCCGTCCATGCGCGCCTTGCGGGCGAGGATGTCCTGAATCGTGTTGTTGAGCACGTGCCCCAGGTGGAGCATGCCGGTGATGTTCGGCGGCGGGATGACGATGGAATACGCAGGGCGCCGGGGCGACACGCGCGCCGGGTCGGCGGTGAAGCAACCCTGCTTCAGCCAGAAGTCATACCACTTGTCCTCGACGGACTGCGGTTCGTAGGTCTTTGAAATTTCGCTCATGGCAATTAACCGGAATGGAATTAAAACATCCAACAACCAACATCCAACGTCGAACGCCCAATGATGTCCATCAGCGGATCATTGGATGTTGGTTGTTCGATGTTCGATGTTCGATGTTGCAGCATTTATTTTTTAAGCAGCGCGTATTCCATGCTGTCCACAAGGGCCTGCAGGCTGGCTTCGATGATGTTTTCGCTCACGCCGACGGTACCCCACTCGCGCCTGCCGTCGGTGGATTCGATGAGCACGCGCGTCTTGGCGGCCGTGCCGGTGTCGCTGTCGAGGATGCGCACCTTGTAATCCGTGAGCGTCACGCGTTTGAGCTGCGGATAAAATTTTGCCAGCGCGGCGCGCAACGCGCCGTCGAGCGCGTTCACCGGGCCGTCGCCCTCGGCCACCGTTTGCGCGCGCCGGGCGCCGACGCGGACCTTGACCGTCGCTTCACAGACGGATTCCTCGGCGTCGCGGCGCATGGAAACGTGATAGGCGTCCACGTAAAACAGCGGGTCGCGATGCTTGAGCGTCTTGCTGATGAGCAGCGCGAGCGAACCTTCGGCAGCCTCGAACTCGAGACCCTGGTTTTCCAGTTCCTTGACGCGCCGCGTAATGGTTTTCACTTCCGGCATTTCCGGCGTGAGCTGGAAACCGAGCTCCGCCGCCTTCATCAAAATGTTCGAGCGGCCGGACATGTCGCTGATGAGCACGCGGCGATAATTCCCGACAGCCTCCGGCTGGATGTGCTCGTAACTGCGCGCGATGCGGTCAATCGCATGGGCGTGCATGCCGCCCTTGTGTGCGAATGCCGTCTGCCCCACCCACGGCTGGCGCGGGTCGTGCCGGACGTTGGCGATTTCGTCCACGAACTCGGAAAGCTCCTTCAGCTTGGCCAGCGAGTTCGCAGGCACGCAGGTTTTTTTCAACTTGAAATGCACCAGCGGGATGACGCTGATCAGGTTGCAATTGCCGGTGCGTTCGCCGTAACCGTTGATGGTGCCCTGCACCTGGGTGGCGCCGGCTTCGATGCCGGCCAGGGCGTTGGCCACGCCCACGCCGCAATCGTTGTGCGTATGGATGCCGAGCTGCACCGTGAGTTTGCCCTTTGCCAACGCGGTGATGCGCGCGATTTCCTCCGGCAGACAGCCGCCGTTCGTGTCGCACAACACAATGCACTCCGCGCCCGCCTTCTCGGCGGCCTGCCACGTGGCCAGCGCGTATTCCGGCTCGTCCTTGAAACCGTCGAAGCTGTGTTCGGCGTCGTAAATGACCCTTTTGCCGTGGTCCTTCAAAAAGCGGACGGTGTCGCCGATCATCGCCAGGTTTTCGTCCGGCTTGGCGCGCAAGACCTCGGTGACGTGCAGCAGCCACGTCTTGCCGACGATGGTGACGACCGGCGTTTTCGCGTCGAGAATCTGCCGCATCAACTCGTCCTTCTCGACGGCGACGCCCTTGCGGCGGGTCATGCTGAACGCGGCAATTTTGGCGTTCTTCCACTTGCGCCGGCTGGCCTGCGCAAAAAATTCCATATCCTTGGGGTTCGAGCCGGGCCAGCCGCCTTCGATGTAATGCACCCCGAACGCGTCGAGCCTCTCGGCGATGCGGAGCTTGTCCGCGACCGAGAAATTGATGCCTTCGCCCTGCGAACCGTCGCGCAGGGTCGTGTCATAGATTTCTACCTGGGGTTTCATAAATGTCCCGCGAAAAAACGACGGACAATATCCCTGAATTTGGTGGCACTGGCAAATCCCAAAACGGGGAATTAACGCAACTCCGCTGACGCGCGAGCGGGAGACGCCAAGAGGCAAGGGTCGCGAAGAAAAATTCCGAAGGAATTTTCAAACGGCGTAACGCTGATGCTCACCAGCACGCCGGCTTCGGCGATGGCCCGGCGGTTGGCTTAAAGTTTTAATATAAATTTATTTTTTTCAAATCATTACTTATTAAGATAATTGTTAATAACTGCGTGACAAGCAGTTTGGCGGCGGTTATTTATTGGCAACATTTTTTGGCACTATGAGCAAACAAATTAACTTCACGCTGCGCGAGCAGGACATTCCAACGCAATGGTACAATCTTCTGGCGGATTTCCCCGAACCGCTGCCGCCGCCGCTGCATCCGGGGACGAAACAACCCGTCACGCCGGACCTGCTGACGGCGATTTTCCCCGAAAATCTTGTCATGCAGGAAATGTGCCCTGACCGCTGGGTGCCAATCCCCGACGAAGTCCGCGACATCTACAAGCTGTGGCGGCCCACGCCGTTGCTGCGCGCGGTACGCTTCGAGAAAGCGCTCCAGACACCGGCGCACATTTACTATAAATACGAAGGCGCCAGTCCCGCTGGCAGTCACAAGCCCAACACCGCCGTCGCCCAGGCCTACTACAACAAGGTCGCCGGCACCAAACGCCTCGCCACCGAGACCGGCGCGGGCCAGTGGGGTTCGGCCCTGGCCCTGGGATGCAAGCTGTTTGGCCTGGAGTGCAATGTTTACATGGTCAAGGTGAGTTACCAGCAAAAGCCGTATCGCCGCATGCTCATGCACACCTGGGGCGCGACGGTGCATCCCAGCCCCAGCGACCAGACTGAATACGGGCGCAAGGTGCTCCACGACGATCCGAATTGCCCCGGCAGCCTCGGCATCGCCATCAGCGAAGCCATCGAAGACACTGTCAAACATCCGCATACGAAATACTCGCTGGGCAGCGTGCTCAATCACGTTTGCCTGCATCAAACCGTCATCGGCCAGGAATCCATCAAGCAGATGGAACTGGCCGGCGAGGAGCCGGACTCGATCATCGCCTGCTGCGGCGGCGGGAGCAATTTTGCCGGCATCGCGTTTCCGTTCATTCACAAAAAAATCACGGAGAAAAAGAAGTATCGCATCGTCGCCGTCGAGCCGTCCGCGTGTCCGTCGCTGACGAAGGGCGAACTGCGCTACGACTTTGGCGACACGGCCATGACCACGCCGCTCCTGATGATGTACACGCTGGGGCATGATTTCATGCCGCCGTCCATCCACGCGGGCGGGCTGCGTTACCACGGCATGTCGCCGATGGTCAGCCACGCGCTCAAGCTCGGGCTGATCGAAGCGGAAGCTTACCATCAGACGAAAGTTTTCGAGGCCGGAACACTCTTTGCGCGCAGCGAAGGGATTGTGCCCGCGCCGGAATCTGCGCACGCCATTGCCGCCGTCGTCAACGAGGCGGCCAAGGCGCGCGAGGCGGGCAAGAAGCGCGTTATTCTTTTCAATCTGTCCGGACACGGGTTGCTCGACCTGAGCGCCTATGAAACCTACCTCACCGGAAAACTGCAGGATGTTTAAAACAACAACTTAAAGACACACAACAACCCACAACCATGAAAACTCGAATTCAATTCCTCTTGCTGGCGGCCTCGTTTGTGACGCTGCCGGGTGTTTTGCAGGCCCAACCCTCGGCCCAATATGTGCCTGGCTCTGAAGGCATCAAGGGCGCCTCGCTGCCGCCGCCAGGGGTTTATTTCCGCGACTACAATTACTTCTACTGGGCCGGCCAAATAAACGACCCGTCCGGCCAGAATCGCCAAATTCCAAACCTCGACGCCTTCACTTACGCGAACATACCCCGCGTGATTTGGATCACGGACACAAAATTCCTCGGCGGGTACGTCGGCGTAGACGCCCTGCTGCCGCTGGTTGATCAACACTTGGGATTCCCGGGATATAGCAGCACCACCTTCGGCATCGGCGACTTTTTTGGCGAAGGCACGCTCTCCTGGCATATCAAACAGTTTGACTTTGCGGTCGGCAGCGGCGTTTGGGCACCCACGGGCGATTCCGCTCCCCAGCCCACCACGCGCATTGGCGCGGGCTTTTGGACATTCATGCAAACCGCCGGAGCCACCTGGTATATTGATGAGGAAAAGACTTGGGCAGTCTCGGCGTTGAACCGTTACGAGTTCAACACCGAACAACGCGACACGCACGTTACACCCGGAGATGCCTACACGCTGGAATGGGGCGTCAGCAAGGGCGTGTGCAAAGTGGTTGACCTTGGCATGGTGGGCTATTACCAGCAACAGGTGACCGCCAACAGCGGCTCGCCAGCCAGCAGCCGCAACCGCGTGGCGGCCGTCGGCCCGGAAGTCAGCGTGGCTTTTCCGAAGCAGATGTTCTTCGTCTCGCTCCGCTACAATTACGAATTCATGGCGGAGAACCGGGCGCAGGGCAACGCCGTCACATTGACCCTTACGAAGCGGTTCTAGACCGGGCGCGGCGTTCTGTTTGGTGTCCACCCGTTTAGGGTGTTTGAACGCACAGAACCGCCTGAAGGCGGGACACCAAACCAATTTCTTCGCCCTCTCTGCCACGGCGCCTGGACATACCCGTTTCAAGTTGCTTGCTTAATATTATGCCGGGTGTTCCCTTGTTTGCTGAACGCAAGGGATTTGCAAATCAGCCGCGAGCGGGCGAGGTTGGTGCATGGAAGTTTCCGGGAAGATCCAATGCCCATTCTGCGGGCAGGCGTTCGAACTGGTGGTGGACACGAGCGTGCCGAGCCAGCAGTTCACAACGGACTGCGAGGTGTGCTGCCATCCGTTCGACGTGGTGGCCGAGTGCGAGCCGGGTGAAATTCTGAGCTTGGACGTGGCGGGAAATTGAGGCAGCTTGCGCGCGATGCATAATTTCGCAGACAAAGTCCTGTGGGTTTATATCGTCCTGCTGTTGCTCGGCGGGCTGATTGGTTTTCTGAAGGCGGGCAGCAAGGTGTCGCTCATCTCGTCGTCGGTATTTGCGGCGGCGCTGGTATTGACGGCGGTGCCGGGTGTGTTTCAACCGGCGTTCGCGCGCGGACTGGCGAACGTCATCCTGGCGGCGCTGCTCGTGGTGTTCGCGGTGCGGCTGGCGAAGACGAAAAAATTCATGCCGAGCGGCTTGATGCTGGTGCTGACGATTCTGGCGCTGGCGCTACGGAACCTTTTCAAGGACTGAATTGCCGGACCGGGTAAAATTCCTTGCACAGACGGCCTCCGGTTTGTAATTTACCTTTCCTTTTTGATGCACCCATAGCTCAATTGGATAGAGCGGCTGACTACGGATCAGCAGGTTTCAGGTTCAACTCCTGATGGGTGCGCCACTTATTTTGTTCAATGTTTTCAATAGTTTTATGAGTTTTTCACACCCAAGTTATTGAATCAAAAAAATCCAACTGAGCCACTTCTAAGCCACTTTTCGGCATCTCAACACGCTTTTGACTTGGTTTCCGGCAGGGGCAATGGCTGGTAGGAGAAGGTGATCAAGCCGGGCCCGGGCGAAGCAAATGGCACCCTCCTACTTGTGCGAGTTCAAGGTGGCTCCTGAATCATCCTGGCCGAACCTGGACGGGAGCCGACACAAATCCTAGCCAGAGCCAAGTGGCAAGCGCCATGCCCGCTGCGTCTCGGTGAACGTTTGTTTGAATTTGATTCTGGCAACGCGCACATTCGCTGCCCCGCCGTTTTTGACTGATGATCCAGTGCCGGTGGATTATCAACATTGGGAGGTCTATCTTTTCGCCAACGACGACCACGAGAGCGGCAATTACACCATCAACAGCCCGGCGTTGGCCTGCGTTGGGTTTGATTTTTCATACCCCGCCTGGTGACCGGGTCCAAACCCGCAAGCCAATTCTTTTTCAACCCTCAACCATCAAACCGGTGAGACGCCAGTGCATAATTTTCATATAATTTTGCAAAAGAACACGATGTCACTCGCGGTGGTTTTATAAGAGTTTGTTTCATTCAAACAATAACTATCAACTTATGAGCCAATTTTTACCGCTGGGCAAATTTTCCTTCGGCATGGGTGACCGCTTTGCGCATCAGAGCAAGGCACAGCTTCGCGCTTGCATCCGCGCCACCGAACTCGGCGCGCTTTTTGTTCCCGTCTGGAACAAATCCAACCGGGAACACACTTTCGTCGGCAGCGACCCGTCCAGCACGCGCGCCGCCGCCGATGCCGCCGTCAGGGAACTCGGCTGGAACAAGCCCTATCATGTGGACGCCGACCATATCCGCCTTGAAACCGTTGACCGCTTTATTCCTCATTCGGATTTTTACACGATTGACGTGGCCGACAGCATCGGCAAACCCGCCAGCGCGGCGGACGTGGAGACGTTTGTGGATCGCCATCCCGAACTCGTCGGCACGATTTCCATTCCGCACATTGACCCGCCGTTTGCCATCACGCGCGCTGAAGTCGAGCGCGTCGCCAACAAGTTTTTACTCGCCGCGCAGGACGCGGGGAAAATCTACCAGCACATCGTCAAGGCCAAGGGTGCGGCAAATTTCATCACCGAAGTTTCGATGGACGAAACCGACAGTCCGCAGACGCCGCCGGAATTGCTCATCATTCTTGCCGCGATTGCCAACCAGAAAATTCCGATCCAGACCGTCGCGCCGAAGTTCACCGGCCGTTTCAACAAGGGCGTGGATTACGTCGGCGACGTGAAACAATTTGAAAAAGAATTCAACGAGGACCTCGCCGTCATCGCATTTGCGGTCAAGAAATACGGACTGCCTGCGTCGCTCAAGTTGAGCGTCCACTCCGGCAGCGACAAATTTTCCATCTACGAACCGATGCGGCGCGCGTTGAAGAAATTTGACGCCGGCGTGCATATCAAAACCGCTGGCACAACGTGGCTGGAAGAACTCATCGGCCTCGCCGAAGCGGGCGGCGATGGCCTGGAAATCGTCAAGGAAATTTACGCCTCCGCCATTGAGCAGGTGGACGAATTATGCGTGCCTTATGCGACGGTCATTGACATTGACCGGGCGAAACTGCCGGGGGCGGCGGTGGTGAACGACTGGAGTTCGCACCAGTTTGTTTCCGCGTTGCGCCACGACCAGAAATGCAAGGATTACAATCCCAGTTTCCGTCAATTGCTGCACATCAGCTTCAAAGTCGCGGCCCAGAAAGGCGACCGCTATCTCAACGCGCTGAAAAAGCACGAAGCCGTCGTCGCCAAAAACGTGACGGAAAATCTTTTCGAGCGGCACATGAAACCGTTGTTGCTGGGCCAGGCAAAGACCCCGCAGGCGATTTGTTCGCCGCGGTGCGAAACGGTTCCGGCTTGAAGGCTCATCGCGGACACAACGCACAGGCATTTATCCGCGATTATTTTTTCGCGGGTGTTTCCGCCGTCAATTTTTCTCCCAGCCACGCCATCATTTTTGCCTGAAAGCCCGGGGCAACTTTGTCCCAATCGGCGATGCGATGTTGCGCGTTTGTGAGGGTGATCAAATCGCAGAGAACGCCAGCCGCCTTCAATCTCGCCTGAAACTCCAGCGTCAAGTCGTAAGCAACCGTTTTGTCCGTGTTGCCCTGAATCAATAAAAAGGGCGGCAGCCCCGGCCTGACGTGATGGATCGGGGAAATTTCCACCAACAACTTCAACGTCCCGTCGTCCAACCCATCGCGGCCCAAAAGTTTTTTCATCGAAGGCCATTGGTCCAGACTGCCGCGCCGTTGCGCGTCAGCGACCAAATCTGTCGGCGGCGCGAACCCGACGACCGCCTGCACTTGCGTGTTTTTTTTTGCCAACATCGCCGCGAGCGTCGCCAGTTGGCCGCCGGCGGAATAACCCAATAGCGCGATGCGGTTCGGATCGCCCTTGAATTCCGCCGCGTGTTGTTTCACCCAACGAATCGCCGTTTGCACGTCTTCAAAACACGCCGGCCAGCGGTTCGTCGGTGCGAGCCGGTAATTGATCGTGAACCAGGTGAAATTCGTCGCGACCGGCGCGAAGACCGGCACGAGGTCTGTCTCTTTGTCGCCATTGCCCCAGCCGCCGCCGTGAACGATGATCGCGACGGGAAATTTTCCTTCACCGTCGGGAACGTGCGCGTCGAGCAATAATTTTTCACCACCCGCCTCGCCGTATTCGATGTTCAAACGGTTGGCTCCGAACGGTGAATTTTGAATCGCAACCGGATTCCAACCATCCCCGCCGCCAAGAACTTTTTCCACCGTGATTTTTTCCGCTTCGGCTGGGGTCAATTGTTTGATCCAGTCAGGCCGGGTCGTCGGACTCGCGCCCGGACCGGTGTTGTTGAACTCCGCGTAACGCGCCGTGGTGTGCGCCCCCGGCTTTTTCCAGTCGTTCCAGCCTTCCGGGCGGACGACCCCGGACATTTCCGTGTTCAGATAAATCGTGCTGGCGTAAATCCGCCACGGCCGGCCGAGAAATGTTTTCACGTCCGGCTTTGCCCCGGTGATTTTGCAATTCGCGAAAACAAACCCAAAGGGTTCGTCAACCGGCGTCGAGGCGGCGGTGATGTAGCCGCTGCCGGGACAGTTAATGTGGCATTTCTCAAACCACGCCGTCGCCGCGCCAAAAATAAAATCCACCGCGCCGGCGATGTAACATTTTTCAAAATACTGCCGTCCGCGATTGAGCAAAATCGTGTCCTGCCAGCCGAGAAAACGGCAGTTGCGGAAACTGGCGCGGTCGCCGTCCACGCGGATGGCCAAGGCCTGCCCGACCGCGCCTGCGGAATTTTCAAACGTGAGGTTCTCCGCCGTGAAATCGTCCGCGTCAATCGTCGTCGAAGGCGTGTGAAAAGTTCCCATCGGCTTGCCGTCAAAGTTGGTGAGGCTGGCATACAAACCAAAAGTCAGCACCGTGTTCGTCGCGCTCTCGCCGACCAATTTGAAAAAGCGTTTCTCGCGCTGGATGTAAATCAACTCTTTGTAAACGCCCGGCTTGATGTGGATGATGACGGGATTCGTGTTGCTGCCCGACGGCACGGACATGACGGCCTCCTGCACGGATTTGAATGGGGCACTGCCATCGGCGGCGACAAACAGATTCGTCTGCGCCTCCAGATGCAGACAGGAAAAAATCCAAACGACCGGCGCGAGGAAAAACAAACGGTTCATTTGGAGGATTTCGGAAAGGAACGTCACTTCTGGCCGGGTTTGTTTTTCCGGGCCATTTCATAGGCCAGTCCGAAGCCCGGGGTTTTTTTGCGAAATGTTTTGGCCGACATTCCCGTGACGCGTTTGAAAGCGATGCAAAAGCTGTTTGCACTTTGGTAGCCGCACATCCCGGCGATCGTCTCAATTTTATGGTTTGAGCTGATCAGCAATTGTTTGGCCCGGTCAATCCGCACGCGCTGAAGTTCCTGTCCGGGCGTACGCCCGAGATGTTCCAGAAACGCCATGTGCAGCCCGCGCCGCGACATCGCGGCGACCCCGACCAGGTCTTTGACGCAGATGGGTTCGTGGCTGTGCTCCCAGATGTGGCGCAGGCTCCGGGCCACGCCCCTGTGCGCGATGGTCAGGATGTCGCTGCTCTTGCGGGCAACGATTCCCGCGGCAGGGATGCGAATGGGATTGGGGGGCGCCGGTTTGCCGTTCATCAAATTGTCCAGCAGTTCCGCGCCGCGATAACCCAGGGTCTCCAGATTCGTGTCCACGCTGGAAATGGGCGTGCGCATGGCATCCGGCGCCAGCAGATAATTTTCCGCGCCGATGATGGCGACCTGTTCGGGAATGGCTATGCCCACGCTCTCACAAGATTCGAGCACGTCCAACGCCTGCTGGTCGTTCGCGGCAAAAACCGCGAGCGGCTTGGGTGCCCTTTTCATTTCCGCTGCGAGCCATTTGCGCTTTTGTTTCCATTCATCGCGGCCGGTCGTGAAAGCCGCCGACTGGTGCCAGCGGAGCCAGTTGGCGTGGTGTCCGGCGTGTTTCAACGCGTTGATGAACCCTTCGCCGCGCTCCTCATAAGACCAGTTGTCCATGTCGCTGTAGAAAAGAAAATGGGTGAAGCCGCGGGACAGAAAATGGTCGGCAACCAGTTGCGCTGCGTGCGCGTGATCTTCCAGCACGCGGGGAAAGTTCAATTGCGGACGCCGCAGGCTGAAATCCACCGTCGGCTTGTTGACGGCTTTGACAAATTCCGCGAGGTCGTCGCCCGCGCCGAGCCAGGCCAGAACGCCATCGCCTTCCCAGCCCCAGGGAATCACCTTTTCCCGGGCCATATTGGCGTAAAGATGCCAGCCTTGTTCCCGCGCATATTTCTCAATGCCCTGATGCAAATGGTAATCATACCAGCCGAGAGCCAGGAGGACGCGCTTTTGTCTTTTGGCCATATTTTGACGGCACACTAAAACGAAGCACCCGATTTTACAAGCTTTTCCGCACGCTTGTGCGCTTTTTTCAAATAACTTTGCAAACCTTCGCCATTTCCAAATGGTAAAATATGCGTTATTTTTGCTCATCCGTGTTTCCAGAAACAACTTTTTAAAAATTTTTGAAACTCAGTGGCAGAAATAAAATGGTAGTTTTCAAGCAGTGAAAAATTTGAATTGTTTTTACAAAAAGACAGACCAAAGGGTCAACCGGCGCGTGGCCTTTACGCTGATTGAGCTGCTGGTGGTCATCGCCATCATCGCCATTTTGGCGGCAATGTTGATGCCGGCGCTCGCTCTGGCCAAGCGCAAGGCGTATTTGATGAACTGCACGGCCAACATGAAGCAAACCTGTTTGGCGCTGCAGATGTATTTTAACGATTATAACGATCAGTGTCCGCCGGGCCCGGGCTGCCGTGGAAATCCGGGTGTGAACTATGGACTTACTTATGGCCAGGTTCCGGTTTACAACGGCGTGCATACGGGGGGGTGCTTGAAATGGTTGCCGGTATATATATGGCAATATCTAACCCTGCCGGATCCCAAAACTGTTGGAACCACTTCAAACTTTGTTGTCAAAGTATTCATATGCCCGTCCTGGACGAGCCTCTGGGGGCCGGCCAATATCGACTCAGCCTCCACCCTTGTGAATCCCTCTGATGATAATTATCAGTCTTATGCCCAAAACGGCAATGCGATGGGATCCTATGCCGTAAACATAGGCACCGGGGCAAACGGGGCGAAAGCATTGTTGGACGCTGCCTTTCCAAAAAATAATACGATGGGTACACAGGGGTCCGAATTAGGTCCGGAACCGTTTGGTAAAAATGACGCCGCCAGCGGCTCGAACGGCCATGAACCGTTGAACTTGAACCAAATCAGACGTGCCGGGGTGTCGCCTTCTGATCTGTGGGCAGTTGGGGACGCTGACGAACTTGCCGACTCCTCATTAGCCAAACCGGGCGCTGCCATCAATCCAGTGCATAAAACTGTTCGCAGCTTTGGTTATTTTGACGGCAGAGGGGGGACGGAGCAGGTTACTGGCAGTGGAGCTTATGCTCAATAAAACAGGTTTATAATAAATTGAACGGTACCCCAACTGATGGGGGAAAAACCCAACCCAACCCGAATTATGAGAAAAAACCCAACCCCAATGTTTAAAAAAATCATCGGAATGTGCGGCCTTCTGCTCCTTATTCAGAGCGCCCAGGCGCAATTCTCGTTTCCGGTTTATGAACCGTTTGGCGAATACCCGGAAGGCGTCTGGATCGGGAAAAACACATCCACCCAAGACCCCTTTAATTGCCAGCAGGTGTACACCAATTGGAGCACGGGCAACAGCATGAGCACCAATAGCAGCCCTTTCGTTAGCACCAACTATGCCTTGAGTTATCCCGGCCTGGCTCCCGATCCGTATAGTCCTCCCAGAGGAATAATGGGACCCACAGCTGTCGGTCGAAGCACCGCCGCACCGTTTCCGCCACAGACCAGCGGGACGAATTACCTCTCATTCCTTTTGAACATTCAATCACTGCCCACCGCCGCCCGCCCCATCATTGGTGAGGTCGAGACCGCGACCATCAGTTCAGCGAGCGGCAGCAGCGGGGTCTCCGTTTGGGTCACCCCGACCGGCCAGTTGCAGTTTGATGTGCACAACAACACCTACCCGTTGACAAACACAACCAGTGCTTTGACCCCCGGCAATACCTACTTTATTGTGCTGGCCTACGTGTTTACAAATAATATAAACACAAATCGAGGGGAGGTGGACCTTTGGGTCAATCCGACCTCCTTGGGCAACGACGCCAACATCCCGGCCCCGACCATCTATACCACCAACTCCAACCCCGGCGATGGCACCGGCGGCCCGATGACCGCTCCGCCCACACTGCAAGGCTTGTGTCTTATATACGGCACCGGACAAGGCGGCTCGGTCATTTCCACCAACCTGTTTGACGAACTTCGTGTGGGCAGTAATTGGTCGGTTGTGACGCCAACGGGTCCTGCGCCCGGGCCCACCTTCAACGTGACGGGCGGCGGCGCCGGGTGTCCGGGCCAAGTATTTCCTGTTGGTTTGAGCAGCTCAGTTACGGGCAATGTCTATTGGCTTTACATCAACAGTGCATTCTCCGGACAAACCGTCACCGGCACTGGTTCCGCCGTCAGCTTCGGGTCGCAATCGGTTTCCGGGGTTTACACCGTGTTGGCGAGCAACACAGTCAGTGGTAATGTCGGCTGGATGAATAGCAACGCCGTCGTGACAGTCCTGGCCGGACCGAACATCACCACCCAGCCGAGCTCGATAACGGTCGCTACCAATGGCTATGCAACCTTCTCTGTGACCGCCACCGGCAACGGGTTGAATTATCAATGGTATAAAAATGGAACCGGCCTGAGCAATGGTGGCAATGTATCCGGCGCCCAAACCAATATGCTCGTCATTTCTCCGGCGACCACTGCCGACGCCGCCACGGCCGCCAATGGTTATTATGTGATCATCACCAACAGTTGCGGTCTGGCAGCCACTTCAACTCCAATCGCGGCGTTGACCCTCGCCGCGCCGGCGAACCTGGTCTGGCAGGGGGGCAATCCCAATACGAACTGGGATTTGGCCACCACTGCCAACTGGACCAACAGTGCCGGCAGTGCTGTGGTTTTCAACGAGGGCGATAACGTAACTTTTGATGATTCTTCAACCAATCAAGTCGTGACCTTGGTTGGTGCTTTGGCGCCCAGCTCAATCAATGAAACCGCCTCCAAGAGTTATTTCATGAATGGCAGCGGCTATATTGCCGGGCCGGTTTCTTTGCTCATGAACGGTTCAGGCACACTGTCAATCAGCAACGCAAACAGCTATACCGGGGGCACAATCATCAGCAGTGGCAGGGTGATTGTTGATGACTCCGGCCAGAGGGCACTCGGCATCGGCACCGTGACGTTGGCCGGTGGAACATTGGAAATGGGGTTAAAATCGGGTTCAACAACTGTTGGCTTGAGCAATATCAATGTTACCGCCAACAGCACTCTCCAAATTGATGGAACCTCATCATATGCCTTTGTCATATTAAATGCATTGACCGGGTCGTCTGGTGCGACGCTCACCATTTATGACAAATGGGATACCAGTGCAACGGCGGATAGAATTCGGCTATACGGATTTTTTACCAACAATGCTCCGATTGAAATTACCACCGTTGGCAATGAAGTTCAGCTTGCTCCTTATAACGGCACCAATGGCGTTCAGGTTTACAACGGTCTCATTACCGGCACCGGTGGGCAGTTTGTGCCGCGCGGTAATGGGAGTGTCATCTTTAATAATGCCGCCAATACATTCAATGACAGTGGTGTGGATAATAATGGCAATGGGCCGAGTGGCTACAGCGTTCTCCTCAGCAGTGGCAATGTCGGCGTGGGCACAGATGCTGCAAATTGGCCAAATTCCAGTCCGCTGGGCACGGGCATGGTGGGCATTACTGTAGGTAGCGAAGGTGGCGAAAGTCACTTGTTTGCCAGCGGAGGCGCCCACACGATTGCCAACACCATCACTTATACCAGCGCCACAAACACTGAAACCTTGACCCTCAGCGGCAGCAACAGCCTGACTCTTGCCGGCTCGTTTATCCTCTCGAGCACGGACAACACTGGTCCCACCAACCGGACAATCAATGTGCAAAACACCACCACTCCAAGCACAATTTCCGGCGTTATCAGTGATAACAGCCTGGGCTTTGGCATCATACAGATCGGTGCGGGCACGCTGGTATTGAGCGCAATCAATACTTACTCCGGCCCGACGACCATCAGTAACGGCACGTTGCTGGTGAACGGACAAATTGGCACCAACACCGTAACGGTGGCGGGTGGCACGCTCGGTGGCTCCGGTGCCGTTCTCGGACCGGTGACGGTGTCGTCTGGCGGCACTCTCGCCCCCGGCACTTCCGCCATCGGCACGCTTGCCATGAACGGCGGTCTCACCTTGAACGGCAACCTGTTCTTCAAACTTAACAAGTCGCTATCACCACAGTCCAATGACGTCGCGTCGGTCAGCGGCACACTGACCAATGGTGGCATCGGAACGTTGATCGTGACGAACGCCGGTTCGACTGCCTTGGTGGTCGGGGACAAGTTCAAGCTGTTTAACAAGGCGCTGACCAATGGTGCCGCGTTGACCGTGACCGGCGGCAGCGTGACATGGAACAACAACCTGGCTACGGATGGCAGCATCTCGGTGGCTTCCCTCACCGTTGCCAAGCCGGTGATTACATCCATAATTCTCAGCGGCGCGAACCTGGTATTCAGCGGCACCAATGGTACTGGGAGTGCGGGCGGCACGTACTATGTTCTGTCTTCGACCAACGTGGCTGCGCCGTTATCGAGCTGGACACGCATATTTACCAACACCTTCATCACGGGAGGCGCATTCTCGGTTACGAACTCCATCGTGCCGGGTGTGCCCGACAGGTTCTATCTTTTGGACCTGCCTTAATCAGCAGATTTGCAAGACAAGGCCGCCGGTGGAGAAAACGCTCCACTGGCGGTTCTTTTTTGATGCTTTCTGCACGATTCGCAACGCTTCTTTTCTCGAAACCTTCCATTGCCAAACGCACCCCGCTTCGATTGGTTTCATTGATATGCCGTTGGATTTCAAGTCGTCCATGCCGGTCCGGGAAACTTGTATGCGCTATGACTTCCGCTGCGCCAATGCGAAAAATTACCCGGCTTTCCGGAGTGACGGTTGACGTTCTTGTCAAAAAAATCCGGTGCGGCCAGACGTCGGCATCAAGGAACGGCTGTGGATTGACTGCATATCAACCCAACCGGTTGTAAAATTGCCGACGTGGTTTGCAAGGAAAGCCGGCGGTATGGGAGTGCATTTTTTTAAAACTGATTTGCTCAAATTGGTGTGTTCAGCCGGGACCAATTAATGCATTTTACTTTCCATATGCGCTTGGCCAGCACCGCCACATGGGTTTTTCTTTTTTTTGCCATTTCGCTCCAAGCCGCTGACGGGTCAAAAGTATTTGACGTCCGCCAGTTTGGCGCGAAAGGCGATGGCAGGACACTCGACACCGCCGCCATTCAAAAAGCCCTGGAGGCTTGTGGCCGGGCCGGTGGCGCCACCGTGAAATTTTCGCCGGGAATTTATCTGAGCCAGCCGATCACCATCCGCACCAAAACCACGATGTTGCTCGAAGCGGGCGCCACGCTGCTGGCTTCGCCAACGCAATCGGATTTTCTCAAGGGCGGCGGTGATTTCATCCCGTTCATCAGCGGCAAGGATTTGACGGACGTGACTTTCACTGGCAAAGGCACGATTGACGGCAACGGCGCGGTCTGGTGGGAAGAAGCCGAGAAAGCCCGCCAGAAAGTTTCCGGTTACACGCTGCCGCGCCCGAATCTGATTGTGCTGACCCGCTGCAAAAACGTCCGCTTGGAAAACCTCACGGTGCAAAACTCGCCCAAGTTCCATTTTGTCCCAACCGATTGCGAAGGAGTTGTTGTTTCCAATGTAACAATTCTTGCGCCGGAACATGCAGCGAACACGGATGCGATTGATCCAAGCGCCTGCAAAAATGTTTTAATCACCAAATGCCGGATTGACGTGGGCGACGACAACGTGGCGATCAAGGCGGGAAAGAAAGTCGCCGGTCGCGAGTTCGCCAGCGAAGACATCACCGTGACCGATTGCACATTTCTGCACGGACATGGGATGTCCATCGGCAGCGAAACCGCCGGCGGAGTGCGCAACGTGACCGTGAAAAATTGCACTTTTGAAAACACCGAGAACGGCATCCGCATCAAATCCCAGCGCGGCAAGGGCGGAATTGTAGAGAATATCAGTTACAGCGACCTCACCATGAAGAATGTGGATCCGGCCATCACGTTCACCTGTTACTACATGAACAATTCCGCCAAAGACGCTGTGCGGTCATCTCCCCCAAAAGAAACCAGCGCGCCATCTGCCGGTGAAAAAATTCCGGTTTACCGCAACATCCGCGTCACCAACCTCAAGGCCACCTGCCAGAAATCGGCGGGCGTCATTCTAGGTTTGCCGAACAGTTGCATTTCGAACGTCGTTTTTGAAAATGTAATTCTCTCGGCCAACACAGGCCTGACGATTCATAATGCCAAAGGCATCCAATTCAAAAATTCTTCGGTGACGGTAAAAAGCGGCCCGGCTTTTAGCGCTGAAAACGCCGAAATCGAGGGGTTGGAAAATCCGCAGAAATAAACGGGAACCAACAAACAAAATCGGACCATGGAAAAAACAATTCCACTTTTTCTAATCACGTTGCTCGCAACCCCGCTGCTCCGCGCGGAGCAGGCTGAATGGGCGCAGGTGCCAGAAATTCTGGCGCGCATCCAGGCGCCGGTGTTTCCCGCGCGTGATTTTGTCATCACGAATTACGGCGCGACGGCCGGCGGCAAGACCGATTGTACCGTGGCGATCGGCAGGGCGATTGACGCTTGTGCCGGATCGGGTGGCGGCAGCGTGGTGGTTCCTCCCGGGGAATTCCTCACCGGCGCGATTCATTTGAAAAGTGGTGTGAATTTGCATCTCGACGCCGGCTCGACGCTGAAATTCAGGACGGATCCCAGGGCCTATTTGCCCGCGGTCTTCAGCCGTTTCGAAAGCGTCGAATGCTATAATTATTCGCCGTTCATTTATGCCTTCGGTCAGAACAATGTCGCGGTGACCGGTGAAGGCACGCTGGACGGCCAGGCCACCGGGGAAAACTGGCTGTCGTGGAAGGGTGGAAAGGGAGCCGATGCCAACACGCAAAAGGCCGCCAATGAACGTCTTAAAAAAATGGCCAGGGACGGGGTGCCCGTCGAACAACGCCGGTTTGGTGAAGGCGATTATTTGCGCCCGAACTTCATCCAATTCAACCGTTGCCGCAACGTGCTGGTGGAAGGCGTCTACCTCCTCCGCTCGCCCATGTGGGAGATCAATCCGGTGCTTTGCACCAATGTCATCGTGCGGGGCGTGAACATCGTTTCGCATGGTGCGAACAACGACGGTTGCGACCCGGAAAGCTGCCGCGACGTGCTGATTGAAAAATGCCTGTTCGACACGGGGGATGACTGTATCGCCATCAAGTCCGGCCGCAACGACGATGGCCGTCGCGTGGGCGTGCCATCGGTGAATCTGGTCATCCGCGATTGCACCATGCGCGACGGCCACGCCGGCACGGCCATCGGCAGCGAGATTTCTGGCAGTTGCAGCAATGTGTTTGTGGAGAACTGCGAGATGAGCAGCCCGCGCTTGAATTGCGCACTGCGGTTGAAGTCCAATGCCGTCCGGGGCGGTGTCATTCAAAACATCTTCATGCGGAATGTGAACGTGGGCCGGGTGGCGGATTCCGTTTTACAGATTGATTTTCTCTACGAAGAAGGGACCAACGGAATTTACAGGCCGGTCGCGCGCAATGTGGAGATGGAAAACATCGCCGTTGACCATACTCCCCGCGTGCTGAACGTCCGGGGATTTCCCGGCGCCGAAATCAGCAACGTGCGGATTTACAATTCGACCTTCAAGCAGGTGGCCAAACCGGATGTGGTCCAGGATGCCGACGTGAAGCTGGTGAACTGTTCGCTGGAACCGGCAAAATGATTCAAATCGTGGTATAATTCCTATAGCCAAAATCGTTGTAACAATCATGTTGCGTCACTATCTGTCGTTCTCGCCGGCGTGTGCCGGGTTGTTCGCATTGGTTTCAACGGCGCTGGCTGCGCCGACACTGCCAAACATCAATACCAACAACATCATCACCATCACCAACGCGCCTTACAACGCGACGAATGACACGACCGACAATACCACCGCCATTCAGAATGCCATCAACGCGGCGGCAACGGGAGGTAATACCAATGGTTTTTACGGCGGCACGGTCAGGATTCCCGCGCCGGGCACGCCGGGCGCGTTTTTGTGCGGTCCGCTCACGTTCAAGAACAATGTCAACCTGCAAATTGATACCAATGCGACCCTGGCGATGTTGCCCTATGGCACATACCCGGGAGGAACATCGCCATCGGATTTCATCACCTGCTCCAGCATCACCAACGTCGAGATCAGCGGTTCGGGCACGATTGATGGGCAGGCCACCGCGACCGGTTGGTGGAGTGGGCTAAGCACCTCGCAGCGGCCCTACATGATCAGCTTGAGCAAATGCCAGCGGGTGCTGATCCAGAATGTCACCCTGCAAAACCCGCCGAAGATGCACATCGCCTTCAAGAGCGGCGGCGGGAACATCACGATTCAGGGAATCACCATCAACACGCCCGGGACTTCCCCCAACACAGACGGCATTGATTTGGTCGGGACCAATTGTCTGATCCAAAATTGCTCCATCAGCGACGGCGACGATAACATTGCTCTCGGAACCAGCAGTGCCGGCGTTCCCTCCTCTGACACCATTGTCACCAATTGCGCCTTTGGCGCCGGCCATGGTGTGTCCATTGGCAGCAACACTGCTGGCGGCGTGTCAAACCTCACGGTGATCAACTGCACCAACATTGGCACGGACTATGGCATTCGTATGAAGTCCAATACCAACAGCACCGGTGGCAGCGGTGAAGGCGGTATCGCGCAGAATCTCAACTACTATAACATCGGGATGACCAACATCGTGGACGGTGCAATTGTCATTTACAGCTATTATGCCAGCGGCGGCCAATTCGGCACGCCCACCAGCGTCTCACCGTACTTCGCTTCGACCCAGGCCGTTACCACTGCCACTGTCCCGGTCTGGCGCAACATCACCATCAGCAACGTGAACGCGACGGTGGCCAGCGGTGGCATCGCGGGCATCATTTGGGCGCGCATGGAAGTGCCCGCCACCAACATCCTTTTAAGCCATGTCAACATCACGGCCTCAAAATCCTTTGATGTTTACAACGCTCGCGGCTTCCAGTTTGCCGATTCCCAAATCATCGTGCCCAACGGCACCACTACCTTCCTGTTGTACAACGCGCAACTCATCATCACCAACAGCGTGTTTGCCACCAACCTCGTCACGCTCGACGGGTTGACCACCAACGGTTATGGTAACAGCCTGGCTTTTTACAACGCCCAGGCGTCGCTCCAAAACACCAATGCCATTGATGATGGCCCCGTGACCCTCGCTGACAGCATCCTTACCATCAGCAACAATTTCATGTTGTTCCCCAGTACCGTGTTGAATTATGTGCTGGACCCCAACACCAATCGGGTGGCAGTGGTGGGCAACCTGGCATTGGGTGGAACCATCAACGTGACGAACGGCGCGGGGTTCGGGGTGGGCACGTATATCCTGCTGACCTACACCGGTAATTTAAGCGGCAACCTTCCCGTTCTCGGCTCGACGCCCGCAGGCTACAACTACGCCTTCGACACCAGCAGCACCGGACAGGTGAAACTGGTCGTGACTTTGCCCGCGCCTTCAGCCCCGACAAATTTCACGGCGACAGGAACGAACCTGTTGATCATTTTGAATTGGAATGCCGTTGCGGGCGCGACCAGTTACAATCTCAAACGCGGTACGACCGACGGCGGACCTTACCCTGCCATTTTCAGCGGCATAACAACAACCAACTATTCCGACGCGGCGGTGACCAATGCCGTGACTTATTATTACGTCGTCACGGCGGTCTCCGGCGGCGAGAGCACCAACTCCCTGCAGGCCAGCGCCGCACCGCTGCCTTCATCGGCGCCAACCAATATTGTCGTGCAAGTCGACGGTGGCCAATTGCAACTGTCCTGGCCGCAGGATCATCTCGGTTGGCACTTGCAGATTCAAACCAACAGTCTTAACGCGGGTTTGGGGTCCAACTGGGTGAACGTGCCCAATTCTACGGCCACCAACCAGATTTTCATCCCCATCAATCCAACCAACGGCTCCGTTTTTCTCCGGATGGTGTATCCATAACCAGGGTCAAAATCATTTCGGGCTCCGTCCGGTAATCGCCGCGGCTGAAATACTTTTCCAGCTGATCGGCGTCGTGAATCAGGAAATTGTTCGCCACGCCATTTCCGGCCTGGTTAGGGATTGCGCTGTTTTTGCCGGTCATTCAAAGATGAGCAAGGATGATGGCTACGGTTGTTCGTGGTAAGGGGAATTGGCTTCATAGAGCTTGAGCTGGTTTTGGATGACTTCAGCCAGGGGTTTGTTGTTTTGCACGGCACTGAGATCCAACGCCCGTTGGGCCGTCGCGACCGCTTCAGGAAATCGCCCAGCCTCGGCATAGGCCGCCGCGAGCGTGTCCAGAATCTCCGGAGACTTGCCGCCGGAAAGTTGCACGGCCTGTTGTGCCAGTTCCGCCGCTTTTTTCCCATCGCGCAACGAGTTCTCCGGACAGGTGGCCAGCAACCAGGCCAGATTATTTCGAGCCGTAACATGCTTGGGATCAAGTTCGAGAACCTTCTGAAACTGTGTGATGGCCGCTGCGAACTTGCTCCGGCTTTGCAACGCCAGGCCCAGTTGATAGTGGGCATGGATGGAGTCCGGCATCTGTTTCAGTGCCTGCTGATACTGTTCAATGGCCTCGTCCCACCGTCCCTTGGCGGTCAAAATATTGGCCAGATTGAAACGGACCTTCGCATTGTCCGGTGCAACCTCAAGCGCTTTCTGAAATTGCTCGATGGCCTCGTCGGTTCGGCCTTGTTTGGACAGCAGGTTGCCCAGGTTGTTGTAAAACTCTGCACGGCTGGGGTTGAGTTCAATGGCCTTCCGATATTGTTCGATGGCTTCGACGGTCTGACCTTGTTTCGTCAACAGGATGCCCAGGTTATTGTAGGCCTCGGCAAAGTCGGGATAAATCTCGAGGGCCCGGTGATAATATTTAGCCGCTTCATCCAACCGTCCCTGGTTAAGAAGTGCCGTGCCCAGATTATTGATGACCTCCGAGTAATTGGGGTTGATTGCCAGGGCTTCCTGATAGTGTTTGATGGCTTCGGCAGGTTGGCCTTGGGCAACCAGCACATAACCGAGGTTGTTATGGGCGGTGTAATTTTCCGAAGTGCAGGCCAGGGCATGTGTCCATAAAGATTCGTCGCTCTGCCAATAGGCCGTTTGTTTCAGGGAACAGACCATCAGGACGGCCACCACGCTGAATGCCGCCATTCCCAGCGCCGGACGACGCCAACGCCAGCCGGCTGTCCAATCCCTGATCACCCAGACAATGACCAGATATAGGCCGATTTGCGGCAGGTAGGTGTAACGGTCGGCATGTGCCTGGCCTCCGACTTGAACCAATCCAATCACTGGCACCAGCATCCCGAGATACCACAGCCAGCCAACCAGGAAATAGGGGAATCGCTGGGCGGTCCGGAATGCCAGCACGGTTATGAAGAGCAGCAACACACCAGCACCCGTGATCTGCCAGGCTGGCGTATCGAATCGGTAGGGATAAAACGCAGCCAGGTTGGCCGGCCAGACCATCTGCGTGATGTAGGTGACAACGGAAACCAGGGCATTGTTGAGCCGGAGGGTAAAAGGCAGGACGATCATGGACTTGATGGCTTCCCTTTGGGCAATGACGGTTGCCACGCACGAAGCCGTGCTCAACAAAAGAAACGGCAGCTTTTCCAGTAGTAAATGGTTGAGAGATGAGAGTTGAGGGACAGGAATTCGGAATCTTGTCACCCGCCACTTGTCACTTGTCACCCTTCCGAGCGGCCAGTAATCCAGCAACAAAAGCACAAATGGCAGCGTCACCAGCATCGGCTTGCTCATCAGTCCCAACGCGAAAAACAGAACCGCAAGCCAATAGTCGCGCGATCCCAACCACCTGACACCTGACACCTGACTCTTGGCACAATTCTGTGCATACCGCGCATACATCAACAGTGTCAGCATGAAGAACAACCCACTTAATACGTCTTTGCGCTCGGACACCCACGCCACCGACTCCACATGGAGCGGATGAATGGCGAACAGCACCGCGACAAAGGCACTGGGCCATAGGGTGCCAGTCAATCGCTTTAACAGGAGAAACAACAGCATCGCGTTGGCCGCGTGCAGGATTAGATTGGTCAGATGCGGGCCTGACGGACCGGTTCCAAATAATTCCACGTCGAGCATGAGCGATAACCACGTCAGCGGATGCCAGTTGCTGGCGTATCCCGTCCGAAAAGCCCATGACACACCACTCCAGGTCAACCCGGCCTTGACATGATAATTGGAGGAAAAATAACCATCGTCATCGAAATTGACGAACCCGTAACGAAGGGTTTGGCCGAAAACCATGAACACCGCCACCGCCAGAAGGACACAGATGCCGGGAACTGTCCATTTACCATCCGGGCCTGTGGAGAAGGACTGTAATTTGGGAGCGGCCATGCTTTTCGAGTGATTTTGTCCGGCAGCGCTTGTGAATGCCATTATTAATTTGCCGGTGGAACAATCCGCTGTTGATCGGCTGGGTCACTCTGAAAAACCAAACAGGCGCCGGAAAATTACCAGCGCCTGTCATGAATAAAATAACAACCGATATTACCGGCGTATCCGGCGCGCAATAACCAAACCGAGCAGGCCCAAACCAGCCAAAGCGAACGTCGTAGGTTCGGGTACCGTTACGTCCGCCCACGTCGTGCCAACAAGAAGGTTATCAACGAGAAATGCACCGGCAACACTGCTTTGAACCTTGAAGCCTACATTGTCAATGCCGGTCGCCACCGTGGTTGGGGTTAAGGTCAAAGTGGCTGTCGGCGCGCTGCCACCAAAACTAGTCGGATCAATCCACAGGGACAGGTTGTTAGCAGCCACGCCCCCATTAAAATTATATCCCAAAACGACGAGATAGGTGGTGCTCAAGGAATAGGGAGTGCTGGAAGATGTATAAACAGCGGAAGCACCCCCACCGCGCACGCCCAATCTGTAACCACCACCGCCAGTGACAGTTCCAAAGTACATTGAGATGGCATCAGAACTGCCGTTCGGGGTGGAGGTGCCCGGATTCAACGAAGTCAGGTAGCTGTTGCCACCGGGAGCCGTGGTGACGTCAAGGAGGAAGGAATAATAAATGGTCCCACTGGTAATATTTGCAAAACCGTTTGTAACAGAGCCGGCGGTTCCGCCATTCCAAACGATTGAGAGATCGTTGCCTCCCAAGTCCTCCAAACCCGGGTAAGTCAAATTGCCGCTGCCAATCGTCATGGCACTGTTTCCAACGCCCCAAGTGTCACCACTCCCAGGATTGACATTGCCGGCGAGGGGACCCCCGGAGTCATAGTTAAATCCATCCGAAAACAGCAGCGTTCCATAAGCACTCTGGAAAAGCATGCAACTGACACCGACAGCCACCAAAGATAAACGTTTCATAATATTACAACTTTCTTTTAGGGTTCTCTGAATTGTTACTTTTACTGGTTAATTTAACTCTATCCTGCTTCCCGGATTTGTCATCATCATTTTTTTGCAATCAGCTTTGAAAATTGGGCACTCCGCGAATGTTCGTTTCGGTTGGGGCTGGTTAATTGCCAACCCCTGAGAATGGTCGGCCTGTGGGTGGAGCCGCGCCCTTGCCTTCCCTGGATTCAACAAGCCTGGCCGCCCGGATCAGCGGGAGCCAGTTGCAACTTTCCTGGCCGCAAGACCATCTCGGCTGGTCGTTGCAAATCCAAACAAACAGTTTGAGCAAAGGTCTCGGCACGAATTGGGCCGTCGTCCCCAATTCACAACTTGCAAACCAGATTTTCATCCCCATCAATCCGGCCAACGGCAGTGTTTTTCTCCGGTTGATTTATCCGTGATCATTTTTCTGCTGGATTCACCCACACAAAGGGCGACGAATTTCTCGTCGGGGCAGCCGGCAGGTACACGTCACTGGAGAAGTATTCGCCGACAACAGGAAGATTCACTTCATTAGCCACAAGAATTCCGTTCTATTTCGTCGTAAACACCATCGCTCCGTTGTGTCGCGTCACAAGCGCGTGCCGGGCAACTCGCCTCGACGAAGCCTCCGGCGGCGCGCCAGAGCGCTTCAGCGCGACGGCGGCCGACGCAGCCTGGGTCGGTGCGGTGGGCGCCGCAACCGCGCAGAGCAGGACAATACTATGAAAATGAAGCCAAAACGCAGTTTTCGATTGCATGGTTCAAATTTATTGTTACCCAATCGGGAGCAAACGACATATTCAAATTTCCATGGCCAAATTATTTCTCGGACTCGATTCCAGCACCCAAAGCCTGAGCGCCGTCGTCATTGACCTCGACACGCGCAAGGTCATCCACGAAAAATCACTGAACTTCGACCAGGCGCTGCCGCAATACGGCACCCGGAACGGCGTGCTGCCCAATGCCGACCCGCTGGTCAAACGCAGCTCGCCGTTGATGTGGGCCGAGGCGCTCGACCGGCTGTTCGCCGAAATGAAAAAGGACGGCGTCGCGCTGGGCCAAATCCTGGCCATCAGCGGCAGCGGCCAGCAGCACGGCTCGGTTTATCTCAACGACCACGCCGCCGAGGCGCTGGCGAAATTGGACCCGCAAAAACCTTTGGTCGAAAATTTGCGCTTGTCGCGCCGAAGTGACCTGCCGCGTCGAAACCGGGCGAAGACGGGAACGAAGGCGGACGGCATTTTTTCGCGGCCAACCTCGCCCATTTGGATGGATTCCTCGACCGCCGTTGAATGCGCCGAAATCCGGAAAAAGCTCGGTGGCATCAAGGCCACGGCCGAGGCCACCGGCTCAGACACGTTCGAGCGCTTCACCGGTCCGCAAATCCGCAAGTTTTACAAGACCGAACCGGAAGCCTATGCCCGGACCGCGAGCATTGCGCTGGTCAGCTCGTTTATGGCGTCGCTGCTCGCCGGCAAAATCGCGCCGATTGATTACGGCGACGGCGCGGGCATGAACCTGATGGATATCCGCAAAAAGGTCTGGCACACAGGCGCGCTGGCGGCCACCGCGCCGGATTTGAAACTGAAACTGCCGCCGCTCGCCGAATCTTGGAAAGTCGTCGGCGCGGTCAGTCCGTATTTCGTCAAAAAATTCGGCCTGAATCCCGAAGCGCAGACGTTGGTCTGGTCGGGTGACAATCCGTGCAGCGTGGTCGGGCTGGGTTTGATCCGCGAAGGCATGGTCGCCATCAGCCTCGGCACCAGCGACACGTATTTCGGCTCCATGAAGAAATGCCGGACCGACGAGCACGGCGAAGGCCACGTGTTCGGTTCGCCGACGGGCGATTACATGACGTTGATTTGTTTTAAGAACGGGTCGCTCGCCCGGGAAAAAATCCGCGACGCCTACGGCATCAAGGATTGGGAAAAATTCGGCGAAGCGCTGAAGGCCGCACCACCGGGCAACAACGGCGGCATACTGCTGCCGTGGTTTGAGGCCGAGATTGTTCCGCGCGTGAACCGGCCGGGCATCCACCGGTTCGACCTCGATGAAAAAGACGCCGCGGCAAACTGCCGCGCCATCGTGGAGGCGCAGATGATGTCCATGCGGCTGCACTCGCAATGGATGAAGGTGTCGCCGGATCGTATTTTTGCCACCGGCGGGGCTTCGCAGACTTCACCCATTTTGCAAATCATGGCCGACGTGATGAACTGCCGGGTCGAGCGCATCGAGGTTTCCAAGAGCGCGGCCCTCGGCGCCGCGTTGCGAGCCGCGCACGGCTGGCTCGTCCAGACCGGGAAAAAGCCAAAATGGGAAAAAGTCGTGGCCGGTTTTACCGACCCGGTTCCCAACAGCGAAATCCGCCCGAACCCGAAGGCCACAAAAGTCTATGACCAGTTGATTGAAAAATACGCCGCGTGTGAGCGCACGGCACTCGACCAACTTTGTGGGAAAAGATGACAATGCTTTTGGCTGACATCTTTTGGGAATATAATTTATGTCGAAATCGATTGAAATCAAGGATTCGTCCAAACTGAGGAATATTCTGCGGATTTTCTCCGCTCTCGACGACGCTCGCTGGAGCGACACCGGCAACTATAACCTCATCAATTACTGCGAGGAGGACTTCACGCCTGACGAGAAACTCCTTACGCACTGGTTGTGCTACATAACGGACCGTGGGACCGCATTCCAACGAGTCTGGGATGTGGGTGGTTATGTCTTATCACATCTGGTCAGAGACTTCACAAAGCGTCGCAAGACTCCTGAACGGACCGTGCTTGATGATCACCTCCCGGCACAGGGAGGCCTTCGGCTGGAATGCCCGTTGGTACGGGCCAACCCGCGCCTCAAATTCTATGCGATTGACTCCGGGCCAGTAAAGTTTGCCTCCCGATACATGCCTGCTGACACGCTCTCGATCTATCGCACGCTTTTTATACTAGACCGGTTGGCTGAGCGTAGCTTTACGCAATTCATTTACTTGGTCGTACACGGCGAAACTAATCAAGGAATTGCTATCCGCAAGCTGGCGGCCGCTTTCCATTTCCTCACGTACATGGATATCGGCATCGTGAAAGCAGGGGAAGTACAAGACCGGATGGCTGAACTGAAGCTGAAGACCGGTCTCGAAGAGCAGCTAAGCGCGTTTCTCCGAAATTCCAAAGTGTTCGTTGCAGATCTTAACAGTGCATTTAGCACCCACAGAAAAAAACGTCTCTGGTGTTCGATTCGCGACTATCTCAAAAGCGACGAGTTCAACAGTTACTTGGTTGGAGCACTGGAACAGATCGACACTGACGAAGCGCCTCGTTGGAGTCGCAAGAATGTTGAGAAAGCGGCACTCGCCATGATGGAACTGCCTGGAGATGTCTGGAATAACGATCCCATCTTTCGGGACGGTCTGTTCTCCCCGCACGTTGGCTCAATACCTAAGAGTTGGGACATGCCGCGGACAATCCGCGCAATCCACACGCAAATGGAAGGTCAGGGTGCGACTTTCTACCCTGAACAGTTAGACGTCACTTTCAACTTCGTGCCGAACATGTGTGGAAAACTCCAGTGTCATCGCTGCATATTCGGTGGCGGAATCGGCAAATTGTGCCACCAGCAGCGCGGCTTTTATTGTCCTGTCACCCTAGCCGCTTGTGGGTACTTTTTTGTGTGTGACCCGGACAACTGCGCATTCAAATCGGATTCCGTCCGCGGTGTCTGCAAAGCTCGATTGCCAAATACGCCCGCTGCGAACGCGAGGCGTTGCCGCATCCGGCCGAAACCTGACCGGCGTTTCCATTTATGAACTCGCGCCGCCGGTTTTTTCGGGATTTGGGGATCGCGGGCACTTTTCTCGTCTTGCCCAAACTGAGCGCCACCCCGGTCGTGGCGAAAGATGATTTTTCCAGTGTCAAAGACGACCGGGCCTATTGGCTGAAAATGCTCGAACGGGTCGCCGGGCCGGTGTTGAGCAGTCTGGCAGCCGGCAAACTGCGCGAGCGGATGCCGGTGGAATGCCCGGCTGGCGATGTCGCCGGGCGGCGCAAGGTGACGCATCTCGAAGCGATAGGACGCACGTTGTCGGGCATTGCGCCGTGGCTGGAGTTGGCGGACAAAACCGCGGAGGAAGCGGAGATGGGACGCCGTTTCGCCGACTTCGCCCGCCGGGGACTGGCCCAGGCGACGGACCCGCAATCGCCGGACTACATCAACTTCACCGCCGACGGACAGTGTCTGGTGGATGCGGCGTTTCTGTCTCATGCTTTTTTGCGGTCGCCGGGTGGGCTTTGGGGAAAATTGGAGAAGCCGACGCAGGAACGGCTGGTGACGGCATTGAAATCAACCCGCAACCTCAAGCCCGGCCAGAGCAACTGGCTGCTTTTTCCCGCGATGATCGAAACCTTTCTCGCCAGCATCGGCGAAGCCTGGCAGCCGCAGCCCATTGAAACCGCCATTCGCGCCTTCGAACAATGGTATGAAGACGACGGAACGTATGGCGACGGCGCGGAATTCCACTGGGACTATTACAACAGTTTCGTCATCCAGCCGTTCCTGCTGGACGTGTTGGAACACATCGGCAGGGTTTCCAACCGTTGGGCGGAGCTGCTCGGTGCGGTGCGGCAACGGGCGCGACGTTATGCGGCCGTGCAGGAACGCCTGATTGCCCCGGACGGCAGCTATCCGGCGATTGGCCGTTCCATCACCTACCGGTGCGGCGCGTTCCAATTACTGGCGCAAATGGCGTTGCGCGATGAATTGCCGGAGAACATCAATCCCCCTCAGGTGCGGGCGGCGTTGACGGCAGTGATCCGGCGCACTTTGGGGGCGGCGGACACCTTCGATGCCGATGGCTGGTTGCGGGTCGGTCTGGCTGGCCATCAGTCGGCCTTGGCGGAACCCTACATCAGCACCGGCAGCCTTTATCTCTGCACGTTTGTCTTTTTGCCGCTGGGATTGCCCGCCAGCCATGCGTTTTGGAACGGGCTGGCCGCGGACTGGACTTCACGCAAAATCTGGTCCGGCCAGAATCTCCCGGCGGACCATGCCCTGGCCAATCCCGGCGGCAGCGGAAAGTAGATTCAACATTGGCGGGCTGCGGCAATTTGTTTCAGTTCAATCCCGGCTGGCCATCCCACTGAAACGTTCCGCCCTTTGGAATTTTCACGTCGCGAGTCCCGTCGCCGTAGCGCAGGCGGCAGGGGTTGCCGAGCAGCGAATGCACGGTGGCGGAAACCAGCTTGCCGTCCTTCCAAGCCAGGTTCACCTCGAAGCCGCCGCGGGCGCGCAGGCCTTTCACGCTGCCATCGGGCCAGGCTTTCGGCAACGCGGGCAGCAGATTGATTTCGTCTTCGTGGGATTGCAGCAGCATCTCGCACATGCCGGCGGTGATGCCAAAGTTGCCGTCCATCTGCATCGGTGGATGCAGGCCGAAGAGGTTCGGGCAGGTGTTGCGGGCGGCAAACAACTGCTGGAGCATCTGGTGCGCGTCTTCACCGTCGTGCAAACGCGCAAAAAGAGCGGTGCGCCACGCGAACGACCATTCGCGCACGTCGCTGTCCGGCGCAACGCCGCGCGCGTTGATGGTAACCTTCGCCGCCGCCGCCAGTTGGGGCGTTTTGACGACGCTGATCTGCCGGCCGGGATACACCGCAAACAGATGTGACGTGTGGCGGTGATGGTCGTTGGTCGTGTCGAGTTCCGGATATTTCGGGTCGTGTAATTCGGTCATCCATTCGAGCAACTGGCCCCAACTGCCGATTCCCGGCGTGACCAGCTTGTCGCCCATCGCGGCGATTTTATCGCGAAACGCCTTGTCCGTGCCGAGCGCATCCGCCGCGGCGACGGTGTTGTTGAACAGGTCCCAGACGATTTCCTGGTTGTAACTCACGCCGTCCAGAACTGGGCCGTGTTCGGGCGACCAGCCTTTGGGCACGACCAGCCGGCCATCGGGCAATGTTTGCAGATGGTCCATCCAGAATTCGCAGGTTTCCTTCATCACCGGCCAGGCTGTGTGCTTCAGAAACTTTTTGTCACCGGTGAAGGCGTAATGTTCCCAGAAGCCGAGGCAGTACCAGGCGTTGGCCGTCTTGTCCCATTTCCAGCCCATGCCGCCGTAGATATTGTGCGAGGTGCGGATGGCCCAGCCGCGCGTGGTCATCGCTCCGGCGGGCGTCTTGAGTTCGGGCGAGGCGTCGGTGGCCTTGCGCCAGGCCGGGAACTGGCTCAGCACGAGGTCGAAGAACGGCTGATGGCACGCGGACAGGTTGGCTGCTTCGGCGGGCCAGTAATTTATCTCCACGTTGATGTTCGCGTGGTAATCGGAATGCCACGGCGGATTGTTGTCGTCGTTCCAGAGGCCCTGCAGATTTGCCGGCAGGCCACCGGGACGCGAGCAGGAGATGAGCAGGTAGCGGCCATATTGGAACAGCAGTTCTTCGAGGCCGGGGTCCGTTATGCCGACGGCCAGGGCCTTGCGCACGTCGGTGGGCAGCTCAAGCTGTTCGGCGGAGGATTGGCCCAGGTCAAGTGCGACGCGGTCGAACAACGAATGAAAATCCTTTTCGTGAGCGGCCTTGAGGTCGTCGTATTTTTTGGCGGCGGCTTTTTCGACCTGTTTGGTCACGCGCGCGTGCGGGTCTTCGCCGCGATATTTCGCGGCGTAATCCATGGCGTAGTCCGTGCCCGCGGCGACGATGAGCGTGAGGCCGTTGCAGTTTTTGAATTCGAGGGTCGCGCCGTTGGTTCGCAGCGAACCGCCGTCCGGGAGCGCGATCAATTGCGCCTCGTATTTCAGGCCGTTGGTGAGCGCGCCCGCAAAAGCCAGGCGGTTTTTCCCGGCGCCGGTTTGCGCGCCATGGGCATCGCTCAATCCGATGCTGCCGGTGTAACTGCCGGGCCGGTCGGCGGTGAGCCGCACAACGAGGACGCCGTCAGGATGGCTGCAAAAATATTCGCGCCGGTAATTCACGCCGCCCGACTGGTAGCCGACGTGCGCCAGCGCGTTCCCGATGTCGAGGTCCCGCCGGTAATTCGCGAGGTTTTCATGTCCCGGCAGATTGATGAACAGGTTCCCCAGGCACTGGTAGGAGCCCATGGTGCTGTCGTTGCCCGAGGGGTTTTCATCGCCGATCCACAGGCTGTCCTCGTTGAGCACGATCTGTTCGCGGGCCGTGCCGCTGGCAATCAGCCCGCCAATCCGTCCGTTGCCGATGGGCAGCGCTTCGTTGATGAAAGGCGGCGCCGTGCCATTGAACGTGCTGCCCACCGGCTGCTGGTACCACAGTACAAGATCGCCGGCATTCAATGCCGCTCCGGCGCCCAGAATGATCAGCGTGGCGAGAAGAAATTTTTTCAAGGTTTGTGGTTTGATTGGAGGTTGCCGTCCAGGTGGACAGTGCCACCGGATTTGATGTTCAGTTCAACAGTTTTTTCACCGTAACGGACCCGGCACGGATTTCCAAGGAGCGAGTGCAAGGTGGCGGAAGTCAAATTCCCATCCGTCCAGGCCATGTCCACTTCGAAGCCGCCGCGCGCGCGCAAGCCTTTCACGCTGCCGTTGGGCCAGGCCTTCGGCAGCGCGGGCAGCAGATCCAGAATTCGGAGTTCGGAGTCCGGCCTGCCCTCCGTAGCCTCTGGGCGAAGGATGGGGGTTCGGAGTTCGCGTTGCTGGCTTTGCAGCAGCATTTCGGCGATGCCGGAAGCGCCGCCGAAATTGCCGTCAATCTGAAACGGCGGGCACGAGTCGAACAGGTCCGGGTAGGTGAACTCCGGACTCAACAGAAATTTCAAAATGCCGTAGGTGCGATCGCCGTCGTGCAGGCGCGCCCAAAGATTGATGCGCCAGGCCGTCGCCCAGCCGGTCGCCTTGTCGCCGCGTATCTCCAGCGATTTCTTCGCCGCGGCGGCCAGTTCGGGCATGGTGTAAAAATCAATCTGGTCGCTGGGAAACAAACCGTAGAGGTGCGAGACGTGGCGGTGATGGATGTCCGGCGCATTCGTGTCCCAGTCTTCCAGCCATTCCTGTAGTTGTCCGGAGGAGCCAATTTGCAGCGGCGCGAGCCGGGCGCGCGTGGCGGCGAGTTGTTGGCGGAAATTTTTGTCCCGGCCAAGAATTTCCGAGGCTTGAATGCAATTCGCGAAAAGGTCGCGCAAAATTTCCAGGTCCATCGCCGGCCCGGCGCAAAGGCTCACGTTGTTGGTGTGCGGGTTTTCCGGCGACAGCGACGGGCAGGTGACGAGCCAGTGGTGGGTGGGTTCCTCGACGAGCGTGTCGAGGAAGAATTGCGCCGAACCCTGCATGGCCGGATAAATATTTTTCAGGAACTTTTTGTCGCCGGTGAATTGATAGTGTTCCCAAAGGTTTTGCAGGAGCCACACGCCGCCCATCGGCCACAGGCCATATTGCGGGCCGTCAATCGGCGCGGTGGCGCGCCACAAATCCGTGTTGTGATGGACCACCCAGCCGCGTGCGCCATACATCACCCTGGCCGTGTGCGCGCCGGTTTGCGTGAGGTCCATCACCATCGCGGTGAGCGGCTGGACACATTCGCTCAGGTTGCCCGGCTCGGCGGGCCAGTAATTCATCTCGGTGTTGATGTTAATGGTGTATTTGCTGTCCCACTGCGGCGTCATGGAACCGTTCCAGAGACCCTGCAAGTTTGCGGGCTGGCCGCCGGGCCGCGAACTGCAAATCAGCAGATATCGCGCGAATTGGAAATACAACGCGGCGAGCTGCGGGTCGTTACCGTCGTTAAAATGCGCAATCCGCTCGTCCGTCGGCAACTGCATCGCGTCCGTTTCCCCGAGGTTTAATGCGACCCGTCGAAAAAGTTTTTGATGTTCCGCGACATGCGCCTTGAGCAAATCGTCGAAGGATTTTTTACCGGCGGCGCTAATTTGTTTTTTGACGATGACTTCGGGATCGCCGCTCACGTCCTTGTAATTCTTGTAGCTCGTGGCAGCGGCGACGAGCAGCGTGGCGGAATCAGCCTTGGTGACGGAAATTTTGTCCGCGTCCGCCGATATTTTTCCATGAATTGGCAGCACGCGAACGCGGGCTTGGAGTTTCAGCGCGCCCTTGATGCCACTTGAACTGCCATTGGTGCCACTCATCACCAGCGTATCGCCGTCTTCGGCTTCAATCGTGGCTCGTTGTGGCGTATCCATTCCGGCGGTGAAAGTAATCTGGCCGGGCTTGTCTGCCGTCAGCCGCACGACGATGACCTGGTCCACCGGGCTGGAGAAAAGTTCACGTGTGAATTTCACGCCACCGCTGGTGTAAGTGACGCTGGCGACGGCGGTGTCGAGATTCAAATCACGGCGGTAATTTTCCACGGGCGCAGCGGCTGGAAATTCAAGGAACAAATCCCCGACCGTTTCATAGGGCATCTGCTTGAGCGGCCTGGCCATCATTTTTTGGCCCGCCAATTTTTGCGCCTCGGCGTATTTGCCGTCGAAAATCAACCGGCGCACTTCCGGCAGTGCCGCGAGCGCGTTGGTGTTGTCCGGGTCATACGGCCCGCCGGCCCAGAGCGTGTCTTCGTTGAGTTGAAGTTTCTCGCGGGCGATGCCGCCGAAAACCATCGCACCGAGCCGTCCGTTGCCAACGGGCAGCGCACCGACCCAATTGGTCGCGGGTTGGCGGTACCACAGACTCAACGGTTCCGCCGGTGGTGGGGCCTCGCCTGAAAATTCCCCGGTGAAGGCCGGAAGGAAATTCGTGGTTCCGCCGGAAGCGCCGTGGACCTGGGTTAAAATGGAAAAAAACAACACGCAGACGGCCGGCATGAATTTTTTGAAAATGCGGCTCATGCGAGACATCCTCTCAGTTCTGTTTCCGGGGGCGAGGTTTTTTGCAGCGTCGGGTCATGGCGCGATGTAATCCGACGCCGTCTGCAAACAACGGGACACGATCCGTTTGGAGTTCCGCCTTCAGGCGGTCGGGTGGAGAAACAAGCTTTACCGCGTGAACGCGGAACTCCAAACGATGACAGGGTCAAGCCGCCCCGGTCATTTTGCGGCGGTGATTTTCAGCGGCAGGCGCAGGCGGATGTCATCGGACGCTGCGCCAACAAGCAATACATAGTCGCCAGGCTCGACGGTGTATTGCTTTTTGGCCGGGTCCCAACTGCGGAACTGTTCCGCCGGAATGTCCATGGTGATTCTGCCCCCCTGGTTGGCCTGCAAATGAATCCGCACAAAGCCGCACAACGCGAGCCGGGGCTGGGATTGGGCAGAATTCACGTGCCGGAAATAAACCTGCGCCACCTCATCGCCGTCCCACGCGCCGGCGTTCAGCAGCGAAAACGTGAGTTTGATCATGTCGTTCGCCGTGAAATTTGTCCCGTTGAGCTTCGGGCTGTTGTAATCGAATTTGGTGTAACTTAAACCGTGGCCAAAGGCGAAGTCCGGCCGGCCGTTGAAATAACGGTAGGTGCGGTTGGACATCGAATAATTGTCAAAGGCCGGCAGGTCGGCGGTGGCGCGGTAAAAAGTGACCGGCAAACGTCCGGCGGGATTCACATCGCCGAACAGCACGTCGGCCACGGCGCGTCCGCCTTGTTCGCCCGGATACCACGCCTGCAAAATCGCCGTGAGGTTGGTGGCTCCCGGCATGGCGATGGCGCTGCCGCTGCAATTGACGAACACGACGGGCTTGCCGATGGCCTGCAACGCCTCGAGCAGTTCGTTTTGCACCGCCGGCAGTTCAATCTCCGTGCGGTCGCCGCCGCTGAAGCCGTCGTAGTCCACCTTCATTTCCTCGCCTTCGAGCTGGGAACTGATGCCGCCGACGTAAATAATCACGTCCGACATCCACGCGGCGGCGATGGCCTTGGTCCATAACTTGGTGTCGGGCTTGTCCATCGCGTCCCGGCTCAACGCCAGCGGACAAGCCGGTTCGTAAACCACCTCGACGTTCGTGCCGGCGACACTTTTGATGCCGTCGAGAATGGTCACCGGCCGGGCCGGGGTGCCGTTGTAATTGCCGAGCAGCACCACCACGGAATCCGCGTTGGCGCCGATGACAGCAATGCGTTTGATTTTCGTGCGGTCGAGTGGCAGCAGGCGGTCATTTTTCAGGAGCACGATGGATTCGCGCGCCATCTTCAGCGCCAGCGCCTCGTGGGCGGGTGTGTCGTTTTGCGTGATGGGAATTCGCGCGTACGGCACCATGGCCGGCGGGTCAAACAGTCCCAGCCGGAACCGCGCTTCCAGCACGCGACCGACCGCAGTGTTGATTTCCGCTTCCGAAATCAAACCCTTTTTAACTGCGCGCACCAGCGAGTTGTAATCCCTGCCGCAGCAAAGGTCGTCACCGGCCTTGACCGCCGCGGCTGCGGCCTCCGCTGGCGTGGCCGTGAATTTATGATTCGCATAGATGTCATAAATCGCACCGCAATCGGAAACGACATGGCCGTCAAAACCCCACTGTTTCCGCAGAAGTTCCGTGAGCAGCAACGGGTTCGCGCAGGCCGGCCGGCCATAGACGGAATTGTAGGCGCCCATCACCGCGCCGACGTGGCCCTCGCGGACAGCGGCCTCGAATTGCGGCAGATACGTCTCGTAAAAATCGCATTCGGACGGCGTCGCGTCAAAACGGTGGCGTTCCGGTTCCGGCCCGCTGTGGACGGCAAAATGTTTCGCGCCGGCCATGGCCTTCACGTATTTCGGATCGTCGCCCTGCAGCCCGCGAATGAACGCCACACCGAGCCGGGCGGTGAGAAACGGGTCTTCGCCGTAGGTTTCCTGGCCGCGGCCCCAGCGTGGGTCGCGGAAGAGATTGATGTTTGGCGTCCAGAACGTGAGACCGTAATAGCGCGCGCTGTCGCCGTTGTGTCTGGCAACGTAGTCATTGTGCTTGGCGCGGGCTTCGGTGGCGATGACCCCGGCGGTTTCACGCAGGAGCGGGGTGTCCCACGTGGCGGCCATGCCGATGGCCTGGGGGAAAACCGTGGCGACGCCGGCCCGCGCGACGCCGTGAAGGCATTCATTCCAATAATCGTAGGCGGGAATGACCAGCCGCGGAATGGCCGGGGCCGTGTTCCGCATCTGCTGCACTTTTTCGGCAAGCGACAAGCGGCGCACCAGGTCCTCCACGCGCGCGGCGACAGGCTGCGCGGCGTCCTTCCAGATTTCCGGTCCGGTGACGACGGGCGGTTGCAACGCGGCGGCGTCTTCAGCGTTGATCAAATCCGCCGCCGACATCGAAATGAGGGACAGGCCGGAGGCATCCTTAAGTTCGAACGTGTTCAGCTTGGCCGCGTTGGTGTGCCCGGTGAAGGTGAGCGTGAATGGCCCGTGCGCGGCATCCCCGGGAAAATCAATCCGGTTGGTCAGCAGCAGGACCCGGCCCGCGCCGCCGGCGGCGGTGAAAACGTCGAGGTTGTGCGCAAGCGTCTGGCTGCCGCAGGTGATGTCGAACACGCGCTGGCCGGCGTTGGTGAAAACGATTTCTACAAGCCCGACGAGGACAGTGTATTTGCCCGCCGGCAGATTGGGGACGGACACGGTGAAATTGGTTCCGTAAATTTCCTCGCGGAACGCTTCCTCGCCGCGTTTCGGTGCGCCGGTAATTGCCAGACTTTCATGTCCCCGGCCGTGTTCGAACTGGCCGCTGACCAGGACCTTCCGGTCGCAGGCCACACAGTTTTCCTCGTCGGCGAAGGCGATGCTGGTTGAAAGGCAGACGGTGAAACCTGCCAGCGCGCAAAGAATCGTCCATTGCATGAGCCCAAATTACACGGCAGGAATGATGCGCGCCAACATGTTTTTGTCATACGATGGTGTGTCAGCCATTACAAAACTTTGTCGCATATGCGACAAAGTTTTGTATGGCATTACTTGCCTGCTCTTGCCAATATCCCGCCATGAAACCTCAAACGGAAGAATTTCTAAATTTCCTCCTCTGGTCCGTCGAAATGTTGGCCCGGCCCACGTTCCGCAACCTCACGGACTCCTACGAGAGTTGGGCCTATCGCAACAACCTGCTGCGGCAGGTGGCCACGCTGGAGACGCAGCAACTGGTCGAGCGTGATCCTGCTGCGCTTGATGACCGTACGTATCGGCTTACCTGGCAGGGGCGCCTGCACGCGATGGGCGGACGTGACCCACAGGCTGGATGGGCGCGCGAATGGGACGGTCGCTGGCGGCTCGTGCTGTTCGATGTTCCAACCACACAAAATTCACAGCGCGCACAATTACGACGCTATCTCCACGATAAAGGCTTCGGCTATTTGCAAAACAGCGTCTGGATTACACCTGATTCGCTGGAGGAAGAAAAACGTGTCCTCGTAGGCGGTAAAATCAATGTGGAATCACTCATCCTGTTGGAGGCGCGACCGTGCGCGGGGGAATCCGACGCTGAAATCGTCGCGGGGGCCTGGGACTTCGAACAAATCAATCACCGTTATGCCCGGCATTTGAAAATCCTTGGCGAGCGGCCGGGCGGGGCGCTTGGAAACGAAGCGGCGGCCAAGGCGTTACGGTGTTGGGCAGCAGCGGAGCGCGAAGCGTGGCTGGACGCGGTGACATGTGATCCGCTCCTGCCGGAACGAATCCTGCCGCCCGGTTACTTGGGGCAACAGGTGTGGCGCCGGCGGATCAAGGTGCTCCGGGAAGCCGGACGACAATTGCGCACCTTTAATCCATCCACGTCATGACAAAACTTTGTCGCATATGCGACAAAGTTTTGTATAACCCGTAAAGAAATTTGCGCGGGTTTTCAGCGCGCCGGTATTTTTTAAGGCGCCGCCGGCCGGGACGTGCAGGGCTGCGATGGCACGGACACGGTGGCCGGCGACAAACCGTCCGCACTGGCGGTCAGTCTGATGGCGCCGGATTCCTTCGTGGATTGCACAATGATTTGCGCGAGGCCGTTGAACACGCTGCGTTGCCATGCCGGCGCAATGGACTTTTCCTGAAATTCCAGCGTCACACCCTTGTTGAGTCCGCCCGCTCCGTTCCAGTTCGCCACCGCCACGGCGATGGTGTTTTCGCCCGGATGCAGGAACGGCTTCAAATCAAAGACGGCGGGCGACTGCCAGTCATGCGATTCGCCGATCTGCTTGCCGTTCACATAAACCCAGCCATCCTCGTCAATCATGCCGCAGCGCAATTCCACCGCCCGGGCGGCAAGGTCCGACTCCGTCACCTGGATTTTCACGCGGAAAACCGCCTGGTCGCGCTCTCCCAGCGGGCCGCTGTCGGATTGAGGGTTTGCCGTCTCCCAGGCGGAATCGTCAAAATTCGGTTTGAATTCGGCGAGCTTTGAGTCATACACGTTGGACGTTTTTTTCCAGCGCCAGCCGTCATTCAACGGGACGGTGCGCATGATCGGTTGCGATAAAAACACGTCCGGTTCGTGACAGCTTGGATCGCCATTGCCCACGCCCAGGATTTTTCCCGGACCGTTCAATTCAAAACGAACCAGGTTTGTTGCCACTGGCACGACGCGGCCTTGCGCATCGGTCGCGGAAACCGTGAACACACTCACGTCCTCACCGTCGGCGTTGAGGGTGGAGCGGTCGGGGGTCAGTTGGACGGCAACGGGTTCGCCGGTCGTTTCAATTTTTGTTTCGGCAATAACTTTGCCGCCGTTGTAACCTTTGGCCGAGAGCACACCGGGCGCGTATTTCACCATCCAGGCCAGATGCGAATTTGGTTCCATCGTTTTCCGACCGAGGCTTTGGCCGTTGAGGAACAATTCAACTTCCCGGCAGTTGCTGTAGCACCAAACGTCAATGGCCTGGCCTTCCTTGCCCGGCCAGTTCCAATGCGGCAACAGATGCAAAACGGGTTTGTCCGTCCACCACGACTGGTAATAATAAAAGTTGTCCTTCGGGAAACCGCAGGTGTCCATCACGCCGAAGTGCGAGTTGATGCACGGCCAGCCGTAGGGCGTCGGCTCGCCGCGATAATCGAAGCCCGTCCAGATGAACCCGCCGGAGAGCCACGGACGCGGAGCGAAGAAACTCCACCACGCCTCGGCGCGGTTTGCCCACTCTGGCGCGTTGGCGTCGTAGGCGCTCACGTAACCGCGGATTTTGTCGTTTCCGTAAATGCCGCGGGTGCTCACGGTGCTGGCCTGTTCCGTGCCGACGTTGGGCTGGGCCGGATGTGCCGCGTGATAGGCGTCCATGTCGTTCGTGCCGATATGATAATTCCAGCCGCGGACTTCGATGATGGAATTGATGCCCTCGAATTCATTGCCGACCGGCGCGGCATAGGTCACCGGTCGCGTCGGGTCGAGCTGCTTGACCAAATTCTGCATCGTTTGGGCGACCTGTTTGCCGGTGGGAGTGCCTTGCACCCGGAATTCCTCGTTGGCGATGGACCAGATGGCGACGCTGGGATGGTTCCGGTCGCGCCGGATCTGGCCTTCCCAGCGGCGCAGATTTTCCTCGTCGCTGCCGAGCAGGCGGCTTTCATCCATGACCAGCAGGCCGAGGCGGTCGCAGGCCTCGAGCAACTCCGGTGTGGGCGGGTTGTGCGACGTGCGATACGCGTTGCAACCCATTTCCTTGAGTTTCGCAACGCGGAAATACTGCAGGGCATCCGGCAGCGCCGCGCCGACGCCCGCATGGTCCTGGTGATTGCACGTGCCCTTGAGTTCGTACGGCTTGCCGTTCAGCAGAAATCCTTTTTCCACGTCGAACGCGACAGTGCGGATGCCGAACGGCGTTTCCTGGCGGTCAACAACCTTTCCGTTGCTTTCGACGGTGGTGACGAGCTGGTACAGCGAGGGCGATTCGGGCGACCACAGCACGGGGCTGGAAACCTTGGTGTCGAGGTTCACCTCCCGGTGCGCCGCGCCGTTTACAGTTTCCGGCTTCTTGAACTTCACCACGGATTTTCCGCCGGGCGCGATGATTTCGCATTTTACCACGGCGTGGACGGCGTTGGTCTGGGAATTCAACAACCGGGTTTGAACGTGAATTTCCGCCGGGCCGGCAGGCACGTTGTTCTTGAATTTGCTGTAAACAAAAATTCCATCCGGGGCGATGGCGAGCGGTACGGTGGTCACCAGCCAGACGTGGCGGTAAATGCCGGCGCCTTCGTAGAACCAGCCCTCGAATCGCGACGCGTCCACCTTCACCGCGACGACGTTTTTGCCGCCGACATTGGCCAGGTCGGTGATGTCGTAGCGGAAGCTGCTGTAACCGCTTTCGTGATGGCCGACGAACCAGCCGTTGACGAACACTTCCGCGTCGCGGAACACGCCGTCGAACTCCAGCCAGATGCGTTTGCCGGCGTCGGACTCCGGCAGATCAAACGTGCGGCGATACCACGCGACGTTGTTGCGGGCGAAGCCGGGGCCAACCGGTTTGAACCCGTGGCTGTCGTTGGCGCCCGGGTCGAAGGGCAGTTCGACCGCCCAGTCGTGCGGCAGGTTCACCGTGCGCCAGCTCGCGTCGCTGTACGATTTGCTGGCGGGGCCGCTGCCGGTGCCGGCCTTGTCCAGGCCGTAGGCGAAGCCCCACTCGTTGCCAAGGTGAAATTTCCAGCCGAAGTCGAGCAACCGGCGTTCGCGCGGCGCCGAGTTGGTGTCGGCGGCAAAAAGGCCGGCAGTCAGAGTTGCGAAAAGCGCGGTGACCAGGGAAAGGCGGAAAAAGGCGGTGGCTTTCATAGCCGACGAAGTTAAGTATCAAACCCGCAAAGGCAATGCCAAAATCTGTCGTCAAAATTAACGGCGTGCGACCGGGGCTTTGGCCGCCGCCGCGTTCCGTCATGGCGCGTGCAGGGCGCTCTCCGAATTGGCGATCCAGACGATCATTTCGCCCGGCCCGCGGTTCGCCCAGGCAAAATACGGGATGGCTTTGAATTCCTGCAGGCGTTTGAAGGTTTTTCCGAATTCGTTGGTGGCCACGTTGTAGCCCTTGCCTTCGATGACCTGGACGCCGTTGAGCAATGCTGGGTCGAACCGGGTGGTGAGCGGCTGGTCGTCGGGCAACAACAGTTTGCGCACCTTGCCGTTCGGGGTGTCGGGCCACTCGGCGCAAAACACGATCGGCCCGCGCTGCAAGGCGACCCGGCCGCGGTCGGCCGGGACATTTTCACTGGCCGCCACATGCCGGATGCGCATGGGCAGATCAAGTTCAATCACGTCGCCGGACTTCCACGCGCGATCCAGGCTCACGTAGCCCTGGTCGAGCCTGGTCGGCATTTCCCGGCCATTGACGGTGAGGGTGACCGGTTCGTTCACCGAATCGCAAAATATGTAGAGACCGCCCGGCACCGCTTCGTTGCGCGCCCAGCCGGGGATGCGGACGTTGAGGGTGAACTTCGCGCTTTTCTGCCAGTCCAATTGGACGGTCATTTTGACCGCGCCGTCCCAAGGGTACCGGGTCTCCTGCGTGATTTTGACCGCGCGCCCGTTCCGCAATTTGAAGTCGGCCGTGCTGCCGGCGTAGAGGTTGACGTAAAGGGTGTCGCCCGCTTGCGCGTAAACGTAGCCGGGCACCGACGGCAGGAAACGCGTGATATTGCCCGGGCAGCAGGCACAGCCGAACCACGGTCGGCGCTGGTGTGAGCCGTCGGATTCGAGCGGGTTGGGGTAAAAGAATTTCGTGCCGTCGAGCGAGACGCCGGAGAGGAGCCCGTTGTAAAGCGTGCGTTCCAACACGTCCACGTATTTGGCATCGCCGTGCAGCAGAAAGAGGCGCTCGTTCCAGAAAACGTTGGCCACCGCCGCGCAGGTTTCGTTGTAGGCGGTGAGGTTGGGCAATTCATAGTTGTCACCAAAGGCTTCGCCTTGCGCGCGCGAACCAATGCCGCCGGTGAGGTAAAGTTTTTTGCCCACCGCGTTTTCCCAGATCGTATCGATCGCCCGGACGTACTGCGGGTCGCCGGTCAGGGCCGCGGTGTCGGCCATGCCGCTGTAAAGATAACCGGCGCGCACGGCGTGACCGATGGCCTCGGTCTGGTCCACTGGCGGGATGCGCGATTGATGGTAGTCGTCGCCGCCCGGCCGGGTGCCGCGCACGTCGATGAAATATTTCGCGAGGTTGAGGTAACGCGGGTTGCCGGTGACGCGATAAAGCCGGGCGAGGCCCATTTCGACGATTTCGTGTCCGGGCCAGAGATGCAATTGGTTGGTGTCCGGGCCGAAGGTTTGGCAGAGCAAATCGGCTTCCTTGAGCGCGAGGTTGAGCAGGTTGGTTTTGCCGGTGGCCTGGTAATGCGCGGCGGCGGCTTCAAACAGATGTCCGGCGTTGTAAAGTTCGTGGCTTGACTCGGGGTCATTCACCCACCGGTTCGTGCCGGCCCAGGGGTGCGGATGTGTGGGATCAATGGTGCGGGTGGTGTAAAGATAACCGTCCGGTTCCTGGGCGGCGGCAAACTTGGCGATAAGCGAGTCGAGATAGGCCGACATTTGGGGATCAGGGTGGACTGCCAGCGCGTAGGAGGCGCCTTCGAGGACCTTGTAAGGGTCGGTGTCGTCGAATGGAAATCCCGGCGGTTTGCGGTTCTCAAGGTTCTCGCCGCGCAACACGGCCGCCGCGCGTTCAAAATTGTCCATGCGCCCGGACGCCTGGCACTGTCCAAAGGCATGGGGAATGGTGACGGCGCGGTTGGTTTCGAGGCGGGGCGCCCAAAAAGCGTCGTTGAGATGGACGGCGGTGAACGGCACGGGCCGGATGGGGTAATCCTGCGGCGGCGGGCCGGCCGCCAGCAAATTGAGACTGAAAATGGCGGTGAACACACCGGCAAAAAAACGACAACCGGAGAAGGCGGTTTCCATGGCGACACACTTATTTGACCGGCGGGGATATGGCAACAGCAAACCACCGGCGCCGGCGTCAAAAAAAGTTGCTAAAATTTCAATAAAGAATCAGGGGTCGGCATTGACAGGGCACACCCCGGCTGAATAACTTCTACGAGCATACCGCGGCGGGTTGTGATACCGTGTGATGCAAAAACATCGTGGCAGAACAAGACGATTATCTGGTGGATACATTGGTGGACCTCGGCTTTGTAACCGCCGAGCAGGTCGCCGAGACGCGCGCCGAAGCCAAGGCATCAGGCGTGGGCGTGGTGGATTTGATGCTGGCCAACAAGCTCATTCGCCCGGCGGACGTGACCCAGGCCAAGGCTGCGCAATTCGGCGCGGAAGTTGTTCAACTGGGCGGAATACAAATTCCCGACGACGTCATCGCCATCATTCCGCGCCACATCGCCAAAAAATACCGCGTCGTTCCCGTCTTCAAAACCGAGGGCAAGGTTGCCGTTGCCATTGCCGACCCGTCCGACCTGAATACGATTGACACGCTGACGCATTTGCTCAACGCGGAAATCGAGCTGCGCGTGGCGTCGGAGCCGGACATTGAATCCGCGCTCAACAAATATTACGGTGGGGAAAAAAGGGGCATTGCCGAGGACAGCCGTTTCAAGGATGTCATTCAGGAGCTGACGGAGGATCACGTTGAAGCCACCCTGCCCGGCGCGGATGACGGTGGGTTGGTGGACGCGGACGCGCCGCTGATCCGGCTGGTGAACCAGATCATCGTGGACGCCTTCAAGATGCGGGCATCGGACATTCATCTGGAGCCGCTGGCCAAGCGGTTTCGTCTGCGCTACCGCATTGACGGCATCATGCAGGAGATGAAGGCGCCGCCGAAACGGTTGCAGGCGTCCATCATCACCCGGCTGAAGATTCAGTCCAACATGTCCATCTCCGAACATCGCATTCCCCAGGACGGACGCATCCAGTCAAAGGTGGGCGCCAAGTTGATTGATCTCCGCGTGTCCTGCCTGCCGACGTATCATGGCGAAAGCATCGTGATGCGTATTTTGGACAAGGAAGGGTTGAAGCTGGGGCTGCCGCAACTCGGGTTTTTCACGGACGACCAGCAGACGTTCGAGCGGATCATCGGTTTGCCCGATGGCATTTTGCTCGTCACCGGCCCGACGGGTTCAGGTAAAACCACGACGCTTTATTCCTGTTTGAACTTCATCAACCGGCCGGACCGAAAAATCATCACCGTCGAAGACCCGGTGGAATATATTCTGGCCGGCATCAACCAGGTGCAGGTGAACGAAATGGTGGGGCTGACGTTTGCCTCGGCCTTGCGCTCGATTCTCCGCCAGGCGCCGAACATCGTGATGATCGGTGAAATTCGCGACCTGGAAACCGCGACCATCGCCATCAACGCGTCGCTTACCGGCCATCTGGTTTTCTCCACGCTGCACACGAACGACGCGCCGAGCGCCGTCACGCGTCTCATGGATATTGGCGTGAAGCCCTTTTTGGTCGCATCTTCCACGCGCTGCCTCATGGCGCAGCGGCTGGTGCGCAAAGTCTGCAAAACGTGCACGCAGCCGTATCAGCCCACGGACGCGGAGATGCGCGCCTTGAGCCTGGCCCCGGAACAGTTGCAGAGTGCCACGCTCCAGAAGGGCCGCGGCTGCAACGATTGCGGGAACACGGGTTACCGCAGCCGCTTCGGCATCTTTGAAATATTCGTCATTGACGATGAAACGCGGAAGTTGATTTACGACAAGGCGACCGCGTCGGTTTTGCGCGCGCGCGCCCGCGAAATGGGCATGCGCACCCTGCGCGAGGACGGCATCCGCAAGGTGCTTGCCGGGCTGACGACGGCGGAGGAGGTCATCCGCTCGACCCTCGGCGACGAAGCATAACCTCCAGGAAAATTATGTCATACTCGATGTCTGATTTGTTGCAGTTGGTGGTGGCCGAGGGGGCGTCCGACCTGCATATTCGCGTGGCCGCGCCGCCGACCATTCGCGTGCATGGCATTTTGCACCGCGTGGAAGGCCCGGTGCTCAAACCGGAGGATTCCGAGGAGTTGATGCGCAGCATCACGTCGGAGGAGAACATTCAGAGCACGCGCGAGCGCGGCGGGGCGGACTTCGGGTTTGCCTTTGGCGACGCGGCGCGGTTCCGCGTGAGCGTGTTCAAGGAGAAGGGCAACTTCGGCATCGTGCTCCGGCAGATTCCGAGCAAATTGCTGACGATGGAGGAAATCGGCATTCCGCCGAGCTCAAAGGAACTGCTCTATAAACCGCGCGGTTTGGTGCTGGTAACGGGACCCACCGGTTGCGGCAAGACGACCACGCTCGCTTCGATGATCAACATCATCAACGAGGAACGCGAAGAGGCGCACATTATCACCATCGAAGACCCGATTGAGTATTACCACAAACACAAAAGAGCGCTGGTCACGCAGCGCGAAATCGGCGTGGATGTGCCGAATTTTGCCGAAGGATTGCGCCGCGCGCTGCGCATGGACCCGGACGTGGTTCTCGTGGGAGAAATGCGCGACCTGGAAACGATTGACGCGGCGATCACCGCGGCGGAAACGGGTCACCTGGTCTTCGGCACGCTGCACACGACGGGCGCGGCCAAGACGGTTGACCGTATTGTCAACGCCTTTCCGAACAATCAGCAGGAGCAAATTCGCATCCAGCTTTCCACCGTGCTGCAAGCCGTGATTTCACAACTGTTGATTCCGCGCGTTGACAAGCCGGGCCGCGTGGCGGTCTTTGAAATCATGGTCAACACCCCGTCCATTGCCGCGTTGATTCGGGACAACAAAACGTTCCGCCTTAATTCGGACATTCAAACCGGCGCGAAATACGGCATGGTGACGCTCGACAGTTTTCTGATTGATCGATACCAGCAAGGCATGATTGCGCGCGAAGAAGTGATCACCAAGTCGCAAGACCCGACGACGGTGCTGCAGAAATTGCAGGAAATGGAACTGGCCCAGGCCGGGCCCAAAGGATGATTTGGTAACATGGCGGAAGAGCTTTCAAACCCATTGCTGTCCCTCATCAAAAACCAGGGGCTGATCGACGACCTGCAATACGAGGAAGTCACCGCCGAACTCAAGCGCAGCGGCACGCCGGTGTTCCAGCTCCTGCAGGATTTCGGGATCATGAAGGCCAACGACATCCTGCATGTGATGGCCGGCAATCTGGGCACGGAGGTCGTTTCCCTGCGCGACCATGAACTTTCGCCTGACCTTTTGAAAATGATTCCAGTCAATGTCGCGCGGATGTATCATTGCGTGCCGGTGGCGTTGAACCATGGGATGTTGCAGGTCGCGCTGGCCGATCCGCTCGATCCGGCGCACGCGGATGAAGTCGGTTTTGCCTGCAAACGCGACGTGCAGGTAGTCGTGGCCGATCCCGCCGAAATTGAAAAGGCGCTTGACCGTTGCTACGGCCAGGAGGAAGCCGGGGATATTTCGCAAATCCTCAAGGAACTCGGTTCCGACAAGGAAATGGAGCGCGCCGTCATCGAGGCGAGCGCGCTGGATGACGCCAAACAGGCCGAAAGTCTGGCCAACCAGGCGCCCATCGTGAAGTTCGTGGACCTGGTCTTGTTTCAGGCCATCCAGGACCGCGCGAGCGACATTCATTTCGAACCGTTTGAAGACGAATTTCGCATCCGTTACCGCGTGGACGGCGCGCTTTACGAAATGGCGCCGCCGCCGAAGTACCTGGCGCTGTCGGTGATTTCGCGCATCAAAGTCATGTCGAACCTGAACATTTCCGAGCGGCGGCTGCCGCAGGACGGTCGCATCAGTTATAACGTGGCCAACCGCACGGTTGACCTCCGCGTGTCCACGCTGCCGACGCAGTTCGGCGAATCCGTCGTGTTGCGCGTGCTCGACCGCGCGTCGGTCAATCTTGACCTCGACACGCTGGGATTTCCCAAATACCTGCATGATTATGTGGCCGAGGTGATTCTGCGGCCCAACGGAATCATGCTCGTGACGGGGCCTACCGGCTCGGGCAAGACGACGACGCTTTATTCCTGCATGCGGCGGGTCAACACGATTGATTCCAAATTGCTCACCGCCGAGGACCCGGTCGAATACGACATCGAAGGCATCATGCAGGTCGCCATCAACGAGCCGGTGGGGATGACCTTTGGCAAGGCGCTGCGGGCGTTTTTGCGCCAGGACCCGGACATCATCATGGTGGGCGAAATGCGCGATTTGGAAACCGCGCAAATTTCCATTCAGGCGTCGCTGACCGGCCACCTGGTCCTGAGCACGCTCCACACCAATGACGCGACGGGCGCGATTACGCGTATGATTGACATGGGCGTTGAGCCATTTTTGATTTCTTCGACGCTGATGGCCGTGCTGGCGCAGCGGCTGGTGCGGACCATTTGCCAGAATTGCCGGACGCCGTTCGAGCCGACGGAGGAACAACTGTCCCTGTTGAATCTTTCGGCGCACGATTTGGGCGACAAGGCCTTTCATTACGGCCGCGGCTGCGCCACGTGCAACGACACCGGCTACAAGGGGCGGAAAGGCATTTTTGAACTGCTCATCATCAGCGAGGCGCTCCGGTTGTTGATCAACGAGCGCGCGCCGACGATCGTGTTGCGGCAAAAGGCGATTGAGATGGGCATGGTGCCGCTGCGCGATGACGGCTTGCGCAGCATCTTTGAAGGTGATACCACTATTGAGGAAGTCGTCAAATACACGTGACCCCGAACGCGTTCGGGGCTGAACCAATCCCGCTATGCCGAAATACGATTACATCGCTTTGGACAGCCGTGGCAAGGAAACGAAAGGCACGGTTGAAGTCGCCAGCCAGAACGAGGCCATTGGCCGGGTCAAGGAAATGGGCTTGTTCCCGACCAAAATCGTCGAAACCGAAAAAGGTCAGGTTAAAAAGTCATCTTTCAAGAAAACCCGGTCCGCCGCCAGGGCTGGCGGCAAAAAAGGCGGCATCAACCTCAACCTCAACATCAGCATCCCGGGGTTGGGCGGAAGGGTCAAACCGAAGGTTCTGACCGCGTTCACGCGGCAATTGGCGACGCTGGTGGACGCGGGTCTGCCGCTCCTGCGCGGACTGCGCGTGCTCGAAAAGCAGGAACGCAGCGCCGTGCTCAAAAAAATTCTCGGCGAACTGGCGCTGGCGATCGAAGGCGGCAGCACGTTTTCCGAGGCCCTCGCGCAGCATCCAAAAGTTTTCAACCGTTTGTTTGTGAACATGGTCAAGGCGGGCGAATTGGGCGGAGTGTTGGAAGTGGTGTTGAAACGCCTGGCGGAATTTTCCGAGAAGGCGCAGAAGATCAAAGGCAAGGTCAAGGCCGCGCTCTTTTATCCGGTGGCGGTGCTTATCGTGGCGACGGGCATCCTGATTTTGTTGATGGTCATGGTGGTGCCCAAGTTCAAGGAGGTTTTCGCGGGCATGAACGTCAAGATGCCGAAATTCACCCTGTTTGTGCTGGCGATCAGTGACGCCATCCGGCTCCACATTCTGCAAACGCTGGGCGTGGTGGCGGTGGTGGTGGTGGTGTTCCTGCTGACCCTCAAAACGAAAATCGGCCGTTATATCTGGGATAAACTCAAGCTCAAGATGCCGGTGTTGGGGCCGGTCATCAACCGGGTGGCCATCGCCCGTTTCACCCGCACACTGGGCACACTCGTCAGCAGCGGTGTTCCCATTTTGCAGGCGCTGACCATTGTCAAGGAAACCGCCGGCAACGTCATCGTCAGCAACGCCATCGCCGGCGTGCATGAAAGCGTGAAGGAAGGCGAAACCATCACCGCGCCGCTGGAGGCATCCGGGGTTTTCCCGCCCATGGTGGTCAGCATGGTGGACGTGGGCGAACAAACCGGGGCCCTGCCGGAAATGTTGCTGAAAATTTCCGACAATTACGACGAGGAAGTGGACAATGCCGTGGCTTCCATGACCTCGCTTTTGGAACCCATCATGATTGTCTTTCTGGCGGTCATTGTCGGCAGCATCGTGATCGCGATGTTCCTGCCGCTGATTGCCATGATCACCAATCTCAGCGGTGAAGGTGGTGGTGGTGCTGGCGGCGGTGACTGACCGGCAACCGCCTCCAAGGCCGTTTGTCTGGAAAAGGCGTAAAAAACTTGACAGATGATGGCGTCCATGCGTAAATACAATGTAAAGACATTGCATGGGCGTTCTATTTACAATTAACTCGATATGGAGTTCGATTGGAACAATCCGCCCTTTGAGTTGGATGGTTCTTTGACTCAGCGGGAAATTGAAGAGTCCTTTGAGGATCCGTTTGCCATTCGGCTGTTGCCGGACTCGCCGCGATTTGGCGTGCAGGCGCGCTTTTTCAACCTGGGAATGTCGGCGGGCGGGGTCGGAATTTTCAGCGTGTATCGGACCAACGGCCAGGTGGCGCGGGTGTTGCACGCCCGCGTTTTTGAACCGGAAGAACGGTTCTTTTATCAGCGGAAACTGGACCAGATGCTGCAATAAACATGGAGTGATGGATTGATGGAGTGATGGAGTGATGAAGCAATGGGTATAAGCTGACGCATGCCGGGCACAATACTCCAACACTCCATTACTCCCGTCGCAGCTTTAAATGCGAACTTTTGCCAATTGGGAAGAGGTGCCGATCTTCGACAGCGAAGAGGCCGAGGCGGAATTTTGGGTGGAGAACCGGCCGGACTTGCGGCTGATGGAAGCGGCCACGGCCGGCAGTGCGGAAGCCGCCGAGTCGGTGACCATCACGCTGCGGATTGACCCGCGGATGCTCGCGCGGATCAAGCGGCTCGCCCGGTCGCGGTATTTGAATTATCAGAGCATGATCAAGCAATGGCTCAGCGAACGCATGGAAGACGAACTGAGAGAAAAATGAAAAACAATCTGACAGTCGAAAGTCGAGAGTCGAGAGTCGAGAGCCGGCCCGACGGCTCGCCGTTGCTTTTCCGCCCTCGACCCCTTGGCGCGGCGACCTGTCTCGGCGAAGCGATGCGAAGACGGAAGCGAAGCGGAGACGGCTCAACCCTCAGCCAGCTTCGCGCCTTCACCCTTATCGAGCTGCTCACCGTCATCGCCATCATCGGTGTGATTGCCGCGCTGATTTTGCCGGTGGCGGGCGCGGTAAAAAAACACCAATACCTTTATAACACCCAGGCGGAAATGGCGCAATTGGAGACCGCCATTGACCGCTACAAGGCCGCCTATGGTTTTTATCCGCCCAGTCCAAACACTCCGCCGACGGTGGGCAACCCGTCAACGCTCGTCAACCAGCTTTACTATGAGCTGGTGGGAACCGTGCTGACCAACGGTGGCTATACGACCTTGGACGGCAGCGCCTCGATCGATGTGGCCCAAGTGCCAAATGACTTTACGGGTGTGGGCGGTTTTGTGAATTGCACCAAACCCAACGGGGGCGAGGATGCATCGGCGGCCCGGAATTTTCTCCCCGACTTGAAACCGAAACAGTTTTGGCCACAGCCAGGATTTACAAACACCGGCGCTACCGAGGGGGTAAACCTGCTCATCTGCTCGGTGGGCGGGCCGGAAGTGACCTACCAGCCGCTGGGCCAGCAGGATCGGAATCCCTGGCGTTATAATTCGTCCAGCCCCACCAACAATCCCGGCTCCTATGATTTGTGGGTCCAGCTTGTGATTGGCAAACAAACCAATCTCGTCTGCAACTGGACCAAACAAGTGCAGATTAACAGCCCGTTACCCTGAATATTTTATGTGCGTTGCGCCAAAATCCGGACCCGGCCGCGAATATTCCATCGCCGTTGACTGGCGCGATTGCGCGTGGTCGCCGCCCATCGTGGTGCAATTTCCAGCGGCGGCGCAGCCTGACCCTGTGGCACAGACTTCCCCGCCTTCGCCTCCGGCTTCGGCGCGGTCGCGTCGAAGCGAAGCGGAGACGGACAAGTCGGTGTACCCCGAAGGCGTTCGGGGCTGGTCGCGGGTTTCAAAACCCGCAAACCGGGTGATTCCCAACGCCTTGCCGGCTTGGCCGCCGTCGCGCCGGAGCGGCGCTTTGGCGCGCCGCGAAGGCGGAAAGCCGGCGATACAGCAGGTTTGGAAACCTGCGCCACGAGCCGGCGCGTCTGGTCGGTTGATGGCAGTGTCAAGTTGCGATCTTCGTCGCCTGGGAATAAAACGATTGCCCGTTTCAACCCGTTTTTTTTCAAACCTATGAAAACCATCCTTATGAAAAGTGACATGTGGCAAGTGGCCAGCCTTCGCTCAGAAGCTTCGGCGCGGCAGGCAAGTGACAGGAAAGACGGCGCGCCATCCGCCACCCCTCCATGTCACGCACCTGTCCTCCATAGCGCACAGCGCGACGGAGGATCACCCGTCACCCGCCGCCCGCGTGCGGCGTTCACCATCATCGAATTGCTCGTGGTCATCGCCATCATCGCCATCCTGGCGGCGATGCTCCTGCCGGTGCTGTCGAGGGCCAAGATCGCCGCGCAGAAAAAACAGGCGGCGGTGGAGATCAGCCAGATTGTCGGCGCCATTCAACAATACGATTCGGTTTATGGCCGCTTTCCGGTTTCCCCTGCGGCGCAAAACCAGGCCGCGCAGAATGCGCAGACGGCGGGCGCCAATCCGGATTTCACCTATGGCGGCGTGTTTCAAACGCCAGCCGGACCCGTTAACATTGGAACACCCGTGAACGGTTCGATTTTGACCAATGCGGAAGTGATCGCCATTTTGATGGACCTGACCAATTATCCCAATGGCAACCTGACGGTGAATACCAATCATCAAAAAAATCCGCAGCGCACCATCTTTTTGAACGCCAAAATATCGGGCTACGATCCCGCGGCCAATGACCCGCAGCCGCCGGGAGGCGTGGACATCACCGGCGTTGATCGCGACCCGTGGGGCAATCCCTATGTCATCTCGATGGATTTGAATTACGACGAGCAATGCCAGGATATTTTTTACTGTCAGAAAAATGTGTCCCAACAAAGCGGTTCGTCGGGTTACTTTGGATTGGTCAATGCAACGGATTCAGGCGGCAATGGGGACAATTTCCTTTATCATGGCAAAGTCATGGTTTGGTCCGCCGGGCCGGATGGGAAAATTGATCCGACTCCACTTCCAGTGCCGCCGAATCCGGGACTGGGAAGTGCCAATTCCGGCGTCAACAAGGACAACGTCCTAAGCTGGCAGTGAAAATGAGTATCGAGTGTCGAATGTCGAGTGTCGCGATGACTGCGGGAAAGCGGCGGAGGGCCGCCGCAGTCCAAAACCTGTCGGACACGCCTGCGTCTCACCTTGGCGCTTCGCGGTTTGGAGTTCCGCGTTTACGCGGTTCGATGAACGGAGGCCGCCTGAAGGCGGAACTCCAAACCGCTTTCACCATCATCGAGTTGCTGGTGGTCATTTCCATTCTCGGCATCATGGCGGCGTTGACCGTGCCGGTGCTCAAAAATTTCGCCAAGTCGGACGCCACCCTCGGCGCCTCGCGCCAGTTGCTCGACGGGGTCGCCCGCGCGCGGCAACTGGCCATGAGCCAGCGCACGACGGTCTATATGGTTTTTGTGCCGACGAATTTCTGGGCCAGTGCCGGCTGGTTGAACAGCCTGACCCCGGCGCAGCAAACCGCCGCGACCAATCTGTGTGACAAGCAATTGACTGGTTACATCTTTGTCAGCCTGCGTTCGGTGGGTGATCAGCCGGGGCAGGGCGTGCCGCATTATCTCGCGCCCTGGCAGACGTTGCCGGATAACACGTTCATTGCCGCGCAAAAATTTTACACCAGCAACAACATTGTTGATCAAATTTCCGGTGCCACGTATTCCATTTCCGAATTCAACTACACCAACAAATTTCCATTCCCGACGGAAACCACTCTCATTACCGGGAATACACCTTACCTGCCATATATTGCGTTCAATTATCTTGGACAACTCACCATCGACGGGGTGGATATGTCAGGTTACGACGAATACATCCCGATTGCGAAAGGCAGCGTGTTGGTCGCGAGGGATCCGTTCACCAAAGCGTTCCAATTCAATCCGCCCGACGTCGCGGAAAATCCGCCCGGCAACAGCATCAACTCCTACAACATCGTCCACATTGGCCGGCTGACGGGCCGCGCCGTTTTGGAATATCAAAAGGTGCAATGAAAATCCCAACCAAAGTGACAGGTGACGTGTGGCAAGTGACACGAAAAAGCAGGGCGGCAAATCCTGTCACGTGTCACGTGTCACATGTCACGTGCCGTGGTTTCACCATGGTCGAGATTGCCATCTGCCTGGCGGTCATCGGCATCGCGCTCATCTCCATCATCGGCGTGCTGCCCATTGGCATGAACACGCAGCGGGACAACCGCGAGGAAACCATCATCAATCAGGACGCCACCGTTTTCATCGAGGCCATCCGCGGCGGCGCGCGCGGCCTGGATGACCTGACCAATTACGTCTATGCCATCACGAATTTCCAAGTCGTATATCCCGCTGGTACACCCAACCCTTACGGATACGCCAATAATTATTTGACCAACGGTGCGAATATTGTCGGACTTTTGAGCACGCCGGAATACACGGACAATTCAGGCAATCTCATCACCAACGTTTTGAGCGGCGGTTACAGCAGTCACAGCAACCACATCGTTGCCTATGTCCATTCCATCAGCGGGCCGGCGGTGGAAAAACCGCCGCAGGACAACCAAACCATTCAAGCCGATTCCTTTGGCTACCGCATCCTGTGCGTCAACGCCCCGGTGGCCGCCGCCGCCAACACCCTGGCCACCACGCCCTACAACTGGCAGCTCGCCGCCAACCTGCACGAGTTGCGCCTGACGTTTCTCTGGCCGCAACAGCCCAACGGCAAAGTAGGCCCCGGCCGCCAGACCTTCCGCACGATGGTTGCCGGACAAATCGTGCAGACCAATAACGGACAATGGCTTTATTTTTACCAGCCGCAATCCTTCGTCAACGTCACCAACGCACTGTGAAAACCGGAATGCCAAAGTCGAGAGTCGAGAGTCGAGAGTCGAGAGTCGTCCGATGGAGCGAGATATCTGGCTCTCGGCCCTCGACCCTCGGCCCTCGACCGGCAATCGCCGCTTTCACCCTCGTGGAAGTTCTCGTGGTGGTGGTGTTGATGTCGTTCATCATTCTGGCATTGATGGCGGTGTTCAACAGCACGCAGTCTGCGTTTCGCGCGAGCATCACGCAGACCGACGTGCTGGAAGGCGGCCGCAGCGCGATGGGGCTGATCAAAAGCGATTTGGAGACAATGGCCCCGTCGTTTGGCATCAGCGACAACGCGGTGGGCGCGGTTAATTTTTCCACCGCTGTTGTAACGGGTACCAATACGCCTCTGGTTCAATCGCTGGCCGGCAGCGGTTATCTGCGCACCAACGTGCTGGAAGAATTTTTCATTCTCACGCGTCAAAACACAACGTGGACGGGCGTCGGTTACGTGGTGAACACGGCCAGCGCAAACCCCATCAACCCGCTTTACCGTTTCTCCATGAGCACGAACGTGCTGGCCGCCGCCGGTCCCGCAGCGCTTTACAATAATTTTATGAACGCCGTCTCCTCCTATGCCGCCTGGACCAACACCAGCATCATGAGTCATTTGATGGACGGTGTGGTGGATTTGCGCGTGCGCGCCTATGACACCAAAGGCGGCTGGATGTGGATGACCACCAACGTGGTCGTGAACAATGTTATGGTAACCAACGTGTGGGCGTATCCGACGTTTCCTTTTATCTGGGGCGAACCATCGGTTTTTTACATGCTCAGCAACGCGCTGCCGGCGTCGGTGGAAATCCAGTTGGGCGTGCTGGAAGACCGCACGCTCCAGCGCGCCGAATCCATCCCGGATTCAAACACGCGCAGTAATTACCTCGCGCAACACGCCGGCCAGGTTCACCTTTTCCGCCAGCGCATTCCGATTCGCAACGTTGACCCCTCGGCCTACCAATGAAACTGCCATTTACGATTTACGATTTACGACACCGACTCCCGTCGCGTGCTCGCGACACCGACTTTGTCGCGTGCTCGCGAAAACGGAGTTTATCGGAGTTTACGATTTGGAGAAAATCGGCGGCACCGGCTGCTGCCAATCATCAATCATCAATCATCAATCATAAATTCCGGCACGGCGTTGCGCTGATCATCACGCTGATTTTGCTGTCCGTGGTGACGTTCATGGCCATCACGTTTCTGGCCCTCAGCCGCCGCGAACGCAGCGCCGTCAGCACCGTTACCGACACTGCCAGCGCGCGGCTGGCCGCCGACGCCGCGCTGGCCAACGCCGAGGGGCAAATCATGGCCAACGCCCTTTCCACGACCAATCCCTACAACTTCGGCCTGCTGGTCTCGACGAATTATATCAATCCGAATGGTTTTGTGAGCGGCAGTTCCAGTTTCACCAACGTCAATTATCTGTATGCGAACACTGGAAATCCAGTCTATGCGAATCCAATTCCCGCCGACTTTTTGCAGCTCCTCACCAATCTTTGGTACAGCCCGCGTCCGCCGGTCTTTGTTCCCACCAACTCCGCCGGCTCGAACGACTTCCGTTTTTACCTCGACCTCAACCGAAACGGACGTTACGACACCAACGGCTGGGTGGCGAACGTGGATAATAACAACCATTCGCTCGGCCCCGATGTTTTACAGGTTGGCGACCCGGAATGGATTGGCGTTTTGCAGCGGCCCGACCAGCCGTATGGGCCGAACAACCCGTTCGTGGCGCGCTACGCCTTCATCGCCGTGCCCGTCGGCAACACACTCGACTTGAACGCCATTCATAATCAGGCCCAACAAGGAATTTCCGGACTCCCTGGGGTTACTGTAAATCCTTCGCAAACCGGGAACGAAGACAACTTTGATCGCAACGAAGGTGTCGGTTCGTGGGAAATCAACCTCGCTGCCTTTCTGACCGATTTGAACACTAACGAGTGGGATAATAAAATTACTGGCCTATATCAGTACCCACCATCTGGCTTAAACAACCCTGTTGCGGCTTTTGATGATGCCCGCGCACTTTTGGCCTATCGCTACAATAACAATTTAAACACTCTCAGTACCATCGGTGCGCCAAATAATCTTTTTGGAACATCTGGCATTAATGCCTTCAGCCTTGATTATATTGACGGTTTCTCTTATGGCCTCGGCTCGTTGATGACCGGTTTTCAATTGCCCGTCTTTGATAACGATTCGACCCTGATTGCCAATCGAGTTCCCTGGGTTGGTGCCGATAACACCAACCATTTCTTCACCCACCAGGAATTATTTAACACAAGTGACACCACGATGGGCTTGTCGGTTGCCCAGATAGCTGCGGGCAATTTCAGCCAGCGATTGCTCAACGCCGGTACGAACCAATGGAGCGGCACCACCGTTTCCACCTACGACCGCTACACGTTTTACCGGCTGCTCTCGCAACTCGGCACCGATTCCACGCCGGAATCCGGCAAGATGAATTTGAATTATGACAATCTTAACCCATATCTCAATGGGTTTCTAAATACCAATGGCGGCGTTGCCGCTTCGACGAATTTCGTCGCCTGGCAGCCGCTGGGATTTTTCACCAACGCCGCCGACCGGCTGTTGCGCGCCTACACCACCCAGTGGCGCAACAGCAATCCCACCAACTTCGCCACCACGTTCTATGCGGTTAACAACTTCACCAACATGATCGCGTCCCAATGGACGACCAATTATCTCCCCTTTGGCATCGGGAACATTCCGGTTTTGGTGAGCAACCAGTTTGTCTATTCATCCGCCGTCAACCGCCTGCTCCAGCTCGCCGCCAACATTTACGACGCCACGACCAACAACTTTGGTGTAAACGGTAATAATCATAATTATCCATCCATCTTCCGCCCGCTCTTTTCACGTGATGGTGGGGGGCTGGGAAACAATGTTTTTATCACAGGTTACGAATTGCAAACCGCGCCCATCACCGAAGGCAATGAAACCATCAGCCCGGACCTGGCTTGGCCGATTGACGCCTCGGTTTTGGCCGTAACGAATACTGGCACGGTAGTCAGCAATTGGGCCGGGAACGTCTATGGCGTGCCGTGGATCATCGGTGCGAAGAAAGGGTTCCCGAATTTCAACGAATTTTCGCTGGAAAGCGCCTTCCAGATTACGCGCAAGTTGCAATACTCGCGCAATACGAATAGTTCGCCGTTTCAGTATGCGTCCAATCAGATGTATATCATGAGCATCACCAACTTTTTTGGCGTCGAATGCTGGAATTCTTACAGCAACAACTACCCGGGCCCGGTGGCCATTCTGTCGCGGATTACAATAGCAATGAATTTGACCAACGATGCCACGACTTTTTCGTTGCTGCCTGCCGGTACGCCGAACCCGGCTATTTATACAACAGTTGCGACAATCCCCACCTCATGGCCGGGCTACGGCACTGTCGGATCATCTTTTGTGACTCCATTCGGCACAAATGCGTTCGTCCTTTGGCTTACCAATTCTGTCTATAATTACGGCCCCAATAACATGGGCTACAATACTCTTCCTGGTTTCATTCCAACATCCATGGACCCTTCAAATTATATAAACAGTGGCACTCCGCCCTTGCCGCATTTTGGATTGCTGACCACGAATCGCTTGCAAGTGGCCATCATTGATTATTCCCGCGGGGCAAGCTTGGGGCGGATTATTGATTATGTGCAACTGAACGGCATGGACAGAAGCCGTGACCTGAATGCGGAGATTGCCGACCCGTACGATTATGACATGTGGGGTACCAACTTGTCGGCAAACGGGGCGCCAATGGGCGTGGTCAATCAAGTCCAGTATTCCCGATATGGAGGTTCATTGCCGTCGGAGGACGTAGGCGATAGCGGCGTTTGGACTTCGGCTCCCGGGTTTAATCCGTCCACCCCGGACGCTGAACAATTTTATTTCAATCATTTTTTTGCACATAACCTCACCGTTACCTACGTAGATCCGAACACGTCCAGAACCTACACTTCCACTTACACGGCCACGAATTTTCAAGCGCCATGGACACCCACGCGCACCCGGGTTCAACGTCTTACCTGGCAGGCGAATGATCCCTTGGTTCATTATATGATCAGCGATTTAACCGATACGATTGACGACACCAACGGACAGCACATCGTAGATTGGACAAATTGGCCGGCGATTTTTGGTCTGCCGAACCACCGTTATATGCCGTGGGGTGGCAGGCCTGGCAGTCAGATCAACTTGAATGCGCCAGATTTCAATGCGGCGAATGCGTGGAACATGACCGTTAAAGATCCGGGAGTGACGAATTCGGATTCCTGGGATTTCCCGACAAACAAATTCCCCGGCGTCGGCTGGCTGGGCCGGGTGCATCGCGGCACGCCCTGGCAGACGGTCTATCTCAAGGCGTCAGACGTTCTGCATCTGATTCAAATCAATGGAACCCCGCCAAACGCCGTCACCAATTATATTGGGACGAACACTTGGACGACTTGGACAGGCGACATGCAATTGGCTTATGGCCAATATTTCGATGCCGATAATTCCGCGCCGGTGCAGGACCGGCTGTTGTTCGATCTGTTCACTACGGCGTTCAATGACAACGCCACCCGCGGGACACTCTCGGTCAATGTCGGCCCCACCAATGCCAATCTCGCCGCTTGGTCGGCTTTGTTCAGCGGAATCGTTGTGCCAACGAACCTCGTCGGGGGTTACACCATCATCAATCCTGCCGGTCCGGCAGGTGTGCCTGTGCCTGTCGGTTTGCCGCCAGGTCCAAATTCGCCGCTTTGTTTGGGTTATCTGGTGCAGAACGGCACCAATGGCATCAACGACATTCGCGCGCGGTTGCCGGGAGGTGTATTCCAGCACGTGGGCGACATTCTGGCTGTGCCGGCGCTCACTGAGCGGTCGCCGTTCCTCGTCGGCCTTAACCCGAATACGCAAATCAACGACGAGATGTACGAATGGCTGCCGCAGCAGACGATGTCGCTGCTGCGCTGCTCCGATTCGCCGCGGTACGTGATTTACTGTTATGGCCAGGCGCTCAAGCCCGCGCCCAATGGCATTTACACCGGCGGCGACCAGTTTTTCGGCATGGTCACGAATTATCAAGTCGTGTCGGAAATCGCCACCCGCGCCGTCGTGCGCTTTGGCAGTGTGTTAACCAATCCACCACCGACACTAATAACCACATTCACTAACAATTATTGGACTGCCACACCGCCCATGGTGACGAACAACAATGCCGTGATTGAGAGCTTTAACATTTTACCGCCCGATTAACCGACAAGACGCAAAGAGCGCAAAGATGAAGGCAGAATGATAAATGAAAGACCTTTGCAATAGCGGCGTAGCGGCTTCTCGGCAGAGAGCCGCACTATTTAATTTGCTGGAGAAATGCGGCGGTCTGCCGACCGCCGCTACGATGAAAGTGAAGGATGAAGGAAGAATGATGAATGATGAAACATCCAAGCGGATGGAAATTGGAGCGCCGGTCCCTGCCGCGCCGACTTGTCTCGGCGAAGCAGTGCGAAGACGGAAGCTTCCAAGCGAAGGCTGGTCCGGCACGGCGTGTTCTATTGACTATGAACTTCGTGCCGTGCCGGAGGCCGGCGCTCCGGGGGGCAGTGCAACCTGCTATCCTCAATCCTCCATTTCCCATTCTCGCTTTAGCCGTATCCAGGCAGTAGAGAAACCTTTTTACCACGGATGGACACAGATGAACCCAGCGCGGCTTATGCCGCAACCACAGATTTTGGACTGCGGCGGGAATCCCGCAGAGCGGGAGCCACGCCGCTTTTGGAAGCAACCGGCAGCACGGAAAGCGGTGTCGCCGCTGTCCACCCTCCGCAGTGCTGCTACGGAGGACGGGCGCTCTGCCACCGCAGTCCAAATCTTTGTCGTCCGTGCGCGAAGTTGCAGGATTGTATTACGGATCAACAGAAGTGTATCAAATCATTTGAAGGTAGGGCGCGTCACTTCCGCCGTCGCCTGGCTATGGCGGGACAAGCCGTGCGCGCCGTGGTTGGCGTTTCTGCAGGCGGCGGGCAGAGGACTGCCCGCCCTACCGTTCCGGATTTATTATCCGTGTCTATCCGTGTCCATCCGTGGTTTAATTATATTTAGCGGAATTTTTTAGTGAGATAATCATCAACTAACTCAAAGCTATGCGTAGGCGTTTGTGGATTTGGATTTTGTTGTGCCTGCTGTGCCTGGCGGGCGCGTGGTTCTTCTGGCACCAGCCCGCAAACACGCGGACGAGGCCGTCCGCGCTCCCCCAGGTTGCCACGCCGACGGCGCCAGCGACTTCCTCCGCTTCCAACGCGCCGAAAAATTTGACCGCCGTTTCCACGAATGGCGCAACTTCGGCCAAAACAAAACCGTTCGCCTTCCGCCTCAGCAATACAACCAGGTCGCTCGATCAGTTGGTGGGCGACCGCCATGCGATTTTGCTGGAGAACGCGCTGATTGACACCACCGGCCCGCTGAATCTTTCCATTCCCAAAAATTTGCAGTCGCCGGGTGATCCGGGCGCTTACATCGTCCAGGCGCGCGGGCCGATTGACAATGCCTTCCGCGCGATGCTGGCGCGGTCGGGCGCGGAAATTGTTTCCTACATTCCGAACGATGCCTATCTGGTGCGCGCCCCGGCGGGCGTGGCCAATGGATTGGGTGGAAATCCGCAGACACAGGCCGTGATTCCCTTCGAGCCGTATTACAAAATATCCTCGTCCATGCCCGTGACGGTTGGACAAAAAACGCTTTCTTCCGCGCCAATGAAAACCAACCGGGCGGCGGGGCCTTCGTTGCTTGCGCTGGCGGTGAAACAGTCGCCGCTGCCCGCGGGAACCTGTTTGACGCTCGGTTTGTTCAAGAACGGCGCGGCGGCGACGGTCGCGCAGATTGAAAAGCTCGGCGGCCAGATTGTCGCACGGGACAATTCGCCGTTCGGGCCGGTGGTGCGCGTGCAGCCGCCGGCGGATTGGGTTGCACTGGCCGCGCTGCCCGGCGTTCAAATTGTCGAGCCGTATCACAAGCGCGTTCACGCCAATGACCTGAGCCGCGCGACCGTGGGTGTGGCGGCGGACACGCAAGTGGCGACGAATTATCTCGGCTTGAGCGGCTCGAACGTGCTGGTGGAAGTGAACGACTCGGGCATTGACGCGACACATCCGGATTTTGGAACGGGTGCCAATACCTCCCTGGTCCGTGTGTTCGGCGATTCGGTAAACCTGCTGGTTAACACCTTGGTTGACACTAACGGTCACGGGACGCACGTGGCGGGCACCATTGCGGGCAGTGGTTATGAATCAACGACCGTCGTGACCAACGCGGAAGGCTCGATCATGCCCGGCACGAATTGGCAGTTCCGGGGTATGGCACCGCTGGCAACCTTGTTGGCCATGGATTGGAATGATTCGGACCAGGAACTGCAAGAAGCGGCGGCACAAACAAACGCGCTGATTTCCAACAACAGTTGGAACTATGGTGACAACGCCTACGACCTGGCGGCGGCGAGTTACGACGCGGCGGTGCGCGACGCGCTGCCGGGGGTGACGGGTTCGCAGCCGGTGCTGTTCGTGTTTTCGGCGGGCAATGACGGCAACGGTGACGATTCAGGCGGCAGCGGTAATCCGGACACAATTTTGTCCCCGGCCACGGCCAAGAACGTGATTACCGTGGGGGCGCTGGAGCAGTTGCGTAACATTACCAACATTGTCACCGATCTTAACAGCAACCAAAGTGAGTACTGGTACCCGGAGACGGACACGAGTTATGAAGTGGCTGCATATTCCAGCCGGGGCAATGTGGGCGTGGGCACCGAAGGCACTTACGGGCGTTTCAAACCGGACGTCGTCGCCCCCGGATCGTTCGTCATTTCCACCCGATCGGAACAATGGAACACAAACGCCTATTACAACCCGACCAATGACCACGTCACGGCATACGATGACATCTTGGAACCTGGTTCGTTTACCGATCCACCGTTGGAGTTTTACGTCTATAAAAACGCAGTGCAGGTGATGATTGAAGCATACTCAATCGGGACCAGCACCAATGTCCCGTTGCCGATTTATGTCTGGCCGGGGACAGACCCGAACACCGTTCCGCCGGTTTTGGAAGGAACAAGTTTTGTTTCCCTGCCTCCGGTTCCAAGCAATGCGTACTGGCAATGTGCCGTCAGCAACACGACTTCAACCGCGGTCATTTACGAATTTATCGTTGATGTGCAGACGACAAACGACCTCGGAAATTATTATCAAGTATTGGAGGGCATGAACGACAGTCTGGGTGGCTGGTACCGTTATGAAAGCGGAACGAGCATGGCGGCGGCGGACGCGTCGGGCGTGCTGGCGTTGATGCAGGATTATTTCACCAACACGCTGCACGCCACGCCCAGCCCGGCGTTGCTCAAGGCCATGCTCATTAACGGTGCGCGGGTGACGAGTACTGCTTACAACCTTCAGGTTCAAAATGGGATCAACAACGAGGGCTGGGGCTTGATCAACCTGCCGGATTCGCTGCCACCGGGAATCACGACGAACGTGAACAACAGCGCCGGTGAATCCATGCTGATGATTGACCAAAGCCCGGCCAACGCGCTGGCCACCGGCGACAGCCACCAGTATCAGGTGACCATCGCGAATACCAACGCGCAAACCCTTCCCCTGCGTTTCACGCTGGCGTGGACGGACCCGCCGGGCGACCCCAACGCCGCCATCAAACTGGTCAACAACCTCGTGCTCGTGGTGACAAATCTCGATGACCCGGCAAACCCGGTCATCTATTACGGCAACGACATCGCGGGAGACAACATCTACAACACGCCGGAAACCACGAACACGCCAAATTACGATTCCATCAACAACGTGGAAAACGTTTATCTGCCGGCGGGCGCGGGTACTAATTTTTCCGTGACCGTCCAGGGTTACCTGGTCAACGTCAACGCCGTCACCGCGCAGACCAACAACGTAGTGCAAGATTATGCGCTGGTGCTTTCCTACGGCGAAGGCGAGGTGACCAACGCGTTAACAGTGACGGACGTCGGGCCCGGGCTCGGGATCATCTCCAATCCCACAACCGACCAGCAAATCACTTATGTGGTCAACCCCAACGCGCCGTTGTTGGATCAATTGGCCGGCGCGAGCACGCCGCTGCTCGGCACCAACACCATCCTCCTGACGACCAATGGAACGGAACTGAATGGCATTCAACTGGGCGGGACGAACCTCATCACGCTGGGCATGACGAACCAGTGGCATTTCTACGTGATGACCAACCCCGGCCCGGCGGACTTCACCAACGCCGCGTTCATCACTTTCGATCCTTACACGCTCTCGATTCCGCGCATGGGGGTGTTTTCGGATTCAGAGGATGCCACGCGGCCGGAGGCGGACATTGACCTTTACGTCAGCAGTGACCCGACGTTGATGAATCTTAATCCCGTCGCCATTTCCAACGCGGACAAATCGGTTGGCCGCGGCGGCACGGAATTTGTCTATTACACCAATTCAGCGCAGGGGAAGGTTTATTACGTGGGTGTGTATTCGGAGGACCAGCAGGCGGCGGAATTCGGATTTATGCCCATCTTTACCGACATCCCGTTCAGCCAGATGAATTCGAACGGCGACCAGGTCGTCAATGGTCTGGTGCTGCCGGCGAACATTCCCGACGACAACACGGTGCATCCGGGAATTATTTTCGCCCTCGCCATATATCCCATGGAAATACAGCGGGTGGTGGTAACGACCTCCATCGCACACCAGAATTTTGGCGATCTCATCGGCGGGCTTGCGCACGGTCAGATGAACGGGTTATCGCAGACCGTGGTGTTGAACAATCACGATTCACTGGGTAATACCTACGGGCCGCCAACACGCACGTTTATTTATGACGACAGCGGCCAAAACAACATCTTCGGCTCGCAAACTTCGGACGGGCCGGGCAGTTTGAACAATTCCGTCGGTCAACAGGGCATTGGCCCGTGGATTTTGACCGAAGTGGACGATTCGCTGACGCAGACCGGCGCCGTGACTGGCTTCAACCTGTTGATCGAGCCGCACCAGGATTTGGGCAAGGGGGTTTACGGCACGGCCGGACCGATGAGTTGGTGGTATGGTTACATTGACGTGCCCTCCGGAACGGCCAGCCTGACGATATCGGCCACGAACCTTACCCAGCCCCCATCCATGACCCCCCCGTTGGATCTTTATGTCAATGTCGGCTCCATCCCGACGCTGACGGACACCAATGAATTCGGGCCGGCAGGGTTGACCAACCCGCCAACTCCACCGCCAGCGCCGGGCAACTCGATTTACATTGGCTCGCCGGCGCCAGGCCGTTACTGGGTCGGGTTGTACAATGGCAGTGTGCTGGCGCAGAATTTTTATCTCATCGCCAATCTCGGCACGGTCACGCCGCCCGCCCAGGTGATTTACACTTCCGCCGGCCCGGTGCCGTTGCTCGACGACGCCGTGACGAGCGATTACATATACGTGACGGCGGACCAGAACATCTCGTCGGTGGATGTGGGTCTGCGGGTGAACCATCCGCGCGTGTCGGATTTGGTGTTCCATTTGATCAGTCCGAGCGGCACGCGGGTGTTGCTGGTGGAGAACCGCGGCGGCACCACCACCAGCGGCATGGGCGGGACCATCGCCGTCACCAACATCGTCCCGGTCTCGTCTTCCGGCGGCGCGGGCACGACCATCAACGTCATCAATGTGGCCATGGACACTGGGACGCTGTCGATTTTCTACAATTTCTACACCCTGCCGGATGAGATGGTCATTGATGACCAGAGCGGAGCCCAGATTTTTGATTCCGGCATGATCAGCGGCAGCGGTGAGTTCAATGTCGCCTACGCCAATTCCAGCTTTCTGACCATCGTGATGAATCCTCCGTCCGCCAACAACAATGAAGGCCCGGGCGACCTGTGGGATTACACGGTAAGTGCCTTGCAGGCCCGGCAAACCTATCTGGTGTTGACGGAGAACACGAACCTGACCACGACGCCCATCAAGTTCGCCCCCACGCCGTTCGTGTCGGCGATACCAGTGACGACCAATGTGGTTGTCCCCGGATGGTACAGTGGTTTTGAAGGAGCTATTGGCGGCACTCCATTGGCAGGAAGTTATTTTGCTGGAGGATGGTATGTCAATTCAGGAAGTGTGGACGTCCTTCCCACCGGAGTTTTTGGCTCCACGGCATTCGAAGGAACGAATTATTTGGATATCAATGGCAATGGCCAGGGAACGATTTCAACGAACGTCACCACCGTGGCAGGGCAAACCTACCAACTGAGCTTTGCCTACGCCCCGAATCCTGATGCCCGTACTCATGGCACTCCCACGGTTACGGTGCAACTCCAGACAAACAGCAACCCGTTGCTGACGCTCTCAATAACCAAATTCACCAACACGTGGGCCAACCTGGGATGGGCGACGACGTCACTCCTCTTTACCGCGACTTCTCCGTCCACGCTGTTCGCGTTTGTCTCGCAAACGCCGGGGGTGTCCGGGGTGCTGCTGGACGCGATTGGCCTGGCGCCCTTGACCGGGAACAATGGCTTTGAAGGCGCAGCGGCCGGGGATTACGCCCAGAGCCATTACTTTGACGGCTGGTTCGTATCCGCCAATCAGGTCACGGTGATCAGCAATGCGGCGCTGGCCTATTCCGGCACCAACCTGCTGGCGCTGGCCGACGGCCAGATTTCCCGGATCCTGCCCACGATTCCCGGCACCACTTACACCCTGTCGTTTGCGTATCGCGGCCCGGGCGCCGTGGCTTTGTGGCGCGGCGAAAGTAATGCGAACGACAGCATCAGTGCCAATAACCCGGCCACGGTACAGGATATCACCTACACCAATGGCGTGGTCGGACAGGCGATGGTCTTTAATGGAACCAGTTCCTATATTCAATATCCCGCCAGTAGCAGTCTTGATGTAGGGACCAGCAGCAGCGGTTTCACCCTGGACACCTGGGTTTACTGGGGGGCCCAGGAATATCTCGCGACTTTGTTTGAATGGAACACGGGTTCCGGCAGCGGCGACGCTTCCGTCGGTGTCCAGTTCGCAATCGCACCCTATAATGGTACCGGTGGGCCCGCTAGCGGGGAGGGCGACCTTACCGCCAATCTTGAGGACACGACCAGCGCCTTCCATCCGATTTCTTCACTTGTTAACGTGGTAGCCGTTGGCAGTTTCCAACATGTGGCGTTGACCTACGACAGAATGAGCGGGAATGCGGTGATTTATCGAAATGGTGTGGTGGTCGCAAACACGAATCTGGGTACCGCCTTTACGCCACAGACCAGCTTTCCTTTATACCTGGGTTGGCGGGCTGCCGGCAACTTTGCCAGCCCTGATTTCAATGCTTTACAAGGATATCTGGACGAGCCGACCATTTACAATCGCCCGCTCTCGGCCTCGGAAATCATAGCCATTTACAATCAGGGCACCAATGGCATGGCGAAGTACAACACCAACGCGCCGGCCGGCATCGCCCAAGGGCTGGCGGAGGCGCAGTTGACGTTGAACGGCGCTCCTCAACCCATCTTCTTCGGCAACGACACCAACTGGCAGACCGCCACCTACAGTTTCACCGCCACCACGACCAACACGCCGCTGCAAATCACCGGGCTTGAGCCGGGCATGTTGCTGGACAGTTTCGTCATGACCACGATCCCGACGAACAATTACGACCTGTATTACCAGCCCGAAGAATCCCTCGACCTCCTGGACGGCGAGAACGCGGAGGGCCAGTGGCAGCTCGAAATCCAGGACGACCGCGTGGGCGCCACCAATCCCGCGCCTTCGCTGGTGAGCTGGCAGTTGCGGTTCAATTTCCCCTACACGCCGCCCACTATCACCACGCTCACCAACGGGCAGACGATAACCAGCAATACCGTTCCGCCGGGTGGCATCGCGTATTACCTGGTCCAGGTGCCGACCAATGCGGACATCTCCACGAACATCCTGTTGAACACCACCGGTCCGCTGAACCTGCTGTTCGACGCGTTCAACCCGCCCACCGGTATTCTGCCGCAGGATTATCTGATCCTTAGCGCACCCACAGGCGGCGGCTTGGCCATTTTGAACACCACCAGCATACCGACTAATTTTGCTGCGGGCGGAATTTATTATCTGGGCGTGCAAAACCTGAACAGCTACTCCGTCAATTACGACATTCAGGTGTTCTTCCATCTGGTGCCGCCGCCCCTGAGCCTGCCGCAATTACCCGAACTGCTCGCCATTGCGAACCAGTTGTTTACCGTGACCAACAGCGCCACGGGCGGAGTGCCGCCGTTGACCTACGTGCTCACCAGCTCCGTGTATAGTGGTCCGGCTCCGGTCATTGATACCAACGGCGTCATCACCTGGACGCCAGCGACCAGCCAGGCGCCTGCCGTCTATACCCTCACCAACATCGTGACGGACACCACAACCTTGCTGACGGCGACTGACATTTTCCATGTCCTGGTGGTCCTCACGAACGGCCAGCCGGCGTTCCCCGGCGCGGAAGGCGCGGGTGGCTTTGCCATCGGCGGTCGCGGCGGCGATGTTTATCACGTCGTCAACCTGAATGATTCCGGGCCGGGCAGCCTGCGCAACGGCATCCAATCCACCTTTGGCAGCCGCACCATCGTCTTCGACGTTTCCGGCGCCATCAATTTGTATTCGCCGCTCCAGATCAATAATCCGTATTTCACCATCGCCGGCCAGACGGCACCGGGCGCCGGCATCACCATCCAGGGGTTGACGTTCTCGGCGGAGAGCGTCCCCGGGTTGGATAGCGCCCACGACGAGGTGGTGCGCTTCGTCCGCTGCCGCCCGGGCGATATCTATGCCCAGTACTTCCAGGGCGATTCGTTCCATTTCATCGGGGTCACGAATTCGATTGCCGACCATATTTCCGCGTCGTGGAGCCTTGACACCGTCCTGTCCACCACCTATTCGACGAACGTCACGGTGCAGTGGTCCATGATCGCCCAGCCGCTCGACCATTCCGCCTATTTGATCGGCAACGGCAACGCCGGCTACCAGGAGCACGGCTACGGTTCGCTCATCCGTTACGGCTCCGGCGCCATCAGCTATCTGCACAACCTTTACGCGGACAACTACAGCTACAATCCGCGGGTGGGCGATGATATCCAGTTGGATTTCATCAACAACGTGGTGTGCAACTGGGGCGCAGCGGCCGGTCTCAACGAGGACGACACGGCGGACAATCCGGGCGGCTACACCAATTATCTCAACTACCGCGGCAATTATTTCATCGCCGGCAGCAACAGCGTTAATCCCAACATCGCCTTTGCCTCCGGCGTGACCAACGCCACGTTCACGCAGATTTACGAGGCCACCAACTTGATTGACACCAATGCCTTCAACATCGTGCTCGAGGGCACCAACACCGATTGGAACATGTTCAGCGGACTGCTGACTCAACTCGCCAGCCCAACCCTGATCACCAACGGAATCCCGGCCGCCACGAATGATCCCGCGTTCGCCTACGAGCAGGTGCTGGCCTTTGCCGGCGCCTCGGTGGCGGGCGCCACGGCGGCGGGCAGTCCGGCGGCCGGCACGTCCCTCCTGCGCGACCCGGTGGACACCAACATCGTCGCCAACGTCCGCAACAAGAGCGGCCAGATCATTGACTTCATCAGCTCGAACAGTTTCCCGGGCGTTTACCTTGGCACCAACTTCGGAGCGACCTACTCCGGTTACTCGAACGCGGCCGTGTATTGGGTTGCCCAGGGACTTACCAACTTCGTCGGCGTCAATCCCTGGCCGGTGCTCGATTCCGCCCCGCAGCCGCTGGACAGCGACGGGGACGGCATCCCCGATTACTGGGAAATCACCCTGGCCGCACTCGGCACGAACAGCATGAATCCGGCCGTGCCGAACAATAATCACAGCAACCCGGACGGTTACACGGACCTGGAGCACTATATCAACTGGCTGGCCGCGCCGCATGCCTTGACCGTTTCGAACACGCCGGTGGACGTGAACCTTTATGCGGTGGTGGGCCGGACGGGCAACCTGAGCTTTGGCGTGACCAATGGCACCAACGGCACCGTGACCCTGGGAACGAACGGCTACACGGCCACGTTCATGCCCACGAATGATTATTTCGGCTTCGCCTCGTTCGGCTTCAGCGTCACGAACCTGGCCACCACCAACGGTTTTGACGTGACGGTCAGCGTCATGGTCAGCATTACCAACATCATCACCAGCTCGCTGCCGCTCACCAACGCCGTGCCGCAGACGAACACGCTTCCGGCCGGCAGCTTCACCTATTACCTGGTCACGGTGCCGTATTACGCGCAATTGGCCACGAACATCCTGATTTCACCCAGCGCGCCGCTGAATCTGTGGTTCAGCCGGGCGGGCTTCCCGACTGGAACCAACACGGGCGACTATATTTTGCTGACCAATTCGCTGGGCGGCAGTTCCCTCCTGGGCATAACCACAAACTTCATGCCGACCAATATCATTCCGGGCGGAACGTATTATCTGGGCGTGCAAAACCTGAACGGCTTCCCGGTGAATTTCGGGCTGGAAGTTGATTTTTATCCGCCGGCGCCCTTGCCGCCGCCGACGCCCGTACCGGTGGTCATCACCATCACCTCCATTACTTACACCAATATCAACGGGACCAACGGCTTCCTGCTCCAATGGCAGGGCCCGACGAATTACCAATATCAGATCCAGTGGACGACCAATCTGCTGCCGCTGATTGCCTGGAACACGGTTTTGAACCCGACCATCAATGTCTCCGTGACGGCGACCAACGGACATTACAGTTTCTTTGACGACGGTTCGCTGACCGGCGGGCCGGCCCTCATGAAGTTTTACCGGATCCTCGCCTACCCGAATCTGGGGCTGATCACCAACCCGGGTCCCGCCACCAACACCGTCCTGGCCGGGGGCATGTCGCAGGTGGTGGTGGCCGTGCCGGCCAACGCCATCGCGGCGAGCAATTTCCTGATGGCCGCCAGCGGGCCGTTGAACGTGTGGTTCAACCAGACCAATCCGCCCACCGGCGACACCAACGCGGGCGACTTCCTGATGCTGTCCGCCACCAATTCCGGCGTCTTTGTGCTCACGAGCAATTCCGTGCCGCCGCTCGTGCCGGGTACGAATTATTACCTCGGCTTCCAAAACCCGGGCGCCAACAACGTCCTGTTTATCTTTCAGGTGGCGTTCGGTTACGCCCCGACCAATGCGGTTTCCAATTTCAGCATCACCGCGACCAACGGCGGCGTCTGGCTCCAATGGAACGGCCTGACGAATTATCAGTACCAGGTGCAGTGGACGACCAATCTCGCGCCACCGGCGGCGTGGAATACGATTTCCAACATCGTCCTGACCTCCACCACCGGAATCTTCACCTTCTTTGATGACGGCTCATTGACGGGCGGGTTCGGCCCCGTGAAATTTTACCGGCTTATCGCCTGGCCGTTTATGACGCCGATACCGCAAACGCTGTCCATTTCCAGCGTCACCGTCACCAGCGTGGGCGGGACCAATGACCTGGTGCTCCGGTGGAGCGCGCCGACGAATTACCAGTATGGGATTCAATGGACGACCAATGTCTCGCTGCCGTTCAGCAATTGGTCCGTTATTCCCAGTCCGGTTCTCACGCTGACCAACGGCGTCTATACCTTCATTGACAACGGCCAGACCGGCCCGCCGGCCAGCGCGAAGTTTTTCCGGCTCTACGAATATCCATGATGGCGCATGAATCAATTTTCCGGCTGCAACCCGGCGCCGCCACCGATCGGTAGCGGCATCCTTGCCTGCCGTACCCGGCGGCATCCCTGCCGCCCGGGCCACAAAGCCGAATCCACGTTATGACCTCGCTTCCACCTCAGACCACCCGGCTGGACCTGCCTGCCGGCAGGCAGGAGTCCGGGCGATACGGCAGCCAGCAACGGCTGCCGCCATGGTGGAAGGTCGAATGGCTCCCTTTTCCGTTGGGCGCAAAGGAACACTGTATCTGCCCGACCATCGGAGCGCGAGTTGTCCCAACTCGCAGCAGTTCCATTCGCGAAGACCGGTTCATAAAAACTTTTCAAGGTATTCCTGCATTTGCCGGTGCTGCGGCTTGGGACAAGCCGCGCCCCAGATACAGTGTCCAACTGCCCATTGCCTCCCCGATTTTCCTGATTTAAATTTGAAAAACATCCCAACAACGCTTATTTATTAGTGTTTACCATGAAAACTTTCGACACTCCACCGCATTTTCCCGCGCACGTTCCAGAATACGGTCGAGCTTGGCGGATGGCTGGCCTGCGCCCAAGCGCTCCTGTGCTGCTGGCCTTGATGTTCTTTCTCGCCGGTCTGCCGCCCGCCAGAGCCGGTCTGCCGCCGGGTTGGAGCGACACGGATATCGGGACGCCTGCGGACGCCGGTTCTGCGTCTGATAACAATGGCGCTTGGACCGTCTCCGGTGGCGGCGCGGACATCTGGGGAACAGGCGACCAATGCAACTTCGCCAGCCAAAGTTTCAATTGCGACGGCGCAATCATTGCGCAGGTCACCAGCGTGCAGAACACCGATCCAAGCTCCGGCTGGTCCAAAGCGGGCGTGATGTTCCGTAACGACACCACCGCCGGGGCGGTTAATGCATTTATGACCGCCACCGCGACCGAGGGTGTCAATTTTCAATTTCGCAGCACGGCGGGCGCCGCGTCCTCCAGCACGCAGGTCGCCGGGGTTGCCACGCCTGTATGGGTCAAACTAGTTCGATCGAGCGACCAGTTCAGCGGCTATTACAGTTTCGATGGGACCAATTGGGCACAAGTCGGAAGCGCCGCCACCATCGAAATGGCCGGTTCCGCCCTGGCCGGGTTGGCCGTGTCGGCCCACAACAACGCCGCGCTGAACACCTCCACTTTTACCAACGTCGGCCTGAGCTTGGCCACCTTCGGAATCTATCGGGAGCTTTGGACCAACCTCAACTCCAGCGTCGGCAACACTCTGACGGCGCTCACGAACACCACCTATAACTCCAATTGGCCCAACAATCCCGCCGCGTCCTACACGCATATCTTTGCCAATTTTGAAACCGAGATTAACGTGGCCATGAATTACTTCGGCCAGCGTCTGCGGACTTTTGTCGTGCCGCCGACCAACGGCCTCTACACGTTCTGGATCGCCAGCGATGACACTTCCCTGCTTTACCTGAGCACCAACGAGAGCTCCGCCGGCATGTCGCCGATTGCGTCCCAAACATCTTACACGGCATCGGAGGATTGGACCGAGTTCCCCAACCAGCAATCGGCACCCATCTATCTGCAAGGCGGCTGCCGTTATTATCTGGAAGCGCGGATGCAGCAAGGCAATGGCGGCGAAAACCTCTCCGTGCGCTGGCAATTGCCCAATTCCACTTTTGAGCAGCCGATGGCCGCGGTCAGCGCGGCTGGCACGCTCCTCATCCCATGCAACGGCGTGAACACAACTCCGGGCATTTTTACCCAATCCAGCAACACGACGGTCGTCGAGAATCTCAATGCGGTTTTTTCGGTGCTGGTCACAAACCAGGCGCCCGTGACTTACCAATGGTACAGTACCGGAGTCAAGCTGCCCGGTGCCACCCTGCCCGTGTACACAGTCGCCAATGCCAGTCTGGCGCTCAACAACGGCCAGACATACACCTGTGTCATCACCAACAGCACGGGTTCGATCACCAGCGCCCCCATCACCCTCATCGTGCTGCGCGACACCGTGGCGCCGACCGTGACCGGAGTCTTTAACGTCGGACCGGCCAACGTCGAGATCGTTTTCTCAAAACCGGTCGCCGTCACGACCGCCACCAACATTGCCAATTATGCCTTCACGAACGGCCTGGCCATTACCGGCGCGGCGCTGGCCACGAATAATTTCACGGTGACGCTCACGACCGCGCCGCTGGTCTATGGGAGCAATTATACCATTGTCATCAATAATATCTGCGACCTGGCCAGCACGCCGAATTTCATCGCCACCAACACTCTGGTCAGTTTCACGGCCTCACCTTTTGCGCCGCTGGACATCGGCAGTCCGGCTATTGCTTCCACCGCCACCTACACGTCCAACGGGGTGAACGTTAGCAGTGCCGGCAATTACATTGGCGGCACCAGCGATCAATTCAACTTTGAATATCAACTCCAAACCGGCAATTTTGACGTCACGGTCTGTCTGGCCGGGTTGGGTTTGTCCGACCTTTGGGCGCAGGCCGGCTTGATGGCCCGCGCCAGCCTGGATGCGGGCAGCCCGTTCGCCGCCGCCCTGGCCACGCCGGGCATGAACGGTGATTTCTTTGCCGATCGCGCGGCCACCAACGGTCTGGCCGTCACCTCGGGAAGTTTTCCGGTCAACTATCCCAATACCTGGCTGCGGCTCAATCGCGTCGGCAACGTGTTCACCGGCTTCGGCAGTTACGACGGGACCAACTGGACGCAATTGGGCGCCGTGACGATTGCGATGCCCGCCCAGATTTACCTCGGCCTGGCCGTCGCCAGTCATAACACCAGTCAACCAACCACGGCGCAATTTCTGGATTATGAAACCACGCCCGCCAATGCGATGGTGGCCACGCTCGTCAATCCCCACGAACCGCTGGGACCTTCCAGCCGCATGACTGGGATTGTCTTTTCCGAAATCATGTGGAAGCCCGCGCCGCGCACCGACGGCAACAACGTGGAGTTCCTGGAACTCTACAATTCCAATCCCTTTTTCCAGGACATCAGCAGCTATCAAGTGACCTGTGCGGACATGAATTATACCTTCCCCACCAACACTCTGATCCCCGGCGGCGCCTTTTTTGTCCTGGCCGCTTCACCGCAAGGCATCGCCAATGTTTATGGTCTCACCACCAATGTCTTTGGGCCGTACACCGGCAGTCTCAAGCATTCCGAGACCCTCCAACTGCTGGATGAACAAAGCAACGTATTGCTGACGGTGCCCTACACCGATACTTACCCCTGGCCGGTTGCCGCCGACGGCACGGGGCACTCCATTGTGCTGGCCTACCCGACCTACGGCGAAGGCGACCCGCGCGCGTGGGATATTAGCGACGTCGTGGGCGGCTCCCCGGGACAGATGGACGGATTCACTCCCAGCCCATTGCGCAACGTGGTCATCAACGAAATCCTGCCGCATTCCGAAAACCCGGTCGTGCCGCAGTTCATCGAACTCTACAATCACAGCACGAACAGCGTGGACGTTTCGGGCTGTATTTTGACCGATGACCCGACGACCAACAAATTTATCATTCCCGCGGGCACCGTGATCGGCCCGGCGGGCTTTGTTTCCTTCACGCAATCGCAATTCGGCTTCACGCTCAACGGCGCGGGCGAAACACTCTACTTCATCAAACCCGACAACAGCCGGATTCTCGACGCCGTGCAATTTGGGGCGCAGGCCGACGGCGTTTCCTATGGCCGGTGGCCGGATGGCGCGAATGATTTTTATGCCTTCACCACCAACACGCCGGGCACGAACAACAGCGCGATTTTGATCGGCGATATTGTCATCAACGAATTGATGTATGACCCGATCAGCGGCAATAACGACGACCAATACATCGAACTTTACAACAAAGGCACGAACACAGTGAACCTGACCGGCTGGCAGTTCACGTCGGGTGTCACGTTCACTTTTCCTAATGTCACGCTCGCGCCGAACGGCTATTTGGTCGTGGCGCGCAACCTGACCAATTTGTTTGCCAAATATCCAAACCTGAACAGCGGGAACACGGTGGGCAATTACGGCGGCAAGTTGTCGCACAACGGCGAACTGGTGATGTTATCCATGCCGCAGACGCTTTACACCAACACGGCTATATTGGTGGCCGAAGATCAGGTGACCTACGGCACGGGCGGACGCTGGGGCGAGTGGTCCTCCGGCGGCGGCAGCAGTCTGGAACTGATTGATCCCCATTCCAACCATCGCCTGGCAGCGAACTGGGCGGACAGCGACGAAACCCAAAAGTCTTCCTGGGTGGACATCGAAAACACCGGCGTGCTGGACAATGGCCAGAACTACGATCCTTCCATTGATTACGCTCAAATCGGCCTGCTGGACGCGGGCGAATGTCTGGTGGACAACATCGAAGCGGATTACAACGGGAGCAACTACGTTTCCAATGGCACGTTTGAAAGCGGCACCAACGGCTGGTCGTTTCAAGGCTGCATGACGCGTTCCAGCCTGGAAAACACGGGTTATGTCAGCGGCCATTCGTTGCACATCCGCTGTAGCGATCGTCTTTGGACGGGAGACAACTCCTGCCAGGTGGCTTTGAATGCCAACTCGCTGGCATCCGGTCAGACGGCGACGCTGCGGTTCAAAGCGCGCTGGCTGCATGGCTGGCCGGAAGCGCTGCTGCGTTTGAATGGCAATTGGCTCGAAGCTACGGCGGCGATGCCAGTGCCCACCAACCTCGGCTCGCCGGGCGGACCCAACAGCCAATACATTACCAATGCGGGGCCGGCCATTTATAACGTGACGCACACCCCCTCGTTGCCGGCAGCCAGTCAGCCAGTGGTGGTGACGGCCAATGCGAGTGACCCTGACGGCGTGCAAAATCTCACACTTTATTACCGGCTGGATCCGGCAACGACTTATACGGCCGTGCCGATGAAGGACGACGGCACGGGCGGCGACGCGGTTCCGGGCGACGGCGTTTTCAGCGCGACCATTCCCGGACAAGCAGCAAATCAAATCGCCGCGTTTTACATCTCCGCCACCGACAGCCGTGGGGCGGCGACACGCTTCCCGGCATTGCGTCCGCAGGACAATGAACCGGTGCGCGAGTGCGTGGTGATGTTCGGCGACGGCAATCCGGGCGGCAGTTTTGGCGTGTATCATTTATGGATCACGCAGACCAACGCCACCCGCTGGGCCAACCTGTCCGACTTGAGCAACGAAGGGAACGATTGCACCTTCGTCAACAACACCCGCGTGATCTACAACCTGCAGGGCCGGTTTGCCGGCAGTCCTTATCATCAGGAATTCAACACGCCCACCGGCAATTTGTGCCATTACAAATGGGAATTTAATGATGACGACCAGTTTCTGGGCGCGACGGATTTCAACAAGATTCATCAGCCGGGCAATGGTCCGGGCGATGACGCCAGCATTCAACGGGAGCAGTTGGCCAACACCTTTCTGCGCACGCTGGGGGCACCGTGGCTCTACAAACGCTATGTGGCGGTCTATGTCAACGGGAACCGCCGTGGCACCCTGATGGAAGACACCCAGGTGCCCAGCAGCGATGTTGTCAAGGAACACTTCCCCAATGACACCGATGGTTTCCTCTACAAAATGCAGCCGTGGTTTGAGATGGCTCCCTTTCCTTCGGGCGCCACCATGGCCTTTAACAATAATTCCTGGTGCAATCTGATGCCCTACACGACCACCGGCGGCGTGAAAAAAGTGGCGCGCTACCGCTACAATTTTGAGATTCGGCGCACGCCCGATTCCGACAGTGACTTTACCAATGTATTTTCGCTGATTGATGCGGCCAACTCCTCCAGCTCACCAAACTACGTGGCGAACATGGAAAACCTGGCGGACATGGAAAACTGGATGCGGGTGTTTGCCGCCAATCACGCGGCGGGCAATTGGGATTCCTTTGGCGCGCAAAACGCCCAGAATCTTTACGGCTACATCGGCACACAAGGAACAAAATATTCCTTGTTGATGTGGGATTTCAACATCGTCATCGGCAACAGCAGTTCCTGGGGACCGGGACAAAATCTGTTCACCCTGAATTATCAAGACTCGAACATGACGGCCATTTACAACAATCCCACTTTCCTGCGCATGTATTGGCGGGCATTGCAGGAGTTGGTCAATGGACCGCTCAATGTCGCCAACAGCGGGCCGTTGCTGGAAGCCAAATACAATGCCTTTACCGACAACGGCCTCAGTGTCGAAAATCCCGACACGAACATTGAACCCTGGCTTTCCCAGGCACAAAGCAGCATTGCCTCGCAACTGGCCGCCGTGAATGCCGCCAGCTTTACAGTCAACCCCACCGTGACGACCAGCAATAATGTGGCGTATGTGACCGGCACGGCCCCCGTAAATGTGGACACCGTCTGGATCAACGGTGTGGCGTATCCACTGACCTGGACAACCCTGATCAACTGGACCGTGGCTTTACCGTTGGTCAACGGAACAAACAACTTGAGCGCGGTTGGTGTGGACAGAAACGGTCAGCCGATAACAGGCGATAGCAACAGCGTCAGCGTCACCTACAATGGAACCAATGCTTCACCTGTCGGCCAGGTGGTCATCAACGAAATCATGTATAACCCAGTT